>JAANMW010002063.1_pt1 | contig 19030 bp, 15 predicted proteins | sample 7279671 | NCBI WGS metagenome assembly JAANMW01 (sample SAMN14094541, study PRJNA606508) | bioreactor metagenome | isolation source: A lab-scale SPAN reactor treating ammonium-rich wastewater day 247 | place: Ireland: Galway | collected 2017-09-19
GGGTGTTCCTCGAGGTGCGGCCGTCGAACCCGCACGCGATCGCGCTGTACGACGACGAAGGGTTCAACGAGATCGGCCGTCGACCGCGCTATTACCCCGCGCACGTCGGGCGCGAGGACGCGATCGTAATGGCGATCGAGTTGCTGGACTAGGCGCGGCAATTCCGGCCGGTCGGTCCGTCCGAAGGCAAGCAAAAGCGTTTCGCGCCGTGACGGCGCGAGCCACCTTTCTTTGCTTGTGCAAAGAAACCTGGCGCAAAGAAAGCACACCCCGCCTGCGCGCCCGACGCTGTGCGTCGGGTTCGCGGAACTGTTCGACGGTCACGCGCAGCACGCCATAGAGCAGCAGGAACCATCCGGACACGACGCCCGGCCGGCGCGGCCGACGCCACAGCCACAGCATGGCCAGAAACACCACCAGGCCCTCGAGCGCCGCCTCATAGAGCTGCGAAGGGTGGCGCGGGGTGAGCATCGGCTCCAGAACGGCGATGAGCGTCTGGTTGCCCTCTTGCACCTGCTGGATGACCGCGCCCACCGGGTCGACCCGTGCTTGACGCTGAACGGGGGGCGGCAAAGCCGCGATGACGGTGTCGAGTCTGGCCCACTGCTGAGCGGTGAATTCGGCCACCTCCTGCGGAAAGCGGACGGCCCAGGGCACGTCAGTGGGCCCGCGGCCATAGAGTTCGCCGTTGATGAAATTCGCGATGCGGCCGAGGCCCAGGCCGATCGGCGAGGCGGCGGCGATGATGTCGGTGACGTGCAGCACCGGCAGATGCTGACGCCTGGCCACGATGTAGCAGGCGACCAGGGCGCCGAGCATGCCGCCGTGGCTGGCCATCCCGCCGCGCCACACCTGCAGAACGCCCAGCAGGGGCGGATCCCAGAGCAGTGAAGGCTGATAGAAGACGACGTAGCCCAACCGGCCGCCGACGAGCACGCCAAGTCCAACCGTGACCACCAGGTCGAAGGCGTGAGCCGGCTGCAGCGGCGACCGCTGATTTCGAGCCACGAGCCTCGCATAGAGAAACGCGGCGACGAATCCCATCAGATATGACAGGCCATACCAGCGGATTCCCTGCAGCGCCGCCGGGCCGTCGGGCCAGAGGCGCAGGGCGAACGGGTCCAGGTCGTGCAGCCAGACGGCGAGGGTCAGGGTCATGACGGGTGCGATTGTAGGCAAATGGTTTCAGCGGCGACGGCCATGGCGCTTGTCGCCTTTGGCCATGCGTTTGATTTTCATGGTCTGCGCGTGGGCATTTCGCGCGCCCCTGGGCTGGCGGCGTTTGGTTCCTGGGCCACCGACGACATCGATGAGCACCAGGTCGAGGCGTCGGGCTGGCGGAACGACCTTCGCGATGCGCACAAGGAAGCGATCGCCAATCGCGATGACGGCACCGGAACGCCGGGCGACCATCGTCCCGGTCTTGGCGTCCAGCCGCCACTGATCGCCGCGCCCGCCGCCGACACCAAGGTCTTCGGTGCGGATGAATCCGTCCACGAGATACTTGTCGATCTGCACGAATACGCCGCTGGAGGTCATGCCGGTGACTGTGCCGTGGAAATCCTCGCCCTCCATCGAGCTCAGCAGGTCGAGGACGAGGAAGGTTCGCAGTTCACGTTCGGCGGCCTCCGCGTTGCGTTCGCGGCCGGAGCAATGCCTTCCCAGTTCAACAAGGGTTTGTTCGTCCGGACAACGGCTGTCCTCGCGCAACTGATCGCCGAGCTTCCCGACCTTGCCGCCGCGGGGGGCGCGGCCGTTGTCGGTGGCGTCGTAATAGGCGTCGAGCGCGCGGTGCACCGTGAGATCCGGATAGCGGCGGATGGGGCTGGTGAAGTGGGCGTAATGCTCGCTGGCCAGGGCGAAGTGACCGATGAGCGCGGGGCTGTATTCGGCCTTGGACAAGGTCTGGAGCACGGCCAGATGGATGGCGTACTGAGCCGGCTTGCCGCGTACGGCATCGAGCAACTGCTGCAATTCCTTGCGGGTGGGGTTCATGGGGATGTTGTAGCCGGCTACGCGTGCGAATTTGCGCAGGTCGCCCAGATCATTGCCCGGCGGATCGGGGTGAACGCGGCGCAAAAGCGGCACCTGCAGGCGGTCGAACAAACGAGCGGCGGCTTCGTTGGCCTCGACCATGAACATTTCGATGATGGTGTGGGTGAACGCGCTGTCTTCGGGGACGGCGTCGATGACGCGTCCTTCGTCGTCGAACACCAGTTCAACCTCGGGAAGATCAAGTGTCACCATACCCTGCTTCAGCCGCCGCGTGCGGATCAATCGGGCCAGTTCGTCCATCTGGCGCAAGGCCTGGATCATCCGCCGTGAATAGTCGGATTCTGACCGCGCATGCTTGCGTGCTTCGCGCATATCGGCGTCGATCAGCGCCTGAGCTTCAAGATAGGTCAGGCGCTTGTCCGACTTGATGGCCGTCCGCGCCATGCGAGCGCTGAGCACCCTGGCCTGGTGATCCATGCGGATGATCGCGGACTTGGTGTAGCGCACCACACCTTCCTGCAATGAACAGACGCCGTTGCTGAGCAGTTCGGGCAGCATGGGAATGACGTGGCGAGGCAGGTAGACGCTGGTTCCGCGCGTCCGGGCTTCCTGGTCAAGGGCGCCGCCGGGTTTGATGAAATAAGCCACGTCCGCGATGTGGACGCCCAGTTCCCACGCGGCGCCGTCGGGCTGACTGTCCGCATCGAATTTTTCGATACTGATGGCGTCGTCAAAGTCACGGGCATCGGGCGGATCGATGGTCATCACGAAACGGTCCGTGAGATCCTCGCGATCAGCGGGAATGTGATGCGGATCAAAGGCTCCAGCCGCGTGACGGGCCTCATCGGTGACTTGCGGGTCGAACTGCTCGGGCAGGCTGAAGGCGCGCATGACCGCGCGCGTTTCGACATCGATCTGCCCCGCCTGACCAAGCACTTCGATCACGACGCCCTCGGAAAGTTCATTCGACTCCTGGGCGAAACGGACGAGCTCGATGACGACCTTATCGCCGGCTTTGGCGTTGCGGGCATGCGGGTCGCGGATGACCACCGGACCGTGCAGGCTTTTGCCATCCGGCTCGACGATCCAGAGGCTGCCGCGTTGAATGAGCTGGCCGACATAGCGATGCTCGGCCCGCTGAAGGATTTCGACAATGCTTCCGACAAAAGGTGAACGTCCTGGGCCCGCGCGGCCTCTCTCCTTGATGACCTTGGCGCGGACGTGGTCGCCGGTCAGAGCGTTGGCGTTTCGACCGGCGGGGACAAAGAGGTCGCCGTGGGCTGTCGGACGGTCGGGGATGATGAAGCCGAAACCACGCGGGTTCAGGCGAAATACCCCGTCGAGCGTCGGACCCGGCGGGGGAAGCGCGATGACGTTGTCCTCCCCCAGCACCACGCCGCCATCGTCGCGCAGGTCGTGGACGGCCTGTCTAAAGTCGTCCATTTCCGAAGGCGGGATGTTGAGGTCGCGCGCGAGGTCGCGCAGGCCGCGCCCACCGGGCGCCTGGCCTTTGAGGTGTTCAAGGATGCGGTGTGAAAAACGGTCCATTAAGCTAACTCCGACGCGAGGGCGCGAGCGCCTTGGGCTGCAACCATCGCGATAGCGGTTCCGAGAGGGGCTGGCCGATTCCGGTCAGATGCACCAGAAGCGGGCTCCAGACAGTGTTGAGATTACGTAGAAAGGCGGCACGATGGCAACCACGGATGAAATCATGAAACAGGCGGCCGCGCTGGGCCGGCTGATCGCTGAACACAAGGCGGCGAAACAGTTCAAGACGTTGATGGACAAGCTTGAGGCTGATGTCGAGGCACAGAGAATCCTCAATGACTTTGGCCGCAAGCTGGCTGAGATCGAAGAAAAGGAGCAAACGGGCAGACCTATCGAGGTTGACGACAAGCGAGCGGTCGAAGCGCTGCGCCGGCAGGTGGTGAAGCATCCGCTGCTTCGTGAGTTTCAGATGGCGCAGTTCGAGTACGTGGACTTGATGCGCAAGGTGGATGAGGCGCTGAACGGGGCCGGGGCGAACATATCGCCCTCACGGATATAGGGGCCACCGGCAAGCGGATTGGACGTTCAAGGGTTGGTGATGGCGGGAACCTCCAGGGCGTCGGCAGTGATATCCAGGCGGCTGTCGACCAGCAGGGCTTTCCACTTGCCCGCATCCAAGACCAGCTCAGCCCAGAGCCGATCGCGGATTTTTGGCGCCGCGGCGGGAGGCACAGCGACAGGCAGACGCAAATAGTCCCGGATCAGCCAGCGCAACACCGTATCGGCCGCGGTGATCATCTGTTCGTATGAGGCGGCGACCGGGGCATCAAGATCGGCGGTTTCCGCGAGAACCTTGGCGCTCAGGAGCAGGTAGCGAAAAGCCACGCGCGCCAGCGCCTTGGCGGTCGTATTATCCACACCACGTGGTTGCAGGGATTGCTCGACGATCCCGCGGTAGGTTTCGACCAGCGCGGCATGCTCCGCCGTCAGTGTGATCTGAGGCTGCGCGGCGTGGGCGTCAACCTGCCTGTTCAAGGCGTCGAGCACGGCCAGTCTCGCCTCGGGAATCCGAACGGCGTTGAAGGATTCGAGCAGCGGCCGCCACACCTGGGGCATGGTCTCAGCCATCGCGCGAGCCCGCAACATCTCCAGCGTCTGCATTTCCGTTTGCCGGCGGCTGGCGTCATCGCTGTACCGCGCGTTGCGGACGATGCTGCCCAGCGCCTTGACCGCCTGGTAGCGAACGGCTGGCGCTTCATCAGCCAGGGGATCCGCAAGCAGTTCGATGGCCGTCCGGTCGGTGAGATGGGATGCCACGATCACCGCGTTGAGGCGCACGAGCACCGATTCGCTCTTGAGGGCCTCGGGCAACTGCAACTTGAGGTGGGAGGAGTAAGCCTGCCCAAAGATTTCGGAGGTGTTGGGAAGCACCAGGGGATCGATCAGACGGCGGCGCGCCTGCATGACCTGCTCGGGATCGGTCGAGGTCAGATCTTTGACGGCCGCGGCAATGACCTCGCGCACTAGGCGATCCTCGTCGCTGGACAGAGCCGAAGAGGTTTGGCGCAACTCCGGCGGAATGATCGCCTGGGCATGGGCCCGCGGCGCAGCCAGGCAGGCAGCCGCGAACACGGCGCAGACCAGACAGCGGGTCTGAATCATCAAGAGGCTCCCATCAACGGGTGGGGCTTGGATCGCGCATCGGCGGGACGGCCCGGCCGCGAACCGCTGGGGCGACACCGAGCCAGTTGGCGGAAGTTATCACCGGTTCGGATGGGTGTCAAACAGTCGATGTGAGCCAAACTCTTTTGAAATGCAGGCTTGCAGCAATGCGGCGGCGTGCTGGTACGGCGCGACGGGCGGCGTCACCGGCGGTGGCCGATGGTTTTCGGCACTGCTGGACATGCCCCGCAGCGTCCATCCACCGGCAGGAGGGCTGGACAGGTCCATCGGCTGTTTCCGCGTGGTCCATAAAGCGATGGCATGCGAGCCCGGGGCTGGTGGAGCTAATCGGATGTCTCAATATTCAGCTCCTTGACCTTCTTGTTGAGGGTGTTGCGATTGATGCCCAGGAAGTCGGCGGCCCGGGTTTTGACTCCTCCTGTGTGGTCGATGGCCTCGCGGATCAGATGTCGCTCGATCTCACTGATCGTGAGACTGTAGATCTGACCCTCTGAACCCTGGTACTGCTGGACGGCCAGGTCGGCCAGTTTCTGGGCCAGCCCTTCGACCGATTCATCCGGCGTGGCGCCGCGGACCTGCTGGGCGAACATGCGGATCTGAAGGGGCAGAAGGTCGTCGGTGAACTCCTCGCCACGCGACATCACCACCGCCCTCTCGACGGCGTTCTCCAGCTCGCGGACGTTCCCCGGCCAGGGGTAGCGCAAGAGGGTATTGAGCACCTCGCGGCTGATTTTGCGCAGGTTGCGGTTGTTCTCGCGGTTGTAGCGATCGAGAAAGTGGTCGATGAGGCGGGGAATATCCTCGCGGCGGCTACGCAGCGGCGGCAGCTCAATGGTGACGACGTTGAGTCGATAGTAGAGGTCTTCACGGAAAGCGCCGCGACGCACCTCCTGCTCGATGTCGAGGTTGGTCGCGGCGATGACGCGCACGTCGACTTTGACCGTCTGGTGATCGCCAACACGTTCGAATTCACGTTCCTGGAGCACACGCAAGAGATTGACCTGCAACTGGGCGTCGAGCGTGCCGATTTCATCGAGAAAGATGGTGCCACCGTCAGCGGCCTCGAATCGGCCGACCTTATCCCGCACCGCCCCGGTGAAGGCCCCTTTCACATGGCCGAACAGTTCAGATTCGAGAAGCTGGGGGTTGAGCGCGCCGCAGTTGACGCGGATCAACGGCTTGTCGCGCCGTGGTGAGTTGTAGTGGATGGCCTTGGCGATCAGTTCTTTGCCGACCCCGGTCTCACCAAGCAAGAGGATGGTGGCCCGGCTGCCGGCAACCTGGGCGATGGTTCCGAGCACATCGAGCATTGGCGGGCTGGAGCCGATGATGTTCTCAAAGCGGTACTTGCCTTGCAGGTTGTCGAGCAGTTGTCTGTTCTCGGCCAGAAGCTGGTCTTTCTCAATCTGAACGAGGTGGTGGATGCGAATGGTCTGAGCGATGGAGCCGGCGATGATCGCCAGCAGCCTGGCGTCGGCGACGAGGGTGGGTTCATCGCTGTAAGGTTTGTCGATGCTGATGGCCCCCACATGACGATCGCCATCTTTGACCGGGACGCAGATGAAGCTGATCGGACCAGCCGTCGCATCGGGTTGGGAGGGGAAGCGGCGACTGCCGGTACGGTTGAGGAAGTCCTTGTCGCGGCTGATGTCGGCCACCACCTTGGGGCTTCCTGTCGCCACGACCTGTCCGGTAATGCCTTCGCCCAGCGCATAGCGGCCGCGTTTCATTTCCTCAACGCTCATGCCAATGGCCGCCACCACGCGGAGAACGTCAACAGCCTCGTCCCAAAGAGCAAGCGCCGCTCGCTGCACGCCCATCTTTTCGTTCAAGACCGCCATTACACGCTGAAATACCTGGCTCAATTCAAGATCATCGCCGAGAATCTGGCTTATCTTCTCCAAAACGTCCAGTTCTTGCTCAGCTCTTGTCATAGTTGCCTATTAAATCATCGATCGCGGAAAGTGCAAGTCATCGCTGCCGGCGCGCGCATGCTTCCGGTTGCGAGCGATCAAAAATCTTGCCGCCAGCACGAATGTTAAGTACTTGTTTTTGAGTATTTTATAAAGTTAACCGTGCCTAAAACACGCCCTCCGTGCGCACGAAGACTGTCCTTCGCTCATAGGTAGAGGCCCGTCATGGCGACGCAGCCCATTGAGGATCCGGTCGTCACCCGCGACGTACTGCGACCCCCTACCGAGATATGAAGCCTATGAGCATTGCCGCCAGCCACGACCCGAGCAGCCGCGATCTTAAACATCACGGCCTGGAGCCCAAGCTTCTCGAGCACCTCATCCGACACCATGAACGCGACGTCGTGCCCCGACTGCGTCGGCTGTGGGAGTACTACCGCAATCCGATCGCCGCGCCCGACGCCGAGAGCCGTCCGGCCGCCCGCCTCGCGCAGAGCCGCAGTCTGCCGCCACGTTTGGCCAGTCCACAGCTTTCTCGAGGGCTCGTCGCGGGGCCCGATCGCGAGGTGGTGATCGAGAACGACATCGCCTGGCGCATCCAGACCATCGTTGACTTCATGTTCGGTCGCCCCTTCACGCTGCAAAGCTGCGTGGCCGATCCGGACCAGGCCACGGCGATTGAACGGCTCCTGGCGGAGGTATTCGAGGTCAACGGCGGCATTGCTTTCTTTCAGGACATGGCTCTTCTGGGCTCCATCTACGGCCACGTCGACGTGCTGGTCCGCATCGCGGACGCCCCCGCAAACCCCCATTCCGTCCGGGCAACGCCTGACAAAGGCGGGCACGGCGAGGCGAGCGGGCCAGCACCGACCGGCCGCGGATCCCGTCCCGCAAGCCGCGGAGCGAATCGACTGGTGCTGGATCTGATCGAAGCTCCGCGAGGCTTCCCCCTGCTCGATCCACACGACTACCGACGACTCGATGCGTATGTCTTACACCACCGTCTGACGCTCAATCGCATCGAGCCCGAGAGTCTGCTGCGTCGCGTCGGGCGGCGGATGATCCCCGGGACGTTCGAGCGCCAGGCGCCCGCTCAGGCCCGCGTGCAACGCACGCAGGTGTGGACCAGGGATCGAGTCGTCACCTTCGAGGGGATGCCTGACCAGTGGCGATGCGTCGACGAAGGCGCCAATCGGCTGGGGCGCATGCCCGTGGTTCATATTCAGAATCTGCCCCAGCCGTTCCACTATGAAGGCATCGGTGATGTTGAACCGTTGATCCCCCTGCAGGACGAGTTGAACATCCGTCTGTCCGACCGTGCCAACCGGGTGACATTTCAGTCATTCAAGATGTACCTGGGCAAGGGGATCGATCAATTCACGCAGCGTCCGATCGGCCCGGGCCAGATGTGGGCCACGGACAACCCTGACGCCAGCATCGAGGAATTCGGCGGTGACGCCCAGAGTCCGTCGGAAGAGGCCCACATCAATGAGATTCGAGAGGCAATGGACAAGACCAGCGGCGTGACGCCCCTGGCGGCGGGGGTGCTGCGCAATAAGGTCGGACACCTGACGAGCGAGAACGCCTTGCGCATTGTCCTGATGGGCCTGCTGGCCAAAACGGACCGCAAGCGGGTGGCGTATGGAGCCGGCATCGAGCGCCTGTGCGAGCTGGTGCTGCATGCGGCTGATCTGCTGGGGATTCTGCCCAATGCACCGGAGGATCGCCGGATTCGGCTTGATTGGCCCAGTCCACTGCCGGAAAGCCAGTCGCAACGACTGCGCGACGCCAAACTCAAGCTCGAACTTGGCGTGCCTTCGCGGCAAGTCTTGACCGAACTGGGCTACGGCGACTGCATGAGTTGACGTGAGCCAACCGCTGAACCCGCACACGTACGCAGTCGCCCCACCGTATACCGCAATCATCGCAACGATAAGGAGAGATGCCATTATGTCCACGGTGGACACGCAGGTCGCAAGCGCGACAGAACGACCGGAAGACGCTTCCTTAAGCACGGGCCGGCCCTCGCCCGAGGGCGCTTACGGCGACGCGGCCGAGCGCCTGGTGCCCGTCGGCAAAGCCATTCGCTATCGCAAACGAGCCCAGCAGGCTGAACAGCAGTTCAACGATTTGCAGCATGATCTGGAACAGACCCGCAAGCAACTGGCTGAAGCCGACGCCCTGGTCACACGCCTGGAACGACGCCAGCGCATCGATCAACTGTTGGCCGATGCCGAGGCTGTCGATCTGCAGGCCGCCCGCCTCCTGACCGAGGCGGTCGTTGCTGAGATGGATGAGCCGGACATCGAAGCCGCAGTCGACGACCTGCGGCGGCACAAGCCCTACCTCTTCGGTCGCTCGCATCTGGCCGGGATCCCCACGATGGGGGTTGGAGGCGCGGCGGAGTCCGACGCCTTGGAGCTGGCGCAGGACCAGGCGACGGCATCTGGCCATCGGCGTGATCTGCTGCGTTATCTGCGGCTTCGGCGGGCCGAGCATCGTCGGTGACGATGCAGCGATTTCCCACTGACACCCCACAGGAGATTTTCTATGGCCTTCACAGGCAAAGCCACCTATTCGGCTGGGGCATCCCTGCCGGAACTCGCCGAAGATGTCTCGGACATCATCGGCATCGTCAGCCCGTTTGAGACTCCGCTTCTGGATCATCTGGGCGATCCACAGCGATCAGCCCTGAGCACGATGCATGAATGGCTCGAGGACGAGCTGCTGCCCAATCGTGACGTGATCGATGACGAATCGATCGCCAACGGCTTGACCGAGGTCAGTTTCGATGTCGCCCATGCGGATCGTTTCCGCGTGGGTGATCAGATTCAGGTCGACGGCTCGCGCGAAGTGATGATGGTTACCGCCATCAGCGGCGCGACACTCACCGTCGATCGCGGTTACGGTAACACGACGGCCGCAAGCATCGCCAATGGCCAGGGCCTGCACATCCTCGGCAACGCGGCGCTCGAAGGTGACGACCGACCGACCACGCGATTCACCGACCGAAGCCGCAGACAGAATTACACCCAGATTTTCACGGCCGGCATCGAGGTGTCCGGCTCGCAACTCGCCGCCCGGCAGGTGGCGGTGGATGACGAGCTGGATTACCAAAAGCAGGAAAGGCTGCGTGAACTGGTGCGTGACCTGGAGAACTGCGTCATCAACGGCGTCGCGCCGGCCAGTTCGCCGCAGGGTTCAGCCACAGTCCGCCGAACGATGAAGGGCATCATCCCCTTCCTGTCCAGCAATGTCTTCGTCAACGCGGCGGGCGGTTTCCCCAGCGGCGATGGCGACGGCGAGGACGAGCTTAATGAGCAGCAGCTCAACACGGCGCTGCGGACGATCTGGGACGGATCGGCTGGCTCCGTCGATACGATCGTGGTCAGCGGCATGCAAAAACGCCGCATCAACAGCTTCCTCACCGCTAGTCGCGGATACGGCGCCCGCGACGAACGGTACCGCGACCTGGTGAGTCTGTATGAATCCGATTTCGGCGTCTGTCGGATCGTACTCAGCCGCTGGGTGCCGGCCGACACGGTGCTGCTGCTGGACAGCTCGCGCATCGACGTGCTTCCGCTGGCCGGGCGCAGCTTCCGCTTCAAGAAACTGGCGTCCACCGGCGACAGCGAAATCGGCCAGGTGATCGGCGAGTACACGCTGGAATTGCGCAACGAGAACGCCCACGGGCTGATCCGCGGACTGGCCACGAGCTAACCCCTGTCCGCCGGGCGTCGCCGCTTGCGGCGCCCTGCTCCCTGGCGCTTCCACCGCGCCCGCCGCGTCTCGGCGGCTTCACGGCCGTCGGGACGTTTCGTCCGCCGCCGATCCGCGGCTGACCTTTGGAATGAGGATGCACGTCCATGGTGCTTTCAAGCGATCGCGACCTGTTGCCTTTTGAGCCTAACGTCTTTGTGGATGTACCCATCGCCTCTCAGCAACTGCTGTGGGCCGAAGACGGCGTGATAGATGGCGCCGCACTCAGCAGCGCCACATCCGACTTCGCCGCTCTGGGCATCGACACCGGACACGTTGTCGCGACCGGCGAATTGACTCTGGAAGTCGTCGCCCGGACCAGCGCGCAGATGCTCATCGTGTCGCGGCCGCGGCCTGACACAGCGGGCCCGGTGCAGGCGCCGTCGCTCTCCGGCACGATCGAGTTTGCAGTACGCAGCTTCCGACCGCAGGCCTTCGCGGCGCACCAACGTCTTCGGCAGGCGTTGGGACTGGCGGACAGGGAGTACGAGCCGCTATCCGCCGAGGCTGTGCTGCTGGCCACGACGCAGGCCCGTCGCGCCGAAGTTTTTGCCACGCTGGCTGAAATATACCGCATCGCGCAAGGGCCCTTGAATGAAGACCCGATCTTCGCCTCTCGCCACAGTTACTACGAGCGTGCGTTCGCGCTGGCGCTGACCGAATCCTCGCTGGGAATCGACACCAATGCGGACGGCGTTGCTGACCGCATCGTCGCCGCGGGAGTGCGAACCCTGCGGCGCGTGTGATGGATCGGATCATCGTGGCCACACGGAACCCGCTGGCTGGAGGATTCGCGAGATGAGCAGCCTGGACGGCGAGTATCTATTCGAGAGCGGACCACACCGCTTTGAGATCGGCGGCGAGGCGCTGCGCCACACCACCCACCAGATGCCTGGTGGCGGCGTGCGGCTGAGCGTCCACGGCACGACGGGGCGCCCCATCAGTCAGACCGGCACGTTGCGGGCGGACACGACGGTCGAGTTGTATCGCGTCCTGGACCGCATTCGATGCAAGCTCGACGGCCAGGCCAGTGTTCTGGTCGACGACCATAGCCAACAGTGGCCGAATGTGGTGTTGCTGGCGATCGAGGCAGACAAGCCGCGTCGCATCGGCCTTCGCTGGGGTCTTGACTATCGCATCCAATACCTTCAGGTGACCGCGTGACGATCCCCCGTCCCCAGAGCGCGCCGACCCAGGACGTGTTCGAGCTCGTACTTGCCCGACATGTGCGGACAGGGTCCGACCCGACGACCGCTGCGAATCCTCTGTTGGTGCACGTGTGGTGGCGAGCGCCGCGGCAAGGCGAACGCCTTGTCCAGGTGTATGTCGATGGGGAGTACTACGACATGACCGAAGCACCAGACCAACGGGAGTGCTGGGTCATCACGGAGTTGTCATGCGTGCGGCGTATCGAATTGCTGGCGGTGCCGGTCGATGAACCCTCGGTGCGTGCCGCGTCGTGGCCGGATCGTCTTCACACCTGGGGACCGCAGATCACTGCCAAAATTGGCGCGGCGATTGTCCGTGACCACGCCCTGCCGATAGACGTCTGGGTACGAGCCTGCCTCGACGGTGGCGAGTGCGAAGCCGTGGCGATGTGGCCGGCTGACGAACATCGGGCCGGATTCGGCGTGCTTTTTGGCGAAGGCGCTTTCGGCCACGACGACGCCACGGGTCCCGGCCTGGGCGAAGGCGGGCTGGGGCATGGCCCACTGGGCAGTGACGCCACGGCTTTTCGCTGGACAGCACGCGATGTTCCAGCCGGCGATCACACCCTGACTGTAACACCCACGAACGCCGAGGGGCACCTCCTCGGCCCGAGCCTCGCGGTTGCCGTGCGCACGCAAGGGACACCGCCGGCGGCTGAGACACTCGAGTGGACCGGCTCGCAATTCACCTGGTCCAGCAAGTCTGCCGGGCCGGCCTGCTAACAGTTGACAACCGCGTAAGACACCAACACATGATCGCACACTTCGAGAATGACGCCCATGACAGAAATCTATCCTGACGACCAGGCGCTGCTGGCCCTGACCCACGATGCCGACACCGGTGTGCCATACATCCCCACGGGGTTGAGCCCCTATTACATCGCGTTTCGTCGGATGCTCCATCGCCTGCTTCGCGCCGCGGAGCGGGCCAATGATTTGCGCGTCTATGCGGACAATGCCATGTCCGTAGGCGTGCGTCCCGGCCGCTGCATGATCGCTTCGCAGCCTGTCGCGTTTTCCGGCGCGACGAACCTCGCCGTCCCGCCGAACGCCACCACCTGGCTGTGGCTCGATATGAGCGGCGAAATCCAGCAAGGCGAAGCTTTTCCAGGCAACCGGTCGACGTTTCTGCCCCTCGCGAAAATCGCCACCAACGACGATGCGATCACCGCACTGACCGACCACCGCGGCGAAGCGTTCCTCCACGTCACGGATACAGGCTCGTTGGGAATCCATGCGTCGGCGGCGCAGATCAACGGTGTACTGGACGGCCTGGCGACCTCGGTGGACGCCGATGCGCTGAATCGTTTAACGGGTGGAGCCCTGAGCACGGCGGACATCGAGCATCGACATCTGCGGGTGGATCAATATGTCGACGGCCAGGCCGCCTTCACAATCCACAATGGCAGCACGCACGCTGACGCCAATGTAGGTCTTCTCTTTTCCGTGCCACAGCATCTATCCGGCCCTATTGCGCTTGTCGCCGACACCCACGCTGGCGCCCTGACCCAGCGTCACGGAACGACGAGCCTGCATCTGCTGGGCATGACGCATCTCGCCTTCAACCATGAAGGCGATCTGACCGCCAGCCAGAGCGACAGGCTCATCGGCGTGGTGCCGCTCGAAGGGGTGTTGCACGCAGTCATCCTGTCGGTCGGAGCCAACCTGATTTCGGACACCGCGACAGACCGGATCGCAGCGACCGTGAAAGTCAACGGTGCCGTGGTGACGGTGGCTGACGCCGCGCTGAGTTCCGCGGCGGGCCCCGGCCACCGGAGCACGGCACAAGGCGACGGTACGGCCGCGATCGTAGCGACGAACGGGTCCGAACAGGTGGCGCGCGGCGACCTGCTTACTGTCGATCTGACGCGAACGGCGGCCGGGGCTGTGAGCAGGGAGGCCCGCGACGTAACCGTACTGGTCATCGTTCGCGCAGGCCGTCCCATCTGAGTGGAGTCCGGCAACACGCCGCACCCGACTGAAGAAAGTTGCCCCAGGATTTCGAACCATGAGCATGCAATTCCTCAGTGCTGAACAGATCGACGCCCTCGTCGGCAGTCGACACCCCGTGGTCGGGTTTGAATATCCCCCGGGCGGTCTGCAGCCGTATTACCACTGGCTGATGAGCAGTCTGCATCTACTGGCGGAGGCTTCGGCTGGCGAGCTGCGGGTGGGAACTGACAACCAATCGCCCACGCACGTTCACATCGTCCCAGGTCGGGCCATACTCGACGGACAGGTCTACACCTTCGCCGGAACGGTGGTGGATCTCGCGCCGTTCAATAACGACGTGGCGCTGGTTGGGCTGACGGTGGCCGGCGACCTGCCGACCGTCATCGTGCGATCGGAGGCGACGGGCTGGCCACCGTCCGCACATCTGCCTCTGGCCGAGGTGGCGCTCAGCGGAGGGGCTGTGGGCCGCATTACCGATCTTCGCTCGACAGCCCGGCTTGCGGGAGCGGCCGGCGCACGTGGTCTGAACCTCGATAGTCTTGCGACTTCGTTGCAGGCGCTCTGGCCGCGGTACACCCTCACACTGATCCAGCAGGGCAGTGTGTCGACCCCCAGCTACATTGCCATCGCCCGCGTGAGCGCATCAGGTGAACCGCTGACTGGCTCCCACCCCGTGCGCCTTCGGGTATGCGACGTCGATCAGTGGACTCCCGCGGCACATGCAACCCTCGAGGCAAGCGGGGCAACCGCTGTAGTGGATGTTCCGACGCCCGGCAAGGATCTGGTCCTGCTGTCTGACGCCTCCGGCCAGATGATCGTTGACCTTACGAACGCGCACGCCGAGACGGTCACCCTGCGGGTGGGCCCGGCGCCAGCTGGTGGATTTGCCGTCGATTTCAGTGCGACACTCGATGTCACACATACCTGAGCGGCGGCGATTGGCGCGGCACGGGCATCACGTGCCGGATGACTCACGAACGCATGAAACGGAAACACCGTGAAGCACTATGACTTTCAGATCGACGACTGGCGTCAGTTCCGCCGCGGCCCGCAGCCACGCCACACTTATGCGGACGAGGTCATGCGGGACCACCCGACGGGTTATTGGCGGCTCGGCGATGCGGGTCCGGCGGCATTGCGCGACATCAGCGGTCAGGCGCATAACGCCGCCGCTGTCGGCAACGTTCAGTTCCAGGCCCCGGGCGCCTTGACAGCTGACGCGGACCACGGTCTGACCCTGAACGGCGACGGCAGCCACGTCGCAGTTCCCTCGATGGCGGTCCCAGCCGGGGACAACCCCAGAACCTTTGAGGTATGGGCTAACGTCGGCGAAACAGCGGCGGTTGACACGTTTCTCAGTTATGGAGTGGCGGAACCCGGCTGCGCGGTGATCGCACATCTGGCCGTCGACACCTTCGCCATCAACCTCGTCGGCCACCGACTCCAGGCCGTCAACCTGGGTCTTCAGGGATGGCATCACGTGGTCCTATGTTTCCCGGGGCCTGGGCATGACTCTTCGGCATGGCGACTGTGGATTGACGGCCAACCGGTATCGCTTTACGACGCCGACGGCTCTCCACTTCCCATGAACACCGCCCCGGGCGTTCTGCGTCTGGGGTCTGATCTCACGCATGCCACAGGCTGGAACGGCAGCATGGATGAGTTCGCTCTCTTCCATCGCGCGCTTCCCCCGCCGCGAATTCACGCCCACTACCGACGGGCCATGGCAAATCACTGAGCAACGGCTTCTCCTCTCTGATCAACGCACTCAAATCACCCGGCATACAAGGATCATTAGCTCATGGCCTCCACGTATATCGATCTCGTTGGACCTCCCCCAGCCGCCACAACCTTCGCCTTCCGACGCTGGTACTTCGATCTGCTCAAGGCTCGCCTGGCCGAAGCGCCCATCGACCGGACAACGACATACCACTTCGACGCCGTCGACGGCGACGACAGCACCGGCGATGGCTCGCAGGCCGCGCCGTGGCGGACGCTTACCAAGGCGCAACAGGTCTACGACGACTGGACACCTGACGCTGGCGGGCTCGCCCTGCTCCTGCGTCGCGGTCAGGTGTTTCGGGGCAACAGCGGGCTGAACATTTCCAAGGATCACGTCACCGTTGCCGGGTACGGCGAAGGGGCGCGGCCGCAAGTGTCACGATTCACCCTTGAATTGCCGCCCGGAGGCGGCGGCTGGACTCAGGTCAGCGGCAATCACTACAAACGCGGGCCGATGTTAACCACTATCGGATGGCTGCGCCGCCAGGATCCGTCGCTGGATCCACCCCGGCGGATGGCCGATGCCGCCGGCGTGACCGCCACGACGCACTCGTGGTGGTATGACCCTGTCAGTCTCGAATTACACGTGAATCTGGGCGCCGACCCGGACAGCATGGCGCTCGAGGCTGTTTACGCCAATAGCGATGATGGCCTTGTCGTCAGCGGCGATGGCTGCCGCATCGACGGCATCCGCTGTGACGGTTGGGGGGTAAATCCGAACGACACGAGCGTGCAGCGATATGGCATCAAGACGACGGTCACGGCACATGATGCCGTCGTCATCTCGCACTGCGATGCCTACTACAACGGCCGGCACAACATGGGCCATTACGCACCGGCTGTCAATGCGAGCGGCGGCATGGCGACGTTCGTCAACTGTCGAGCGGGATGGACGCTGGCCGACGTCTCAGGAGAAACAGCGTTCGTCGGCTACACGTATGATGGCGCAACGGAGTTGATCTTTCACGACTGCGCGACGGCCGACGCCCATCTGCCGCAAACAGGCCGCACCCATCCTCGCAACGCCGCCCTCAAAACGCACCAAGCCGGTGGACATCCCCCCCACGCGCTGATCCTCTGCTGGGGCTTCACCGTCGAGGCGAGTGCCCACGGATTTGTTCGCGGCGCCGTACTGGATGGGGCCCCCACCGCTGCCAACCTGCAAGACGTGCGCACCTTCAACGTGGGCGAACGGATCGAGGCCGTTGACGGTCGCGGTGTGGGACTTCGTTTGAGCCCTTCAAATGTCGTGACGTTGAACTGCGACTGGCGACTGCGGCCGACCAGTGCGCTTTCAGGGCTGTCGAACGCTGGTGTGGACCCCTTGAACGGCTGGCTGATCAACACCCGCATCCACGTCGACCTGAGCATGAACAGCGCCCAATACGACGCGTGGGGCCTCTACCACGGCACCGCGAGCGTCGCGGATCCCAAAATATGGCACTGTGCTTTGCGGATCGTCGGAGCTGACGCGACGGACGTCGGCTTCGCCCTGGAGACCTTGCTCAGCGACGCGTCCCACAACGGCTTCCCCCATGGTGAACTAATCAATTGCCTCATTCAGGTGAGTGAGTCCGGTCAGGGCTCGGCCCTTTGCTTCAACGCTGATGCGAGCCGAATGCGCGCCAACGCGATCAGTACGGACACATTGACCGATGGCAACGACCGGCAACGCTACAGTCCCGACATTCAGTACCTCGCGATTGGGGGAGAGTGGCGGCCAGCGCGCCAGCCGGTGGGCGACATGTTTCTCGCCGGACGCGGGAGCAGTGTGATTCGTGTCGAGTTCGACGCCGACTGGCAGCCGCGAGACGCCGCCGCACCAGCCATAGGCCCTTACGAGCCTGGTTACGCCCAGACGGAGCTGGCTGCGCTCCAGGCACGTCTCGACACCGCGCTTGCCAGCATGAATGCGCAGATGCCGACCCAGACTGTCGCCTCGCTGCTTGAGGCCGCGGTCGACGGAGTGCCTTACCGTTCTGCACTCGAGGCCATGATGGCGGTTCTCTTCGGCGTCGCCACCCGCAGCGGCGATAGCGTCACCTTCTATCGTCAGGACGCCGCGACACCCAAAGTAACGGTCACACTTGGCGCCGACGCGGGCGAGCGACCGATCATCGCTTTGAGCTGAACCGGAGGCGGCATGACGACCTATTGGCCCGACCATCTCTGGCCGAACGGATACTGGACCAGCAACTACTGGCACGTTCTGGAACCGGCCACGATGCTGTCCGTCAGTACCGACGAGGCGTTTCCGGATGGCCCCGGCATGCCGCCACGCAGCCTCCGGGCTGACTTGGAGAGCGGACACGGCGGGAGTTTCCTCACGCACGACGCTGAGGCACTGATGCCAATTCTGCATCAGGCTTTCTGTCTGGCGCCGGCATCACTCGTTGGAACGCTGACACTCGGACAAGCGCTCGATACCACGTGGCGCGAGACCTGGCGCATCATCTATGACAGTAATGCCCGTCGCATCAAGCTGGTACTTCAAGACGGGCAGACAATCGAGCAAGCACTTGTTCATGGTCTTCAATGGCACTGCATCGAAGTCGGCGTCGATACCGAACAGGGGCAGGTGAAGCTGTGGGTTAACGGCGTTCTCGCGGGAACCTGCTCGAATGTCGGATCCGAGATGGCGTCACGGCATCTGCGACTAGGCGTCATCGATCGCAGCGCAGACGCTGCGGGCTCCATACGGCTGGACGCCTGGCGCATTGATGTCCGTTATCTCGGACCAGTGTCGCGTGTACCGGTGAAGGACACGGGGGACGATCCGGCACGCTGGCTGGTCATCTACAACACCGCCTGGCCGAATGCAGGTGACTGGGTCCAGCGCTATGTTGACAGACGTCACGTACCGTACGCCAACCTGCTTGGCCTGCCCCTGAGCGGCGATGAGACGATCGATGGGCAGAGATGGGAGTCGCTGCGGGAAGCCGTGGTCGACTACCTGGACCGGCACGATGCCGACGGCCGCATCCTCGGCGTTCTCGTCGGCGTGGGTGTACCTGGTCTGGTGGAGCTTGAGCCCGGCGGCCCTCTTGTGCCTCTTGCATCGCTTTTGGCCACCTTGCGGACGAGTTCCGTGGGCACGTCGCCAATCCCCAACCCCCTGTCGCTGGACGCTCGCCCTCAATCCGACAACCTTCAGGGTTGCCTCCTCACAGCAAGGATGGACGCGGCTGACGCGGCAGCGGCAACCGCGTGGATTGATGAGGCATCCGATCCCGTGCGGTGCGATTGGCG
>JAANMW010002064.1_pt1 | contig 19026 bp, 15 predicted proteins | sample 7279671 | NCBI WGS metagenome assembly JAANMW01 (sample SAMN14094541, study PRJNA606508) | bioreactor metagenome | isolation source: A lab-scale SPAN reactor treating ammonium-rich wastewater day 247 | place: Ireland: Galway | collected 2017-09-19
CGCCGGCAAAGCCGAGCAGGGGGTCTATCCGCCAAGCAGCCATCTGCACACCAACTACCCCACACTGACCTCCCGGGGCTGTCCCTATTCCTGCAGTTTCTGCTGCAACTCCAATTACCGGGATCTGTATGGTTCAGCCAATTATGTGCGCCGCCACAGTGTCGATTATGTCATCCGTGAGATGAAATATCGGAAAGAAACCTTCCCAAACCTGGGATTCATCGAATTCCATGATGACGTCTTCACTTTCAAGTCCTCATGGCTGCAGGAATTTTCAAAGCGGTTTGGCGAGGAGATCGGAATTCCTTTCTTTGCCTACACCCATCCCACCATGTGCCGGAATGAAGATCTCGAAGCCCTGCATCGCGCCGGCTGGACTGTCACAGTCATGGGAGTGCAATCCGGCAGCGAAGAAATTCTCAAAATGTATGACCGCCGCACCGCACGCCAGCGCATTATCGACACAGTTCACCTTCTCCGCCGCATCGGTGTGCAGCTGGTCATCGACCTGATCGGAAACAACCCACTGGAGACCGAGGATAACATGCGGGAGACTTTCGAAATGCTGCTCGAATTCCCCGATGATTACACCCTTCACGAGGTGAACCCCCTCGCTCTTTATCGGAACTTTGAAATCACACGCATCGCTGAAGAACGCGGATTCAATGGCCATCTGCTGCACGGCCGGAATGCCTTTCTGGCTGAAGAAAAACTTTCATACCGTTTCTGGAATGCCATGTGGACCTTGACCCAGTTCGGGGCGATCCCGCGTGAAACCCTGCGGGATATGTCCCATGATCCATACCTCCAGGAGCATCCCGAAATTGTCGAAGGCATGGCAAAAGCCTTTATAAAATCCTGCTATATTCCGGGGACCATGGTGCGCAAGGAAGCACGCCTGCGCGAACTCGAGGATGAACGCCTATGCCTCGAAGGCAGCCGTGCTTTCCGCCTGATCAACCGGATCCGGCGTGCACGGAGCTATCTGGTCTCCCACCTCACTATCAAAAACGGCAATACCAACCAGCCTCCCCTGCGGGCCTCCGGATAAAATCTTCGGCTCCTTCTGTTGAGGGGTTTCCCAATTTCAAAAGGTTTGTGCTAGCTTGGAGCAGTTCCAGTGGAGAATCGGGCCACGGCCCCCTTGAATATCCAAGGATACCGCGACCCCCACAGTATTTCATTTCATTCCAGAGGAGGCACACAATGCCCGGAAACAAAGGAACTGGTTTGACCAGGCGTGACTTCGCCAAGCTCGGCGCAGCGGCTGCTGCGGGTTTCACGATCCTGTCCTCTCAGTCAGGCAGGGCTGAAACAAACTCGGATACCCTGAAGGTCGGACTGCTCGGCTGCGGAAATCGTGGGACCGGTGCTGCCATGGAAATGCTCCGCGGCAACCCCAACATGAAGCTGATCGCGATGGCCGATCTGTTCGAGGACCGCCTGAGTGCTTCCCGGAACCGGGTCAAGAACTCCAAAAATGAGCAGACCGCCAAAAGTTATGCGGTTGAGGATGATCACTGCTTTGTCGGGCTGGATGCTTATAAGAAAATTCTTGCCACCGATATCGATATCCTGGTGGAAGGAACTCTCCCTTACTCCCGTCCGAAACACATCATGGCCGCCATCCAGGCCGGGAAACACCTCTTCACTGAAAAGCCCGCAGCGGTCGATCCGGTGGGCATTCGCCAGGTGATCGAGGCCGCCAAGCTGGCTAAGGAAAAAAACCTGACCTTTGGCGCAGGAACCCAGCGCCGCCACCAGAAGGAATATGTCGAGACCATCAAAAAAATCCATGATGGCGCAATCGGAGACATCGTGGCCATGCGCGCCTACTGGTGTGGCGGGCTGCCGTTTTGTTTTGACCGCAAAGAGGGCTGGAGCGATTTCGAATACCGTGTCCGGAACTGGTATGGCTACTGCTGGGTATGCGGTGACAATATCGTTGAACAGCATGTCCATAACCTGGATGTGTGCAACTGGGCTTTGAACAGCCACCCGGAATCTGTGTTTGCATCGGGCGGCCGCGCCTGGAAGCCTCATGAGGAGAAGTTCGGGGATCTGTGGGATAATTTTTCCTGCGATTTCGAATATCCCAATGGTGTCCATGTCATCAGCTTCTCCCGCCACTGGAATGGCCTCGATGAAGGTGTTTTCGAGGAAGCTGTCGGAACCAAAGGGCGCAGCAGCTGCCGTGATATGGGCGAAAAGGGCGAAGACCCCTATGTTCAGGAACACATCGATGTGGTCAACAGCATCCGTGGAACAGGCCCCTATCTCAATGAGGGAGTCCAGGTGGCCGAGAGCACATTGACTGCCATCATGGGACGCATGTCGGCTTACACAGGCAAAAAGATCTCCTGGGATGAAGCCATGAGTTCCGATCTGTCGATTGTCCCGGCGGAGTGGGATTTCAGCAAACCATATCCGGTCGGCCCGATTCCGGTTCCACCAGCCAAACTGTAAAGATCCATCATCAGCTCGGCACACAATCCGGCTTTGCAGCCGGATTGTGTGCTCTGAAAATCGAAAGGAGGAGGTCCATGGATATATTTTCACCAAAGGGGCGTTTCAGCCGCCGGTCTTTCATCAAAACCACAGCCCAGGTGGGCGCGGTGTTGTCATTTCCAACCATCATCCCCAGCTCTGCCCTGGCGCGCCAGGGGCGCATCGGCCCGAATGACAAGATCCGCATCGCCAATATCGGTGTCGGTGGCATGGGGCGTGGCCACATCTCCGAAGATACAATTGCCGTGTGCGATGTCGATAAGAACCACCTTTCCCAGGCAGTCGATCGCGCCAAAGAAAAAAATGGCGGCAAAGAAGTCGATGCTTATGGTGATTACCGCAGGATCCTGGAGCGGAAGGATGTCGATGCGGTCGTGATCGCGACTCCCGACCACTGGCATGGAATCATCATGGTCCATGCCTGCCAGGCCGGAAAGGACATTTATGTCGAAAAACCTGCCTGCCACACCCTCGAAGAGGGCAAGGCCATGATCGATGCCACCGAACGCTATGGCCGTGTGGTGCAGGTCGGAAGCCAGGGAAGGTCGACCAATGACGCCTACCAGGCCTGCCTGTATGTCCGTAATGACCAGCTCGGCCCGGTTAAAAAAGTCACCTGCTGGCATGTTCCCAACCGGGAGGGTGGATTCGATGCGGATTGCGATCCCCCACCCGAGCTCGATTGGGATATGTGGCTCGGCCCCATGCGATACATCCAGTACAACCCTCTGCGGTGCCACTTCAATTTCCGCTGGTTCCTGGATTATGGCGCAGGCTACATCCGGGATCGTGGCGCTCACGTTTTCAGTGTCGTGCTGTGGTGCATGAATCAGGATCGCGACACACCAGTCGAGGTCGAAGCCCATGGAACTCCACCAAAGAGCGGAGGCATTTATGATGTGCCCACCGAACTTGAAATCACCTACCGTTTCAAAGATCCCGAGTGGGAAGTTGTCTGGGCCCAGCCGGGAGACCGTGGCGGAGACTGGGATTTCGGCATGATCTTTCATGGCGAAAAAGACAAGCTGGTGGTCATGGGTGGTGATGGCGGCTGCAAAGCCGAGGAAAAGGCCCTTCAGTACACACCCCCGGCCAGTGGTGTGAAGGTTTTCAAAAGCCCGGGCCACAAAGAGAACTGGTATGACTGCATCCGCACCCGGGAAAAACCCCTGATGGATATTGTCGCCGGGGTCCGTGTGTCCCAGATGTGCATCATCGGCAACCTGGCTTACATCCTGGGGCGGAAGCTGTCCTGGGATCCGGTGGCTCAGCAATTCATCGGTGATGAAGAAGCGAATCGTTACATCAAGGCCCCAGGTCGCGGCCAGTATCATCTGTAAAAGGGAGAATCCTCTATGTTATCCATGAAAAACATATCGCTCAAATGTCTGTTGATGCTTTCCCTGCTGGCCCTTTGCGGGTTGTGCGGCAGTTCTGCAATGGCCGAGGATGCCGCCGCCTTCCTGGCCACCATGGACAATGCCTCCGCCACACTGCGCTATCCCGCCTGGACCACAGCAGAGAAATATGGCCCCTCGGTGATTGTTCCACTCGGGGAGAAGATGGAAGCCGCTGACCGTTCGAAATCCCAGGATCTCAAGCGGGCTATCGAGCGGATTGTCCATCAGGCCGGGCAGCCTGGCGCGGATGCCGAACGCAAAGCGGTGGCTGCCGAACTGGTGAAGCTGCTGGTTCCGGATCGATCCGCCAAGGTCAAGAACGAAATTCTCGACCTGCTGGGATATATCGCCGATGAATCCAACCTCTCCACCATCGAACCTCTTCTGGCCGATGAGGCGGTCCGTGTCGAAGCCTGCCGCGCCATCCAGCGCATCCCGGGGCGCGCGGCGACCGAATGTCTTGAAAAATCCCTCGAGAAATCCCAGGGTGATTTCACTATCGCCCTGCTGGGTGCTCTCGGCCAGCGCAAAGACAAGAGCGCCGGTCCCGCTCTCGAGAAGTTCATGAACCAGTCCAATGGGGATCTCAAGCTCCTGTCCCTTGAAGCCCTCGCCAAATCAGGCGCGCTGCCTCCCAGGGAACTCAGGAAGGGTTTCGAGTCAATCGGCAAGCCCATCGATCCCGATGTCCGTGCGAATATCCGCCTGATGTTCGCCGACAACCTGGCGGCTCAGGGAGAAACCGAGAGAGCCAGAAAGATCTATGAGAGCCTGCTCAAGGCAAAGGATGGCGATCAGATTCCCATCGCCGCGCAGAAAGGCCTCGATAGCCTCTCGAAGAAGTAATCCGGATCGGACACTGGGGGCAAGGCTTTCCAGGCTTTGCCCCCACCCTTCTTTCATTCCATTTCAAAACAGATGGAACATCATCCAGATCAGCAAATAAGCCCCCACCAGTGTGATAAAGATCCACTGCAGGGTTCCCCAGCCTTCTTTTTTCTCTGACAGGGAAGTTCTTCGAAGAGTCTCCAGGTTCTTGTGAATCAGCTTGTCGGTTTCTTCGGTGTGGCGCCGTTTGATCTGGTTGATCGCACGCTGAATCTGGCGCCTCAGTCCCGCGCCGCTGGCGGTTTCCATCTGGCATTCGAGGACAGATAGATGCTCGAGCTGCCCCGATCTTTCGAGGTACCGTGCCACCGCAAGCTGAACATCCCGGCTGGAATGGTGCATCTGCCCCAGCAGGAAATTCAGAAATCGAGGCTCGAATGTTTCCGCCATGTACTGAAACGCCGCCTCTTTCAGCAGAGCCGGGCCATTCAGGCAATCCGACAGATCTTTGTCCGGCACCTCATAACCAAACTTGCGGCACCAGGTCAGCACCGCCTCTTTTACCAGCACTGAGGAGGTTTCCATGAGGGTCAGCAATACCTTGTATATCCGGTCGGTTCCGGATTGTGAAAGAAAATGAATGCGGTGAAGCAGTTTTTCTTCATCACTGCTGAACAATCTGGGTATTTGCGAATCAGCCCGGGCAATCGCCAGCTGGACATCCTCGATTCGGTCTGTGACATCGCAGGATTCTTCCCGCAACCTCTCCAGGAAAGCCAGAGCAAGGGAAAGGCAGCCGGCATTCTGGAAACGCTCCGCCAGCCCGGAAAAAATCAGGCGGTCATATTCGCTTACCGCCAGCAGTTTCTGGGCATAGAGGCGTGCCGGTATCGGCGAGTTGTCCCGCAGATGGGTGAGGACCAGGTAATAATACGCGATCCGTTGAAGGCGTGGTTCGGTCTCGATCTCCAGCATTTTCTGCAGGCAGTCGATGGCTTCAGTAAACCGGTCCAGTTCATAATGGGCGCGACCCATGAGGCCATAACTGATCGGCTGCAATGATCCGACCACCATGGCTTCCTGAAAGCGCACCAGGCAGACCGAATACTCCTCGAGCTCAAAGTGCAGCCGGACCAGGTGCTCGAGGAAAAGGGCCTGGCGTTTCTCGAGGTCGATGGCCTGGAGGTAGTATTCCTTGGCCATCTCGTAATTCCCCATCTCATGGAAGGTGAATCCGAGGTAAAAGTAGGCAATTGCACAACCCGGATCGAGATCCAGTGCCCGTTCATAGGCCACCTTGGCCCCTTCACAATCCCCTGATTCAAACTTTCGCTTGCCCCGTTCCAGTTCTTTTTTGACATCCGACCGTACAAGAAAAACGACACTGTTACGGCCATTTGTCGAAGAAGATTGGGAGTTGGGAGAGATTTCAATATTTGGGATATCTCTCTGCTGGTTGGTCATAGCATATTGGACAGATTTCACCTGCAAAGTCGTCGAGCCCCCTCTACGACCCATTTAACTTGATGCCCTTTCAGCTTAAAAAAAATGAATTCCCACTACCACAGACGCTGATAAAAGGATTATCGGAGGGTCACGCCAGAACCTGAATGAGGAACTTGCAGGAAACTTGGCGGATCAGTCCCTCTTGACAGTGAAGGTTCCGCTGGAAAGCGGCTGGCTGACAGCCGAGCGATGCTGTATGGCACCGGACAGATGATCTCCATCGCTGAAAGTGCCATTCAGGATGATATATCCGGTCCCATTCTGCTGGCTGGTGCCAGGAAAAGAAAAAGATATGCCACTGATCACGGGTGTGTTGACATAGATTTTTGTGCCACGGAACACCACCCGCAGCTGATTCGGAAGAAGATCTTCATCATTCGAGAGGGTGATGTTGGATACTCCTCCATCGATCAGGGCGGTCCCGCTCCAGCTGGTGTTGAAAAGCTTCACGGGTGTCGCTGTCGGAGTCACTGTCGGCGGCGCTTTTGTAAAAGTCCGGGTGGGGGTGGCGGTTCGGGTCGGTGTGCGTGAATTGACAGGGGTTGGAGTGCTGGTTTCAGTCCGGGTGAGAGTGATCGTCGGAGTTGAGGTGATCGTCGGGGTATCGGTGATGGTCGGGGTTTCGGTCGGGGTGAATGTATTTGTGATGGTCCGGGTCAAGCTGGGAGTGAAAGTCGGGGTCGATGTTGGGGTGGGTGTATGAGGGATCAGCTGGATATTCCGTTCAAGATTAGCGGAAATCAGGATGCCGATCTGGAACGATGCATATCCGACAGAGGAAATGTTATTCAGAACCGCCTGTGTATCCATCGGGAGGTTGATAAACTCATAGAATCCCTGGCTGTTTGTGGCTCCATTTCGATCCGGGTATGGATCCGGCAAGTCCAGAAAAATCTGAAAGAAAGGAACCGGCTCACCACTGGCGCCATCGGTAATGATGCCGAAAACACGCCCGGTCAGGGAAACTGTGGGAGAATATGTGGGAGTCGGTGAATTTGTTACTGTCGGAGTCATTGTGCTGGTCGGGGTGGGAGTCCGGCTCGGACCCGCCTCGGTTGGCGTCACTGTGGGAAAAAGCGAAAACCAGAATTGATGGAAAATAAAAAGATCCCGGTCATCGATCCTGCCGCTCTGATCCAGGTCGGCACGTGGGTCGGGTGTGGGGCTTTGAGGCCATCCCGGGCCAACCATTATAAAAACCAAAAGAAAGGAAATTCGGAGTAACAGCAGCATTGAGCAATGATTCTCTTAAAAAGAATATAGAAATGCTACTTTAATCCGTCAAGAAAATAAGGCTCCCCGGAATCAGCCGTTTCCCTTGTTCCGGATCGATTGAAGGGATAGCCTAATAATTCATCCCTGAGAGGGGCCTGCAGACAGGTTCGACAGGATATGGGAATCCGTCATTTGCAGGTGAATCATCCAATGAAATAGTATGGCGACAAGCAGATCAGGGCCGACACAAAAGATTATTTCCGGGACAACGGAACCACACCGCTTCGATCTTATCGATGCGATCGAGGAAGCGGTCTGTTTTCTCACCGAAGAATGGAAAATCGTCTTTACCAATGATCGCCTGGCGGAAATCCTGGGTGGAAAATCCTCCGATTATCTCGGGAAAGATTTCCGGTCGCTGTTTCCTTCGGACCGCCATGAATCCTTGAACCAGGCTTACCGTTACACCCAGGAACAGGGCCAGGTGCGCATCCAGGTGGGAATGCTGGCAGCCGGCAAACCTGAGCCGATCCCGGTGCTGCTCCGCCTGATTCGTTACTCCGACCCAACCGCTCAGAGCGCCAGCCTGTATGCCATCATCCTGGACCTGAGTGAGCTGTACGAAGCCCTTCGGGTGCAGGAATTCCTGCGGCAACGGAATCGTGAGCTCGAGGATATGGCGATCACATGTCCGCTGACCGGGCTTTATAACCGGCGGTATTTCGACTACCGGCTGACAGAAGAAGTCCGGCGGGCTGTTCGATACCGGCATTGCCTGGGTCTGGCCATGGCCGATATCGATCACTTCAAGAAAGTCAATGATACCCATGGGCATCTGGTGGGAGATGAAGTCCTTCGCATGGTGGCTCGAACAATTCGCCAGACCACCCGCTTCACCGATATTGCTTCCCGTTATGGAGGAGAAGAATTCGCTGTCATCCTGCCGGAAATCACCTCTCCCGGCACACTGGCCGCCGGGCTGCGGCTGCGCATGAAGATCCAGAATGAGCAATATGCCTCATCGGTCGGGATCCATCAGATCACGATGAGTGTGGGTGTGACCTGCTTCGATCCGACTCAGGAACTTTCCAATGAAGATGAGATTTTACGCCGCGCCGATGAGGCCCTGTATCGTGCCAAACGCCAGGGAAGAAACCGTGTGATTTTATGGGGCCATCCAGGCGATTGAGGCTGATCCGGTTCTTTCCTGGAAGGTATTCTCTGCTTTTCATGGTATGGGGGACCCTCCTGGTCCTCGTGGTGTATCCCGCACTTGAGACACTGGCCCGAAGCCTGATCGACCAGGGCACTTTGTCGCTCAAAGCCTACCAGCGCTTCTTCATCGAATCCGAGGAGGGGTCTCGCCTGGTTCCCGGCATCGGCCTCCTGGCGCTTGGAGGAAGCCTGGTGGTTTCCTGCGCCAGTGTCTTCCTCGCTGCCCTGATTGGAATTCCTCTCGCTTTCCTTGTCGAACGGAACCGTTTTCCGGGAAGGAACTGGCTGGCATCCCTGGCCTTTCTTCCATTGACCCTTCCCCCGATTGTCGGGGTCGTCTCTTTCGACCTGATTTTTTCAGAAGCCGGCATCCTGCCCCGTTGCCTGGCATTGCTGTTCGGGCTGGATCAGCCTCCTTTTTACCTCTCCGGAAGGGATGGGGTGATCGCCATCCATGGTTATTCCTTCTTCCCCTTTTTCTTCTTCCTGGTGTCGAATGCCCTGCGGGAAATGGACAACTCTCTCATCGAGGCCTCACGCAGCCTGGGGATGTCCCGCTGGCGGACCCTCCTGCTGATCGAGTTTCCCATGCTGATCCCGGCGCTGTATGGAGCCGCCATCATGGTGTTCATGGCCTCGATGGCTTCTTTTTCGGCTCCCCTCCTGTTCGATGTCGAAGGACTGTATCTGAGCACTTATATCTATAACCTCAAGACACAGGACCTGTGGCAGGATGCCTTCACCGCCACCACGCTCTTCATGGGCGCTTCACTCTCGATGCTCCTGTTCCTGCGATTTCTGCGCGGATCACGGCACTACCAGCCCCTCAGCAAAGGGGTGCCCCGCAAACCCAGGAAAGCCCAATCCCTGCCGGCAAGGTGCTGCCTCGGGATTCTTGCCTGGGCTGTTCTGATTCTGTTGCTGCTGCCCCATCTCGGGATCCTTCTCTGGTCTTTCACACAGGATGGTTCCTGGACCTGGCAGCTCCTGCCTCCCGGGTACACCCTTGAAAACTACAGGCGGATTCTCGGGCTTGCTGATATCTCCACCGATATCGTTCAGCCTGTTCGTAACAGCACCTGGATGGCAGGAATCGCCACTCTCGCCAATCTGGCATTCGGAATCGCCGCAGCTTTCCTGCTGAAGGCCAGATCGGCCGGGAATAAGGCCATCACGGATCTGCTGGTCATGCTTCCCTGGGCGCTGCCCGGGACAGTCATCGCGATCAACCTGCTCGTGACATTCGGGCAGCCTTCACTCCTCACACTCGGATTGAACCTTTCTCAAACCGCCTGGCTGCTGCCCATGGCCTATTTCATCCGGAATATCCCTCTTGTCGTGCGCCCGCTGGCTGCTGCCTGGGAGCAGGTGGGCGAGTCGGTCGAGGAGGCGGCGCGCAGCCTTGGTGCGGGACGGTTGCGGACCCTCCGCACTGTCTCGATCCCTCTGTTATTTCCCGCCCTGGTGGGTGGCGGCCTGCTGGCTTTTGTCACCGCGCTCGGTGAGTTCATCGCCTCGGCCATTCTCTTTACTCCGGGAAATAAACCGATTTCGGTCGCGATTTTCGGTGAGTTTCATGCTGGCGCTTATGGCCTGTGTTCTGCTTATGGTGTATTTCTGATCCTGCTCATCGGAGCTGTCATGTTAATCGGAGGAAGGAGCTCGCAGAGAATCGTATGAAAGAAGGCATTCTGGCCGCCAACTTCAATTCCATCCAGAGCCAGATCGACCAGGCATGCCATGCTTCGGGGCGTGCGTCCGATGAAATCCGCCTGATTGCTGTCAGCAAATATGTCGAAGCCCCGGTCATCGAAGCCCTTTACCACCTTGGCCAGAAGGATTTCGGTGAAAATCGAATCCAGATCGCCAGCCCGAAAATCAATGCCCTGCAGACCCTGCCGCTCTGCTGGCATTTCATCGGACACCTTCAGACCAACAAAGTCCGCCAGGTGATTGAATCTTTCCATGTCATTCACTCGATTGACCGTGAGAGTCTCATCCTGGAATTGATCCGCCAGCTCGCACGAAAAGCGGAGCATGAACCCTGCAAGCCTTTCCCTGTTTTCCTCCAGGTGAACATCTCGGGTGAGGCATCCAAAAGCGGGGTTGAACCTGGCCAGGCCGAAAAACTTGGGCAGATGCTGATTCAATCTCCATTGCTCGACTGGGCCGGTTTGATGACCCTGGCCCCGGAGGTCGAAGATCCCGGGGAAGTTCGTCCGGTTTTTCGAAACCTGCGCCTGCTACGAGACCAGCTGGAATCCAGGCTTGGAGTTCGCCTTCCCAGGCTGTCGATGGGGATGTCGCAGGATTTTCAGGTTGCTCTGATGGAAGGCGCCACCGATATCCGCATCGGAAGCGCTCTTTATCGCGGTCTGATTTGAACCCCCGGATTCGGGCTATCCCATTCAGGATGCCGAATCGGTTGTGGCTGTCGCCTCAGAAGGGATTGAGGCCGACAGGTCATCGACTGTTTCAGTCCCGGTCTCGATCTCATCTGTCGCTGAAAAGAGAGGTGTTCCCACATATCCGAGTTCACCACGCTTGTAGTACTCAAATTTGGCCCAGGGGCCGCGCACAAGATTCAGGTTGGCCGGATCCAGAAAGGTCTCATCATATACCCCACTGAATCGATAGGTTCGCTGGGTGAAATAGATCAACAGCACCACACAAAAACCGATGATGATCCGCGGCGCCCAGATGGTGAACAAACTGTCCTGGTTGTCAGCCATACTCACAGCAGTGTCTTGATCCTTTCCAGTAGCTGTGTATTCGATTCCCACTCGAATTTCGGCACCAGGTAAAGCCTCCCACCGCAATCTTTGACTGCCTGGGATTCAATGCAGTCTTCGCCATAAGAGGCATCATTCACATGCACATTCGGGCGAACCCGGGTGACAAAATCGGTGCAGTCTTTTTCATCAAAAAGGATGACAAAATCAACGATATCAAAGGCTGCGATGATGCTGGCACGCTCCAGTTCCGGGCGGATCGGGCGTGTGGGACCTTTGAGTTTATTGACCGATAAATCGCTGTTAACCCCGACCACCAGGATTTCTCCCTGGGATTTGGCTTCCCGCAGCATGACCAGGTGGGCATAGCTGACAATGTCAAAACAGCCATTGGTTGTAACAATCTGTTTTCCCGCACGCCGAAGAGGTTCCAGCTCGCATTGCAGTTCGGCATCGCTGCGGCACAATTTTCCCATCTCTGATTATCCAATCTCGCTTATTCTTACTGGGATGATATCGACCGATACCCCTATGTCAAGGCAAAGGCATCCATTTCGCCTGCAAACCGGTTGATACCCTCCCGAAACAGGCTCATTCGCTTGCTTCAAGCCTGCTGGCGTCGTAATATGAAACATTCGTTCAACCTGGAAGGTTTTTACCGTTAATGATACACATCGAAGAAATAAAGCTCAAAATGGATGGATTAGATTCCATCGATCTGATCCGCCAGTTCAAACATACAGGCTTTTCAAGCATCGAAAAGGACCACTTTGCTCTGATGCGCTGGTATGGCATTTACCAGCAAAGGCCGAATGATGGATATTTCATGCTGCGAATCAAGATTGGCGGAGGCCAGCTGACAGCCGCCAAGTTGAGGGTGATTTCCTCCATATCCCACGACTACGGCCGTGATCTGGCGGATATCACCACCCGCCAGAATATCCAGCTCCACTGGGTTGCCACTGAAAACCTGGCCGATGCGATCGAACGCCTCCAGGCGGCCGGTTTGACGACCACCGCCGCGTGCGGGGATGTCACACGTAATGTGGTCGGTTGCCCGGTTGCGGGCATCGATGCTCATGAAATCACCGACACGGCGGATACTCTGAAAGCGGTTGAAAGGCGCCTGCTGGGCAACCGCCTGTATTCGAACCTTCCACGGAAATTCAAGATTTCTGTCGCTGGATGCTCTCTGGACTGTGCCCAGCCCCTGATCAACGATATCGGCCTGTCGGCTGTCAGGCACCGTGAGGATCCAGGCCGGATTCGCTTCGTGGTGTGTGTGGGCGGGGGCCTCTCCACCACCCCCAAATTCGCCAAATCCCTGAATGTCCTGCTTGAGGAAAGGGAACTCCCGGATGTCTGTGAACATATCTGCGGAATCTTCAGAGATTATGGCAACCGCGAGAACCGCAAACGGGCGCGCATGAAGTTCCTGGTGGAAGAATGGGGTCCGGATAAATTTCGAGATGAGCTGGAACACCGCCTGGGTTACTCCATGACCCCCTGGAGTGATGAATATATCCCCCCCAAAATGCTGGATGATGATCATGTCGGCATTCACCCCCAGAAACAGCCTGGACTGGTCTATGTCGGGGTTCCTGTCAAAGCCGGCAGGACCAATGCCCAGCAGCTCGCCGCAGTTGCTGAAGCCTCGGAACGATATGGCCAGGGGCGGGTCCGGCTGACCAACCATCAGAACATCATCCTCCTCGATATCCCGGAAAATCAGGTCGATCCGCTCTGCAAGGACCTTTTGCAGGCTGGACTGGAAGTCAATGCCTCTCAGACCCGCCGTCTCCTGATCACCTGCACAGGCATTCAGTTCTGTAACCTGGCGATCACGGAAACCAAGAGAGTCGGGGTGGAGCTGGTCGAACGGCTGGAAAAGGAAATTCCACATCATGAGGGGCTGCGCCTCCACATGAGCGGCTGCCCCAACTCCTGCGGACAGTTTCAGACCGGTGATATCGGGATGACCGGGGTTCTCATACCGAAAAAGGGCACCGATGAAAAAACCGAAGCCTATAACCTCTTTGCGGGCGGAGGTTATGGCGAAAATCCGGCCTTTGGACGGCGCCTCATCCTGAAAGTCCCGCGAGAGAATCTCGCCGACATGCTTGTGAAGGTTTACCGGAAGTACGCCGAGCAGCGTGTCAATGGAGAAACCTTTCAGGCCTTCTGTACACGGCTCAAGGATGATGAACTGCAGGCGCTTGCCAAAGATTAAAGACCGCTGCGGAGCCTGTCCCGGAATTGCCCTTTCCGGCAAATTGCACTCAAGCCCTTCACCATAGGCCGGTCTCAACCTATGATCTCCCATTTGTGTGCAGTCCTGGACTGCATGAATCCGAATTCTGCTTCGATGAGATGCACAGGAGAGTGCCAGAGTGAGTTCAACACCAAGGTTGCTTGAAGGACGTATCGCCCTTGTTCTGGGGGCTGCCAATAAATGGAGTATTGCCTGGGCAGTCGGCAAGCGATTCTCAGAAGCAGGAGCCAAAGTCATCCTGACTTACCAGGATGAGCGGTTTGCCGAAAAGATGATTGCCATGTGCGCTTCACTCGAGAACTGCTCCCATTTCTGCTGTGATCTCACCCAGCCTGCACAAGTGGATGCCCTCTTTTCCTCCATCGATAAAGAGCACGACGGGCTGGATGTTGTGGTTCACAGTGTCGCCTATGCTCTCCGGGAAGATTTGGATGGAAGATACCTCGACACTTCATGTGAGGGTTTCCAGATCGCCCATACAGTCAGCTCCTACACACTGACGATTGCAGCACGGGCCGCCCGCCCACTCATGTTAAAGAGGGGTGGGGGCAGCATCATGACCATGACCTACCATGGCAGTGAACGTGTGGTTCCCAACTACAATATCATGGGGGTCGCCAAGGCCTCCCTCGAAGCCAATATGCGTTACCTGGCGGCGGATCTCGGCCCGGAAAATATCCGGGTGAATGCCCTGTCTCCGGGACCGATCAACACCTCTGCGGCACGTGGCATCGCCGGCTTCACCACCATGCTTCAATATGCACGCGACCGTGCCCCATTGCGGCGCAATACCGATACCGAGGAAGTCGCCGATGCGGCCCTTTTCATGGCCAGCAACCTATCCCGGGGCATCACCGGTGAGGTAATCTATGTGGACTGCGGCTATAACATCACAGCGATGTAGATAACAGCCCCGGATCAGGACCCATGGAGACAGCCCCAAAAAGCCAGATGAATGTATCCACTTTTCCAGTGGAAAAGCTCGGATGGCTTCTGATCTTCATCATGGCTGTCTTCCTCGCCTTTGCCATTTATCCCTCGGCCCAGCTCGACAATGACATGTCCCGCTTTGCCGCTATCGAAAGCCTTGTCGAACGCGGCACCTGGATCATCGATGAAAGCCCGTTCCTCATGAAACCCCCCCGCGGCAAACGCCCTGCAACACCGATTGTTGACCGGGTGGTCATGGAAGGGCATTCCTACTCGACCAAACCGCCAGTCATGACCTTTCTGATGGCTGGCGAATACTGGTTGCTGAAAAACTTATTCGGACTGGATTTCTCCGATGAATCCGAACGCCCCTTCCTGGTCTGGATCCTGACCTTTACCTTTGTCGCCCTGCCCTTTCTCGGAATAGCCTGGTTCTTTTTGAAAAGTGGCCCCCGTTTCATTGACAATCCACTCCTTCTGATGACAGGATTGATCATTCTCCTGTTCGGGAACCAGTTGTGGGGGTTTTCAAGGACTCTGAACAACCATGTCCCCTCAGGGTTTTTCCTCTTTTTTTCGATGGTTCAGGCAGTCTCTCTGGTTCATGGTAAAATCCAGCCACGGCCGTATCATTTCATTTTCATCGGGTTGTGTGCCGGTTTGCTGCCGACCTTCGATCTTCCCGGTCTGTTTTTCTGTGCCCCTCTGTTTTTTTATCTTTTTTACTTTTTTCCGAAACAGACCCTGAGCTGGTTCCTGCTCGGGGCTATTCCCCCGTTGGCGCTTCATTTTGCATTGACCTGGTCCATTACGGGCGATTTCATTCCAATCTATATGAAGAAAGAGCTCTACCACTACAAAGGCTCCTATTGGGATAAGATGGGTGGTTTCGATGCTCTCGAAGAACCGAAGTGGCTGTATTTCCTCCACCTCAGCATCGGAAGGAAGGGTCTGTTCTCGCTGTTCCCTGTCCTGGTTCTTTCTCTTGTGGGGTTCTGCCGTTCATTTGTGAAGCAGGATGGATGCCCCCTCAAATGGGAGATGAGAACACTGGTCTTTCTGACCGCTTTCTGGATGCTTTTTTATACCTTTCAGACCAATAATTATGGGGGCATGTGTTATGGCTTCCGCTGGTTCATGTTCTTCACTCCAGCCTTAGCCTTCTTCTCGATCCTTGCGATGAAAAACTTCCTGACCGGGTGGCGATGGATCTTCCTGTGTCTTCTGATCGCTGTGTCGTGTTATTCCGGCTGGCAGTGTTCCCTCGATCCCTGGACTGCCAATGAGGAATGGACAACACGATTCCTGGGAAAATGGACTTTCTAAGCATTCCGTGGTTAGCGTGGAAAATTTGCACCTCCTTCCAAATCCAATCCTTAGCCCTTGTCCTTCTGTTATCCTGTTCGGATCTCACCCCATGCTGCGCTGATGACCCGCCACCCGCTTTCCTGACCGGGCCGGATGGCGCTGAAATGGTCCTCATCCCGGGCGGAACATTTCGTATGGGTTCCCCGGATGGCAAAGGGTTTCCGGATGAGCACCCTCAGCAAGAAGTGGCCCTCCAGCCCTTTTACCTCGACAGGTACGAAGTCACCGAGGAGCTGTATGCGCGATTCGACCCGAATCATACCTTTCCCAATGGGCATGAGCTTTTCCCAGCCACCCGGGTCTCCTGGGAGGATGCCAGCCGCTATGCCGAATGGGCGGGGAAACGCCTGCCCACGGAAGCCGAATGGGAATACGCCGCCACAGGGGGTGATGGGCGATTTTTCCCCTGGGGCAATGACTGGAACCCGTCAGCTCTCAACTGGAACGAAAACGGAAAAGATGATGGCTATGCCGGTCCGGCCCCGGTTCATATTTTCTCTGAAGGATACTCTCCATTTGGAATCGCCAGCCTTTCTGGAAATGTGATGGAGTGGGTTCAGGATATCTTTCATGATTACGGGAAACCGGCCTCATCCCGTGAAATCCGGCGTGTCCTTCGAGGGGGAGCCTGGATCATCGGGCATCCGGCTTTTCTGCGCTGCCAGTATCGAGAAGCGCGCCCTCCCCGTTATCGATCTCCCTTCACCGGGTTTCGTTGCGCCATGGATCCCCCGCCTCCCGGCAAGTAATCAAGCAGCTGGTCCGGGTTGAGATTTCATGTGCATGTGTTGTCTCCTCTGGCTGCCTTGACTAACCTGTGAGCATACCGTTGGATATAATTCCCCTGCGCCACAGGGGAAAAACATGAACTGTCGAGACACTCTGGCACGGATATGGCCGCTTCGATACTGGTTGTCGATGATGAAAAAAACGCCCGGGAGGGTTGCGCCGAGGCTTTGAGGACCTCCTTTGGAGAGGACCGTGTCCGTGTCGAAACCGCTGCGGATGGCCTCGAGGCTTCCAAGCGCCTGGCCGAGAGGACTTTCGATCTTCTGATCACCGACATCCGCATGCCCCATATCGATGGCATGGAGCTCCTGCGGCTATGCCGGGAAAAATACCAGTCCACTGATGTCATCGTGCTCACCGGCCATGGCACGATCGAGATGGCGGTCGAAGCCATGCGCCTGGGGGCGGTCGATTATCTCCAGAAGCCGGTCAACCTCGATGAGCTCGAGCTGGTGGTTCGCCGAGTCCTGGATCACCGCAACCTCCTTTCGGAAAACGAATACTTCCGCGCCCGCCTTCAGGAAAAAGATGGATTCAGGGAGCTGGTCGGCCTTTCCGAACCGATGAACCGCCTCTTTGAGGAGGTGAGCAAGATCGCTCCCACCCGAGCGACTGTTCTGGTCTGTGGTGAAAGCGGCACCGGCAAGGAGCTGATCGCCGAAGCCATTCACAGCCTCAGCACCCGCCGTGACCAGCCCCTCATCAAGGTCAACTGCAGCGCTCTCAATGAGAACCTGCTTGAAAGCGAGCTGTTCGGCCATGAGCGCGGGGCTTTTACCGGCGCGATTCGCCAGCGCAAAGGGCGCTTCGAACTGGCTGACAAGGGCACCATCTTCCTCGATGAAATCGGAGAACTCAGCCTCGATGTGCAGGTCAAGCTTCTTCGGGTGCTCGAACAGAAAGAGTTTGAAAGGGTCGGAGGCAATCAGACACTGCGGGTCGATACCCGGATGATTTTCGCCACCAATGCCGACCTGAAAAAGAAGGTGGATGAAGGCTCTTTCCGGGAGGATTTTTACTTCCGCCTGAAGGTGGTGACCCTCACAATCCCGCCACTCCGTGAGCGCCGGGAAGATATTCCCCTCCTGGTCGACTTTTTCAACCGCCGATTTTCCCAGGAGAACGGCAAACCCTCGATTGCGATTTCCTCTGAAGCCCTCGAGGTCCTTCAGGCTTATTCCTGGCCGGGGAATGTGCGCGAGCTGCGCAATCTCATCGAGCACCTGGTCCTGATGAACAGCGGAAAGGAGGTTCTGGCTTCCGATCTGCATGAGTTCGGTCCATTGAGCAGCGAAAGCAAAGGCATCCAGATTCCCATGGGCACTCTGCTGGCCGATGTTGAAAAGGAATACATCCTGCGCACCCTGGAACGGTGCTCGGGCAACCGGACCCAGACCGCCCAGAGCCTGGGTATCGGGCGCCGCACCCTGATCCGCAAGCTGCATGAATATGGCGTGCTTGCCAGTGATGAGTGACGTTTTCAGCCACAGAGATTTTCAATCCATATAAGGGTCATATTCATCCTCGCCGGCCATGACAACCCCCACTGGTTTGAGGACATGGAGGATATCGAGAGTGGCCTTGTGGGCATCGAGCACATCCTCAAGCTTCCGGTAAACAAAAGGGCTTTCATCGGTTCCGGCCCCGCGCAGCTCGACACCATAATCCCGAAGGGCGCGGAGCATCTGCTCCCGTGTGATGCTTCCTCCAATGCGCCGTTTCTTTTTCCAGTTCATCTTCCCGGCAGCCTGAGTGCGGCTCATGATCCGCCCCGCACCATGGACTGTCGAGTAGAGCCCCAGCGCAGACTCGGCTGAATCTTTTCCACAGACCACCACAGAGATATCCGCCATGGATCCTCCGATAAATCCCAGCTGCCCGGGAAAACAGGGAGTCGCCCCCTTGCGAACCACATAAACCTCCTGGCCATTGTGTTCTTCCTTCCAGGCGTAGTTGTGATGATTGTGGACTGAAAAGGTGTCATCAGCCCCGAGGAGATCCAGCACCTGCTGAATCACTGCATCCCGCCCGGCATAGGCATATCTTCCCGCCAGCGACATGGCCCTCAGGTAATCCTGCCCCAGCTGGCTCCGGACCGAAAACAGAGTCGGGGGCTGATCCATGCTTTCACCCGGTGGTTTGGCATCAAAAGCACGCCCAGCAGCCAGATTCAGAAAGCCTGTCGCGGTTTTATGCCCGAAACCCCGGCTGCCAAAATGAACCGCCACCCAGATCTCCCCGCTGGCAACATCCTGCAGGACGC
>JAANMW010002067.1_pt1 | contig 19016 bp, 13 predicted proteins | sample 7279671 | NCBI WGS metagenome assembly JAANMW01 (sample SAMN14094541, study PRJNA606508) | bioreactor metagenome | isolation source: A lab-scale SPAN reactor treating ammonium-rich wastewater day 247 | place: Ireland: Galway | collected 2017-09-19
GCTGAACGAACGACACGAAATCAGGAATGTGCCGTCCGACCGGGGTCTGCCGCTTGAACTGGCCCGCGAAGCGGCGGTCGCGCGTCAGCGCCTGCCAGAGGATGCGCTCGGCATCGGTGGGATTTCGCCTGAGCAGCCGCGCGAGGCCCCGCACCGTGCTGCTGCTGTCCACGGATGCCCCGCCCGGCCCCTGCTCCGCCAGCAGCGCCCGCAGCCGCGTCGCCTGCGCGCCGTCGAGCACGCCGCCCTTGGCCGGTCCCTTGCGCCCTTCCGCGATCGCCATGACTACCCCATGAAGCGTATGCATGTCCTGCTTGGTCGGCTCCATGCGGGTGAAAATGTTGCGCAGATTAACCAGCATGGTGTCGCGCTTCTCGGCCGGGCGCAGGAATTCCACCTTGTCGAGCTCGCTGACGAGATTGTCGAAGAACGCCTGCATCTGGTGCTGGGAGGCGCGCTCCGAGCGTTCCGGCATCGCGAACGGCAATTCGCCTCGCGTCACCAGCTTGAACCACTCGTAACCCATCAGCAGCACGGCCTGCGCCAGGTTGAGCGAGGCAAAACCCGGATTGACGGGATAGGTGATGATGCGATCCGCCATCGCCACCTCCTCGTTCAACAGGCCGGCGCGTTCGCGGCCGAACAGGATGCCGACGTGGCCGCCTGTCGCGATCTGCGCGGTCGCCTCGACCGCCGCAGCTTCCGGCGCCACCACGGGCTTGGCCTGATCGTGGGCGCGCGCGGTGGTCGCGAACAGCAGCGTGCAGTCGGCGACCGCCTCGGCCACGGTATCGAACAGCTCAACGCGGGAGAGGATGTGGTCGGCGCCCGCCGCCGCGCGCTGCGCCGCGATATTAGGCCAGCCGTCTCGCGGGTTGACGATGCGCAGCCGCGTCAGGGCGAAATTGCCCATGGCGCGCGCCGCCATGCCGATATTCTCGCCAAGCTGCGGCTCGACCAGAATCACGGTAGGGCCGACGACGTCGATGCCGGTTTTCGTCCTGTCGGTGCCGGACATCCTGCCTCGTTCTTTCAATTCAAGCTGAGATTCTGGTTCAATGGCGGCTTACCGCGTCTTCGATCGCGCCTTTAGAGCGGCGGCCGATCAAATGGAATCAGCGCCGCCGCTCCAGTTAATTGATTGAGCATCGGATTTATCCCGAAACCGGTTCCCACTTTCGGGTCCGATGCTCTAGAGCATTTTCCGGCTAAGTGGAATCCGGTTAGCCGTGAGAAAGTGCTCTCAATCAATAATGTGCGCGTATTCTGATCGCAAAACCGGTGCCCACTTTTGCGGAATACGCGCTATGGCTTTTTCTCAAGTCAAATAATGAGCTTATGAAGCTATCCTGAATTTCCGGCGGAGGGTGAGATCTGCCCATCAAGGTGATGGGAGAAGGCTTCGCGGGAAAGCGCCGGAACGTCCGGCGAAATCAGCCCCGTCACACGGCCGGCTCGGCTTTCGCCTGCGCCCTCGCGATGTTATAGCCCGACCTATCTCCTTCCGAAGCGCAGCTATTTTCCGAAAAGGCCCGATCTCCCATGGCAAAAATCAAGGTGACCAATCCCGTCGTCGAACTTGATGGCGACGAGATGACCCGGATCATCTGGCAATACATCAAGGACAAGTTGATTCATCCGTTCCTGGATATCGACCTGATGTATTTCGACCTGGGGATGGAGTCCCGCGACGAGACCGACGATCGGATCACCGTCGAGGCGGCCAACGCCATCAAGAAAGTGGGCGTCGGCGTGAAGTGCGCCACCATTACCCCCGACGAGGCGCGGGTGAAGGAATTCGGCCTCAAGCATATGTGGAAGTCGCCGAACGGCACCATCCGCAATATCCTCGGCGGGGTGATCTTCCGCGAGCCGATCATCTGCAAGAACGTACCCCGCCTCGTCCCCGGCTGGACCAAGCCGATCATCATCGGCCGCCATGCCTATGGCGACCAGTATCGCGCCACCGACATCAGGTTTCCGGGCAAGGGAACGCTGAGCATGACGTTCGTCGGCGAGGACGGCGCGGTGATCGAGCGCGAAGTGTTCAAAACGCCCGGCCCCGGAGTCGCGATGGGGATGTTTAATATCGACGACTCCATCATCGATTTCGCGCGTGCCTCGTTCAATTACGGTCTGCAGCGCGGCTTCCCCGTCTACCTCTCGACCAAGAACACCATCCTCAAGGTGTATGACGGCCGCTTCAAGGATATCTTCCAGGATATCTACGACCGGGAATTCAAGAAGGACTTCGAGGCCAAGGGCCTGACCTACGAGCATCGTCTGATCGACGATATGGTGGCTTCGGCGCTGAAATGGTCCGGCGGCTATGTCTGGGCCTGCAAGAATTACGACGGCGACGTGCAGTCGGACACGGTGGCGCAAGGCTACGGCTCGCTCGGCCTGATGACTTCAGTGCTGCTGACGCCGGACGGCCAGACGGTCGAGGCGGAAGCCGCCCATGGCACCGTGACGCGACACTATCGCGAGCATCAGAAGGGCAAGGAGACCTCGACGAACTCGATCGCCTCGATTTTCGCATGGACGCGCGGCCTGTCGCATCGCGCCAAGCTCGACGACAACGAGGCGCTGGCGAATTTCGCGACCACGCTGGAGAAGGTCTGCGTCGACACCGTCGAGGCCGGCTTCATGACAAAGGACCTCGCGCTTCTGGTCGGCCCCGACCAGCGCTGGCTCTCCACCACCGGCTTCCTCGACAAGGTGGCCGACAACCTGACCAAGGCGATGGGCTGAAGCGGCCATCCATCCGTTCCCGTCATGGCCGGGCTTGTCCCGGCCATCCACGTCTTGTTTGCAGATACGCTGCGAAGACGTGGATGCCCGCAACAAGCGCGGGCATGACGGTGAAGATCATCTGCGCGCGCAATCCGATTTAAATTGAACCGATCGCGCTCTACGCGCTCATCGCCGCGGCGATGGCGTCGAGCGCTGCGCCTGCTTTTGCCCCATCGGGTCCGCCGGCCTGCGCCATATCCGGCTTGCCACCGCCGCCCTTGCCGCCGAGCACTTCAGACGCCTTGCGGACGAGATCGACCGCCGAGAAGCGTGTCACCAGATCAGACGTCACGCCCACAACCACGCTGGCCTTGCCGTCGCCGCTGGTCGCGACCAGCGCGACCACGCCAGAGCCGAGCTGCTTCTTGCCCTGATCCGCGAGGCTCTTGAGATCCTTGATCTCGATGCCTTCGACCGAGCGCGCCATCAGCTTGATGCCGCCGACATCGCGCACACCTGCCGCGCCTGACGATGCGTTTGCGGTCGCGTCAACGCCCATGGCGAGTTTCTTGCGCGCTTCGGACAATTCGCGTTCGAGCTTCTTGCGCTCCTCCATCAGCGCCGCGATCCGCGCCGGCATGTCGTCGAGCGTTGTGCGCAACTCGCTCGCGGCGGCTTTCGCAAGCTGGATGGCGTCGTTGGCGTGATGGCGAGCCTGATGCCCGGTGAGCGCCTCGATCCGGCGTACGCCTGACGCCACCGCGCTTTCGCCAACCACCGAGATCAGGCCGATATCGCCGGTACGCTTCACATGGGTGCCGCCGCAGAGTTCGACCGACCAGCCGAGCGCATTGCTCGCGGCGCCGTGCCGGTCCGTGCCGCCCATGGAGACCACGCGCACCTCGTCGCCGTATTTTTCGCCGAACAGCGCCCGCGCGCCCGCCTCACGCGCGTCGTCAACCGCCATCAGCCGCGTCGTCACTTCGCCGTTCTCCAGCACGACATCGTTAGCGATGTCCTCGATGCGGCGCAGCTCGTCCGCGCTGATCGGCTTGTTGTGGGCGAAGTCGAAGCGCAGCCGCTCGGGCGCGACCAGCGAGCCGCGCTGCGCGATGTGATCACCGAGCACCTGCCGCAGCGCCTCGTGCAGCAGATGCGTCGCCGAATGGTTGGCGCGGATGGCAGAGCGGCGGTCGTGATCGACCTCCAGCGCCAGCGCCATGCCGGGCGTGAGCGTCCCCTGCTCGACGGTGCCGAGATGCACAAACAGATCGCCCGCTTTCTTCTGCGTGTCGGTGACACGAAAGCGCACGCCATCAGCGATGAGAACGCCGGTGTCACCGACCTGCCCACCGGATTCCCCATAGAACGGTGTCTGGTTCAGAACGATGGCCCCGCTCTCGCCGGCCTTGAGGGTATCGGCTTCCTCGCCGTCCTTCACGAGCGCAGCGACGACGCCTTCGGCGGCCTCGGTCTCGTAGCCGAGAAACTCGGTCGCGCCGAGCTTCTCGCGCAATGGAAACCAGATCGACTCGGTCGCAGCCTCGCCCGAGCCAGACCAGGATGCCCGCGCCTTGGCCTTCTGTTGCTCCATCGCGTCGGTGAACGACGCCAGATCCACGCCGATGCCACGCGCGCGCAGCGCGTCCTGAGTGAGATCGAGCGGAAAGCCATAAGTGTCATACAGCGTGAACGCGGTCTCGCCGTCGAACATGTCGCCCTTCTTCAGCGACACGCTCTTCTCGTCGAGAATGGAGAGCCCGCGCTCCAGCGTCTTGCGAAAGCGAGTCTCCTCCAACCGTAGCGTCTCCTCGATCAGCGACCGCGCGCGCTGCAACTCGGGAAAGGCCTCTCCCATCTCGCGCACCAGCACGCCCACCAGCCGCCACATCAGCGGCTCCCTCGCGCCGAGCAACTGGGCATGACGCATCGCGCGGCGCATGATCCGGCGCAGCACATAGCCCCGGCCTTCGTTCGACGGCAGCACGCCGTCGGCGATCAGGAATGAGGATGCGCGCAGGTGATCGGCGATCACGCGCAGCGACGCCTTCATCGGACCTTGCGGGTCCGCGCCGGTCAGATCGGCCGCGGCACGGATCAGCGCCACGAACAGGTCGATGTCATAATTGTCGTGCTTGCCCTGAAGCACGGCGGCCACGCGCTCGAGCCCGGCGCCGGTGTCGATCGACGGCTTCGGCAGGTTCGGGCGGCTGCCGTCCGGCAGCTTCTCGTATTGCATGAACACGAGATTCCAGATTTCGACGAAACGATCGCCATCCTGCTCCAGCGATCCCGGAGGCCCGCCGGGAATCCTGTCGCCGTGATCGTAGAATATCTCCGAGCAAGGGCCGCACGGACCGGTGTCGCCCATCTGCCAGAAATTGTCCGAGCCAGCGATGCGGATAATGCGGGATTCCGGCAGGCCCGCGATCTTCTTCCAGAGGTCGAACGCCTCGTCGTCGTCGATGTAGACGGTGGCGGTGAGCCTGTCCTTCGGCAGGCCGAACTCCTGGGTGACGAGCTTCCATGCCAGCTCGATCGCGCGGTCCTTGAAGTAGTCGCCGAATGAGAAGTTGCCGAGCATCTCGAAGAAGGTGTGATGCCGCGCGGTGTAGCCGACATTGTCGAGATCATTGTGCTTGCCGCCGGCTCGCACGCATTTCTGCGAAGTGGTGGCGCGCTGATAGGGCCGCTTTTCGACGCCCGTGAAGACGTTCTTGAACTGCACCATGCCCGCATTGGTGAACATCAGCGTCGGATCGTTGCGCGGAACCAGCGGCGACGAAGGCACGATCTGGTGATCATTGGCCGCGAAATAGTTCAGAAACGCCGACCTGATGTCGTTAACGCCGCTCATTGTGTTCCATCGCATCAAAAGGGCTCGCGGCCCCGAAAGCTGTCATACTTCGCCCAGCGACCGCCTTTTAGACGGGGGTGGCCGGGCTGTCCAGAAAGTGGGCAGGAGGATCAGGGGCTTGGCTGGCTCCAAATATCATCCGTTGAAAGATGCTGCGGTGCGTTGACAGCCTTGTTGAAACCGTATTTTCCTCATATCTGCTAGTTTAGTCGCGCCGGGAGAGATCGGCCGCTTTCTAAATGAGGAAGCAGGCTGGCGCCGAAGGAGCAACCGCCCCGGAAACTCTCAGGCAAACGGACCGCGCGACTTGTTACATCTGGAAAGAGACCCTGAACCGTATGCGGTCAGGGTCCGCCGACGGGATAATACTCTCAGGCACAGCGACAGATGGGGTCTCTAACGGGTTTGCAGGGAATCGTCCCTTTAACCGCGAGGCCCCCTGATGGTGACCCACGTTTCCGACGCCCCGGCCCTGCAAAAAACACCTCTGCACGCCCTGCTCCTGGCGCGGGGCGGCAAGATGGTGGCGTTCGCCGGCTATGACATGCCGGTGCAATACGCTTCCGGCGTACTGAAGGAACATCTCCATACCCGCGCCAAAGCTGGCCTGTTCGATGTCTCGCACATGGGCCAGATCGCGTTGCGGCCGAAGTCCGGCGACGTCACCGACGCCGCGCTGGCGCTGGAGCGACTGGTCCCGCAGGACATCGTGGCGGTCGCGCCGGGACGGCAGCGCTACGCCCAGTTCACCAATCCGGCCGGCGGCCTGCTCGACGACCTGATGGTGGCCAATTTCGGCGACCACCTGTTTCTGGTCGTCAACGGCGCCTGCAAAGCCGCCGACGAAACGCATCTGCGGGAACACCTGTCCGATGCCTGCGCCATCGAGGTCCTGGCGGATCGCGCGCTGGTCGCGCTTCAGGGCCCGAAGGCGGCGTCCGTGCTGGCGAAGAAATGTCCCGAAGCACCGGCGATGAAATTCATGGAGGCCGGTCCTCGCCAGGTCGGCGGCGTCGCCTGCTTCGTCTCACGCTCGGGCTACACCGGCGAGGACGGTTACGAAATTTCGATTCCCGCGGCCCGGGTCGAGGATGTGGTGTCGGCATTGCTCAATGATCCGGACGTGGCGCCGGTCGGACTTGGCGCTCGCGACAGCCTGCGGCTCGAGGCCGGCCTCTGCCTTTACGGCCACGACATCGACGCAACGACAACGCCGATCGAGGCCGCGCTGGAATGGTCGGTGCAGAAAAGCCGGCGCAACGGCGGCGCACGCGCCGGCGGTTTTCCCGGCGCCAATGTCATTCTGCCCCAGTTCGAGCAGGGCGCGGCCCGCCGCCGCGTCGGGTTGAGACCGGAAGGCCGCGCGCCAGTGCGCGAGGGCGCGCCGCTGTTCGCCGATGCAGCCTCCGCCGATCCGATTGGCGCGGTGACATCGGGCGGCTTCGGGCCGAGCCTGAACGCGCCGATCTCGATGGGCTATCTGCCGGTCTCACATGCCGCCACGGGCGGTCTCGTCTTTGCAGACGTACGCGGACAGCGGCTGCCGCTACGGGTATGCGCGATGCCTTTCGTTCCACACAATTACAAGCGTTGAGGATTTGTCATGACCGTTTTGTATACCACCGACCATGAGTGGCTCCGCATTGAGGGCGATACGGCAACGATCGGCATTACCGGCTACGCGCAGTCTCAGCTCGGCGACGTCGTCTTCGTCGAGCTTCCGAAAGTCGGAAGCCAGCTCACGAAGGCCCAGGCGGCCGCGGTGGTCGAGTCGGTCAAGGCGGCTTCCGACGTCTATGCGCCGATTACGGGCGAGGTTCTGGAGGTCAATGAGGCACTCGGCGCGGAGCCCGCGCTGGTGAATTCCGACGCCGAAGGCAAGGCCTGGATTTTCAAGCTGAGGATCGCCGACAGGAGCGAGCTCGAAGGTTTGATGGACGAGGCAGCCTACAAGGCTCACACGGCTTAAGCATTTTCGTGCCCGGCACGAAGCCCGGCATCGCGCATTCATAATTTTATCCAGGCATCCAGGGAGCCATTCAATGATCGCCCGTGAAGAGCCCGCCACGACCTTCGCGCGCCGCCATATCGGTCCATCGTCACGCGATATCGCCGCGATGCTGGAAACCGTGGGCGCGAAGAGCCTCGAGGCGCTGATGAACGAGGCGCTGCCTCCGTCGATCCGGCAGAAGGCGCCGCTCGATCTCGGCGAAGGGTTTAGCGAAACCGAAGTGCTGACGCATATGCAGGCCCTCGCGGCGCAGAACCAGCCGCTCACGTCGCTGATCGGGCAAGGCTATTCCGGCACGATCCTGCCTGCGGTGATCCAGCGCAACATTCTGGAAAATCCGGCGTGGTACACGGCCTATACGCCCTATCAGCCGGAAATCAGCCAGGGCCGGCTGGAGGCGCTGTTCAATTTCCAGACCATGATCTGCGACCTCACCGGCCTCGACGTCGCCAATGCGTCGCTGCTGGACGAGGCAACCGCGGCGGCGGAGGCGATGGCGCTCGCGGAGCGGGCGTCATCGGTGAAAACAAAAGCGTTCTTCGTTGATCATGAAGTGCATCCGCAGACCCTGGCCGTGCTGCGCACCCGCGCGGAGCCGCTGGGCTGGACGATCGTCACCGGCGATCCGTTGCACGATCTCGACAAGGCGGACGTATTCGGCGCCGTGCTGCAATATCCCGGCACATCCGGCGTTGTGCGCGACCTGCGCCCGGCGATCGCCGCGATCAAGGCGAAAGGCGGCCTTGCTGTGGTCGCAGCAGACCTGCTGGCGCTCACGCTGCTGACCTCGCCCGGCGTGCTCGGCGCCGACATCGCCATCGGCTCCGCGCAGCGCTTCGGCGTGCCGATGGGCTATGGCGGCCCGCACGCCGCCTATATGGCGGTCTGCGGCGCGCTGAAACGGCTGCTGCCCGGCCGTCTTGTCGGACTGTCGGTGGATTCGCGCGGGACGCCGGCCTATCGCCTTGCCTTGCAGACCCGCGAGCAACACATTCGCCGCGAGAAAGCCACCTCCAACATCTGCACGGCGCAGGTGCTGCTGGCGGTGATCTCCTCGATGTACGCGGTCTATCATGGTCCGGAAGGACTGGCGCAGATCGCGCGCACCGTGCACCGGCACACCGCGACGTTGGCGGCGGGATTGACGAGACTCGGTTTCGCTCCGCTCAACAATACGGCTTTCGATACGCTGACCGTGAACGCGGGCGAGCGGCAAAGCGAGATCGTTAAACGCGCGAGCAGCCAGGGCATCAACCTCCGGATCAACGCGGACGGCACGCTCGGCATCGCGCTGGACGAACTCACCATCGAGGAGACTGTCGAAGCGCTATGGCGCGCATTTGGCGCAACATGGTCTTATGCCGACGTCGAAGCGCACGCTCCCGATTTGCTGCCTGCCGATCTCAAGCGCAAGACAGCCTATCTGACCCATCCGGTCTTTCACGAACACCGCTCCGAAACGGAGTTGCTGCGCTACATGCGAAAGCTCAGCGACCGCGACCTCGCGCTTGACCGCGCAATGATCCCGCTCGGCTCCTGCACGATGAAACTCAATGCCACCACGGAGATGATTCCCCTGACCTGGGCGGCGTTCGCGAACCTGCATCCGTTCGCGCCGCCCGAGCAGGCTGAAGGCTATTTCACGCTGTTCGAGAACTTCGAAGAATGGCTGCTCGACATCACCGGCTACGATGCGGTTTCGCTGCAGCCGAACTCCGGCGCTCAGGGCGAATATGCCGGGCTTCTGGCGATCCGCGGCTACCACGCGGCGCGCGGCGAGAGCCATCGCACGGTGTGCCTGATCCCCTCCTCCGCGCACGGCACCAATCCGGCCTCCGCCAACATGGCCGGAATGGACGTCGTGGTCGTGGCTTGTGATGCCCGTGGTGACGTCGATGTCGACGATCTGAAGGCCAAGGCGGCGCAGCACGCCGATCGTCTGGCCGCCATCATGATCACCTATCCGTCGACTCACGGCGTGTTCGAAGAGCGCATCAGCGAAATCTGTGACATCGTGCATGGCCATGGCGGACAGGTCTATCTCGACGGCGCCAACATGAATGCGCAGGTCGGCCTGTCGCGGCCCGGCGACTACGGCGCCGACGTCAGCCATCTCAATCTGCACAAGACCTTCTGCATCCCTCACGGCGGCGGCGGACCGGGCATGGGTCCGATCGGCGTGAAGGCGCATCTCGCGCCTTTCCTGCCCGGGCACCCCGCTATCGACGACGCGACACCGTCCGCGGTTGGGCCGGTCTCAGCGGCGCCTTTCGGCTCGGCCTCGATCCTGACCATCTCCTACATCTACATCCTGATGATGGGTAGCGAGGGCCTTAAACGAGCGACCGAAGTCGCGATCCTCAACGCCAACTATATCGCGCAGCGGCTCGATCCGCACTTTCCGGTGCTGTACCGCAATGTGAAAGGCCGGGTCGCGCATGAATGCATCATCGATCCCCGCGCGCTCAAGGCCAAAACCGGCGTCACCGTGGACGACATCGCCAAACGACTGATCGACTACGGCTTCCATGCCCCGACCATGAGCTTTCCGGTGCCGGGCACGCTGATGATTGAGCCGACCGAATCCGAATCAAAGACGGAGCTGGACCGTTTCTGCGATGCCATGATCGCGATCAGGCACGAGATCGCCGAGATCGAAGCCGGACGCTGGAAAGTCGAGGCATCACCACTGCGCCATGCGCCGCATACCGCGCACGACATCGCCGACGACGCATGGTCGCGACCCTACAGCCGAGCCCAGGGCTGCTTTCCGTCGGGAAGCTCGCGGTCGGATAAATACTGGTGTCCGGTCGGACGGGTCGACAACGCCTACGGCGACCGCAATCTCGTCTGCTCCTGTCCGCCCATGGAAGATTACGCACAGGCCGCGGAGTAGAAGATGACGGGTGTATCCAGCGCCTTCCGCTTCTGACGGAATTGGAAGCGCGGCCCTTTGGGGCCTGGTTCTGAACGGGCCGCCTGGTTTTGGACGCGTTTTCTTCGCGCGAACCGATGTCTATCCTCGGGTCAAGCCCGAGGACATGCTTCGCTCGAAAACGCTGTAACTGTAACTCGCACCTCCTTCCCTCTCTCGCCATGGGGGAAGGAAGCGAGATGAATGACCGCAAGCCGGACGCTGGGGATGTCGGCAACTCAACATCCACAGCGTCCGTCTCTTCCAACAAGGCGCGACACAGACTCCACGAAGGATTCCCATCTTCGCGGATCGCACCTACCGGAGTCGCGAGCCCGGGTCCTGAAAATTCACCTCCCCAAAATATTCTCGACCGGAAAATGTTCTCAGGCTTTCCCCGGACGCGTCGAGGTTCGGAGGAAAACACGGCGACTAAAATCAGGGAGCGCGCGCTTATGCTTCCATGGAAACTATAGCGTTTTCGGCCGAAGCATGTCCTCGGGCTTGACCCGAGGATGGATACCGGTTCGTGTGAAGAAAACGCGTTAAATCAAGGTTATAGAGCCTCGCTTCTGATTCCATCAAAAGCGAAAAGGCTCTAACGACTCAATCCTCCGCGATCTCGTCATCGTCGGTCTCCCGCTCAGGGCTTCCGGCCAGAATCTGCTCGGCGATCAGCCCTGAATTCTGCCGGATAGCCATCTCGACCTTGGCGGTGATGTCGGGATTGGCCCGCAAGAACCCTTTTGCATTTTCGCGGCCCTGCCCCATGCGCTGACTGTCATAAGAAAACCAGGCACCGGACTTTTCAACGATGCCGGCCTTGACGCCGAGATCGAGGATTTCTCCCATCTTGGAGATGCCCTCACCGTACATGATGTCGAACTCGACCTGCTTGAAAGGCGGCGCCAGCTTGTTCTTCACGACCTTGACGCGGGTCTGATTGCCGACGACCTCGTCGCGCTCCTTGATCGCCCCGATGCGGCGGATGTCGAGGCGCACGGAGGCATAGAACTTCAGCGCGTTGCCGCCGGTTGTGGTCTCCGGCGAGCCATACATCACCCCGATCTTCATGCGGATCTGGTTGATGAAGATCACCATGGTGTTGGACTTGTTGATCGAGGCGGTGAGTTTGCGCAGCGCCTGACTCATCAGCCGCGCCTGTAGTCCGGGCAGCGCGTCGCCCATCTCACCCTCGAGCTCGGCGCGCGGCACCAGTGCGGCGACCGAGTCGATGATCAGCACATCCACAGCACCAGAGCGCACCAGCGTATCGGCGATCTCCAGCGCCTGCTCGCCGTGATCGGGCTGCGATATCAGGAGGTCGTCGACATTCACACCAAGCTTGCGGGCATAGACCGGATCGAGCGCGTGCTCGGCGTCGATGAAGGCGCAGATGCCACCTTTTTTTTGCGCCTCCGCGACCGCATGCAGCGCCAGCGTCGTCTTGCCCGAGGACTCCGGGCCGTAAACCTCCACGATGCGTCCCTTGGGCAGGCCTCCGACGCCGAGCGCGATGTCGAGCCCGAGCGAACCCGAGGAGATAACCTCCACATCCATGGACTTGTCGTTCTTACCTAGCTTCATCACAGAGCCCTTGCCGAACTGGCGTTCGATCTGTGACAGCGCGGCAGACAGCGCCTTGGACTTATCCATGGAGGATCCTTCGACGATACGCAGGGCAGCTTGGGACATAGGCCGGGCTCCTTATGAACGGGATTCGCGAGCGGGACAACGAATGGCACCGTGGTGGATCAGATGAAAACATGTACCCTATTTGTTCTAAGTTCGCAATATGTTCTTTCTAGATTTGGGCCAAGTATATACCTTCAGGACGTGTAAGAAACTTCGCGGGTATCGCCCGCTTCACCTCTCTTATGAAGACGGTTGGAAGCATGTAGGTGACGTCTATCCTTCACGCGACCAATCATCACGTTACAGAGCTCCCCTGTACGTCGCACATGATGGTCTATGATCCGTGCCGCGTTCATGAAGCCAATCGCGCGACGCCGCGAAGCCCATCGCGCGATGCAAGCTTCGGCTCCGACGGTCAAATCCCCGGCGACAAAATATAGAGAGAGTGCGAGCCAGCAGCGGTGTTGCCGGAAATCATCAGCACGACGGGGAGTCCGCCGCGTCGCCAGAATCCTTTTGACTGTGCAACACGATTTGCATTTGCTGACAGGCGCTGGGTAGCAGGATGAGTAAGATGCTGGAAACAATCACCACCCTTTTTGGATTTATGAGCGCCGGCATTTTCCTGGCTCACGCGATTGACGGCTACTGGTCGCGGCCTTGACCGGACCACAACGCCCTCACCTGACAGGCCGCTCTATTCGGTGGTGCTCTGCTCGCTGGTGCCCTGCTCGGCTCGCTATGTCTCCGCCAGATCAAAATCCTGACGTAACCGCGCAGCCATATCCCGAACGCGCGCGCGCCACAGGCCCGGATCGGCGATTGGCCCAGCTTCCGGCTTGATCGTCAGCATCGCGTTCCATGGATTGCCGCCATAGACGGTCACTACGAACCCACGGGCCGGCGCGCCGTCGAGCGTTTGCAGCGCCTTCAGAATGATGCCCGCCAGCTCATCCGCGGTTTTGCAGCGATCGTAACTCTCCTGCTGGTCCGGCGACGGTGCGCCGGCTTCTCCAGCCGACCCTTCTGCCTCCGGCGGCGGCGAGATTTCAGCGCCAGGCGACTCCGATGAGCTCCGATTGTCGTCGGGCAATTCGGACTCAGGCGGAGGCGCGTGAGGGCGAGTCCCCAGAACATTCTGGATCAAGGCCATCAATCCCTTGTCCAACCCGCCGCTGCTGTTACCCACGTCGGTTGCTCCGGTGTCCGTTGCTCCGGTCGATCGAGCCGCAGCTTCCGGGCAATGTCTACCGCCCTTTGTCTACCGCCCCTGGCCAGCCGTGGATATCTTGCAGGTGTCTCAGCCGAGCGCCACCCCAATCAGCACCGCGACCAGCACGCCAAAGCCGCCCAATGCAATATTGAGAAAATTCCGGGCCAAACCAGGTTCGGTGGTCAGCATGATGTTTCTCCCAGTACGCAAAAACAGGTCTGGCTAGAATGGGCGTCGAATCTTAATCAAAACTTTCCAATTGGTGCCCGCTAGCCGAATCACCGGCCGCTCCTGACGACAGGCCGGCATAAGCCGCGCTGAAAAGCGATCGGCAGCACACGGACGATCAGGGAGGCTCTCATCTGAACTGGAAGCGGTCGACCATTGGCCGGCAAACCGGAGACAAACTTCGCCGGCTCATGCCTTGGCGGAGATCCCGTTTGAACCTTTCCCGCGGTACGCTGACCCAAAAAGGGCTGGGGGATTGCATTGCCCAGTCTATGCACAACGTCACCGGGCGATCATATTCCGCTCAGGTGACGTTGTTGTTTGGAGCGCTGGTCACGCTTGAAGGCAACAAGACCCGAACGACGGATAACCGGCTGAGACCGATAGATAGCTTCTTGGCGTCGGCAACCGACGTCAGCGTCGCGTCATTGGCAGGAAAACAGCGCGGCGTCAGGGCTGTCTGCTTTTGGAACTGGTCTTGGACTGGCTCGCGTTTCGAACGCCTCCCCAGGGATCGTCGACCGCCGCCGCATCGGGAATCTTTCGCAGCGACTCCTTGTAAGCTTTTTCAAGGGCCTTCTGTCTCTCTATCTGCTCCGGCGTTTTTCCAGGCCCGTCAGCCATCATGTTAAATTGCGGCGCCTGGGCGAAAGCCGGACCCGACACCACGGCCGCCAAAAGCATGGATGCGCATAGAATTTTCATCAGAACTCCTCCCCACAATGGATAGCATAGACGTCCGATCCCCGGTTTCAAGCGGCTCACCACTCGAAAATATCCTGAGGTTCCGAGACGCGGGAGTCGGCCCGGCCGCAATGGCTCGAACGCGTCACCGTTTGCTGTGAGGACGATGAAGCGGGGCCGGCCGGCGCCGGTCCCGATCGGAGCGTATCCGAATTAGTCTCTCAGTATCGGCCCGTCGACCCGCCCATGCTTCCTCCACGCCCGGAACCACCGTACCCGCCGCCGCGCCCGAATCCTCCGCCAAAACCGCCGATGCCGATGGAGGGTATCGGCAGGGGCACCGGCACGACGCTGGGTGGCGGAGGTGGCGGCGGCACATCATCAGCATAGTAGGCGGGCCGATGTTGGCCCCGGCGCGGAGGCGTATCGTCGTTCCGCGCACGATCCGATTTCTGCTTTTTCTTGGGCGTTTCGGCTTTCTTCTTCTGCGGCTCCTGCGGCGGCGTGCTGCAAGGACAGGTCGGGCCGGCCGCGGCCGCGGCAACCGCCACACCCGGATTATCGGGCCGGCTCCGCAGACGCTCCTCCAGCTTGCGCGCCGTCGGCGTCAGGTCGCTGTCGGAGTATTCGGTGAGGAATGCCCGATAACCAGCCGCCGTATTGGTGAGGACCGCCCTGTTCCAGGCCTGCATCCGGCGCTGGCGATCGAGCCACTGCCGCGCCTCCAGATCGAACGGGGAGTCCGCATAGAGGCCGACGAACGCCTCATAGGCCTGACCACTGCCGTCACTGACAATCAGTTCGTGCGCCTGCTCGACGGTCTTGCCTTTCAATTCACCGCGCCATTCCGCGACCGTCCGCTTGATTCGGGAATCAGCCGGCGGCGTGGCGCCGGCTTCGGCGGTTCCGGGGAAAAAATGGAAACTATCCGTCAGCGAGGAACTGTCCCACGGAGTTTGGCGGCCACTCGTCGCCTTGTTGACCTCCAGCCGGACACGCTTGAACGCTTCCTCGATCGAAAGTCCCGGCTGCCGGCCGGCGGACAACAACGCAGCCGTATAAGGGCTATCGGTGCCCGCACCATCTTCCGCCTCGGCTCCCGGCGAGGTGGAGAAGGACAGGAACGTGCCGGGTGCGGCCACCTTGGCATCGACGATGGCGAGACCGTGCCCGACCGTCTTGTTGATGGTGGGGAACGGATTATTGCGGCACGCGTCCAGCAACACGATACGCATCCGGCTCGGAACCGACGTCAGCGTATTCATGATGTCGTTCAGGCGAACCGCCTGGAGCGGAATATCGGCTTCGCGCTTCGGATCGAGATCGACAGGAACCAGGAAGTTCTCGCCGTCGACCTGCAAGCCGTGGCCGGCATAGAAAACCAGCGCGACGGTGTCGGGCCCCTTCTCCGCGATCCTTGCCGCGAACTCACCGACCTTCTCCCGCATTTCGGTCTGCGACAGGTCGGAGGCCGTCAGCACGTCGAACCCGGCGTCGCCAAGCATCTGGGTCATGGCTTTGGCGTCATTGCCGGGATTTGGCAGCGGCGTCACCGCACGATAGGCAGACTGGCCGATCACCAGCGCCAGCCGGTTCTCCGCGGCAGCCGGATGCGCGGTCAGCACGATCGCGGCGATCGCCCCGAAAACGATCGAGCGAATCATCGAAAATGTCATGGGAGGCTCCGCGTAAACGTCCTTGTTCGACTGTTGTCGGCCCGCGCGGCGCGACGGTTCATCATCTGTGCAAATTTCGCATGCGCGTCCGCGTCGTGACATCGCCGGTCGGACCGACCATATCATTTCTACCGCCTCGGCGGGTCCGGATCATACCGGCATATGCCGGTGGCGGCCGCAAAATGATGGTATCGGCGAATAGGAAGTTAAGAGGTTTGAACCGGCCGCAAACCGCTCGTCAGGCTGGTCCTGCCGCCGAGCGCTCCCTCCCGGCGATATTGAACCTATCGCCCGGTACCGGCGGCATACAAGGTGAACGCAAAATGAAGCCCGATGCGAAAATCGGAGGTCGAAGCCAACCTTATCTTCGAATATCTCAGCTAGTGTCTGTCGCCATCAAGCCAGGGCAGCGGCCTACGCGCCCTCGCCTCGCCGTCGTATGGGATTGGGGACATGGTCGGTATTGCCAGTTTGGCTCTCGTCGTTGCTGATGAATGAGTTCGTAGCTCCGCCGCCCCGCATGCCACACCGCACGGCCACCCTTGCATCGCTTGATCCCGACCAGTGGCGATCGCTCGCCGACCGTGCTGTCGAGCCGAACGGCTATTATCTCGCTGATTGGGGTTTGGCGCTGGATGGCATGGCGCGCGGCGGAACGCGTGCGTCGGCCCTGACGGCACGTTCCGATCGTTCGTCCGGCGAAATGGGCCCCGGCACTCTCATCGGGCTGATTCCGGTTATCTCCGCCTGGCGAGCTTACCGGATTCCGCTTCCCCTTCTGGTCAGCGCCGATCCTTACCACGCGCTTTGCACGCCGCTGCTCGACCGCGGCCGTGCGGATCAAGCCGCGGCGGCGCTGCTGCGCGAGGCGCGGGCCCTCGGCCAACGCGCGCTGATCCTGCGCAACGTCACGCTCGACGGCGGCGCCATGAAAGCCTTTACGACCGCCCTCGAACGCGACGGCCTCCAGCCGCACAGGCTGAATGGCCAGGCGCGCGCCTGCCTGGACGCCACCCGCGAGGCGGAAGGACTGCTGCGCGAGGCGCTGGGAGCGAAGAAACTCAAGGAGTTGCGACGCCAGCGCAATCGCCTTGCCGAGCATGGCGAGGTGTCGTTCCAGGTCGCGCGCTCTGCCGCCGAGGTCGCGGAGGCGCTTGAAATCTTCCTCGTGCTGGAAGCCAGCGGCTGGAAGGCGCAGCGGGGAACCGCATTGATCCAGAATGGCGGTGATGCAGATTTCATCCGCAGCGCCGCGCCGGCGCTCGCCGAGCGAGGCCAGTGTGAAATCGTCACGCTGCGCGCCGGTCCGACGCCCGTGGCGGCGGCGATCGTGGTTCGCCACCAGGACCGCGCGTTTTATTTCAAGCTGGGTATTGATGAGAGTTTCGCGAAGTTTTCACCCGGCGTGCAGTTGACACTCGATCTCACGCGCCATCTCTGCGCCGACCCCGCGATCACCATGGCGGATTCCACCGCCGATCCGGATCATCCGATGATCGACCCGATCTGGCGCGGACGGCTTTTGATCGGCGACGTGCTGATCCCGCTTCGCCGAAGCGATCCTGTTATTTCGCTCGCGAGAGCAGCGATCGCGTTGCGCAAGCTGGTGCGCGAACCCGTGCGCCGCGCTGCCCATATCCTCCGCAAACGTCAGGAGAAGAAGGCATAGGCGCCTGAAATACCCTCCACGCCCCTCACCTCCCTGTCATAGCCTCGGCGGTCCATGATAGGGTTCACCCGTCGCATCCCGCACGAAGGCCGTCGATTGCCGGGCATTTCACTTTACACGCTATCGGTCTGGGTGCTGCCGCTGGTGATCGCCATCACCTTTCACGAGGCGGCGCATGGATTCATCGCGTACCGACTCGGCGACAACACCGCCTGGACGCTCGGCCGCGTCAGCTTTAACCCGCTCAGGCACATCGATCCCTTCGGCACGGTGATATTGCCGGGCATTTTACTGCTGTCGCACGCGCCGTTCCTGTTCGGCTACGCAAAGCCGGTTCCGGTGAACTTCCGAAACCTGAACCACCCCCGCATCGACATGGTCTGGGTGGCGCTTGCCGGACCCGCCACCAACATCCTGCTGGCTCTCCTGGCGGCATCGGCATTTCACTTGCTGGGCCTCGTCCCCGGCGCCAGCGCGCAATGGTTGGCGGACAATCTGAAGAACGCGTTGATCATCAACGTCATCCTTGCGGTTTTCAACATGCTGCCGATTCCGCCGCTGGATGGTGGACGGGTCGCCGTCGGCCTGCTGCCGAAGGTGCTGGCGGCTCCCCTTTCCCGTCTGGAACCCTACGGGCTGCTGATCCTGATCGGCGGCCTCCTGCTGCTTCCGATGCTTGGCCGCCAGCTCGATCTCAACCTTGACGTGATCTCCACCATCGTGAAAACAGTTACCGGTTATGTGATACAGTTTCTTTTGCTGGTCACCGGCAATATATAATTAATGAGCGTTGCAAGAGGCGTAGTCAGTTGATCAAAGCTCAGGACAAGATGATTGCAAGACGTGCCGATACCAAGGCACGCGCCGACTTCGCCACCTGGAAGATGATGGTGAAACTGAATGGCGCTTCGTCACTTCCCACTGAGGCCCTGACGTTCCTGGCGAGCTACAAGAGCCTTGCCGAAACGATGGCGGAGACGGAGGCCAGCGAGGCGACCATCGAACTGATTTACAAGAGTTATTACGTGGACATGGGCGGCACCGGAACGGCGCCCGATGTCAAGTCGATGCCGAAGGAGCCGATCGTCGATACCAGCAATGTCATGGCCTTCAAACGGCCCGCTCCGCAACCAGCGCCTTCGGTCAAATCCGCGCCAGGCGCACGGCCGCGCCTGCCGGTTGCGCTGATCTTCATCTGCCTGGTGCTGATTTACGTCGGTATCCGGTACTTTCTCCTGCAATGATGGCGAGCGTGCATCGCTATCCTGCCGGCCGTGAGAACGACGCTACGTTTGCTCCCGCGTTATCCTTTCCCTTTGACCCTGAAGACGACGGGGAGCGTGAAGCTGAGGCCCTCGTCTGCGATGAGGGGGGGCGGTGGCGGGACGGGGTC
>JAANMW010002075.1_pt1 | contig 18971 bp, 14 predicted proteins | sample 7279671 | NCBI WGS metagenome assembly JAANMW01 (sample SAMN14094541, study PRJNA606508) | bioreactor metagenome | isolation source: A lab-scale SPAN reactor treating ammonium-rich wastewater day 247 | place: Ireland: Galway | collected 2017-09-19
CTCCGATGTCGCCGACCGCACCGTCCACGAAATCTGGAGTGACGCCCGCGCCGGGACCGAGGCCTACCAGCGCTCTCGCGCCTGACCGCCAGTGAGGGGCGCCCGGGCGCCCCTCATGTGTTCGCTCTTCCGCTGCCCGCCCTACTCGTGCCGCAACGCTTCAGCGACCGGCACCGTGCTGCCGTCAGGCGGCCGGAGCGCTATCGCCGGGCTCCGGCCCGGCCACCTCGCGGATGACGTCGAACAGGCGGGCGATGCCCTCCTGCTTGCCCACGAAGGCACTTGCCCCCGCGCCTTCAGCCGCGGCACGCGTGTTCAGGTCGTCGTGCATCGAAAGGATCACCACCCGGGCGCCGGGGCTTGCTGCATGGAGGCTCTGTGTCGCACCGATGCCGTCGAGTCCTCGCATGCGGACGTCCATCACCACCACATCGGGCTGCAACGCCGCTGCGAGTTCCACGGCCTCTATCCCTTCGGCTGCCTCGCCAACCACCTCGAAGTCCGGCTCGCCGGCCATGCACATGCGCAGGCCCTGGCGCACTCGTGCTTCGTCGTCAACAAGGAGCAGCCGAATCGACAAATCCATCACCCTTCCAACAGTAGGGGCATCGCCCTCGCGCAGCGTCCCACTGCCGGTTGGTTCACACACGAGGACTTCGAGGGAAGGCAATCTCCGCCAAAGGGAGGAGGAAGGTGCCGCCCAAACGCGGTGATATAGTCTCGAATGCGTGTGCCCGAGTCTGAACCGCGCTCACCGGAGCTCTCATGACCATCAGGATCGTGATCGCCGACGACCATGCCGTCGTCCGCCAGGGACTCAAGATGTTCCTCCTGGATGACCCGGACTTCGATGTGATTGGCGAAGCCCAGAACGGCGCTGAAGCCCTCAAGCTCGCCCATGACCTCCACCCCGATGTCATCCTCATGGACTTGCTCATGCCCGTAATGGACGGCATAACGGCTATCGGCCACGTCCGCCGCGAATGCCCCGATACCGAGGTCATCGCCCTCACCTCCGTGCTCGAGGACGCCTCCGTCGTCGGTGCTGTCCGCGCCGGCGCCATCGGCTATCTCCTGAAAGACACCCAGGCCGACGAGCTCATCCGCTCCATCAAGGCCGCGGCCAACGGCCAGGTCCAGCTCTCGCCGCAGGCAGCCGCCCGCCTCGTCCGCGAAGTCCGGGCGCCCGAAAGCCCCGAAACGCTCACCGAACGCGAAACCGATGTCCTCCGCCTCCTCGCCCAGGGCAAGGCGAACAAGGAGATCGCCCAGGCCCTCATCATCGGCGAAAACACGGTTAAAACCCACGTCTCCAGCATCCTCTTGAAACTGGGCGTCCAGAGCCGCACCCAGGCTGCGCTCTACGCTCGCCAAATCGGGCTCGGCCCAATCGACTGAGACCAGGACGAGTATCGGCGTGCGCAGCATCCCCCTCCGGCTCGGCCCAAAACTCAATCTCTCGCTGCTCCTCTTCATCGTCGTGCTCGGCGCCGCCACCGCCGCCCTCGTCTTCTTCGGTTTCCACCGCACCCAGGACAACGCCGCCCAGACCAGCCGCGAGGGCCTGGAACGCGAGGGAGTGCGGACGCTGCTCGCCAACGCCGAGACCCAGGCATACGTCGCCCAGCTCCAGTTCTTCCCCGCGATCGAATGGGGTCACCAGGCTGCCCGCTACATGGCCGTCGCCCCCTACGAATCCACATTCGCCGTGGCCGAGGTTCCAGCGCTCGCTCTCGATGACGCCGGCAACCGCCACGATGTCCGCGCTGTCCGGACTACCGACCTCTTCGTCCCGGCTGGCGCAAACAGCGATCAGGCCACGCGCGACCTCCAGGAGTCCGCCCCCCTTGATACGCTCTTCCCGAGCCTGATGGCCGACTTCCCGGGCCGCCTCACCGAAGACAACTTCCGGCCTATTGCCCTCTACTACATCGGCCCAAGCGGCGCCCTCCGCTACTACCCCGCAACCGGCGAAATGCAGCGCACCGCCACCGGCCTCTCCTCAGCCATCTCCGGTGATCTCTCGGAGGTTGTCGGACCTGGAGGGAACTCCGAACGCGCCACCATCTGGACGACCCCCTACCGCGACGAGACACGCAAGGGCCTCGTGGTGACCGCCTACACCCCGGTCTATGTCGCCAACGAATACCGCGGCGCCATCGGCGTCGACCTATCCATCGAGCGCCTCATCGACCAGACCAACATGGTTCGCCCCACACCCACCGGCTTTGCGTTTTACGTCGATGACGGTGGCCAGGTCCTCGAGACCCTGGCCTATGACCTCGTCACCATGGCCCGGGCGGACCCGAACAACACAGCCTTCCACCAGGTCATCGAGGAGATGCTGGCTGGCCAGTCCGATGTCGCCCGGGTCCGCCTCGGTAGCCGCGAGATGTTTGTGGCCTACGCCCCCCTTGGCGATGTCGGCGGGAGCTTCGCCATGGCCGCGCCCGTCGACGAAATCACCCGCGAGGCCGCCAGCGTCGCCGCCTCCATCAACGATGAAGCCAATCGCACCGTCGGCGTCATCCTCCTCACCATGCTCCTCCTCTTCGTCGTTGCCCTCGGTGGTACCGCATGGTTCAACCGCCGCGTCTTCCTTCAGCCCATCGATGCGCTGGTCAGCGGCACCCGGGCCGTCGCCGCCGGCAACTTCAACGCCGCCATCCCCGTCCGCTCCAACGATGAACTCGGCGACCTTGCGGCATCGTTCAACCGGATGATCGACGAGATCCGGGCCCGCAACGAAGCCCTCGAGCGCGAAATCGCCGAACGCGAACGCACCACCGTCGCCCTCGCTGAACGCGAAGCGGGCTTCCGCAACATCTTCGATTCCACCAACGACGCGCTCTTCATCACCGATATGGACGATCACCGCATCGTCGATGCCAACCCCGCTGCCATCGACATGTACGGATACTCGCTCGAAGAGCTCCGTGCCCTCGAGCCGTTCGCCCTGGTCCACCCTCGTTCCCGCGCCTACATCGGCGAATACCTCGAGGCCATCGCCGCGGGCACGACCTACCGCAGCCGTGCTCTCGAATTGCGGAAGGACGGCTCCAGCTTCATCGGCGAAGTCCTCGGCACCACCATTACCTTCCAGTCCCGGCCCCACATCCTCGCCGTTGTCCGCGATGTCAGCGAAGAAGCCGAACATCAACGGCTCCTCGAACAGCGTGTCGAAGAGCGAACGCGCGAACTCCGTGCCCTCCTCCACGTCTCGAGCAACGTCTCCTCGACGCTTGACCTCGGCGAGCTCCTCGGACTCGTGCTCGACCAGGTCCGCGATGTCATCCCCTACAACGGCGCGTCCATGCTCGTCGTCGAAGGCGACCAGCTTGTCGTGCGAGAAGCGCGCGGTTCGGAGTCCGAATCCACCCCGGGCACGGGCGGCCCCGCCCTCCAGAAGTTCTCCGTCGAGGGCCTCAACACCTTCTGGCGCGCGCTCCTCGACCGCGAACCGATCATCGTCGATGACGTCCGCGGGGATGACTACTATGCCCACCACTTCCGTGGCGCTGTCGGCGACGCCCTCAATTCGTCGTTTTCGCGCATCGTCTCCTGGCTCGCCCTCCCCATGGTGCAGAAGGGGCACTTCGTCGGCATGATCGCCCTCTCGTCCGACCGTCCCGCCGCCTTCACCCGCCGCGAGGCCGACCTCGGCATGGCCATCGCCAACCAGGCCGCCGTCGCCATCGAAAACGCCAGCCTCTTCGCCGAGGCCGGGCGCCGGGCGAGCGAGATGACCGCCCTTTCCCGCGTCGCCACCTCTCTCGACCTCGAGCGCTCCGTCAAGAGCACGCTCGACACTCTTGCCCAGCGGATGGTCGAATCCACGAGCGCCGCCGGTTGCTCCGTCAGCACCATCACCGAAGATGGGATGCTCTTGCTCGGCGGCACCTATGGCCTGCCCCAGGGCTTCCTCGATGCGGTTGCCGCCGGCCACCGCCGGGGCGCGCCCCGCCCGAACCAGGCCGCCCTCCAGAGCGCGGGCCCCTACGTCCTCCGCCACCTCCGCGCCCGCACCCTCGCCGAACCCCTTTACACCGAGCTGCATGACATCGTTCGCGAGGCGCCCTGGGACACCCTCGTCATCGTGCCCATGCGCTTCGGGGAGCGCGACCTTGGCACCATTGAGAACTACTATCTCCCGGGCGCCGAACCGGACGATCGCGAAATCGGCCTCATTTCCGCCATGGCAGCCCAGGCAGGGACCGCCATCGAGAACGCCCTCCTGTTCGCCCAGACGGAGAAGCGCGTCCGCCAGCTCGAAGCCCTCACCCGCATCGCCGCCAGCTTCACCCTCGAAAGCTCCGTCGAGCAGCTCATGAACGACATCGCCGGCGAGGTCCTCAGCGCCACCGGCGCCGTCTCGGCGACGATCACCGTCACCGGGGAACACGGCATCCGCCCCCTCCGCATCGTCGGCGTCGCCGGCCAGTCCCAGGAGTTCGTGGACGCCATGCAGGATGCCTACGCCGCCGGCGCAGCCTCCTCCGCGGAAGTCGCCATCCGCGAACGCCATCCCGTCTTCCTCCCCAACATGCGCGCCGAACGGTTGGATGACCCTCGATATGCTCCCGCGCGCACCTTCTTCGAAGACGCCGGGTGGGATTCCGTCCTCGTCGTCCCGATCATCTACGGGGAACGGCCGCTCGGCGTCCTCACCGTTGCCTACGCGGGCATCGACCCTCCAGGCCCGGAAGAAACCGGCTTCATCGAAGCCATCGCCGACCAGACCGCCCTCGCCATCGAAAACGCCCGCCTCTACCAGCGCGCCTCGGCAGCGGCAGCCCTGGAAGAGCGCCAGCGCCTCGCCCGCGAACTCCATGACTCCGTCTCCCAGGCCCTTTACGGCATCGCTCTCGGCGCCCGCACCGCCCGCCGCCGCCTCGGCGACGACGGCCCTCCGAACATCGTTGAGCCGCTCGACTATGTCCTTTCCCTCGCCGAAGCCGGGCTAACCGAGATGCGTGCCCTGATCTTCGAACTCCGCCCCGAATCCATCGCCACCGAGGGTCTCGTTGCCGCCATTGGCCGCCAGGTCGCCGCCACCCAGGCGCGCTACGGCATCACCGTCGAGGCCGAACTCTGTGAAGAGCCCGACATCGCCATCGAGGCGAAGGAGGCCGTCTACCGCATCGCCCAGGAGTCGCTCCACAACACCGTGAAGCACGCCCGCGCAACCCGCGTCCAGCTATCCCTAACCTGCGGCGATGCGATCCTCCGGCTCCGTATCGTCGACAATGGCCAGGGTTTCGATCCCTCGGGCGACTTCCCCGGCCACCTCGGTCTCCGCTCCATGCGCGAACGCGCCCAGGGTATCCGCGGCACCTTCGAAATCGAAAGCTCCCCCGGCGAAGGCACCACCGTCACCCTGACGGTCCCGGCCTGACCGCTGTGTCCGGGGCTCCAGCGCGTCGCGCAGTCCGTCCCCAAGAACGCGGACAACCAACCGGGCCAGGGCGGGACGCTCCCGCTCCATCAGGCCTCAGAACTTCCCGTGCCGCCCCTCGCCCGAGGCGAATCTCGCCGCCCCTTCGCGTGCCTCGTTGCTCTCCAGCACGGTCAGTCCCCGGCGGTACTCGTTCTTGAGCGCGTCGCCGATCGCCATGCCCCACTGCTCGTAGCTCGAAAGCCGGTCCTGCCGCAGACACGTCTGCGGGAACGCCGCGAGCTGTTCGGCCAGTTTGATGGCCGCTTCCAGGGCAGTCCCGGGTGGAACCAGCCGGTTCGCCAGGCCCATCCGCTGGGCTTCTTCTCCCGAGACTGGCCGCCCCGTCAGCATCAGGTCCAGCGCGTTGCTGTGCCCGATGAGCCGCGGCAGCCGGATCGTCCCCCCATCCACCAGCGGCACACCCCACCGCCGCTCGAAACAGCCGAACACCGCGTCGCTGGCCGCCACCCGAAGGTCGCACCACGCCGCCAGTTCGATCCCACCGGCCACGGCGAACCCCTCGACCGCGGCAATCACCGGTTTCGAAAGCAGCATCCGTGTAGGCCCCAGCGGCCCGTCGCCATCCGCGGCCACCCGGGTGCCCCGGCCTTCCGCCACCGCCTTCAGGTCCGCGCCCGCGCAGAACGTGCCACCGGCGCCCGTCAGCACCGCCACCGCGAGGCTGTCGTCTCCGTCGAACCACTCGAACGCCTCGCGCAGCGCTTTTGCTGCCCGGCGATCGATGGCGTTCCGCACCTCCGGCCGGTCGATGGTCACCACGGCCACCGGCCCGCGTGTCTCGTAGAGCACTGTCATAGTCTGTCTTCCTCCTTCCTGGCGCGGGGCCGCCAGTCACACTGGCCGTTCGAGCAGCGCTTTCGGCGCATCTTCCCAGCACAACGGGCGGAAGTCACCGGGCCAGCCTGTCTCTAGACCAGTCATCATAGTAGTAGACCGGCCGGTTCAGCCTGTGTAACCTCGGTCACATGCCGGGAAAGTCCTCGACACGCGACCGGATGGTGGCCGCCACGGCCCGCCTGCTTCAGCGGCAGGGTATGGCTGCCACGGGCCTCGCCGAGGTGCTCGATGCGGCGGGAGCCCCCCGGGGCTCCCTCTACCACCACTTCCCCCGCGGCAAGAACCAGCTCGTGGCCGAAGCCGTCCGCTTCTCCAGCGCCCGCATCACCCGCGCCATCGAGGCCGCAATGGCCAGCCCGCGGCCGCTCCCGGAGGCAATCCGCGCTTTCGCCGCCTTCTACGAGAATTCGCTCTCAACGTCCGGTTTCCGGGACGGTTGCCCGGTCGCCGCAACCGCTCTCGAGGCCTCCGGCCTCGGCGCCACCGAGGTTGAAGCCGCCTGCGCCGAGGCCTTCGCCGCCTGGCAGGAGCCTATCGCGCGCCGCCTGGTGGCCGATGGCCATTCGCCCGATCGCGCGGAAGAGCTCGCCACCTTTGTCATCGCTTCCCTCGAAGGCGGCCTCCTTCTCGCCCAGAGCGCCCGCGGCATGCAGCCCCTCCACACCGTCGCCTCGAACCTGGCCGCCCTTCTGCCGCCGGACACCGCTTGAGCGGGCCGCCCGCTACACTTCATCCCCTGTGAATAGCGTCATCCTCGTCAACGGTCCCGGTGGCCAGGGCAGAGTGGTCCTCGATGCGCTCCAGGCCTCCGGCCGCCACGTCACCGGCGTGCTCGACGACATCCTGCAACCCGGCGCGACCGTCCTCGGCGCCGATGTACTCGGACGCGTGGCTTCATGGAAGCTCCGGCTCGACGCTGGTTATGAGTTCGTCGTCGTCACGGGCAACCCGGCACTCCGCCGCGACCTCGCGGAGGACATCCTGGCCGCCGGGGGCCTGCTCGCCCGGGTCGTCCACCCGTCGGCAACCGTCTCGCGCCATGCGAGCCTCGGGCGCGGGGTCATCATCCTCGCCGGCACGGTCGTCGGCCCGGATGCCACCATCGGCGACTACGCGCTCCTCAACGCCAACTGCGCGGTCGACCACGACTGTGTCCTCGGCTCGGGCGTTACCTTCGGCCCGGGAGTCACGCTCGCCGGGGTCGTCACCGTCGGCGATGGCGCCTTCATCGGTGCCGGCGCCACCATCATGCCCGGCGTCACCATCGGTGAGAACGCGGTTGTCGGCGCGGGCTCCGTCGTCATCCGCCCGGTCCCCGCGGGCGCCACGGTGGCCGGAAACCCGGCCAGGCCGCTCGCCGGGAGGTCTGCGTAACCCCCGCCTACTCGCTCCTGGCGAACGCCCGCTCCAGGTCCGCCCGGTGGTCCGGGTGGGCGATGTGGATGAGCTCCCGGGCACGCTGGCGGTCGCTTTTCCCGAACAGGCTCGCCACCCCGAACTCCGTCACCACGTAGTCCGCGAACTGCCGCGGCACCGTCACCACCGTCCCCGGCGGATGCTGCGCGACAATCCGGCTGACCGATTCCTCTTTCGCCGCCGCGGGCAGGATCGTCACGCTCCGGCCGTTCTTCGCCAGGGTCGCGCCGATCACGAACTCCAGCTGCCCGCCCGGCCCGCTCCACATGTCCGCCCCGATCGACTCGGCCGCAATCTGCCCGGTCAGGTCCACCGTCATCGCGTTGTTGATCGCCACCATGTTGTCGTGCGCCGCGATGAGCTGGATGTCGTTGGTGTAGTGCACCTCATGCACCTCGTACACCGGGTTTTCGTGGATGAAGTCGATCTCCTCCGGAGTCGTCGCCGAAAGCGCCGTGGCAACGAACTTCCCCGGGTGACGGCTCTTCCGCGACCCCGTGATCACTCCCTTATAGACCAGGTCGTTGAGCCCCGGCGTCGAAACCTCGCTGTGCACGCCCAGGTCCACCAGCCCGTCGAACGCCCCGTTTTTCGCCAGTTGCAGCGTCATCATCCCGGTCCCGATCTGGATGGTGTCGCCGTGCTTCACGATCTCGTTGATGTAGCCCGCGATCGCCTTCGGAAATGGCGTTGCATCCCGCGCCAGCCGTGCCGGAGCCGTCTCGCCGCCATCCACGAACGCGTCGATCTCCGAGACGTGGATCCGGTTCGTGCCGCCCGTCTGCGGATACCCCGGGAACACCTCCGCCAGCACCGTCCGCGCCCGCTGCGCGTACGACAGCTTGTTCCAGAGGCTCGTCCCGAAACTGCAGAACCCGAACCGGTCCGGCGGGGAAACGCCGATCAGCGTGACTTCGCAGCCGAACACGCCGCCGCCCCGCTCGTCCTCCGGTTTGAACCGCCGGCTGAACGGCACCGACACAAAGTCCGTCGCGCCCCGCAGCATCGACTGGCGCGCGATCGCCGTGTTGAACAGCTCCACGTGTGTCCCGAACGCCGGGTGTCCCGGCTCGTACCAGCCCGGGTCGACGAACGGCGCGCATGAGAGGATGTCGATGTCGCTCAGTTCGTCCCGTCGGTCCCAGATCGCGTGGCACAGGTTTGGCGTAATCGAACCGATGGGGATGACGATGGTGTCGCCCGGGCGCACAAGCGCGGCCGCCTCGGCGGGCTCCACCAGCTTCGATGCGTAGTCTTCGGGCCAGTTGGCGTAGCGGGAGTCGTTCATGGAAGGCGAAGTATACGTGGCTGCTCACGTTGCGGTTGGTCAGCGCGGCCCCCGCCGTGCCGGCACCCTGTTGCCCCGGATCTGCCACAATCTCACGCATGACTCAGCCTCCCAACCTCCCCGGCATGGGCAACCCGCCCACCCTCCAGGCGCAGCTTTCCACCGTCACCGGGCGCGTACTCCAGTACTCGCTCCGCGCGACCGAGGGCCTCACCGTGGAGCAGCTCTGCGACACCCGCGGCGGCGTCACCAACAGCATCGGCTGGGACGTCTGGCACGTCGTCCGCACGATCGACAACATCATTCACTTCGTTTTCGATCGCGAGCAGCCGGTCTGGCTCAAGCACAGCTTTCACGAGCGCTGGAGCCTGCCCCGGGTCGACCAGGGCACCGGCCAGGACCCGGACGACGCCTACAGCATGAGATTCCCACCGCCGGAGGAGTTCAACACCTACACCCTGGCGGTGCTCGAAGCGATCGTCCCGCGGATCGCCACCATGAGCGATGCGTACCTCGCCGAGGTCCAGGCCATCCGCCCGTGGGGCCCCATCCCCCGCGTGGAGGCGATCCTTCACGGCCTCATCGGCCATGGGAACGGCCACCTCGGCCGTGCCAGCTACGCTCGCACCCTCTTCGGCCTCAAAGGCCTCCCCTACTGATCACCCGGGACGAAAGGGGGCGCTTCACTTCCTGGCCAACGTCTCCAGCGCTCGCCTCGTGGCCGGCTCGGCCCGCACCGCCCGCAGCACGCTCACGGCAAAGATCGCGATCGCCAGCCACGCGAGCGCTCCCGCCGTCGCCGCCGAGTGCATGCGCGCGTCATAGCTGATCTGCTCCGCCAGCAGCGCCGACCCGCCCCTCAACACCAGCGCCCCCAGCAAGAGCCAGAACGGCGCCCGCTCGTAGAGCTTCGGCACCCCGGACTCGGTCCGTTCGAGCGCGAATACCGGCGCCACCAGCCGGGCCATCCCCAGGATCAGCATCGTCACGAGCCCGATACCCACCACGTGCCGCGCCGCGTCGCGCGCCGCAAACTCGGCGTACTCGGCATCCAGCGCCGTCTGTGCGCCGGCCCACACCAGCAAAACCCCGGCAACCACCGCCGCGATGTTCGCCCCCAGCACGAACCGCGCCGCCGGCTTCGCGCGTGGCCGCAGCCGCTTCGCCTGCCCCCACACCGACCCCGCGATCACCGGCAGCCAGACCATCCCCGCCCCGGCAAGCGCCATCCCTGAGCCGCTCAACCGGGCTGCCGTCTCACCTTCGAAGAGCAGCGAGAGCGCCACCAGCGCGGCCCCCGCGTTGTACGCCACACCGGGCACCACCGCCTGCCGCCACGTTGGCGTCTTCCGGCCGAAGAAGATCGGCACACTCCGGCTCTGCACGCTCCAGATGAAGTTCCCGATCGGCCCGAGCAACACCACCCAGGTCATCACGTCGTCCCACGCCACCGGCGCGAGGCCGTCGTTCCTCGCCGCCCGCACCCCCCAGGCCAACAGCATCGCTGCCAGCACTGCCCACCACGCCGTCCCCGCCCACGCGAAGTACCGCCACGGGTCGCGCGCCTTGCGCCCCTTCCCCAGCGTCCACGCCAGGATCGCTGCGACCCCGGCCGCCCCAACCGCCGAAAGCACGCCGATCGCCGCGGCCGTAGCTTCCGCCAGGGTCCCCGTTGCCCACGGTTGCAGCGTCATCCTGAGTGCCACCGGCAGACCCAGAGCAGCCAGTAGCGGCAGGGTGACGTTCCGCCCCACCGGCGGCCGCCCCGCGAACCGCGGCATCAGCCGCACCGCCATGCCCGCGACGAACAACCCCGCCCAGCCCTGCACCTGCACCCACCCGTGCGCCTGGATCAGCCACGGGACCCGGTCCTGCCCGCCCACCGCTCCCGTTGCCGCCAGCGGCATCCAGACCGCCATGAGGAATCCGCCGCCAAGTGCCGCCGCAAGCGCCGCCGCGATAAACCCCAGGTAGGAGCGGTCCTCCACTGCCGGGGTCACGCCGGCATTCCGGGAGAGTGGTGGTTCGAGCGCGATCTCGTCCGCGTTCGCCATACAGTCAGTTCGCGCCGCGGGCGCGGATGCGAGTTCTGGTCGGTGTCATGCTGCCAGTCTACCGGCGCGGGCGGTCATGGGGGGGCCGGTGCTGTCTTTGGGAGGCGCATCCGGGGATGCCCGCGCCCATGGCGTCTACGCGACGAAGAAGTTGACCGTCTGTTCGAGTTCGTCGAGGTCGAACGGCTTCGGCAGCACGCGGGCCACCCGCCGTGTCCGTGGGTCATCCTGCTCCAGCGTGCCCTCACCGGTCATGAGCACCACCGGCGGTACCGGCCCGCCGGACTGTTCGAGCGAGCTCACGACCCGCATCCCATCGCCATCGGCCAAATTCAGGTCCAGGAGCACAAGGTCGAACGTGCCGGCCGCGAGCTGTTCCATGGCCTCGGCCGCACTCTGGACCCCCACCACATCGTGCCCGGCGTTCGCCAGCACCTGGTGCGGCAACAGCGCGAAGCCGCCGTGGGTTTGGATATTGTCACCGAAGGGCGCGACCAGGGCACCGTGGTGTTCCCCGGCGCCGAATGCAAGTTTTTCGTGACGGCCAGCCCCGCCGCCCGAGCCCGCCGACGCTGGCAAGAACTGGTCGAACGGGGCAGCAACGTTACGCTCGAAGAAGTCTTGGCCCAGCAACAAGCCCGCGACGAGCGCGACAGCATGCGCGAGGTAGGTCCGCTCAAACCAGCCGACGATGCCATCATTGTCTCGACCGACGACATGACCGTCGACGCCGTGGTGGATCGGTTGGAAGCGGAAGTTCGCCGCCGGCAGTCGTAATGTGCCCAGGGGATACCGGGGCGAGGGAAGGAGTTGCCATGCCGCGGCCGGTTTCGCTGGGTGCCCGCTGGGTGTTCCCTGTCGCTTCGCCTCCCATCGAGGGCGGATGGGTCACCGTCGATGACGGGCAAATTGTGGCGGTCGGCCCCGCGCCTGAGCCGGGCGCCGAGCACCTCGAGTTGGGCGAGGCGGCACTGCTGCCGGGCTTGATCAACGCGCATGCCCACCTCGAGTTCAGCCTGCTCGATATGCCGCTGGGCCAGGCAGGTCAGCGCCTGCCCGACTGGATTCGCGAAGTGATTGCGTATCGCCGGAATTCTGGCGTGGATCGGCGCGCGGCCGTGGCCGCTGGCATCGTCGAAAGCCGGCGGCGCGGAGTCGTGGCCATCGGAGAAATCGCCACCGGCGACTGGCAGTTTTCGTGGTATTTGCCGGCAATAGAGTGCGAAACTTTGCCGCGCCTTACGCTATTCCACGAGTCGATCGGCCTTGCGGCCGAAGCCGTGGCCGAAAAACGGTGCGAAGCCCAAGAGCGTTTGGCAATGCAAGGCGACGCGGCGCCATCATCCATCATCCTGGGTCTCAGTCCGCATGCGCCCTACACCGTTTCTCCGGCGCTGCTGCGCGAACTGGCGAAGCTGGCCGCGAGCCATCGGGCACCGTTGGCCATGCACCTGGCGGAGTCGCCCGAAGAACTGGAACTGCTGGCCACCGGCACCGGGCCATTTCGTGACTTGCTGGCCGGCGCCGGCATCAACGATCTTTCGATGATCCCCCGGGGAGCCACGGCAGGCGACTACTTGCGCATGCTGCTCGCAACCGATCCCGCCGCCGACGCCGGGCCGCGCGTGCTCGCCATCCACGGCAACTATTTGAGCCCTGAGGAAATCGAATTCGCTGGTCAGCATCGGGCCAGACTCTCGGTGGTGTATTGCCCTCGCACGCATGCTTACTTCGGCCATGCTCCGTATCCATTGCATCGGATGCGCGCGGCGGGAGTACGGGTGGTGTTGGGGACCGACGGACGATCATCCAATCCCGACCTTTGTATCTTGAGCGAAATGCGGCACGCGGCGGCGCAACATGGCCTGCCGCCGGCCGATGCCTTGGCCATGATCACCCGCGATGCCGCTTATGCCCTGGGCTGCGAAACCGAGTTGGGCACGCTGGAGCCCGGCAGGAGAGCGGCATTTTGCCAACTGCGGCTGCCGCCGCGAGCCTCCACAGTGCGCGATCCCCACGAATTGCTGCTGGACGAATTGACCGCGGTGGCAGAACCCCAACTTCCAGCAAGCGAAGATTGATTTCCAGGTTTTCTCAGCGGAAACTATCGTGGAGCTGTCACGCATCGCGACCATTGCCAAGGAAACGTTCGCATGATCCGTTCGTCGCTCGCCGCCGCTCTGACTTTAGGCTTCGGTCTTGCCCTGGTCGCGCCGCTTGCCGCGCAAGAACGGCAGAATGCTCCTCGTTTCGAAAACGTGAACGTGGAGCGCGACGTGCAGTATGGCGCCGCCGGCGACCGGGCGCTGCTGCTCGACGTCTATCGACCCGCCAAGCCTTCCGGCAAGCGCTTGCCCGCGGTGGTTTTCATTCACGGCGGCGGTTGGCAAGGCGGCAACAAATCGAGCGGCAGCGTGGTGGCCCCGTTCGCGGCGTCGGGCAACTACGTTGGCTTTTCGATCGGCTACCGCCTCAGCGGCGAAGCCATCTGGCCAGCCCAAATTCACGATTGCAAAGCGGCCATCCGCTGGATCCGCGCCAATGCTGAAAAATATGGAGTCGATCCCGATCGGATCGGCGTCTGGGGATCTTCAGCCGGAGGACATTTGGTCAGCCTGCTGGGAACTTCGGGCGACGTGGCCGAATTGGAAGGCAACAACGGCAGCGCGGGCGTCTCCAGCCGCGTGACGTGCGTGGTCGACTATTGCGGCCCTGCCGACTTTCCCACGTTCGACCACCCGGCCGCCACGCGGCTCTTTGGCGGTTCGCGGGAAGGCAAAGAGGCCGAATTGAAGATCGCCTCGCCGTTGACCCACGTCTCGAAAGACGATCCGCCGTTCTTGGTGGTGCATGGCACGAAGGACACCACGGTCCCGATTTCGCAGGCGGAAAAATTCGCGGCCGCGCTCGACAAAGCAGGCGTCGACGTCACGTTGATTCGCATTCAAAACGGTGGCCACAGCATCCGCGGACCCGAAATCAGCGAGCGCGTGTCGCAATTCTTCGAAAAGCACCTGCGCAACCAAAACGTGCAGGTTTCAAGCGAGCCAATCGTGATGCCGCCGATGCAGAATTAACTTGCTCTGAGCCAATCGGACCACGGTGAGCAACGAGCGGGCGCCGCAGTCGGGGTTGCCCGGACCGCGTAGCGGCATGGTCGCCCGCTTGCCCACGGCTGTTGGCGACATGAAATCAAATGCTCTCGATGGGTGGAGTCCCGAGTTGTTGTCGCTCGGTCGAGATTCGCCCCAGCTCGGCTTCGATGCCGGCCTCGCGGCACGCCGCCAAAAAGTCGTCTTTGTTCAGCGAATACACCACCACGTCGGTCTTGGCCTTTACGGTGGCGGTTCGCGGCTTGTCTTCCAAGAGGGCGATTTCACCAAAAAAATCCGACGGCCCCAAATCGCGAATGTGCGTGTCGACCAACTTGCCCTGGGCATCGGGCAATTCTTTATGAATCTCGACCTCGCCGTCGGCCAGAATGTAGAACTTGGCCGTTTCCGCATCGGGCACCTCGCCTTCGCGAATGAGCACCGTGCCGGCGTCAAAGTTTTCCAGGCTGAATCGCTTCTCAAATTCCCACAGGGTGTGGGGCCGGTACGTGGCAAATAACCGGCAATCCCGCAACGCGCGCCAAACCTTGATCCAGTCGCGCTTCGTGCCTGGCGTTTCATCGCCCGACATTCGGCCCTCCGCCATGTAGATCAAGCGATCGGCGTATTCGCGCAGGCTGTCGTCGTGCGTCACCATGATCACGGTCGGGAGACGCCCGTTGGCCAGCGCCGCTTCGCTCCCCTCGGCCCAGTTGCAATCGCCCCGGGTGTAGCCCTTGAGCAGCTCCATCACTCGGCGGACATTCACCTTGTCGAGTGCCGCGGTCGGTTCGTCGGCCAGCACCAGGCTGGGGCGATGCACCAGTGCGCGAGCAATCGCCACGCGTTGCCGCAAACCGCCCGATAGCTTGCCTGGCTTGAATTTCAAATGTTGTTCTTCCAGGCTGAGCCGTCGCAGCAGCGTCTGGGCCCTCGCCTTGGCAACGCCGGCGGAAATCGGAAACAGATCGAGCGCCAGCCGCACGTTTTGCGTGGCGTCGAGCGAGGCAAACAGGTTGTGGTGCTGGAAGATAAAGCCGATTTCCTTGCGCACGTCGACCAGCTCGCCCATGCTGGCACGATGCATCGCGTGATTGAGCACGTACATTTCGCCGTTCTGCACGCTCCGCAGCGCGCCGATCAATGTCAACAGCGTGGTCTTGCCACAGCCCGATGGCCCATAAATCAAGACCAGCTCTCCATGCGGTATCCGCAGGGGCACATCGTACAGCGAATGTTTGCGCTTATCCGGCGTTGCGGCGCCAGGTGTGGCATCGCCCCGATCGCCAGACGACGGCATGGGATGGTCGCTTTGGCTAGCCGCTTTGGCCGCCTTGTCGCCCGGTTGCGGCTTGTCAGGGTTGGGCTCGTAGTCGTAGGTGAAGTCGGGTGAGATCCACACGGCCCAATCGTGCCAACGAACCGACCGCGGCGTGGGATGCGCCTCTTGAAGTGCGGCCCGTTTCTTTCCCGGAAGTTCGATCATGGCAACCGTGAGTGGGGGAGATATCGTGAAGGCGGGACAAACGGGCCGGATCGGCGGACGGCGTGCGGCGGGGCGGGTTTGGCGGTTCCGGCGAGTTCATCCGCGCGAGCCGCTTCAAGCCGCTCCTCCCCAGCCATGCCACGAAATACCATGTGTTCCAGTATAGCCCTGGAAAGCGGTTCGGTCCGAACCTTCGCCGGTAGCGGTTATAACAACCTTGCCGGGTGCGCGGCATACCGGCTCGTCTGGTCGAACTCAAGAACGACGGGCAGGGGGGAATTGCGTCCCTGCACTTTTTGGGGAGAATTGGTCTGTTGCTGCAGAACTTCTCGGCAAAGTGCGGGGAAGTTCTGGAATGTCATTGTTTTCGCTGGCTCAACCGCGTTCACCAGAAACCTGTCGGCGTATTGCCTCTCCCGGCCGGGAGGGCCGGCCTCGCCCCCCGCGTGGGAGAACCATTGCGTTGTTTGTCGGACCCGTCTTTACCCGCGAAGTGGCCACCGCCCCCCGGCGGCTGCGGTTGTATGTATCGCGCACGGCATACGTGGCGGCGCTGTGGGTGCTGATGTGTACCGCCTGGATGGTTGTGACGGGCACGCAACTGGTGCGAACGGTGGGGGACATCGCCCGCTTCGGGGCCACACTGTTTCAAATCCTGGCGCCGCTGCAACTGGCGATCATGGTCTTCTTTGCCGCGCTGACCACCGCCAGCGCCGTCTCCCAAGAGAAAGATCGTCGCACGCTCGACTTGCTGCTGATGACGCGGCTTTCCAACAGCGAGCTGGTGCTCGGCAAGTTGATGGCCAGCCTGCTCAACGTGCTGGTCGTATTGCTCGCCGGTTTTCCGTTGTTCATGGCCATTACCCTGTTTGGCGGCGTCTCCAGCGGGCAGGTGGTTCGCGTGTTTGCCGTCACTCTGGCCGCGGCCATGGCCGCCGGCAGTCTGGGCTCGCTGCTGGCCCTGTGGCGTGAAAAAACCTTTCAAGCCTTGGCCCTCACGGTGCTGGTGCTGGTGTTTTGGATCGGCGGTTGGGAAGCCGTTCGCGCTTACGGCGGCCAGGCCACCTGGTGGGGAACTCCGGTTGAAGGATGGGCGGCGAGTTTCAGTCCCTGGCCGGCCATTCTGGAAGCCTCGCGTCCCGGCTTCTCGCTGGGCGTGGCCCCCGCCGGGTTGGGAAGCCCCGTGTACGCGTTCCTGCTGACCAGCGCGGTTGTTGTGATCGGCTTGAACGCCTGGGCCATCGCGCGGGTTCGCGTGTGGAACCCCAGTCGCGAAGCCCGCCCTCGCTCCGAAACCGAAGAATCCGGCAGCATCTTCTCACCCGAAGAAGCCGCCGCGGGCGAAGCAACGTCCACTGCGAGCGCCAAGCCGGCGGTCAAATCGGCCAGCCAGCATCGCGACGTGTGGGACAACCCCATCTTGTGGCGCGAAGTCAAAACCTGGGCCTACGGCCGCAAGATGCTGCTGATCCGCGCCGCCTATGTTTTGCTGTTCGCCTTCTCGGCCATCGGCCTGTACCTGATGAATCGCGAAGGGGCCCTCGACCGGTTCGGCGCCTCGCTGGCCACGTTGCCGCTGTTCCTGCTCAGCCTGGTGCTGATCAACGCCCAGGCCGTCACGGCCATCACCACCGAACGCGACGGCCGCGCCCTCGACCTGCTCCTGGTCACCGACCTCACCCCGTCCGAAATCATCTTTGGCAAGCTCGGCGGCGTGTTCTTCAATTGCAAGGAATACGTGCTGTTGCCGCTGGTGCTGGCAGGCTACCTGTGGTGGGTGGAGTTGATCTCGGCCGAAACGTTCGTCTACCTGGGACTCGGTCTGCTGGTCATGAACGCCTTTGTGGCCATGCTGGGCGTGCATACCGGAATGGCCTACGCCAATAGCCGCAGCGCCATTGCCACCGCGCAAGGCACGGTGTTCTTCCTGTTCGTGGGCGTGGCCGCGTGCATGCGGATCATGGTCGCCTTCGGTGGTTCGTTCCAGGTGCAACTCGCTCCCTTCCTGGCATTCATGCTGGGAGGCGGCGTCGGGTTGTACGTCGCCCTGGGCATCCGCAATCCTTCGCCGGCCATCACCCTGGCGGCTCTGGCCTGCCCCTTTGCCACCTTCTACGCCATCACCAGTTTTTTGCTGGAATACACCCTGGGCGTATTTCTCGTCGTGGCCGCCACCTATGGCTTTGCCACCGCCGCCATGTTGATCCCGGCCATTTACGAGTTCGACGTCGCTACCGGCCGCTCCACGGGCCCCGAAGAGTAGTCGCCGAAGAATCAGGGCCGAGGATGAAACGCTTAAGAAAGTTGCCGCTCCGCACGCCTTTCGCCCCCCCTCGATCCGCTGCCCGGCCCGCCAATTGTTTGCAATCCGATTCCCAGGCGATCAAACTTTGAGGGTTAGGGCGACGCTCCCGCATCGGGCATGCCCGGTGCCGAGATCGCTCCGGCAGCGTGCTCAATGCACGAGCCGTCGAACAGATGTCCTCAAAAAGCTGTCATTCTTCTCAATGCATCCAGCAAAACATGAACCTTAAAAAGCAATCGCGCTGGTCGAATGGGATCTGGTGCATCGCCGCCGCTTGCACGCTCACCATACCCGCCGCCTTGCAGGCCCAGCCGCAACTGGCCCCTCCGCCGGGTCTCCGGGACGGAACGCCCAAGACCTACGCCCTGGTGGGCGCGCGCATCGTGGTGGCGCCGGGCCAAGTCATTCCACAAGGAACGCTGATCATTCGCAACGGCGTGATCGTGGCCGTGGGGGAAGATATCGCCGCTCCCCCCGATGCGGCCGTCCGCGATCTCGCTGGCAAAACCATTTATGCCGGGTTCATCGACGCTTACAGCGAACTCTCGGCCCCCGCGCCCAAGGGAGGCGGCTATTGGAACCCCGAAGTTCGCCCCCAGGTGCTGGCCGCGATTCATTTCACGCCAGAAAACAGCGTCAATCAAGCGTATCGCAGCCAGGGGGTGACCGCGCGGCTGCTCGCTCCCAAAGACGGCATCATCCGGGGTGTCAGCGCCGTGGTGACCACCGGCAAGTCCAACGCGGTGCTTCGCGATCAGGTAGCGCTGCATGTGAGCCTGATGCCCGATCGCCGCGACCGCGAACATTACCCCGGTTCGCCCATGGGCGCGGTCGCCCTGGTCCGCCAGGCTCTCTACGATGCCGCCTGGTACGCCCAGGCGTCTGAGATTTACGCCCAAAACAACCAGCCCCTCGCCCGCCCCGAACACAGCGAAACCCTCAAGGCCCTGCTGCCTTACGCGACGGGCAACAAGCCCGTCGTTTTCGAGGCCCCCAACGAACTGTATGCCCTTCGGGCCGCGCGTGTGGCCGAAG
>JAANMW010002077.1_pt1 | contig 18939 bp, 16 predicted proteins | sample 7279671 | NCBI WGS metagenome assembly JAANMW01 (sample SAMN14094541, study PRJNA606508) | bioreactor metagenome | isolation source: A lab-scale SPAN reactor treating ammonium-rich wastewater day 247 | place: Ireland: Galway | collected 2017-09-19
CATCAGGCGCATGTGCAGCCAGGCAGCGTAATTGAGCCAGACGATCAACGCCCAGGTTTCCTTGGGGTCCCAGCTCCAGTAGCCGCCCCAGGCCTCGGCGGCCCAGAGTGCGCCCAGCACGGTGGCAATGGTGAAAAACGCAAAACCCACCGCGATGGACTTGTACATCAGGTCATCGAGCACCTCGAACGAGGGCAGGCGCTCACCGATACGCTTACGGCCTAGCAAAATGCTGGCAACGATGAGCGCGGATACGCCGAAATACACCATCCAGTAGCTGCTGCCCGCGGCGGTGGAGCCCTGGCGGAAGACCAGGGGCTCAAAGCACAGCACCACGCCCAGCAGCCATAGCGGTGCCAGCTTGTACCAGCGCGTCTCGGTCGCCTGCTGCTTGATCAGGTAGGCAAAAGCCACCATGGCCGACAACGCAAAGGTACCGTAACCAATGAAGTTGGCGGGTACATGCAGCTTCATCCACCAGCTTTTGAGAGCAGGTACCAGAGGCTGGATTTCATGCGCGTCGCGCACCACCGTGTACCACAACAGAAAACCCACCGCTGCGCTAACTACCAGCATGACAAAACCGCCCAGGGCGCGCGTGCCGTACTGCTCTTCGTAGTACAGGTAGAACAGCGCGGTCATCCAGCAGAACATGACAAACACCTCATAGAGGTTGCTCACCGGAATATGGCCGATGTCAGGGCCGAGCAAGTAGCTTTCATACCAGCGCACCATGGTGCCGATCAAGGCCATGCCCACGGCGACCCAAACGAGGCGTGAGCCGATGAGAGACATCACATCGCCCTCGCCGCGCGAGAACATGCCGATCCAGTAGAACAGCGTTGCCATGAAGAACAGCATGCTCATCCACAGGATGGCCGACTGGCTGGACAGAAAATACTTGAGGCCGAACACTGTTTCGGCGCGCCCCAGGCTGCCTGCACCATCGATCTGGTACAGACCGATGGCCATCAACGAGAGTGCAGCCACCGCCAGCATCAAGGAGCGCAGGGGCCGCCAGAACCAGCCCAGCCACACCAGGCTGGGGATGGCGGCAAGCAAAATGCCTTTTTCATAGATGTCCATGTAGGCGCCGTAACGCTGCAACGCATACAGCCCCCCCACCACCACAATGGCAGCAAAGAGCCAGTCCAGCCAGTTTCGGCGGGAGAAGAAGCCCTCATTGAGGGTCACCGTGATGGTGCTAGCAGTATTCATGTGGAGCCTCCATGGCGGCTCGAAGGTGCCGCCCCAATGAGTTTTTCGGTCAGTTGGGCAAACTCGCGGTCGCCATCCATTGTCTTGCGATTGGTCGAAAGTGCCATGGTGGCATGGGTACGCCCATCGCGGGGGGCCAGCCAGACCCAGACACGGCGCTCACGAATATAGAGCATGGAAAACACCCCCAGAATCAGCAAGGCGCAGCCCAGATACACCACGTTTTTACCCGGCGCACGCGCTACCTGGAAGACACTGGCCTGCACCTGTTTGAAATCCTTGAGTTCGAACAGCACAGGCGCCGGATAGAACTGGACATCGCTCAGCGCCATCACCGACTGTGTCATGAACCCCAGTGTCTGGTTACCCGGTTGAAGCGGCGCAAGCCCGGCGCGCTCTTGGGTGATCTGCGCCAGTTCGTATAACGCGCCATTCAAAATCCGGATCAGCACCTCGCCAGCACGTGAGCGTTCTGCCTCGGGAACATTGGCTTCCATAAACTCGGAGATAGCCGCCAACCCGCCATGGCGTTTGCCCGCTTCATCCGTACGCCCGGCAAAAAGCGTCAGCGCCCGCGAAGTCGATTCGGCCAGTTGTGCCGACAGCTCTTTACGGCCCGGATCGACGGCCTGGGCCACATAGCGGCGCACAGCCTCCGCACGGTCGGCGGGACTGGACAGCGCCGCATGCAGGCGCATGAAACCGTTGATCCCGCCCTGCGCATCGACCGGCAGGCGCAAGTAACGGAAAGGATCGGATGGTTTTTCGCGCACGCCGAACAAGAAAACCGCAGGCGAGCCGTCGCCCATGTCCACAGGCAGCATGTAGTTGTGGAACTCGCGCGCCTGGCCTGCCGCATCGCGCAGCTTGTAACCGATGCTGGGGCCGACATTGCGCAAATCCGTTTTGCTCTCGGTCTTGTTGGCCGCGCCCATGCGGGCGTCGATGGAGTGGCGCAAATCCACCTTGCGAACGTCGGTGCCGGTAGCGTCTTCGTTATTGCCAAAATTTTCTACGTTGATGGTGCGCAGCGAGGTGAATTCCAGCGACATCGGCCCCCCCCCCACGCCTTGGGCCAGGCGGGAGCTGGTGCCAATGGTGCCCTGCACATCGAACGCCGCCGCATTCGCTGCCAACGGCAGCGCGTGCAAAGACACCGTAGATCCGCCGTCGTCAAAGCTCGACTGGTAAATCTCGACCCCCTTGTAGCTGGCCGGATGGTTGACCTCAATGCGCGCCGGAACGGTCTCGCCCGTGGCCTTGTCGTGGATGATGACCTCACTGGCAAACAGCTTGGGCATCCCCGTGGAGTAGTACTCGACGATGAATTTTTTAAGCTCCACCGCGAAAGGCAGCTCCTGCAGCAGCACACCATCAGACTGGCTGAGGATGGCTGTGCTCGCCTGCGCGCCTTCGCTGACCACCAGATTGCCGCGGAACGTGGGGTTGCGTTCACTCAAACGGTGCTCAGGGCGTACGTCGGCAATCATGCCGCCACCGGTAAACGGCGTTTTGCCGCCCACCCACATCTGCGCACGCACGATCAGATCGCCATCGAGCAAGCCGCCCAGACACACCAGCACGATGGCACTGTGCGCCGCGATGTAGCCAATTTTGTTGGCTGCGCCCGCCTTGGCGGCCACCATCCAGCCCGTACCCGGGCCTGCAGCGGTGTCACGCTGCTGCAAACGCACCTTCCAGCCGCCGCCCACCAGCATCTGGCCAATGCGCCGGGCTTCGGTTTCGGTGCTTTGTTCCAGAGCGGCCTCGGCCTTGTGATGGAAAGCGCGCAGATTTTGCTCGCGGATGTTCTCTTTGTAGGTCTTGAGATCGGCAATGATTTTCGGGGTATTGCGCGCAATGCACAGCGAGGTGCTGGTGACCAGAAACGCCAAGATCAGCAAAAACCACCAGGCGCTGTATACCGTGTTGAGCTGCACGGCCGCAAACAGCTCCGCCCAGAAGGGGCCAAACTGGTTGACGTAGTTGATAGCAGGTTCGTGCTGCTTGAGCACCGTGCCAATCACCGAGGCGATACAAATGATCGTCAGCAGCGCAATGGCGAAACGCATCGAGGACAACAGCTCGATACCGGCGCGCATCGCGTGCGAACCCGTGCGGATGCGCACGCCGTGGGTGGTGTCAGACATGGGTGGAGAGTATGCAGCGCAGAAAGAAAAAGGGCGGGCCATCCAAAGATGGGCCCGCCCGCATTGGGGTTAGTCGTGCGCGATTGGTTCCGTACAGTGGCGGCAAAACCGCCCCGGACAGCGCACAGCGATCAACGCAGCCCGGCGATGTAGTCCGATACCGCAGCGATTTCGCGGTCGTTCAGCTTGGCGGCCACACCGGTCATGTGGATATTGTTGTTGCGCACGCCGTCACGGAAAGCCTTGAGCTGGGCCTCGGTGTAGACCGCGTGCTGGCCCGACAGACGGGGGTACTGCGCGGGAATACCAGCGCCATTGGGGCTGTGGCAGGCAGCGCAGGCGGCGATCTGGCGGTCCGGGATACCGCCGCGGTAGATGCGCTCGCCCATCACCACCAGGTTTTTGTCCTTGGCAGCATTCTCGGCAGCGGGCTTGGAAGCCAGCCAGGCAGCCACGTTCTTCATGTCCTCGTCCGACAGCATGGAGGCAAAGCCTTGCATGATGGCGCTGGCGCGCTTGCCCGACTTGAATTCTTCCAGCTGCTTGACCAAATAGGCGGGGTGCTGCTGCGCCAGCTTGGGATTTTCAGCAATGCTCGAATTGCCGTCGGCCGCGTGGCAAGCCACGCAAACGGTGGAATAACTGGCTTCGCCCTTCGCAAGGTCGGGCTTGGCGGGTACCGGGGCGGCGTCCGCAGCAAAAGCAGGAAGAGCGGGAGCTGCCAGCACGGCAGCCATGAGCAAGGAGGCGAGCAACTTCATATCGAGGGACTTCGTTGTGGTGGCGCTAAACCACGCGATTCTACAATGAGGCTCCAACGCATCCTATTGATCCATGACACCCTCTGTTCCTGCGCCAACTGCTGGCCCTGTTTCGCCCGCACCCGATGCCCGGACCGCCATGGGCTGGATGCACACGGCGCGCTTCCTCACCACCGCCGCGCAACTGCACCAGTTGCCGCCCGTGGACGTGCCGGAGATCGCCTTCGTCGGACGCTCCAACGCGGGAAAGTCCTCGTGCATTAACACCCTGGCTCAGCAAAAGCAGTTGGCCTTTGCCTCCAAGAAACCGGGGCGCACGCAGCACATCAATCTGTTTTCACTGGGCCGCCAGGGCATCACCGACGCCGTATTGGCCGACCTGCCCGGCTACGGCTATGCAGCGGTGTCGCGCACCGACAAGAAGCGTTGGCAGCAGGTGATGGTGAACTACCTGGTCAGCCGCACCAGCCTGACGGGCATCGTGCTGCTGTGCGATCCGCGCCTGGGCCTGACCGAACTGGACGAGGCTCTGCTCGAAGTCGTGCGCCCGCGCGTCGAGGAAGGCCTGAAGTTTCTGGTACTGCTCACCAAGGCCGACAAGCTGACCCGCGCCGAGCAGACCAAGGCGCTGTCGATTGGGCGACTGCAGGCCGGCGGGGGCGAGGTGAAGATGTTCTCTGCGCTCAAGAAACAGGGCGTGGACGAGACCGCACAACTCCTGTGGCAGTGGGCCCACCCGGATGGAGCCGCCGAGCCAGTCACCCCGGCAGCGCCCCAAGGCTGACACCCGGTGCAGGGCGGCAGCGGTTTCATTTTCAGTAAAAATGGCCTCTAGCGCTTATAAATAAAGCGCAGAAAGCTCTCTTTTAAATAGCAAAATGATCACCCGTATCGACATTCCCCTGCCCCACGGCACGACCCTGCACTGCCATGTGAGCGGCGAGCGGGGCCGCCCGGTGCTCATGTTTCTGCATGGCTTTCCAGAAGGCGCCTTCATCTGGGACGACCTGCTGGCGCATTTTTCGCAACCTGCCCACGGCGGCTACCGCTGCATAGCGCCTTACATGCGGGGCTTTGGGCGCTCCAGCAGCCCGCCAGAAGCCGAGGCCTACCGCGCCAAATACCTGGTGCAGGACCTGGCAGCGCTGATCGCGGTGGAATGCGCCGACGGAGCGCCCCTTGAATGCCTGGTGGCGCACGACTGGGGCGGCGCCGTCGCCTGGAACCTGGCCAACCAGTGGCCGCAACGCCTGCGCCGCCTGGCCATTGTGAATTCACCGCACCCCGGCGCCTTTTTGCGCGAGTTGCAGCACAGCCCCGCCCAGCAGGCAGCCAGCCAGTACATGCATTTCCTGTGCCGCCCCGATGCCGAGGCGTTATTGGCCGAGGACGACTTCCGCCGCCTGTTCGCTTTCTTCAATGCCCCCGACGGCCGCGCGCCCGCCTGGCTGACCGACGCCGTGCGGGCGCAGTACCGTGCACTGTGGCAGCAAGGATTGACGGGCGCCTGCAACTATTACCGCGCCAGCCCGCTGCGCCCGCCCCGCGAGGGCGACGCCGGGGCCGCCACTGTCAGCATGCCTGCGTCCATGCTGACAGTGGCGATGCCTACGCTGGTGCTCTGGGGCATGGACGACCCGGCGCTGCTGCCCGGCCTGCTGGACGGCCTGCCAGGCTGGGTGCCGCAATTGCAACTCCAACAGATCGCCGGAGCCTCGCACTGGCTGGTGCATGAACAGCCCGAACTGGTGCGCCAAAGGCTCGCGGATTTTTTGCAATCAAAAGAATAGCTGCTTGCGCTCTCTGCATAAGGGCTGCGAGCCAATTGGGCATAAATCCACCCTTCCAAACCCTGGCCACAGGCGCCTCAGAGGTACTCAGTAAACACCTGGCTCACCCTCGGGCCGGGTCTTGAAACGCTTGTGTACCCAGTAGTACTGGCCCGGCATGGTGTCGATGTAGCTCTGCAACTCACGGTTCATGCGCGCTGTGTCGGCCTCTACATCGTCGGTGGGGAAATGCTCCCAGGCGGGAGACAGCTCGGCCACATAGCCCGTGGGCGTCAAGCGCGTGTACATGCCCAGCACCTTGGCGCGGCCCAGCCGGGCAAAGCGTGACAGCGAAGGCACCGTGGCCGTGGGCACGCCGTAGAACGGCACGAAGATCGACTCGCCCGGACCAAAATCCATGTCGGACAACAGATACAGCAGCCCGCCTTTGCGCAGGCTGGAAATGATGGGTTTCACCCCGTCGGCGCGGTTGAGCATGCGCACATCTCCAAAGCGCTGGCGCCCCGCCATGAACCACGCATCCACCGCGGGATTGGGGTGCGTCGAGAAAATGGACGTGAACGCGCGCTGGGTGCGCAGGGGCAAGGCCAGCCCCCCCGCATCCATGCCGTAGAAATGCGGCGCAAAGATGATGGTGGGCGCATCGCCTTCCAGCTCGTGCACAGCGCCCTGCAGCTTCACGCGCTGCAGCACCACATCGCGCGGCGCAGACCACAGCCAGCTGCGGTCCAGCCAGGTCTGGCAAAACACCACGAAAGTCTCGCGCGCCCAGGCCTTGCGCTGCGCCAGAGTGGCCTGCGGAAAGCACAATTCCAGATTGCGCAGTGCCACACGGCGGCGCGGCGCCGCCAGCACGTACAGCACCTGCCCGATCAGCCAGCCGATGGCGCGCAATACCGGCAGCGGCAGATACGCCAGCATGCCCATGAACCACACCCCAAGGCGGCCGCTCATGCAGCACCTCCGGCGGATGCCTCGGCGCGCGGCTGCTTGTAGCGGGCATAGCCCCACAGGTACTGGTCCGGGCACTGGCGAATGATGTGCTCCATGGCGCGGTTGATTTGCAGCACAGCGGCCTCCAGAGAGTCATCGAGCGCCGCAGGCAGCGGCTCGATCACCAGCAAAAAACCCCGCCCCCAGGGCTGGCGCTCGCAGCGCGCCAGCAGCACGACGGCCCCGGTCTGCTGGGCCAGGCGCACGGCCAGGGTCATGGTATAGGCGTCACGCCCAAAGAACGGCGCCCACAGGCCCTGCCCATCGGGCGGTACCTGGTCGGGCAGCAGGCCCACGGCCTCACCCCGGCGCAGCGCCTTGATCATCTGGCGCACACCCGCCAGCGTGGTGGGTACGGCCTGCATGCCCGGGCGGTTGCGCGCGGTCTCCATCACCCGGGCCAGCCAGGGCTGGCGCGCCGGGCGGTACAGCACGGTGATGGGACCGTGCGCAGCGCCCCAGCGCTGGGCCACGGCCTGGGCCGACATCTCAAAACACCCCAAGTGTGGGGTGAGAAACACAATGCCCCGCCCTGCCGCATGGGCTTGCAGCAGATGCTCGGCGCCCACGATGCGACAAGGCGGCGCGGCCCCCAGCCACAGCCGTGGCAACTCGGCCGCCATGCGCCCGGCATGGGCTACCGCAGCGCGCACTTGCGTGAAGCCGTAGCCTGCCAGCGCGGCGTTGTGCAGAAACCGCCGCCGGTACGTGGCCGAGGCCAGAAACGCCGTCCACCCCATGAGCGCACCCAGGGCGTGCAGCAGCCACAAAGGCAGCAAGGAAAAAAACCGGAATACAAAAGGCATTAAAATGACGGGGTCGCTGAGTTAAATGAGCAACTTGCAGGGCGACACTAAATAAATCTGCTAAAGCGTTCGCCAGAGCTCCCAAGGCTTCGGGCAACGCCCAACGATGCCGGAACACAGGAGTTTATTCAAATGGCGAACGACTTTCTTTTCACATCCGAATCTGTCTCGGAAGGCCACCCTGACAAGGTGGCGGACCAGATCTCCGATGCGATCCTTGACGCGATCTTCACACAGGACCCTCTCTCCCGCGTTGCAGCCGAAACCTTGACCAACACGGGCCTGGTCGTGCTGGCCGGCGAGATCACCACCAACGCGCATGTGGACTACATCCAGGTGGCGCGCGACACCATCAAACGTATCGGCTACGACAACACCGACTACGGCATCGATTACAAAGGGTGCGCCGTGCTCGTCGCCTACGACAAGCAGAGCAACGATATCGCCCAGGGCGTGGACCATGCGTCAGACGACCACCTCAACACCGGTGCCGGTGACCAGGGCCTGATGTTTGGCTACGCCTGCGACGAAACGCCAGACCTGATGCCCGCACCCATCTATTACGCCCATCGCTTGATGGAGCGCCAGGCCCAGGTACGCAAGGACGGACGCCTGCCCTTCCTGCGCCCCGATGCCAAAAGCCAAGTGACCATGCGCTATGTGGACGGCAAGCCCCACAGCATCGACACCGTGGTGCTCTCGACGCAGCACAGCCCCGACCAGAGCGAGACGCAAACGAAGATGAAGGCCAGCTTCATCGAGGCCGTGATCGAGGAAATCATCAAGCCCGTGCTGCCCAAAGAGTGGCTGCAGGGCACCAAGTACCTGATCAATCCCACAGGCCGTTTCGTCGTCGGTGGTCCGCAGGGCGACTGCGGCCTGACGGGCCGCAAGATCATTGTCGATACCTACGGTGGTGCCTGCCCGCACGGCGGCGGCGCCTTCAGCGGCAAAGACCCGACCAAGGTAGACCGCAGCGCAGCCTACGCCGCACGCTACGTGGCCAAGAACGTCGTGGCCGCTGGGCTGGCGCGCCAGTGCCAGATCCAGGTGGCCTACGCCATCGGCGTGGCACACCCGATGAACATCACGGTCTACACCGAGGGCACGGGCGTGATCCCCGACTCCGAGATCGCCAAGCTGGTGGCCGCGCAGTTCGACCTGCGCCCCAAGGGCATCATCCAGATGCTGGATCTGCTGCGCCCCATCTACGAAAAGACCGCCGCTTACGGCCACTTCGGCCGCGACGAACCCGAGTTCACCTGGGAGAGAACGGACAAGGCTGCCGCGCTGCGTGCAGCGGCTGGGCTGTAAGCCCGGCAACCCGCACAGCGGGTTCGGCAGCCTTGCGGCGCAGGCTCATTTCGCGCAGCGAAGTGAAGGCCCGCAGGGCCGGGCCGAAGCCACAAAGCCCCAGCGCTGCGTGCAGCGGCTGGGCTGTAAGCCTGGCAACCCGCGCAGCGGGTTCGGCAACCTTGCGGCGCAGGCTCATTTCGCGCAGCGAAGTGAAGGCCCGCAGGGCCGGGCCGAAGCCACAAAGCCCCAGCGCTGCGGGCAGCAGCCGGGCTGTAGGGCGCGCCGCACCCAAGCGCAGTGTCGGGGCGCCAACCACGGCACCAGGATGGACCGGGCCTACATGCCCGGTTCGTCCTACAAGCGCTTCGCCCCACTTCCTACGGCGTACGACGGGTCGCCCCGCTACCTTTGCAGACAAGCCGCGCCATCCAGCGCGCGGGGTCCTTCAAGGGGAACGACATGCTCAAGTACGCCATCATCTTCGCCATCGTCTCGCTGATCGCCGGCGCGCTCGGTTTTACCGGCATCGCAGCCGGCGCGGCCGGTATTGCCAAGATCCTGTTCTTCATCTTCCTGGCAATTGCCGTGCTGTTCGTCATCCTGGCAGTGCTAGGCGTTGGGGCTGCCCGCAAGGCGCTGAGGTAAACGAAAAAAGCCCAGCCCTGCCTGAGCAGGACTGGGCGCTGATTCAGACGGCCTCCTGCGCCTGCACCACGCGGTTGCACCCACACAACCTTGGCCATGGCGGCACCCCCGGCAGCACCAGATTGAATTTAAGCCGCAAAGACATGGATCTCTTTTATTCGTTTTGACTGCGCCGTGCGCGCTGATCTGGCCCACAGCGACAAGCCCGGCACAAAGTGTGCGTTTGCGCCAGATTTATCCCCTGTGGTCTATCGGGCCGTATGCCCACCACGCGCCGTGGCTTCCTGGTAGGCGTGTTCGACCCATTTGACTGAAAATCAACACCTGCGCTGCATATACCAGCGCCAGCAGTTCATTTTTTCAAAGCATGTACGACACCGCCATCCTCATTGGGCGCTTCCAGCCCGTACACAACGGCCATCTGGCACTGCTGCGCGATGCACTTGCCGCAGCGCGCCAGGTCATTGTCGTGCTGGGCTCTGCCCATGCCGCGCGTTCGCCGCGCAACCCTTTCACCTGGCAAGAACGTGCCGCCTTGCTGCACGGTGCGCTACCCGAGTCCGACCAGGCACGGGTGCACATGCTTCCGATACGCGACTACTTCGACGAAGCCCGGTGGGCGCACGCAGTGCAGGCGAGCGTGCACGATTGCCTTGTGCAGCAGGGCGAATCATCGCCGGAGCGGACCAAAATCTGCCTGATCGGGCACTTCAAGGATGCCACCAGCGGTTATTTGCGCAGCTTTCCCCATTGGGAGTTGCGCGCCCTGGCTCGGCAGACCGACACCGATGCCACGCCCTTGCGCGCCGCCTATTTTTCGGCCGCACCGGGCCACGCCCAAGCAGCCTTGGCCCAGATACAGGACGAGTTGCCCGATTCCAGTCTCGATTTTCTGCGCCAATTTGCCCTGCACCCCGCCTACAGTGCACTGCAGGGCGAGTGGCACGCGCTGCAGTCGGCCCGCCAAGCGTGGTCTGCAGCGCCCTATCCGCCTGTTTTTGTCACCGTCGATGCACTGCTGCGCTGCCGCAACCAGGTGCTGCTGATCCGGCGCGCCCATGCACCAGGGCGCGGCCTGCTGGCACTGCCCGGTGGGTTTATTGAATCCAACGAAACCCTGTGGCAAAGCTGCCTGCGCGAACTGGCGGAGGAAACCCATTGCGACCTGCCAACGGATGCGCTGGCGCAGGCGTTCCAGGCGGTACGCGTTTTCGACCATCCGGCGCGTAGCCAACGCGGGCGCACCATCACCCATGCGCACTACTTCGACCTGGGCGATCGACCACCACCGCACGTGCTTGCCGATGACGACGCCGCACAGGCCGAATGGGTGGCCATCGACGCACTTGCGGGGCTGGAAGACGAATACTTCGAGGACCATTTTCATATCCTCGACAGCTTTCTGGGCTTGCTGGCGCCTGCCGAGGCTCAAAGCTAGACGCGACTTCCCCCCGCTTGGGCCCCGTACCCTGGTGCGCCGCGCCACCGCATCGGCCACCAGAAATGGTGGCTTTTGCCATGGTGACAAAGGCCCTCCTCTTGAAACGCCGCCAAATGCCCTTATCATTAGCACTCGCCCGATGTGAGTGCTAGCAGCACCCCATATCGAGCTGAAATTACTGAGCGTCTGCCTATCAGGCGCTTTGCATCGCAAGTGTTTTTTGAATCCAGGAGATATGCAATGAAACTTCGCCCCCTGAACGACCGTGTGATCGTCAAGCGCATCGAAAGCGAAACCAAGACCGCCTCCGGCATCTTCATCCCCGACAACGCCGCCGAGAAGCCCGACCAGGGTGAAGTGCTGGCCGTGGGCCCGGGCAAGCACGACGAAGACGGCGAGCGCATCGCCATGAGCGTCAAGGTCGGTGACCGCGTTCTGTTTGGCAAGTACAGCGGCCAGACCGTCAAGGTCGATGGCGACGAGCTGCTGGTCATGAAGGAAGACGACCTTTTTGCCGTCGTTGAGAAGTAATTCGCAAGCTACTTTATTGATAGCTTACAGCGCTTGACAGACGGGCGCTGGAACCGTATTTAACCCATATTCAGGAGCTCCAAAATGGCAGCAAAAGACGTAGTTTTCGGCGGCGAAGCCCGCGCACGCATGGTCGAAGGTGTAAACATTCTGGCCAACGCCGTCAAGACCACCCTCGGCCCTAAAGGCCGCAACGTGGTGCTCGAGCGCTCGTTCGGCGCCCCCACGGTGACCAAGGACGGTGTGTCCGTCGCCAAGGAAATCGAACTCAAGGACAAGCTGCAGAACATGGGCGCGCAGATGGTCAAGGAAGTCGCTTCCAAGACCAGCGACATCGCGGGCGACGGCACCACCACCGCCACCGTGCTGGCCCAGGCCATCGTGCGCGAAGGCATGAAGTACGTGGCCGCCGGCATGAACCCGATGGATCTGAAGCGCGGTATCGACAAGGCTGTCACAGCCCTGGTCGCTGAGCTGAAGAAAGCCTCCAAGGCCACCACCACCTCCAAGGAAATCGCCCAGGTCGGCTCCATTTCGGCCAACTCTGACGAAACCATTGGCAAGATCATTGCCGATGCGATGGACAAGGTCGGCAAAGAAGGCGTGATCACCGTCGAAGACGGTAAATCGCTGGAATCCGAACTCGAAGTCGTCGAAGGCATGCAGTTCGACCGCGGCTACCTCTCGCCCTACTTCATCAACAACCCCGACAAGCAATCCGCGATTCTGGACAACCCCTTCGTGCTGCTGTTCGACAAGAAGATCAGCAACATCCGCGACCTGCTGCCCACGCTGGAGCAAGTCGCCAAGGCCGGCCGTCCTCTGCTGATCATTGCAGAAGATATCGAAGGCGAAGCCCTGGCCACGCTGGTGGTCAACACCATCCGCGGCATCCTGAAGGTCGTCGCTGTCAAGGCCCCTGGCTTTGGCGACCGCCGCAAGGCCATGCTGGAAGACATCGCCATCCTGACGGGCGGCAAGGTCATCGCTGAAGAAGTCGGCCTGACGCTGGAAAAAGTGACCCTGGCCGACCTGGGTTCGGCCAAGCGCATTGAAGTGGGCAAGGAAAACACCATCATCATCGACGGTGAAGGCCAGGCCGCTGACATCGAAGCGCGCGTCAAGCAAGTGCGTGTGCAGATCGAAGAAGCCACCTCCGACTACGACCGCGAAAAGCTGCAAGAGCGCGTGGCCAAGCTGGCCGGCGGTGTGGCCGTGATCAAGGTCGGCGCTGCCACCGAAGTCGAGATGAAGGAGAAGAAGGCGCGCGTGGAAGACGCCCTGCACGCAACCCGCGCTGCCGTGGAAGAAGGCATCGTGGCCGGCGGTGGCGTGGCCCTGCTGCGCGCACGCCAAGCGGCTGGCGAGATCAAGGGTGACAACGCTGACCAGGACGCCGGTATCAAGCTGGTGCTCAAGGCCATCGAAGCGCCCCTGCGCGAAATCGTGGCCAACGCCGGTGGCGAGCCATCGGTGGTGGTCAACGCCATTCTGGCGGGCAAGGGCAACTACGGCTTCAACGCGGCCAACGACACCTACGGCGACATGATCGAAATGGGCATTCTGGACCCGACCAAGGTCACGCGCACCGCGCTGCAGAACGCTGCTTCTGTCTCCTCGCTGATGCTGACGACCGAGTGCATGGTCGCCGAATCGCCGAAGGATGAAGCCGGCGCTGGCGGCGGCATGCCTGATATGGGTGGCATGGGCGGCATGGGCGGCATGGGCATGTAATGCCCACCGGGCAGGGCTCGGCCCTGTCCTGAGGCGCCCGCCTCATACGCAAAAAGCCCGTAGGCATCAACACCTACGGGCTTTTTGCTATCCACCGGCAGCAATTTATTCTGTTTCCAAATCATTCGTGTCTAGGCGCAAAGCCGCAGACAGTGCTGTAGCACGGCAAGGCGAAGCAACAACGACACGGATGATTTAGAAATGGAATTACACCCCATCCATAGGCTTCAAAGTTCTTTTGGAAGGCAACGTCGATGGAATGCCTGATGGACTGCAGCCTGCTGACTCACGCGCGCTCCATGGGCCTGTTGCACACCATCCATGGGCCTTCACCAGGATCGCACTTGGCGCATTGCTTGCGGTCTGCACTCGCCATACGTCCACAGCACCATCTGTCCGGGCAAGGATACGCCACCGCTACACCGCAGGCACTGCGTAGCCACTGCGGTCGGTAAATACGACAACGCCCTCGCTATCGAGCCGAAAGCTGCCCGTCCGGTACTCACGGCGCAGGCGCGCCTGCACGCGACCAAAGGCGATGTCCACGGCGCCAGCCACTGCCATACCAACGTTGACCGCCGCATGGCGTGTCTTTGCCAGTTGCTGCTCGAGGTCTTCCAACGCCAACTGGGACTGGGTATGCACGTTCTGCGCATTTTTCAACGAAGCCTGTGCGCGCCCGAGCATGTCCTTAGGGTCGCCTGCGGCAGTCAGATGGGCGATCAATTTGAGCAAGCTGTCCTGCGCCGCCAATTCTTTTTCCATCTGCTGCTGCAAGGCAAGGTAGCGGGCTTCGAGTTCGGGGTTGGCGCCAAGCACCAGCCTGGTCACACCTGCGCTGGATGAGCCCAGCAACGGCACCTGGATCAGCATCATGGCGGTGGCGCGGCCACCGATCAGCCACCCGCGTTGCGGTGCACTGGCACCAATCATGATCTGGTTGAGCGATTGCAGTTCACACTCCATTACGGTGTCGCCAATGTCGATGGAGGTGCCGGCATACAACTGCGCAGCCTCGGCAAAGCGCGCGCTGATGGCGCCTGCGGCGCGCAGCCTGGCGTGGGCAATAACGCCGCCCGTGACCTTGATGGCACCACCGGCCTGGACAATACCGCCGTCCACCATGCCGCCAACAATGACATCACCGCTTGCGTGTACTTGCATGCCTTGGCCGATGTCGCCATCGACCTGCACCGTTCCGTCGTAATGGATGTTGCCAGTCTCCATATTGACCTCTGCAAGGCGCAGGACAGGCTCGATCATCACGCCGCTGCGCACCCGAACGGGGTGGCCGGTCTGGCTGGCCTGGAGCAGGTTGGGGTCTTCGTCGGACACCTTGGCACCCGTCAGCTGCGCAGCGAAGGGCTCGTCCAGTCCGGGTTGGGCCAACAGGGGCTCGCCGCGCACGGTAACGCCCGCAACACCCAGCGTGGCCGGTCGGCGGCGCATCAGCAAGGCGCCGGTATGCACCATGACGATTTCCCCATGCTCGCGGTAGTCAATGAAACCGTTCTCATCCACCCTGGGCGTTCGGTCGGGCGCCGCAGGAATCAGCTCCTCAAACTCCGCATCGTGCCCATCCTGCGCCGGCACACCGCGCGCCACGACCACGGCTTCGCAGGCTCCGGCGGCGACCGCCTGGGCGATGGCCTGCGCGTCGACTTCAGCCACTACCCCTGCAAGAATGAGGCCCTGGTGCACGTCCTGGACCGTGGCCGACACCCCGCCTTGTGCGGGTGTTATATCCAGACTTGCAGACATGGCATCCGAGGCAACATGGATGCGCACGAGGGCGTTACAGCGCTTTGCAACGGGTAGCGAGAAGGGAGCAGGCGCGCTCTTGGCGTCCTGGGCGGCACGCTCCAACGCCTCGTGGTGCAGCAGGCAGTCGCCATAACCCTCGCGCACCAGCCAATCGTGCAGCGCCGCAGCATCGATATCGCCCCGCCCTTGTGCAGGCTGCACGTGAAGCAGGATGCTGCCATCAGACTCGCTCAGCGCCATACCGACAAAATCCATAGTCGATCGCCTCCCTTCAAGCAGGTGCCATGGCTGTGATTGCATTGCTGCAGCGTGGACCGCTGCCTGGAATTCTTGACGGCAAAAACTCTCGGCCGCTTTTCCACAAAGGCAATGTTGCTACAACGCTTATAGCTTACTCTGTGCACTTGGGGAATGCGCAAAAACTCCGTACACCGGCTCTCGCCCCGTCTTACCCCCTCTACAGCACCGTATCATGGCCCATGCTTGCCAAGTTGATGGGTTTCTTCCTGCTGGGCCTGGTGCGTCTGCTCACCGGGTCGCAGGCGCGCTGGTATGGCTGCCCGCCCAAGGCGGAGCAGCGCATCTACTTCGCCAACCACCAGAGCCACGCCGACCTGGTGCTGATCTGGGCCGCCCTGCCCGAAGAGCTGCGCAGCATCACCCGGCCGATTGCCGCGCGGGATTACTGGACCAAAACACCGTTCCGGCAATGGATCACCACCGCTGTGTTCAACGCCATCTACGTCGAGCGCCAGGCCGCCACCCCACCGCCTGCCCCTGCAGCACCTGCCCACGACACCGCCGACGGCACGGCGGGTGGGCCAGACCCTGCCCCGCCAACGCCCGAACCAGCGCCCAGCCCCGAGGCGCTGCGCGCCGCCCTGCCCGATAACGACCCGCTGGCGCCGCTGGTGCGGGCGCTCGAGAGTGGCGACTCGATCATCATTTTCCCCGAAGGCACGCGCGGCCATGGCGACGACCCGCAACCCTTCAAATCGGGCCTGTTCCGGCTGGCCCAGATGTTTCCGCAGGTGGTGCTGGTGCCCGCGTGGATCAACAACGTGCAGCGCGTCATCCCCAAGGGCGAGGTGGTACCGGTGCCCATTCTGTGCTCGGTGACCTTTGGCGCGCCCGTCGCGCTGGCCGATGGCGAAGCGCGCCGCCCCTTCCTGGACCGGGCACGCCACGCTGTGATGGCGTTGCGGGAGGTGTAAATGAACAACTTCCTGCGCAGCCTCTCCACGACCGAGCAGATCGGAGCGCTGTTTCTGGTGGTCTTTGGCGTGCTCACGCTCATCACGCTCTGGGCCATTCTGCGCGGCCTGCGCGAAGCGCACCACGACGGCCCCGAAGGCCAGGCACACAAGGTGGCAGCGCGGCAGCTGCGCGCTCTGCTGCAGACCTCCTGGGCCATGGCCACGGTTTTCTGGGTGAGCTGGGCACTGGGCGACACCATGGCCACGGTGCTGTTCGCCCTGGTTTCGTTCCTGACACTGCGCGAGTTCATCACGCTCTCACCCACAAGGCGCGGCGATCACCGCAGCCTGGTGCTGGCCTTTTTCGTCGTGCTGCCGCTGCAGTTCATCATTGTGGGATCACGGTCCTTCGATCTGTTCACGGTGTTCATCCCGGTTTATGTGTTCCTGGCACTGCCCGTGGTGAGCGCGCTGGCCAACGACCCCGAGCGCTTTCTGGAGCGCAGCGCCAAGCTGCAGTGGGGCATCATGGTCTGCGTGTATGGCATGAGCCATGTGCCGGCGCTGCTGCTGCTGGACTTTCCGCAATACGAGGGCAAGGGTGCTTTCCTGGTCTTCTTCCTGGTGCTGGTCGTGCAGACCTGCATGGTGGTGCAGCACCTGGTGGGCCGCCGCCTGCCCCACCGGCCCGTGGCACCGCAGGTCAGCCAGAGCTTTCAGTGGGCCAGCTGGCTGGCCGGTGTGGGCGTGGGTGGGGTGTTGGGCGGTCTGCTGTCGTTCATCACACCCTTCAAGCCGGGGCAGGCGCTGGGCATGGCCCTGCTGGCCTGCGTGGCGGGCAGCCTGGGGCACCTGGTGATGAAGGCCCTCAAGCGCGATCGCGGCATCACCAACTGGGGCATGCAGGGCCAGTCCGTCACGGGCGCTGGTGGCCTGCTCGACCGCGTGGACGCACTGTGCTTTGCTGCACCGGTGTTTTTCCATTCAGTACGCTGGTATTTCGGTTTATAAGCAAAAACTGCCTCTAACGCTTATAAATCAAGCGCAAACAGCTATCATTTCAATAGTACATGAGAATCCTTGGCATCGACCCCGGCCTGCAGACCACCGGTTTTGGCGTGGTGGACGTGGACGGCCACAAGCTCAGCTATGTCGCCAGCGGCACCATCCGCACCACCCAACTCGCGCTGGGCGACCTGCCCGCTCGTCTGAAAGTGCTGTTCGACGGCATTGGCGAAGTAGCAGCCCGCTACGAGCCCGACGTGGCCACGGTGGAGATCGTGTTCGTCAACGTCAACCCCCAATCCACCCTGTTGCTGGGCCAGGCGCGCGGCGCCTGCATTACAGCCCTGGTGGCACGCGACCTGCCCGTGGCCGAATACACCGCACTGCAGATGAAGAAAGCCGTGGTCGGCCACGGCCGCGCCGCCAAAAGCCAGGTGCAGGAAATGGTGCGCCGCCTGCTCCAACTGCCCGGCCTGCCCGGAACCGACGCCGCCGACGCACTAGGCATGGCCATCACGCACGCGCACGCAGGCGCGGCCATGGCGCGCCTGGGCGAAGTGGCCACCTTGCAGCGGCGCCAGCATGCGATGTACAAGGGCGGGCGGAGTTACTGAGTGGCACGCACCCAGCTGTGCTGCCATGGAAACACCCCCGAGGGGCGAGCGCGCTATTTGCGCAGCGGCATTTCCAGCGTGAGCGAGGCCGGACCTGCGGCCGAGGCGCCCAAATGTGCCTGGCGTGGCCCCAGCGACTGCAGAACCAGGCCCGTATCGATCGCGGCGCCCACGCGGTAGGGCTTTGCCGGTTTGCCGTCCACGGCGATCAGCGCAGCGCCGCCGCCACTGTTGCGCCCTGCCAGCACGCCCACCAGCGTAAAGCGGCTGGATGCGGCGGCCACAGGCGCGGGGGCCGCCACGGCTCCCAGCAATCGGGCCATGGCCTGCACGTCGGGCGCTGCTGCGGCCAATGGCACGGCAGGCGCAGCCAAACCAGGGGCACCGGCCGACAGGCGCAGGCCCCAATAGGCCGCGCTGGCGGCCGCCAGGGCCCATATGGCCAGGGTGGTCAGGCGCACGCCCCAGAGACTGTGTGAATTGGTCACCATCACACGATTATCATTCACTCGCTGCACGGGATGGCCCGTTGCACCCAACCGATTGCCTATGAACATGATCCACCCCGTTTTTTCCGCCTGCCACGCACGCCAACGCCTGGCCCGGGGCTTCACCCTGATTGAGCTGATGGTGGTGCTGGTCATCATCGGCGTGCTGGCCGCGCTGATCGTGCCCAACGTGCTCGATCGCGCCGACGACGCCCGCACCACGGCGGCGCGCACCGATGTGACCAACCTCATGCAGGCGCTCAAGCTCTACCGCCTGGACAACCAGCGCTACCCCTCGTCAGAGCAGGGCCTGCAGGCGTTGATTGCCAAGCCCACGACCGGCCCACAGCCGCTGAACTGGAAGCCCTACCTCGAGAAGCTGCCCAACGACCCCTGGGGCCGTCCCTACCAATACCTGAGCCCCGGCGTGAAGGGCGAAATTGATGTGATGTCGTTCGGGGCCGACGGCCAGTCGGGTGGCGAAGGCAAGGATGCCGACATTGGCAG
>JAANMW010002080.1_pt1 | contig 18913 bp, 14 predicted proteins | sample 7279671 | NCBI WGS metagenome assembly JAANMW01 (sample SAMN14094541, study PRJNA606508) | bioreactor metagenome | isolation source: A lab-scale SPAN reactor treating ammonium-rich wastewater day 247 | place: Ireland: Galway | collected 2017-09-19
CGCACGAAATCGCCGATCCACATATAGGGAATGATCAGAGTCGGCCGGGTATCATCCGGGTCGACCATTTCCGGTTCATATGATGAATCTATGTTCATATCTTGATCGACGTGCGATACATGATCACGATCCGGGGGCAAGGACCGGTCTTCGGTATCCGCTCCGACCGGTGAGGTAAAGTTATCTCGCTCGCTGTTTTTCACGATCCGAGCGTCTCTCGCAGGCTCGCCCAAGTTGCCTCGCGGGCCGGAGTGAGGCAAACCGGGATGCGAATGTTGGAAACCGATCACTGGCGCGTATTCCGGAAAAGTGGATACCGTTTTTGCGATCGGAATACGCGCAAGTTTTTGATTGAACGTGTTTTCTTACGGCTAACCGGATTCCGCTCAGCCGGAAAACGCACTAGAGTCTGATCCAACTACGTTGAATCAGATTCCAGCCCTAACTTTTTGATCGAGCATGATCTTATCCGAAAACCGGGTTCCACTTTTCGGGATCATGCTCTAGCAGGCGCATATTCGAAATGGGGACATCATGCTGCTGGTAACCGGAGGCGCCGGCTTTATCGGATCGAATCTCGTGGCCGCGTTGAACGACGCCGGGCGAGGCGATGTGGTTGTGTGCGATGCGTTGGGACATGACGGCAAGTGGCGCAACCTCGCCAAGCGGCAGCTTGCGGATGTCGTTCCACCCGCGGAACTGACGGGTTGGCTCGCTGGCCGCCGCCTCGACGCCGTCTTTCATCTCGGCGCGATCTCCGAGACCACCGCGACTGATGGCGATCTGGTCATCGAGACTAATTTCCGGCTGTCGCTTCGGTTGCTCGACTGGTGCGCCGAGACCGCGACACCTTTCATTTATGCCTCGTCGGCATCGACTTACGGCGACGGCGCGCAGGGCTTTCGCGACGATCAATCGTTGGCCGCGCTGCGCGCGCTCCGGCCGATGAATCTCTACGGCTGGAGCAAGCACCTGTTTGACATGGCCGTCGTGGGCCGCGCCGCCCAAGGCGGTGCTTTGCCGCCGCAATGGGCCGGCCTGAAATTCTTCAACGTGTTCGGACCGAATGAGTATCACAAAGGCTCTATGATGAGCGTGCTGACGCGTCGTTTCGACGACGTCAAGGCGGGTCGCCCGGTGCAGTTGTTCAAGTCGCATCGGGAGGGCATCGCCGACGGCGATCAGCGACGGGACTTCATCTACGTCGACGACGTCGTCCGCGTGATGATATGGCTGCTGACGACGCCTTCCGTGAGCGGCCTTTTCAATGTAGGAACCGGCAAGGCCCGTAGTTTTCGCGACCTGATGACGGCGGCCTATGCTTCGCTCGGCGCAAGGCCGAGTATCGAATATGTCGATATGCCCGAACAGATTCGGGGCGCTTACCAGTACTTTACGCAAGCCGATGTCGCGCGCTTGCAAGGCGCGGGCTACAACGGCGGCTTCACGCCTCTGGAGGAGGCCGTCGATGCCTATGTCAAAGGCTATCTCGATCGCGACGATCGCTTTCGCTGAGGCGCTGGAGCATGATCCCGGAAAGTGGAAAGCGGTTGTCGGACAGGATCGTGCTCGACCGAAGGACAGGGCTTGGGACGGGTTCAATGCGACTGGACCAGACTGCCAGAGCCTTTCCGCTTCTGATTGAATCAGAAGCGGGGCTCTCAGATATTGTTTTGACGCGTTTTCTTCACGCGAACAGGTCATCCACTTCGCTCGAAAACGCTCTAGCAACAGGTGAAGGGTTTGATGATCGATTTTGACGGCTTGTCGAATGGTTTTTCCGGTCAGACGGTGCTCTGTGTCGGCGACCTGATGCTCGACGAGTTCGTGTACGGCGAGATTTCGCGGATTTCGCCGGAGGCTCCGGCCCCGGTCATCGCGGTCCAGCGGAGCGAAACCAACGTCGGCGGGGCTGGTAACGTGGCGCGCAACATTGCCGCGCTCGGCGCGCGCTGCATCTTCGTCGGATTGGCCGGAGAGGATGACGCGGGCGAGAGGCTGCGGGCCACGCTGTCGCGGGAACGCCTGATCGAGCCGTTGTTGATTTCAGATCCGGCGCGGCCGACGACGCGCAAGGTGCGTTTCGTTTCGGAGCATTTCTCGACCCACATGCTGCGCGCGGATTGGGAAACGCTGGCTCCGGCGTCGGGGAAGGTGGAGCAGGCATTGATCGATGCGATTCTGCCGCAGCTGCCACGCGCGGACATCGTCCTGTTGTCCGACTATGCCAAGGGTGTGCTGACGGCGCGGGTGATCCGCAGCATCATCGACGGCGCTCGCTCGCTCGGCAAGCGGGTGATCGTCGATCCGAAGAGTGCCGATTTCGGCATCTATCGCGGCGCGACGCTCCTCACGCCAAACAGCAAGGAATTCACGGACGCGACCGGTCGCCGCGCGGATGATCAGGCAAGTCTTGCAACGGCGGCGCGGGACCTGATGCGGATCGCGGAATGCGAAGCCTTGCTGGTGACGCAAAGCGAGCGCGGCATGACGCTCGTGCCGGGCGAGGGCGAGGTCATTCATGTTCCCGCTTACACCGTCAAGGTCCGCGACGTGACAGGCGCCGGCGACACCGTCGTCGCCGCGCTCGCGGTTTCGCTGGCGGCGGGCGCGGACTGGGAAGCCGCGTTGCGGACGGCGAGCGCGGCGGCCGCCGTCGCCGTCGCCAAGAGCGGGACGGCGGTTGTCACCCTTGGGGAACTGCGCCGTAATATCCTGCCGCCGGCCTCTCTGGCCGCCGAGGAGAAGATCGCGCGATCCGCGGGCGACCTTGATCAACACCTGACGGCATGGCGTGAACAGGGCCTGCGGATCGGTTTCACCAATGGCTGCTTCGATATCCTGCATCCCGGCCACGTCAAGGTGCTGACCGGCGCGCGCGCCGCGTGCGATCGGCTGATTGTCGGATTGAACAGCGATGCGTCGGTGAAGCGGTTGAAGGGCGAGGGCCGCCCGATCCAGAATGAGCGCGCGCGCGCGGAAGTGCTTGCCGCGCTCGAAGCCGTCGATCTCGTCGCGATCTTCGAGGAGGATACGCCGATGAACCTGATCAGGCGAATCCAGCCGAACGTGCTCGTCAAGGGCGGGGATTATTCTCTTGAGCAAGTCGTCGGTCAGGAGCTAGTGACTGCACGAGGCGGCGAGGTTATTCTGATCGACATCCTGCAAGGATTCAGCACGACATCGCTGGTGAAGCGCGCAGGAGGCCGGGCATGAGATCGATCGTGTCCGACAGGCGCGTTACCGCATCGGGCTTCCGGCCTGACGCGTTTTTCGCGCGAACAGTTCAGCCACTTCGCTCGAAAACGCTATAATACGACCTGGACGACGCATGAACCTCCGCCGAAAATTCACGCTCCGAAACGCTCTGATTGCGCTGCATGACCTGGCGGCGGTCGTGGCCGCTCTGTTTGTGAGCTGCTATTTCCGTTTTGAGTATTCTGCCTTTGCCGTTCGTCTGCCGTTGCTCATCGAGGTGCTTCCTTACTTTCTGGCCATCTCCACGCTCGTCTTTTATGTTTTCCATCTGACCACGGCAAAATGGCGTTTCTTTTCGCTTCTCGATGCCCTCAACATCGTCAAGGCATCCACGCTTCTGGCGCTTGTCATCCTGGTCTTCGACTATGTGGTCATCGCGCCGGAGTTTTACGGTGCGTTCTTCCTCGGAAAGAAGACGATCATCCTCTACTGGCTGTTGCAGATTTTCCTTCTGGCAGCCACGCGCTCCGCCTATCGATACTTCCGCTACAGGCGGACTCTGGTTCATGTAAAGGCCGATGATGCGACGCCTGCGATCGTCGTCGGCCGCGCTGCGGATGCCGAGATACTTTTTCGCTCGGTCGAGAGCGGAGCGGTGAAGCAGTTGCGTCCGGTCGGCCTGCTGTCACCGTCGCCGGCCGATATCGGCCAGACGATACGTGGCGTTTCAGTCCTGGGCGGAGTGGACGAACTCGAGGAAGTGATAGCTGATATCGCGGAGCGGCAGGAGCCGATCAAGCGCATTATCATGACGCCTTCCGCTTTCGAGCCTGACGCCCAGCCGGAAGCGGTTCTTGCCCACGGCCGCAGGCTGGGCATCAAGGTAAGCCGGTTGCCCTCGCTTGGGGAGGGAGGGGAGATTCCGCGTCTGACGCCGGTCGCCGTTGAAGATCTTCTGCTTCGCCCAAGCCGCACCATCGACTATGAGCGGCTCGAAGGATTGATAAAGAACAAGTCGGTTGTCGCGACCGGTGGCGGCGGATCGATTGGGTCCGAAATCTGCAGACGCGTCGTGACGTTCGGCGCGAGCCGCCTGCTGATCGTCGAAAATTCCGAACCGGCGCTCTACGCGATCATGGAGGAACTTGCCGCCACCAGCCGGGCCGCTGTCGTGGAAGGCCGCATTGCCGACATTCGCGATCGCGAGCGGCTGATGCGTTTGATGAACGAGTTCAAGCCCGATATCGTGTTTCATGCGGCTGCGCTCAAGCATGTTCCCATTCTCGAACGGGATTGGGACGAGGGCGTCAAGACCAACATTTTCGGTTCGGTCAACGTCGCCGATGCAGCGTTGGCATCGGGCGCCGAATCCATGGTGATGATCTCCACCGACAAGGCGATCGAACCGGTGTCGATGCTCGGGCTGACCAAACGTTTTGCCGAGATGTATTGTCAGGCGCTGGATCGCGATCTGGCGATGCGTGCGGCCGGCAAGGTTCCGATGCGGCTGATTTCGGTCCGTTTCGGCAACGTGCTGGCGTCGAACGGATCAGTGGTGCCGAAGTTCAAGGCGCAGATCGAAGCCGGCGGCCCGGTGACCGTCACGCATCCGGACATGGTTCGTTACTTCATGACGATCCGCGAAGCCTGCGATCTCGTCATTACCGCCGCGAGCCATGCCGCCATGCCGGAAAGACATGATGTATCCGTGTATGTCCTTAACATGGGTCAGCCGGTGAAGATCGTCGATCTTGCAGAACGCATGATCAGCCTGTCCGGCTTGCAGCCTCACCGCGACATCGAGATTGTTTTTAGCGGGGTTCGGCCCGGCGAACGTATGAACGAAATCCTGTTTGCGAGCGAGGAGCCGACGATCGAGATCGGCTTGCCGGGTATACTGGCGGCAAAACCGAACGAGCCGCCGATAGAGACGATCCGTGAGTGGATCGCGGTCCTGAATGAAGCTGTCGCGAGCGATAACAAGCTTGCGATCCGCTTGATCCTGAAAGATGCCGTGCCGGAGTTCGGCGGGCAGCCCGCACATACATCGCCTCTTGCGCCTGATATGCCGCGATGAATCGCGGCGTCATTATAGCGTTTTCGAGCGAAGTGGGTACCGGTTCGCGTGAAGAAAACGCGTCAAATCGAAATCTGAGAGTCTCGCTTCTGATTCGATCAGAAGCGATAATGCTCTAGGTGCTCTCGACTGAAACCGATCCTTTCTGGCTCCTCTCGGCGCTGAAAATCCAGACGAGTCCTCCGAGCGCGCCGACGACCAGAAAAACCGCGCCGTATAGCAGGGAGACATTGATGCCTTCGCCGGTCGCAAGCCCGGCATAGCCGAACGTCAGGGCCATGGACGCTTCGCGCACGCCCCATCCGGCGATCGAGATCGGCAGCATCGTGATGAGCATGACCGGTGGAACGAGCAGGAAAATCTCGCTGAAAAGAACGGGCGCGGCGATCGCCTTCACGACGCACCATGCGATCACCACGGCGAGAAAATGGATGAGCAGCGACAGAAACGTAATTTTCGGCCAGCGTTCTCGATTGAAGATGGCGCGGCTGGTGATGACCGAGCAGGTGCGAAGATGGTGAACCGCCCGGATACGTCCGAGCCAGCGCCAGTGCAATCGACCGAGAAGCAGGAAGCCACCGGCGGCCGAAAGCGCAACAAGATCGACGAACAGCAGCGCCAGCCGGCCTTGGGGATCGTTGATCAGGCGTAAACTCCAGGGCAGGCTCGCGGCGATCAGCAGGCCGAGCGCGATCAGGCCGATCGCGCGGTCGACGAAGATCGAATAGGCCGCCGCCCGCCAGCCAGCCGGGCCACGTCCGACCAGCCAGAGCCGCATGGCGTCGCCGCCGATCGACGAAGGCAGGGTCTGGTTGAAAAACGAGCCGATCATGCAATAGCGCACCGCCTGCGCGACCGAGAGGCTGGCGCCGCAGTCGGCGCTGATTTCCCGCCACCGCAGGGCGCTGGCGAACACCTGCGACAGCGTGGCGGCAATGGCCAGCGCAATCCAGACGGCGCTGGTGAAACCAAGGCGAGAGAGCAGGTCGGAAATGTCGACCTTGCGAAGCGCAAGGTAAAGCAAGGCAGCCGAGATCAGTATTTTTGCCGTTGAAAGCAGGATCTGGCGCATTGCGCTTGTCTGTGCCGCGGTTAAGTTGGCCATCGGGCTCTTCAGGACTGGTGGATGTCCTGCCTTGGTATGGTTTTGGGTTGCCTCTGGCAACAGCCGCGCGCAGCAGGGTATTGCGGTCCCGCGATACCGTGGATAACCAGACACGGCTGGAGCCTTTTCGCTTCTGATGGAATCAGGAGCGAGGCTCCAAGATTTTGATTTGACGCGTTTTCTTCACGCGAACCGGTACCTACTTCGATCGAAAACGCTATAACCTCGCGAGCCGCGGCTCACCTTTCCCGAGCGGTCACATTTCTTGAGGAGCGAAATGCCGGATCATCCGATATTGGTTACCGGCGCGGCGGGCTTCATCGGGTTTCACGTCGCCGGCCGACTCCTGAAACAGGGGCATCGGGTTGTCGGCATCGACAGTCTCAACGATTATTATGATCCCGCACTCAAGGAGTGCCGGCTTGCGATCCTGCGCGAGGATTCGCGCTTCCGTTTCGTCAAGGCCGATCTGGCCGATCGCGAGACGACGGCTGCCTTGTTCGCCGAACATCCTCTTTCGGTCGTGCTCCATCTCGCCGCGCAGGCGGGGGTGCGATATTCGTTGCAGAATCCCCATGCCTACGTGGATTCCAACCTCACGGCTTTTGTGAACGTCCTTGAAGGATGTCGGCACGCCTCCTGTCCTCATTTGCTGTTTGCTTCGTCGTCCTCTGTTTACGGCGCCAACACAAAGCTTCCCTTTTCCGTTCATGACAATGTCGATCACCCGATCAGCCTCTATGCGGCGACGAAGAAGTCCAATGAACTGATGGCGCACGCTTACAGCCACCTCTACCGCATTCCGATGACGGGATTGCGTTTTTTCACGGTCTATGGCCCGTGGTACCGGCCCGACATGGCGCTCTACAGGTTCGCCGATGCGATCGTCGCGGGGCAGCCGATCAAGCTGTTCAACCATGGCAACATGCAGCGGGATTTCACCTTCGTCGATGACGTGGTGGAAGCCGTTGTCCGCCTGATCGATCGCGCGCCACAGGCTCATGCAAGCCGGCCGGGCGATACCCCGGATGCGGGGACCAGTTCGGCGCCATGGCGAATCTACAATATCGGCAACAACAAGCCGGTGGAGTTGATGAGCGTCGTCGCCCTTCTGGAGAAAGCGCTCGGACGATCCGCGCAAAAGGAATTGCTGCCGATGCAACCCGGCGACGTACAGGCGACATTTGCTGATATCGATGACCTCACCCGTGACGTCGGTTTCCGTCCCTCGACGTCGCTGGAAGATGGTATCCATCGTTTTGCCGGCTGGTATTGTCGGTATCATCGGGTCAATTGATGCGGCTATCGGGGTTTCCATGATCCGATCGCGTGCTTTCGTCGGAAAGCTTGTGGCGTCCCTTCGATCCGGGTTCGCATCGAAATGGCTGGATTTAAGGATCGATCTGCGTACGTCGGGATCGGGATGGACAAATCGGCATGTGGAGATGGTGTTGTGAGTGAGCGTGTCGTCCCGCTCATCATGTGCGGCGGCGCGGGAACCCGGTTGTGGCCAGCCTCGCGGGAGGGGCGTCCGAAGCAGTTTCTGCCGCTGTTCGGGCCGCGTTCGACGTTTCAGGATACGCTGAGACGGGTTTCCGATCCTGTGCTGTTCGACCGGCCGATCGTGGTCACCAACGCCGCCTACCGGTTCATGGTGCTTGAACAGCTTGCGGAGATCGGGCTTGAAGCGGACATCCTGCTGGAGCCGGCACGTCGCGATTCCGGGCCGGCGATCGCCGCCGGAGCCGCTTTCGCGCAGATGCGCAACAGCGAGGCGGTCGTGCTCGCGCTTGCCGCGGATCACGTTGTCCGCGACACCCAGGCGTTCGTCTCCGCCTGCCGCCAGGGATTAGCCGCCGCCAATGGCGGCCGCATCATGACCTTCGGCGTCCGGCCGCAGCGTCCGGCGACGGAATACGGTTATATCAACCCTGGTCCGGCGATTGCGGGCGAGGTGCGAGAGGTGGCGACGTTTGTGGAAAAGCCCGATCCGCAAACCGCCGCGGGCTACCTTGACGCGGGGTATCTCTGGAACAGCGGCAACTTCATGTTTCGCGCGGCGGTTCTGCTGGATGAGTATCGCAATGTCGATCCGGACAGCGTCGCCGCTGTGACCGACGCGGTATCCCGTGCCGGCCGGGATCTGGGCTTCGTCATCCTCGATCCGGAATCTTTTTCGAAAGCGCGGGCGATTTCGATCGATTACGCCGTCATGGAAAAGACCGCTCATGCCGCCGTGGTGCCGGTGGATTGCGGCTGGTCGGACGTCGGATCGTGGCATGCGGTTTGGGAGTTGTCGGAGAAGGACGGGCAGGGCAATGCGGCCCAGGGGATCGCCGTGTTCGAGGACTCCCGCAACTGTAATGTCGCGACCGATAAAGCGCTGGTCGCGCTGGAAGGCGTCGACGATCTCGTTGTGGTCGCCACGCAGGATGCCGTGCTGGTGTCGCGCCAGAAGGACGCCAACGGGTTGAAACGCCTGGTTACGAAATTGAAGAGCCTGGCTCCACAGGTCACGGACGAACATCTGCGGGTCCACAGGCCCTGGGGCGCTTACCAATCGATCGACAGGGGCGAGCGGCATCAGGTCAAGCGCATCACCGTGAAGGCCGGCGACCGGCTGTCGCTGCAAAAACATCACCATCGCTCGGAGCACTGGATCGTGGTGCGCGGCACGGCGAGGGTGACGGTCGACGATCTTGTCAAAATCGTGCACGAGAACGAGTCGATCTATATCCCGATCGGAGCCGTCCACCGGCTGGAGAACCCGGGCAAGATCCCGCTGGAACTGATCGAAGTGCAGACCGGAAGCTATCTCGGCGACGACGATATCGTGCGGATCGAGGATGATTACCGGCGAAACTGAGCTACGGCACGGGAGCCGAATCGGTTAATCTGTGGATACGTTTTCCAGGCTCTGTCCGTTGACCCGCTCATCGTTCTACCGGTCAGAATGTCGTGTAATTCTTTGAATCAAAACGTGTTGGGATTGTTGCTCCTCTAATCGCCTCTGTCGTTATGGCGTGCTAGAGAGAGCGTGCGGTCGGGTTCGGGGGTGCCTAGGCTGTCGGTTTTTGGGGTACCTGATGAGTTCCAAGCCATCTGCATTGAAGGCATCTGCATTGAAACCTGCTGCATTGAACACGGCTGCGGTGAAAGCTGCAGCGTCCGAACGTGCGCTGCGCGTCGGCGTGATCGGCGCAGGCGTCATGGGCAGCAATCACGGCCGTGTGCTGGCCGGTCTTCCGGGCGTCAAGCTCGTCGGCATCGTTGACCCCTTGCCCGGACACCGGGCCCGCGCGGCCGAGATGACCGGGTGCCGAACCTTCGGGACATTCGATGAACTGCTCGACGCAGGCGTAGACGCCGTGACCGTCGCCGCGCCGACGCATCTTCATTGTGAACTAGCGCTGGCCTGTATCGCGCGTGGCGTTCATGTCCTGGTCGAGAAGCCGATCGCCTCGACGGTCGAGGAAGGATGCCAGATCGTCACAGCGGCGCGCCGGGCTGGCTTGACCCTGATGGTCGGCCATGTCGAGCGTTTCAACCCCGCGGTCGCCGCCATCAAGCAGGCGATCAGGGGTGAGGACATTCTCTCGATCGCGATCACGCGTGTCGGGCCGTTTCCGCCGCGCATGTCGAATGTCGGCGTGGTGATCGACCTCGCCGTGCATGACATCGACCTGATCCGCTGGTTCACCGAATCCGAAATCGTCGACGTTCAGCCCCAGCTCTCCTGCGCGGTCGCTGAGCGGGAGGATATCGCGCTGCTTCAGTTCCGGACCGCATCCGGCGTTCTCGCGCACATCAATACGAACTGGCTGACGCCCTTCAAGGCCCGCAACGTCACGGTCGCAACCCGCGGCAAATATGTGATGGGCGATCTGCTAACCCGCCAGGTCACGGAATGTTTCGGTTTCCAGCCGGATGGCAGCTACTCCATGCGTCATCTTCCGGTCGGTCATGACGAACCCCTGCGGGCCGAACTGATCGCGTTTGTCGATGCGGTGCGTTCGGGCAAGGCTCCGGCCGTGGGCGGCGCCGAGGGCGTTGCGAGTCTCGAGATCGCGACCAGGTGCCTTCAGGATCAACCCCCCGTCGCTCCGCCGGTGCAGCCGCCGCGCCGCGCCGCCGGCTGATCGTCCGGAGAACAGATGCAGCAACACATGCCTTCACTGGCGATTTCATTCATCGACGTCGCCGAACAGCGGCGCCGCCTGGGTAAACGTATCGACGAGGCCGTAACGGGTGTGCTGACGCATTGTCAGTTCATCAACGGTCCGGAGGTCGCACGTCTGGAGGCCGATCTTGCGGCTTTCAGCGGTGCGAAGCACGTGGTGGCCTGCGCGAGCGGCACCGATGCGCTGTTGATGGTGCTGCTGGCGAAAAGCGTCGGCCCCGGCGACGCGGTCATTTGTCCGACATTCACGTTCTGCGCGACAGGCGAGGTCGTGGCGCTGCTCGGGGCGACACCCGTGTTTGTCGATGTTGATGAGACAACCTTCAATATCGACATCGCTTCGCTCAAGAACGGCATCGCCGTCGCGAAAAGCCAGGGTCTCAGGCCTCGGGCCATCATTCCCGTCGACCTGTTCGGTCAGCCCGCGGACCATGATGCGATCGCGGCGGTCGCCGCGGCCGAGGGGTTGTTCGTTCTGGACGACGCCGCGCAGGGTTTCGGCGCGAGCTACAAAGGGCAGCGGCTGGGCAGGTTCGGGCTTGCGACCGCGACCAGTTTCTTCCCCGCCAAGCCTCTCGGCTGCTACGGCGACGGCGGAGCGATCTTCACCGACGATACTGAGTTGGCCGAAACGTTACGCAGCGTTCGCGTGCATGGTCAGGGATCTGACAAGTACGACAACGTGCGGCTGGGACTCACGGGCCGCATTGATACCATGCAGGCGGCCATCCTGATCGAGAAACTCAAGATATTCCCTGACGAGATCGCCGCGCGGGATGCGGTCGCAAGACGTTACAATGAAGCGCTCGGGCAGGTTGTCATCGTGCCTCATGTGGCGCCGGATTGCACCTCGGTATGGGCGCAGTACACGATCAGGGTGCCGAACGGGAGTCGCGATGCGCTGGCGTCGGCGCTAAAGGCGCAGGGCATTCCGACCGCGATCTATTATCCGAGGTCGCTGCATCAACAGACCGCCTATCGGAGCTTTCCGGTCGCGGCCGGCGGCCTTGCGGTCAGCGAAAGGCTGTCGACCGAGGTGATCAGCCTGCCGATGCACCCCTATCTCGATGAATCGACACAGGACCGGATCATCGAGGCTGTGCGCGCCGCGCTTCCGAACTGATTCCGGCATTTTGCGCGGCGGGGCTATCCTGTAGAAACGCCGGATGCTTGGACGCATTTTCACCGTCGGCGGTTATACGCTGCTATCGCGGATCACGGGGTTCGCGCGCGACATCATGCTCGCGGCAATTCTTGGCGCGGGGCCGGTCGCGGATGCTTTCTTCGTGGCGCTGCGATTACCCAATCATTTCCGGGCGATTTTTGCCGAAGGCGCTTTCAACGCCGCGTTCGTGCCCGCTTACGCGCATGTCTCAGGCGGTGGTCCGGCTTCCGCGAAATTGTTCGCCAGCCGCATCTTCACGCTGCTGTTGCTGTCGCAGATGGTCCTGCTGGCGATCGCCTGGCTGTTCATGCCGCAGGTCATCGCTCTACTGGCGCCCGGTTTCGTTGACGACCCGGCTCGCGGCGAACTCGCCGTTTCGCTGACGCGGATCACCTTTCCCTATCTGCTGCTGATCACGCTGGTGACGCTGTATGGCGGGATGCTGAACGTCATGCACCGCTTCGCAAGTGCTGCGGCCGCTCCGATCCTGCTCAACCTGTCGATGATGATGGCCTTGGCGCTCGCGGCCTTTTTTCCGAGCGCCGGGCACGCGGCGGCCTGGGGCGTGCTGCTTTCCGGGTTCCTGCAATACTTTCTGTTGGCGGCGGATGCCGCGCGTCACGGCCTGATGCCACGGCTGACACGTCCGACGCTGGACGCCGACGTGCGTGGTTTCTTTCGCGCGCTCGGGCCCGCGACCGTGGGCTCCATGGGAACGCAACTGGCGATGTTCGCCGATACCATCATCGCCACCTTTCTCCCGGTCGGCGCCTTGTCGGCGCTGTATTACGCCGACCGGCTGAATCAACTGCCGGTCGGGGTGATCGGCATCGCCATCGGCACCGTGCTGTTGCCGGAGATGTCGCGGCGGATCACGGGCGGCGATCTTGCGGGCGCGACGGCGTCGCAGCGCCGGGCGTTCGAATTCTCGCTGCTGTTTTCGATTCCGTTCATCGCGGCGTTTCTCACCGTGCCTGATGTCATCATGCGGGCGATGTTCGCGCGCGGCGCTTTTTCGGCGGCGGATGCGGCGGCCGCCGGCGCGACGCTCGCCGCCTACGCCGTCGGTCTCATCCCCTTCGTTCTGATCCGGAGCGCGGTGGCCACCTTCTACGCGCGCAAGAATACCGCGACGCCGGTGAAGGCCTCGCTTACCGGGCTCGGAGTCAATCTCGTGCTCAAGTTGGCTTTGATGGGCTCTCTGGCGCAGGTCGGCCTGGCGCTCGCCACCGCGGCGGGCGCCTGGATCAACCTGCTGCTCGTGCTCGGGTTTGCGGTACGGGCGGGTTACATCGAGATCGGCCGTCCGCTGCTGATCTCGCTCGGCAGGTTCCTGATCGCCGGCGCGATGCTCGCAGCGGCGCTGTGGTTGACGGCGCACTTCGCCTCCGGACAATTCGCGCATTGGAGCGCGATGCGCGACGAAGCGGCGCTCGGGGTGCTGATGGTGGTCGGAACCATCGTTTATGCCGGTGCGATCCTGATGCTGTTCGGCCTGCGCTGGCTGAAATCGCTGGTGCGGGGTTAGCGACCGTTTCAGCGGGCCGCGCGAACATTGTGCTTGGTGGTATTCCGCTGCATTATTGTGATCATCCGGGAATATAGCTTGGAGTTCCCATGGCTCCCGTCAAAGTGGCTCCCCTCAGCATGGCTCCCGTCAAGTTCGGCATGGGCCAGAGCGTCCGGCGCAAGGAAGATGACGCCTTCATTCGCGGCAAGGGGCGTTATACCGACGATCACGCGCCGCCCGATGCCCTGCATGCGCTGATGCTGCGTTCGCCGCATGCTCATGCGACATACAGGATCGATGTGTCGCGCGCCTGTCGCTTGCCGGGAGTTGCCCTGATCCTCACCGCGGTCGACGTCGCCGATCTTGGAGGCTTGCCCTGTCAGGTCGAGTTGCCGGACCAGCCTTTCATTGCGCCGCCGTATCCTATCCTGCCGAAGGATGAAGTGCGGCATGTCGGAGACGCCGTTGCTTTTGTCGTGGCCGATACGGTCGAGCACGCGCGCGACGCGCTGGAGGCGATCGAGGTCGAGTGGACGCCGCTGGCCTCGGTCGTCGGCGTTGCCGATGCCGTGAAGGATGGCGCGCCCCAGGTCTGGCCCGATCACGCCGGCAACGTTCTGTTCGACGTTTCGCTCGGCGACCGGAAGGCGGCCGATGCCGCTTTCGCCGCGGCGGATGCCGTGGCGGAGATTTCGATCGTCAACCCGCGCGTCGTCACCAACTATATGGAGACGCGCGGCGTGGTCTGCGAATATGACGCGAGGCGAGATCATCTGACGCTGACGGTCGGCAGTCAGGGCAGCCATCGCCTGCGTGAGATTCTCTGCGAGACCGTGCTGAAGATACCGTTGGAGAAGATGCGCGTGATCTGCCCGGATGTCGGCGGCGGATTCGGCACCAAGCTGTTTCCCTATCGCGAATACGCGCTGATCGCGGTCGCCGCGAAGAAACTTCACAGGGCGATCAGATGGACGGCGGAGAGGTCGGACCATTTCGTCGGCGACTCGCAGGGGCGCGACAACGTCACGACCGCGCGCATGGCGCTGGCCAACGACGGCAGGTTCCTCGGCATGGATGTCGACCTGATGGGAGACATGGGCGCCTATCTCTCGACCTTCGGTCCCGACATTCCCTATAGCGGGGCCGGGATGCTGCCGGGCCTCTACGATATCCAGGCATTTCATTGCCGTGTCCGCGCCGTGTTCACCAACACCGTGCCGGTCGATGCCTATCGCGGCGCGGGCCGGCCCGAGGCGGCCTATGTCGTGGAGCGGCTGGTCGATGCCGCGGCACGCAAGATCGGCATGACGCCGGATGCGATCCGGCGCAAAAACTTCATTCCCCCGGAAGCGATGCCGTACAGGACCGCCACGGGCAAGATCTATGACTCCGGCGATTTCGCGGCACATATGACGCGCGCGATGGAGATCGCGAAATGGCAGGAGTTTGCAAGTCGTGCTGAAGCCGCAAAAGAGCGGGGCCTTGTGCGTGGCATCGGTTTGGCCACCTACGTCGAGGTCTGCGGCACCATGGGGCGCGAGCGGGCGGATGTGCGGCTTGATGCCAACGGCGACGTCACGGTGCTGATCGGCACGCAATCAACCGGGCAGGGCCATGCCACCGCCTATGCGCAGATTATCGCCGATCAGTTCGGGATACCTCCCGAGCGGGTTCACATGAAGCAGGGCGACACCGATGTGGTCGCCACCGGTCTCGGCACGGGGGGGTCGAGTTCGATTCCCTCCGGCGGCGTCAGCGTCGAGCGGGCAACCCGCAAGCTCGGCGCCAAACTTCGGGAGATCGCTTCCGAGGCGCTCGAAACCAGCGTGGCCGATCTTGAGATCAGCGACGGTTCGATCCGCATCGCCGGCACCGACCGCTCCGTTTCCTTCGCCGACCTCGCGAAGCGCGCTGATCTGTCGAAGCTGACGGCCGACGAGAGTTTCAGCAGCGCCGACGGTACTTATCCGAACGGCACCCATGTCGTGGAAGCCGAGATCGATCCCGCGACTGGAAAGATCGAGTTGGTGAATTACGTGGTCGTCGACGATTTCGGCGTGACCCTGAATCCACTGCTGTTGGCGGGGCAGGTCCATGGCGGCACCATGCAGGGCATCGGGCAGTCGTTGATGGAGCAGACGGTCTATGACGCGGACGGGCAGCTTGTCACCGGAACGTTGATGGATTACGCGCTGCCGCGCGCGGCCGACGGGGTCTCGATTATTTTCGAGACCCGCAACGTTCCCTGCGCCACCAATCCTCTCGGGATCAAGGGAGCGGGCGAGGCGGGCGCGATCGGCTCCTGCCCGGCGGTGGTCAACGCCATCATCGACGGCCTGTGGCGCGAGTATGGAATCGGCCACATCGACATGCCGGCGACTCCGGAACGGGTCTGGACTACGATCCGGGGCGCTCAGCGACGCCTGTGAAATAAGAGGGCCGGAAGCCTACTTCGTGACCTGCCCGCGGATTTCGCCGCCGGGATGGTCCGCGGTATGGACGTTGACGTAATACCTGCCGGCCAGCAGGTCAGCCGCTTGGGCGTCGGTCAGCGTGGCGCTGCCTTCCGACGTACTGGACGTCGCTTCGGGGATCGTAACGACAATGCCCGCATTCTGGCCGACGTCCGCAGGCCCATGGAAATGTGCGGCCGTTACCGGACCGGTCAGACCGGAGTAGGTCAGCTTCCAGGCCAGCTTTTTGGACGCGGCATCATAATGAGCGTCAAGCGCCCCGCTGCCTTTGCTGGTATTGGGGGGCACTTCGGATGCGCCGTTCAGCATGGCTTTCAGCTTTTCGGCGGACGCATGACCCGCGAGTGTGACAGCGACGGCGAGGGTGAGGACGGCGAGAAGACCCGTGTTGGCTTTCATCGTTTTCTCCTGAGCGGATTCCAGGTGGATGCAGGTTCCAACGAGAATTGTTGCCGCTTGTTCCTCGCCGGGAGCAGTTACTTCACTCCGAACGCCTTGAAGGTGATGATGGTGTGGGTGTCCTGAATGCCGGGAATGACCTGCACCTTTTCGTTGACGAAGTGCCCGATGTCGGTGGCGTTATCGACATAGAACTTCGCCAGCAGGTCGTAGTCCCCGGCGGTGGAGTAAATTTCCGAGGCGATCTCGGCTTCGGCAAGCGCGTTGGCGACGGCGTAGGATTGGCCAAGCTTGCACTTGAACTGAACGAAGAAGGGGACCATCGCGTATCTCCGAAAAGACGACGCGCCAATATAGCGTCCTCGAGCGGGGTGGATACCGGTTCGCGTGAAGAAACGCGTCAAAAACATAAAGCCAGAATCCTTCACCGTTTCCATGAAGCGGTGAAAGACTCTAGGATCATTATGCTGGCGTGATCCGACGCCCTTACGCGAGACGATGATGACAGTCCCTGTTGCCTTGACCATCGCCGGCTCCGATTCCAGCGGCGGCGCGGGAATCCAGGCCGACCTCAAGACATTCGCCGCGCTTGGTGTTTATGGAGCGTCCGTCATCACGGCGCTGACCGCGCAGAACACGCAAGGCGTCGCCGCCATCCACAACGTTCCGGCGCATTTCGTGACCGCGCAGATCGACGCGGTGTTCGGCGATCTCGATGTCGGAGCGCTCAAGATCGGGATGGTCGCCCAGGTTGCCGTCATCGATGCCATCACAGCCGGCCTGTCGCGCTGGAAGCCGGCGCATGTTGTGCTCGATCCGGTGATGGTCGCGACCTCGGGAGCGCATCTGCTGGAGTCCGATGCGATCGAGGCATTGCGCAGCAAGCTTGTTCCGCGCGCGCAGCTGTTGACGCCAAATCTTCCGGAGGCCGCAGTCTTGCTCGACGAACCCGTTGCCGAGGGAGAGCCCGACATCGTGCGGCAGGGCCAGCGGCTGCTGGAATTCGGCTGTGCCGCGGTCTTGATCAAAGGCGGGCACATGCACGGCCCCGAGAGCATCGATTATCTTGTCACCCGCCAGGGAACAATGACGTTTGCCGCTCCGCGCGCCGTCACCAGAAATACCCACGGCACCGGCTGTTCGCTGTCGTCAGCCATCGTCGCAGGTCTGGCCAAAGGCGACGGCATGGAAACCGCCGTGCGCGGAGCGAAAGCTTACGTGACGGCGGCGATCGCGGCCGCCGACCGGCTGAACATCGGTCGTGGCCATGGACCGATCCATCATTTTCACCAGTTCGAGCATTTTCGTTTCTGATCGAACAGGAAGCGGAACTCCCGCGAACAGGTTATCCATCCCGGGCCAAGCCTGAGGAAATGCTTCGATCGAAAACGCCATAGAGACTGATGACGGCGCAGCCATCCGGGTTGGCGCGTGTCATTGCCTTGTCATGGCGGCATGTTACCCCATGCTCATGGGGAGCTATGCGATGGATGATGTCAAGCCGGATCACCGGTTCCGGACTCTTTTCATCTCCGATGTTCATCTCGGCGCCAGCGGTTCTCAGGCTGATCAGCTTCTGGATTTTCTCAGGTATCACGATGCCGCCACGATCTATCTGGTCGGGGATATCGTCGACGGCTGGGCGCTGAAGTCGAGTTGGCACTGGCCGCAGTCGCACAACGACTTCGTCCAGAAGATGCTGCGCAAAGCGCGCAAGGGCGCGACCATCATCTACGTGCCCGGCAATCATGATGAATTCCTGAGATCCTACTACGGAACGCATTTCGGCGGCATCGAGGTCGTCGAGAACGCGATCCACACCGGCGTTGACGGGCGGCGCTATCTCGTTATCCATGGCGATATCTTCGACCTGGTGGTTCAGAACGCGCGGTGGCTCGCCCTTCTCGGCGACAAAGCCTATGATTTCGCCATCCGGGTCAACCGCCTCGTCAACGCGTTCCGCCGCTCGTTCGGATTCCCATACTGGTCGCTCTCGAAATGGGCGAAGTTCAAGGTGAAGAACGCGGTGAATTACATCGGCGCGTTCGAACAGACGCTCGCCAGCGAGGCAGGGCGTCACGGCGCCGACGGCGTGATCTGCGGCCATATCCATCACGCCACGATCCGCAACGAGCACGGCATTCGCTATATGAACTGCGGCGACTGGGTGGAGAGTTGCACCGCGCTTGCCGAACATGAGGACGGTCGGTTTGAGATCATCACATGGGCCGATCCGTTGCCGCGTTCGTCGCCTGTTTTGCCCATAAGCGCGCGAGCGGCGTAGATTTTCAGACGGACCGCCCGGTGCCTGGCATCCGCAAGCCACCGCGCGTGTTCGCCGGCGATGATCGCGGCCGAGCGGCTATGCTCCGGCCCGCATTTCGTGGTCACCTTCGCAAATCCGTGATGGAAGATGGACGGTCAGGAAAAGAACGCGATCTTGTCCGCCTGGGTCATGCGCTTGAACGGAGCCATCGGATCGGAACGCGGCGTGGGACTCGAAACAACTCCGCTCGCCAGCAGCGAGGCGCCAAGTGAAGGTGGTGCGGGGTTCTCGGAGTTCGCTTCGGGTTCGCGATCAGGATGCTCGCTTGAACTGTCTGTGATCGGTTCGGGGTCCGGCACCAGATCGGGAGTTTCCGGTCTTTCAATACTGGCAAGGCTCGTACTGGCAAGGACCGTCTCGGGTTCTTCGAGATCAGGCGCTCCCATTTCAAGCGCGATCATGTCGAGCACGGCATCGTCGTGCGCCATGTCCTGTTCACTGACCTCGGCGGCGTGTGCGTCTTCGCCATGGTTTGGCGT
>JAANMW010002081.1_pt1 | contig 18912 bp, 16 predicted proteins | sample 7279671 | NCBI WGS metagenome assembly JAANMW01 (sample SAMN14094541, study PRJNA606508) | bioreactor metagenome | isolation source: A lab-scale SPAN reactor treating ammonium-rich wastewater day 247 | place: Ireland: Galway | collected 2017-09-19
GTCGGCCCCGGCATCGCGCTTTCCTTTGTCCCTCGAGTTCCAGGATACCCCCTCTCCATGAAGCCAATCTCTCAGACCGCCGGCCAGAACCACGATATCGAGCGCCGTCTGGATTATCTCGGTCTCGACGCGGCCGCGGACGCCCACCCCGCTGCCCATCCGCGAACTGGACGCCTACCGCGCCCGCCACGGCGCCGGCTACACCGTCTTCGAGCACAACAGCCACGCCATCGCCCAGGAGCTGACCATCTTCGTGCCGGCCGATGAAAGCGGAGGTTCGCCCGTCCGGGTGCAGCGGCTGCGGCTGCGCAGCCACTCGCGGCGCCGCCGGCGGCTGACCGTCACCTTCTACGTCGAGTGGACGCTGGGGCCCGACCGCGAGCAGACTCAGGCCCACGTGGTCAGCTCCTGGGACGCCCGCAGCCAGGCCCTGTTCGCCCGAAACCCCTTCAGCCTCCAGGACGGAGGGCGAATCGCCTTCGCAGCCACCAGCTCGGCGCTGACCAGCTTCACCGCCGACCGCACGATGTTCCTGGGTCGCAACGGTTCGATGGCCCGGCCGGCCGCCATGGGACGCAAGAACCTCAGCCGCCGCGCCGGGGCCGCGATGGACCCCTGCGCCGCCATGCAGGTGGTCGTCGAACTGAACCCCGGGCAGAGCGCCGAGGTGATCTGCCTGCTGGGCCAGTGCGAATCGGGCGACCGCGCCGGCGACCTGATCCGCCGATTCCGCGGCGGCGGGCGGGTCGAGGACGCCCTGCTGTCCACCGGGGCGTTCTGGGACCGCACGCTGGGGGCCCTCCGCGTCAGCACCCCGGAGCAGTCGGTGGACTTCCTGCTGAACCGCTGGCTGCTCTACCAGACGCTGGCCTGCCGCCTCTGGGGGCGGTCGGCGTTCTACCAGTCCGGGGGGGCGTTCGGCTTCCGCGACCAGCTCCAGGACGCCCTGGCCCTGCTCTACGCCCGCCCGGAACTGACCCGCGAGCAGATCCTCCGCGCCGCCGCCCGTCAGTTCGTCCAGGGCGACGTGCAGCACTGGTGGCACCCGCGGACCGGGGCGGGCGTCCGCACCCGGTGCGGCGACGACCTGCTGTGGCTGCCATACGCCGCCTGCCAATACGTGCGGGTCACCGGCGACACCGGCATCCTGGACCATCCGATACGCTTCCTGGAGGACCGCGAACTGGAACCCGACGAGCACGAGGCCTACCTGACGCCCGCGACCTCCAGCGAGGAAGCTTCGCTGTTTGAGCACTGCCGCCGGGCCATCGAGCGGGGCCTGACCAGCGGGCCGCACGGCCTGCCCCTGATCGGATCGGGCGACTGGAACGACGGGCTCAACCGCGTCGGGACCGGCGGGAAGGGCGAGAGCGTCTGGCTGGCTTGGTTCCTAGTCGCCGTGCTGAACGACTTCGCCGAACTGTGCCGCGCCCGCGGCGCCGACGAACTGGCCGATCGCTGCGCCCGCCAGGCCCGCCAGCTCGCCGACAACGTCGAGCAGCACGCCTGGGACGGCCGGTGGTATCGCCGCGGTTACTACGACGACGGTTCGCCGCTGGGCTCGGATGCCTGCGACGAGATGAAGATCGATTCGCTGCCGCAGTCGTGGGCGGCGATCAGCGGGGCGGCCGACCCGCGGCGGGTCGAGCTGGCGATCGAGTCGGTGTGGCAGCGCCTCGTCCGCGTCGACGAGCCGGGCGGCGGGCTGGCCCTGCTGTTCACCCCGCCGTTCGACACGTCGGCGCAGGAGCCGGGCTACGTGAAGGGCTATCCGCCGGGCATCCGCGAGAATGGCGGGCAGTACACGCACGCGGCCCTGTGGCTGGCGATGGCCCTGGCCCGCCGAGGCGACGGCGACCGGGCGGTCGAACTGCTGCGGCTGCTCAACCCGATCGAGCGGGCCCGCCAGCCCGAGCAGGTCCAGCGCTACCGGGTCGAGCCTTACGTCGTGGCCGCCGACATCTACTCGGCGCCGGGCCTCGAGGGGCTGGGCGGGTGGACCTGGTACACCGGGTCGGCCGGGTGGATGTACCGCGTGTGGATCGAGGAGGTGCCCGGCTTCCGCCTCCGCGGGCGAAGGCTGCGAATCGACCCGGTTATCCCAGCCGACTGGGGCGAGTTCCGTATCGAATACGTCCGCGGCCAGACGGTTTACGACATACAGGTAGCTAACCCGGACGGCGTCCGCCGCGGCGTGGTCGAGGCCGTCCTGGACGGCGAGCGGATGGACGAGGCGGAACTGCCGCTGGCGGAGGACGGGAAGCGACACGTGGTGCAGGTCCGGATGGGGCACGCCGGCGCCAAGTCCGCATCACCGGCGAGCCCCTCCGCCCGCCCGGCCTCCCGTCACCCGGGTCCTGCTGGCTCTGCCCGGCCGGACGGCAAGCGCCCCCCGGTCCCGGCGCGGGACGAGACGTAGAGCTGCCGGAAAAAACCTCCCACGCAGGACCACAAAGGGCCATGAAGAAACCATGTAAATGTTTATCAAGTGATAAGTTATGCCTTCGTGTGCTTCGTGGTGCTTCGTGCCCCTTCGTAGTTTCCTCCGTCAGCTCTAAGAATCTATCTCACGACCTACGCGGGACCGCGTTGCGTCGGCAAGGCTACGGATGGTCCCCCCAATCCAGATGCATCGAGATCGGTGGCCCCTCCTTGCCTGCGGCCGCGGAACCAGGCGTCGCGACCCGCGCAGGCTCTGAGATGGATTCCAAGCAAGGCGGCTCGGGCGGGCCTGGTCTTTGGCACCATTTTCTCCCGGGGCGAGGTAGTACGTGCCACTGAAGGCGGGTGGCCGTCCGCCCGGGTGAGGCGACGTTTTGGATTGACAATAAGGTTGGTTGCCAGATAACCTGTCAGCCACGGCTTTCCTGGAAGGGCACGCTGAACCGGAAAACGGGCTCGTGCAGGGGAGAGAGGGCGGAAGTCGGTGGCGGGAACGGGAAAACGTAAATTAGTATTTACTAACAACCGGAGGCCGGAATGTCCGAATCAACCCCTCAGCCGTCGCCGGCCGCCGAACCGACCAGCCCCAGCGAATCGGCCTGGCAGCAGCCCCCGCAGACCGCCCAAGGCATGCGAAAGGGGCGACGCCTCGGCCGGGGACTGGCGTCGCTGATAAGCGTTCCGGCCGTCTCAGGCGACTCGCAGCCAGGCTTCCCGTCGCCGGCCGCCGGCCCGGCTGGGGCAAGCTCCTCCGGAGCGATCGCCGCCGCTTCCTCCGACGCGGCCGGCCAACGCGTCCCCCCGACCGTGCTGCTCAACATCGACGTCAACCACATCCAACCCAACCCCCACCAGCCTCGGCGCGACTTCGACGAAGAGGCCCTGGCCGGGCTGGCCGAGTCGATCCGGGTCAACGGCATCGTTCAGCCGATCCTGGTGCGTCGCAGGCCGATCCAGGAGTTGCAGGAGGGGTCCGATCCGCGGGCTTTTCAGCTCGTGGCCGGCGAGCGTCGCTGGCGTGCGGCGCGACTGGCGGGTCTGGCCGCCGTTCCCGCCATCGTCAAGACGCTGGACGAGGACGCCCTGCTGGAGTTGGCGCTGGTGGAAAACATCCAGCGTGCGGACCTGAACCCGCTGGAGCGGGCGGGGGCCTACCGGGCGGTGATGCGCCGCCACGGCGCGTCACAAGATATTTTGGCACAACGACTTGGAGAAAGCCGCGCCAGCGTCGGCCACTACCTTCGCCTGCTGGAGATGCCCGAACCGGTGCGGCAGCTTGTGGCGGCCGGGCGATTGAGCTTCAGCCACGTCAAGCCCCTGATGGGCCTGCGCCAGCCAGACAGCCAGGTGAAGATCGCCCAGGCCGCCGTCCGCCACGACTGGTCGGTCCGCCAGGTCGAGCAGCTCGTCGCCCAGATGCAGGCCGACCCGTCCGGCGAGGATGGGGTGGACGGCGCACTGGAGCGTGCGGCGGCGCCCAAGCCCGCCCAGCCGACCCGGCAGCCGCCCCCCAAGCCGTCCAACATCGTCGCCCTGGAGGAGAAGCTGACCCGCCGGCTGGGCACCCGCGTAATAATCCGGCAGGGCCGACGGGCCGACATGGGCAAGGTCGTGATCGACTTCTACTGCCTGGACGATTTCGACCGGATTCTGGATTCACTCGGCGTGACGATGGATTAGACTGGACAAAACGCGGCTTGCGGCCCGAATACTTTGAGGGAGATTCCATGCGAGCGGGACTGAGGGCAGGGGCGATCTGTATGCTGTTGGCGCTGGCGGTGCTCGCCGGCGGGTGCGGCTGGGGCGAGACCTACGAGGACGAGGCCCAGGGCTACACCATCAAGTTGCCGCGGGGCTGGACGATCAAGCAGGACGCCCAGGGGCTGGTCACGGCGTTCGCCCCGCGGGAGAATCCCGACCAGTTCCAGACCTTCATCAGCGTGCGGGTGGACGGCGTCGGCAAGGACATGCCCGCCAAGCTCTACCGCGACCGCGAAATGTATAACGAAAGCTGGATCCTCACCGAGCAGGGCAAGGCCATCCCCCGCGGCGGTTTCAACAAGGTCATCGAGCAGGGCGAGACGAGCCTGGCCGGCCACGACGCCGCCTGGTCGCTCTACTCCCGCAACATCGGGCAGGTGGAGGTGTACGCCAAGAGCTGGTTCGTCACCGACGCCACCGGACGGGGCTTCCGCGTGACGGCGACCACGTCGGCCGACCAGTTCGAGGCGATGCGCCCACTGTTCGACAAGGTCGCCGACACCCTGGAGATCCTTCCCCCGCCGGAGAAGCTGTGACCGCGCGGATTCGGCCAATAGCCTCCAGCCGGCCGGCGCCCCGCTGCGCGCTCAGACCGCTTTGATGATCAGCAGCGGAGAGGACGACGGGGCATTTTCCGTGCCGCGCGGGCGCTCATCAGCTTCCGCGCCTGGCCAACAGCTTGCGGAAGTCGCCCTTGCGCTCGTCGAACAGCCCCAGTCGAAAGCCGATCTGGCCCGGCTGGTTGGTCAGCAGCCAGACCCGGCGGAATTCCAGCTTCTGACGCGCCCACTCGGCGGCCAGGCGGCGGACCTCGCTCAGCAGCGACGCGGGCAGACGCCCGCCCGCACCCGCCTGCGCCGCCCGCACCCGGGCGGCCACGTCGGCTTTGCGGCAGGCGAAAATGGTCTGATCGGCCGCTGAGATCAGCTCCTCGAACACACAGTCCTCGACGCCCGGCGGGGGATCGCGGCGGAGGTCGTGCGCCATCGCCAGGGCCTGCTCGGCCGACTTGCGGCAGCGGTCCAGCTCCCCCCCTGTCACTCCCGACAGGTGCGGACCGTCGGGAAAGCGGTCCCAGTAGAGCAGCCACGGCGGGCCCTGATAGGGCAGGTGGTTGAACACGTGGTTGGTCCGGCCAAGGGCGCGATACAGCCGCCCCATCCGCCCGGTCGCGTCGTTGAACATCGCCCGGGCGAAGCGCCGGTCGAAGTTGTCGGTGTCGCTCATCGGCTTGCTGTTCCAGCTCAGCTCGGCGCCGATGGCGACGGAGATCAGGCTGGCGGCCAGCGTCTGGAAGTTGCCATGGTCGCCCCACTCGGTGTTCAGGATGCCCTCGGCGCCGCCTTGCTTGCCGACCCGGGTCATCCAGTGGATGTTGTCCCACGCCCGCTCGACCTGGGCGGCGATCGACTGCCACCCGCAGCAACCCGGCGCCATCCAGTGCCGCCGCCCCGAGCCGGACCAGATGCGCTTGTAGTCAGGCTCGGGCTTTTCGCCGTAGTGCCAGAACACCGGGACCACGTCCTTGGGCAGCATCCGCAGCACCTCCGGATTCCGCCGGACCATGTCGTCCCAGATCATGATCCGCTTGCCGTAGCCGCCCGCCAGGCCGCGGATCCGCTTGATGTGGTCCACAAACGCCCGCAGCCGGCCCTTGCGCCGGACCAGCCCGGCGCTGCGCCCCCGGCCCAGGTCCCACACCTCGTCGCAGCCGAGGTTGACCAGCGGCGAGCGGACGGCTGCCAGGTGCTCGGCGTAGATGTCGTCCAGCAGATCGTAGACCTGGTCGCTGTCCAGGCGGAACGACCACGGCTGGGGAAGCGTTCGACCCCGCTTGTCCACGATCGGCTCGGCGTCGGCGCCGCGCTCGGCCAGGTGGGCGAACTTTGGCTGGCGGAGCAAGTGCTGGAGGTGCCCCAGCGAGTTCTGGTTGGCCTGGAGCTCGATGTGCAGCGTCGCGCACAGCTCGTCCAGCTCGCCGAGCTGCTCGGCGGTCAGCGGGCTCGTCCCCGCGGAGTACTCCGGGTGGCGGCGGCAGTGAAAGGTGTGCTCGACGTAGAGCTGGAGGACGTTGATCTTGCAGGCCGCCAGGCGGAAGACCAGGTCGGCCAGCGTCTCGGGTTTGGGCACGCGGAAGCGGGAGACGTCCAGCATGAAGCCGCGATAGCGGAAGTCGGGCCAGTCGACGATGCGGCAGGCGGGAAGCCAGGGCAGGGCAGGATGAGTTGGGGTGTCACCCGGCAGCCGCGAACTTCCGGTCTTGCCACGGCTACGCCGGACCGGTCCGCTCGCAGCTCGAGTGGGACCGTCCACGCGGAGGAGCTGAACGAGCGTTTGGGCGGCGTAGAACAGGCCCGCGGAGGACTCGGCCGCCACCAGCACCCGCCTGGGTGAGACCTCCAGGGCGTAGCCCTCCGGGCCCAACTTCTGTTTGCCTGCCAGCTTCGCGATGTCCGGGCAGATCTTCTCATCCCGGCCGATCAGGAGCATCGCGACGATGGGGCCGGGCAGGGCGTCCAGCCTGCCGTGCCGCTCGACCGCGGGCGGCGGACCACCCAGGTCGGCGACGGCGTCAGCCAGCAGCAGCCCGGCCAGCCGCTCGGCGTCGTCGGCCTGTCCGCTGAGAACGACGGGCAGTGGTGCGGCGAAGCGGAATTCGCCCTGGCGGGCGGAGACTTTCTTGGGGCGCGGCAGGACGGGCAGGGACATGGGGGCTCCTTGGGCAGGACTCGGATTGGAGCGAGTTCAGGTGCCATACCCCTTGGGAGTATCGAGGAACCGCAACTGCGGGTCCACGTGCCCCTTGCGGCGTGCAACTCCGATGGAAGAGTTTTCTTCAACGTCCTCGTTGCCCCACTGCTCCCACCCGGGGCGGCAGAACCGGGCAAACAGTTCCAGATAAGGTCCCGGCGAGCAGGACTCGATCACGTCGTAGATTTCGTCCGGCTTCCTGGAATGCTCGCGCTTGCGGGCGCGGACGATGTTGACCTGCGTTCGACCCGGTTGAAGCGTCCGCATCCTGCCCCGAACCCCGAACAGGACCAGTTCGGTGACATTCCGGAAATAGAAGCCGACGCCCCGTCCGTCGGGACCGCCGTCCTTGCGGGTCTTGTACCAGACCAGATTCGCCTTGTAGGTGAACCCCCACGCCTCCATGACCCGCAGCCCCTCCTGGAGCAGGGCGTTGGGGACCCAGAGGTACAGATGCGACCGGGCGGCCGCCAGTCGCCGAACGGGCAGTTCGATGGTTTCCTTCAGCTCCATCGTCGGGTAACGCAACAGCCTCTTGTGCTCCGGCGCCATCTTTCCGGTCCGATTCTGAAACTGCCAGGGCGGATCGGCCAGGATGGTCGCGTAGACCCCATGGACCTTGGCGGCAAGGTCCTCTGCGGGGTTCACCTGGGGAAGGCCCAAAATCTTGCCCATAGCGCGCCTCTGACGAGAGTATTACAGCGTCACAACCTCTCTGGGGATACCGATCAACAGCAGCGGGCATGGATTGCCTACTCCACGGCGGATTCTCTCCTGGAGCTTCCTCCAGTGGGTGGTGGACTCGCCGAACTTGTCCGCGACAAAGGCGCTCGCCCAGCCCTTTTCAAATGATCCGCTTGCCCTGACCGCCTTCTCAATATTCAGGAGCTGCCGCCTCGTCGGGGTATAGAATTCCCGGAGCCTGGCAATTCCATCTATCCTATTCACTCGGGCGAACTGCTCGATGAGATCGCCGATGCCGTCCTGAAGGGAAGTCCCGCGAGTGATGATCCCGCCTACTGAGATGGCGCCTTCCGCGTGCAGACGCTTGAAGCTCTCCAGATCGCGATCGAAGAACGGATCCTTGTTGTTCCACTCGATTTCAAATGCGACTGTGCCGCCCGCCAGTTTCCTCACGTGATCGATCTGGTGGGTCAGCGATTCAGTCTCCTCGCCGTCCACGCTCTTCTTGATCTGGAACACGTGCCTCTTCCACCCGAAGGTGTCCGAGAGGTTCTTTCTGAGCCGCTGCGTGAGCTGCCCCTCGCCCCCGCCGCTTCGAACCACTTCCGCAACGGGTAGTCGCACCTCTCGCAGGGCGGCTTCCAACTCGTCAACGGCCGCTTGCATGTCGTGACGAAGAATCGCCTCGGCGTGGTGCAGCGCGAGCACCTCAAACCCCTTGCCTCGCAGTATTTCAAACAGCGGTTGCCTCGGATCGGGCATGGTTCCCGCCATTTCACTCGCTGGGACGGGCTGGTGCAGCATCTTCCCAGGGGATCGTCACAACCCCGAACTCCGCCTCGACTTCGACGGATTGTCGCATCTCCAGCCCTCGTGGTCAACCACCTCGACCCACTGCGACCGTTTGCGCATCCGCCCCGCCCTGTGCAAAAAGTCCGGCGGATTACAACGCGACGGCCCTTGCCGAACGGTCGAGAACAAGCTTTAATTGTGTAGGAAAGGGGACTGCCATGTTCACCTCGGCCTGGATGTCGGTTGCGTTGGCGGCGATGGCCGCCCTGGCGGCCGGTTGGTTCAGCCTGTCCGGCCTGTACGCCTTCTGCTTCGTCGTGGGGCTGGGCTACACGGTGCTGGCGGCCGTGCTGGGCAGCCTCGGGGGCGACGCCGGCGGGCACGACGTCGCCGGGGCCGGACACGACCTCGGCGACTTCGGGCATGACCTGGACGTCAGCCACGACCTGGACCTGACCGCCGACCACGGCGAGGTCGCCTTCGGGCACCACGGCGAGATGGCCGGCGGGGCCCACCTGGGGCCCTTCAGCCCGCTGATCATCGCCCTGTTCCTGACCTGCTTCGGCGGGACGGGACTGCTGTTCACCCTGACGGCGCCGCTGGGGTCGCTGTCGCTGCTGCCGGCCGTCGGCTCGTCGTTCGCCTTTGCCGCCCTGGCGATCTGGGCGTTCAACCGCCTGTTCGCCCGGGTCGAGGCGACCAGCCAGGCGCGGGCGTGCGACCTGATCGGGCGGCAGGCGACCGTCATCACGCCCATCCCCGAGGGTCCGGGCGCCGGCACGGTGGCCTACGTGATCAACGGGACGCGCTACACGATGGTGGCCCGCAGCGAGGACGCCGCCGCCATGGACCGCGGGGCCGAGGTGGTGATCCTGCGGATCGTCGGGCAGGGCTGCTTCGTCGTGCCCGTCGCGGACAAGCGAGGCGTGAAGGCGGCCGAGCGGCTGCGCCAGCTCGAGTCGGTCGCGTGAGCGAGCCACCGGCGGAAGCACGGGGCGGGAAAACGAGGCCCGGCAGGGCCGTATTTCTTAGCCCCATGCGGTAGCATGGGGACGGCCGACGGGCATGTCGGGCGAGCCCGGCAGGGGCGGCTGGACCTAACACTACAGCGCACCTTTGCCCGTTTTCGTGACCTGAGCGTCTCGCCCATGATTCTCGGGCCCGCCCGAGCCCGCACAGCCCACGGGCAAGATGCCCGTGCCTGGAAGGCGCGCTGTGGTGGTAAGACGCCCCTGACGGGGCTGACCCCGCATCGCGATCAACGCTTCCCAGGCGGCAGCCTGGGGCTACGAAAAGCGTCCCGACTGGCCGGGACTGAAATTCCGCCCCCCATTTTCGGGGCGCGCCACTGAACGGCGAGCGGGACAGCCGACGCCGCGGCCCGGCGGCCGGCGGCTGCGGCGCCAGCCTGGACCCGGACGAGCACCTTTGAGGGACCCTGCCCATGCACTGGCCCGTCCCTTCCGATCCGATCGTCGGCGTGGCCGGGTTCGTCCTGGCCGGGCTGAGCGTGATGAGCCTGTGGGTCGTCATGATACTCATCTACGCCAGCCGTTTCGTGAAGGTCGGGCCCAATCAGGCCCTGATCGTGTCCGGGCAGAAGCGACCCGGCCGGGACGGGCCCGTCGGCTATCGCATCGTGATTGGCGGGGGGACCTTCATCTGGCCGGTCCTGGAGCGCTTCGACATCCTCCGGCTCGAACCGATGACGTTGGACCTGACGCTGACGGGACCGCGGGCCTCTGACGGTCGGCCGGTCCGTCTGGTCGGCGAAGCGGTCGTCCGAATCGGCCGGGCGGAAGCCGACATCCGCAGGGCCGCGGAGCGTTACCTGTCGATGCCGCCGGCGGAGTTGGCGGAGCATCTGAAGCGTTTTGTTGCCGAGGCGGTCCGGCAGGTGGCGTCGGCGATGACCTGCGAGCGGATCTGCGAGAAACGCGACGCGTTCAACCGGGCGGTGATCGAACAGGCGTCGGGCCGACTGGCCGAGAGCGGCGCGGTGATCGATCACTTCGCATTGATCGAGGCGGGGGAATTGGCCGCCCCGCCGACGGTTTCGGCGGATGGCGGGGTCGTGGCGGGCGAGGCCGGTCGCGCCGGTCGCGGATGACGGTGTTCGGCGGGCCGGGGCGCGCCCGGGCGTCGGGCCGCTGCAAAAATCGTCAGCCTTTGTAATCCGGTTGCTCTTGCCGGTATGTCGCGGCAATGGTTAAATAAGGTCGTGTAACGCTGCGTTCGGGTGGCCTTTCTGCTGAAAGGGGAGTTCGATGGACTCGCTGCTGACGTACGGACCGATCCTGGCGGAAATGACCGGCTGGGTGATCGGCGGCCTGGTGCTGGTGGGCCTGATCTTCCTGCTGCTGATCATCTACGCCAACCGCTTCGTGAAGGTCGGGCCCAACCAGGTGCTGATCGTCTCGGGCAAGAAGCACAGCGACGCCGGCGGCGTCAGCGGCTTCCGCGTGGTCAAGGGGGGCGGGACGTTCATCTGGCCGGTGCTGGAGAAATACGACATCCTGTCGCTGGAGCTGATGACCATCGACGTGCGGACGCCGGAGGTCTACACGATCACCGGCGTGCCGATCCGCGTCGATGGCGTCGCCCAGGTGAAGGTCAAGGGGGAGGAATCGGCCATCCGCACCGCCGCCGAGCGGTTCCTGTCGATGGACGTCAACCAGATCAAGCAGGTGGGGCTCCAGACGCTGGAGGGCCACCTCCGCGCGATCGTCGGCACGCTGACCGTCGAGCAGATCTACAAGGAGCGCGACGCCTTCGCCCAGCAGGTGCAGAGCGTGGCGGCCGACGACATGGCCAACATGGGCCTGGTCATCGACAGCTTCACATTGCGCGACATCAAGGACGACGAGGGCTACCTGGACGCCCTGGGCAAGCCGCGGATCGCCCAGGTCAAGCGCGACGCCATCATCGCCCAGGCCGAGGCCGACCGCGACGCGACCATCAAGAGCGCCCAGGCCAACCAGGCCGGGCAGGAGGCCAAGTTCAAGGCCGAAACCGAGGTCGCCCGCGCCCAGCGCGACTACGAGGTGCAGAAGGCCAGCTACCAGGCGTCCGTCAACCAGCAGACCGCCGAGGCCGACCTCGCCTACGACCTCCAGAAGTACAAGACCGCCCAGCTCGTCAAGGCCGAAGAAATCCAGATCGTGGTCATCGAGAAGGAGCGGATGATCGACGTGCAGGCCAAGGAGATCGAGCGCAAGCAGAAGGAGCTGGAGGCGAACGTGAACAAGCCCGCCGACGCGGAGCGCTACCGCATCCAGGCGCTCGCCGACGCCCAGAAATACAAGATCGCCGCCGAGGCCGCCGGGCAGGCCGACGCCCAGCGCAATATGGGCGAGGGCGAAGCCGACGCCAACCGGGCCCGCGGGCTCGCCCAGGCCGAGGTCATCCAGGCCACCGGCTATTCCGAGGCCCAAGCGATGGAGAAAAAGGCCGCCGCCTGGCAGCAGTACAACCAGGCCGCCGTCATCCAGATGGTCATCGAGAAGTTCCCCGAGATCGCCGCCGCGGTCGCCGGCCCGCTGTCCAAGACCGACAAGATCACCATCGTCTCGACCGGCTCCGACGGCGGCGCCGGCGCCAGCAAGATCACCCGCGACGTCACCGACATCATCGCCCAGCTCCCCCCGGTCCTGGAGGCCCTGTCCGGGGTGAATCTCCAGGAGCTCATCCGCAACCTTCCCGCCCTCCAGCAGGCCGCCGCCGCGGCCAGGGAGAAGGACAGGAAGGGCTCATAGGCGCGGTCGCGGATAACATCGCAGAGGCCCTGCTCACGATCTACAGCGTCCAGGCAATCGGGGCGATTGTCGCGCTGAGCCGAACAGAGTGACGCGAGGCGACAGGAGCCATCTGCGGCTCTTCCAGTTCAGCCGCGAGATTGCCGCCAGCGAGCGTGGACTCCCCCCGTGGGGTCCCTGCCTTACTTCTCAGCCTTGGCGGGAACAGCGATCGTAACGGTCGAGGAGATCGGCCCTACGATCATGGATCGCTCGCGGTTTAGATTGACTATTATGCTATTGGATAGTATAATGCATGGAGTACCGCGATGCTCAGGCGGATGTTCGTGCAACTTCCGACCTTCATGCGGCTGGTGTGGTCCGGGCGGCTTGACGATGAGGGATTGCGACAGCTGGAAAAGGACATCCTGAATGGCGGCGGCGTGACCATGCCAGGAACCGGCGGCTTCAAGAAGATCCGTCTGGCCATGCCCGGACAGGGAAAGAGCGGCGGCTGGCGGGTCATCTTCGCCGACTACCCGCGGCTCTCCGTCGTGGTCCTGGTTGGGGCTTTTGCCAAGAGCGACCAACCGGACCTGACCGAAGCGCAAAGGAACGCCCTCCGGCAGAGAAGAAGGCTCTTGGATGCCGAGATGGAGCGGAAGTATGGCTAAGAACGAGTTCTACGAAGAGCTGGTTGCCGCCTTGGACGAAGGGATCGATGCCCTCCGCGCCGGCCGCCCGCTGACGGTGCACGAGGTGGAGATTCCCGACCCGCCCGCGCCGATGAAGCCGCGGGAGATCGTCCGCCTGCGGAAGCAGAAGCTGCGCGTCAGCCAGGCCGTCTTCGCCCAGATGCTCAACACCGCCCCGCAGACCGTGCACGCCTGGGAGCAGGGCCGCAACCGCCCCTCCGGCGCCGCCCTGCGGCTGCTCCGCCTGGCCGAGCGCCGTCCCGAACTGCTGGCTGAGTTGGTCCAGACCAAGGTAACGACCCGCCCGGCCCCGCGAGCCGCCAAGCGGGGCCGCCAGCGGGCGCGGCCCGGAACCGGCTTGGCTCGGAAGGACCCAGGCAGCCGGTCCGGATCCAACAGGTGAGGGAACTGCCAGAGGGGCAGCTATGGGGCTTGAGCAGCGCTATACGAATCGAGCCCGGAGGTCTATGGTCCTGGCCAATGAGGAGGCCCAAAGACTCGGGCATGCTTTTGTCGGCACGGAGCACCTGCTGCTGGGCCTGCTCAAGGAGGGCAGCGGGGTCGGGGCCGGGGTCCTCAAGAGCTTGGGCTGCGATTTTGGCCAGATCGTCTCGAAAGTGCTCTCGCTGGCCAGGGAGGGCACGGAGAAGTCGCCTCTTTCCACCCGGCCCTTGACCCCGCTGGCCGAGAAGGCGATTCAGCAAGCCATCCGAGAGGCCGAGGGGCTGGGCCACAACTACGTCGGCACCGAGCACCTGCTGCTGGGGCTGCTCGCCGATCCGGAAAGCGTGGCCGGCCGGGTCCTGATCGGGTTTGGCCTGCGCGTCAAGACCGTTCGAGACCAGGTGCAGGCGCTCCTCCTCGAGTCACACAGGGGAACGGACATGTCCACCGTCGATCACACGCGAGTAACGACGGCCTTGGCCATCGACGGACTCCGGATCGCGCGGACCTGCGGAATCGTCCGCGGGACCGCCTGCTGTGCCGCGGGACTTCCCATCCGAAAGCTGCTCGACGTGTTCAGCTACCGGCGACAGTCAGAGTCGCTCGGCCAATGCTGCCGGAATGCCCTGGACCAAGCGTATCAACAGATGGTGCAGGCCGCGCAGCAATGCGGGGCCAACGGGCTGATCGGGGTCCGATACCTCGCGGCCGAGTACGTCCTGGGTCGATTCCTGGCCACGGTCTACGGCACGGCGGTTGTCTTCGAACCGGCCGTCGCGCCGTCCATGTAGCCCGTGTCCACAGGAAACGGGTGACAGGACCAGTCTCTCTCCCCGTTTAGCCGCGAGACTCTGGCGAGCGCTGCGGCAGCAAAGAGCATTGAGCAAACCCGTCAGAAGGAAGGCTATTGCCCCATGGTCCGCGCCTCCCACGTCATCTTCAGCGCCTACGGTTTCTGGCTGCCCAACGATCCGCGGGGCTCCTGGTCGGAGTTCGTCGGCGCCTGGGAGTTGCTGCGCTTCGGGCGGGCCACCAAGGTGACGACACGGCGATCGCTGGCCGGCTGCCCACATGACGCCCGGCTCCGTCTGGCTGCCAAGGAGGCGTTGAAGTACCCGCCGGTCAGATTCACGGGGATCCAGGCCCGGGCCATCGGTCGGGGCCTGGCGTCTGGCGAGGGCAAGGCGAATATGCGGATGTTGGCCTGCTCGATCATGCCGGAGCACGTGCACCTGGTGATCGCCCGCCACGCCCACGACGTGGAGCGGTTGGTCAATTTCCTCAAGGGCGAGGCGACCAGGCAGCTCTGTCTGGAGGGCATCCATCCGCTGGCGGGCCTCGCCGGGCCTGACAGGTCGCCGCCGAAGGCCTGGGGGCGGGGGCTGTGGAAGGTGTTCCTCGATTCGCACGTCGATGTGCGCCGGGCGATTCGGTACGTCGAGGAGAACCCGGGCAAGGAGGGGAAGCCTCGACAGCGGTGGGGCTTTGTGACGCCGTACGAGGGATCGGGGGAATGGGAGGAATAGGAGCGATAGCCGCATCCGCGGCGCGCTCGCCAGAGTCTCGCGGCTAAACGGGGGAGGGGATTGACCGTGGCATCGCCGATGAACGGAATGGGCGCGAATAAGGGGCGCCCGGGAGGCACATTCACCATGAACATGGACCAGTTCTGGCAGATCGTCCAGCGGAGTCGCGAGCAGGCCGGGGGGAACCTGGATCGCCAGGTCGACGCCCTGTGCCGGGAGCTGCTTGGCCTGGACCCAGCCGAGGTCGCCGACTTCCAGGGCCACTTCGAGGCGTGCATGGGTCGGGCATACACCTGGGAACTGCGTGCTGCGGCGTGGATGCTCGGCGGGGGGCAGTGCTCCGACGAAGGCTTCGCGGACTTCCGGAGCTGGCTGATCTCGATGGGCCGACCGGTCTACGAGAACGCCACGGCGGCCCCGGAGACGCTCGTCGCCGTCATCGACCGCCCGGACGTCGAATATCACTTCTTCGAGGAATTCCAGAACGTCGCCGGGCACGTTTACCGCGAGCGGACCGGCCGGCCGATCCCCTCCTCCGACGTCGCGCCCCCCGCCACGATGCGTGGACAGCCCTGGCGTGAGGACGGCGGGGACCTGGGGGCCCGCTTCCCGGGGCTGTGGAATCGCTTCGTCAGCGGACCGGCTGGATTCAAACCGCTTCCCCCGATCGAGCGGTTGGCCAGGGACTTTGTCTGCCCCAGATGCGGCGGCGTGCAGGCGCAGGCCGACCGCGTCGTGCTCCAGGCTCGAGACCCGTCGGACCTGTTCGGCCGGGCATACCTGGCACTGGCGTGCCGCCGCTGCGGACACACGGACTTCTACGACGAGCGTCAGGTCAGTCAGTGACCTGGCCGGTCTTGCCGCCCCACTTGCATTTGCCGGCGACCCCGGCGATCCTGTCGCGCTTGACTCGCGGCACGTCAGGACCGTCTGGAAACGGAGGAGACCATGCCCTTTCGCAACTTCGCGCCCCAGGTGATGTTTCAGCGGATGGCCGACGAGCACCGCCCGGTCTACAGCTTCATGCACCGCAAGCCCGCGGACTTCGAGGCGTGGAAGCGCGAGGCCCTGCCGCGGGTGCTCGCCTGCCTGGGCGATTCGCCCCCGCGGGTCGAGCCCAACCCCGAGCTGGTCGCCGAGTGGCCCCACGACGGGCTGCTCAAGCAGCGCTGGCTGATCGACGTCGGTCGGCACATCTCAGCCGCCTTCCTGGTCAACCGACCGGCCGACCTGAAAGACGGCCAGCGCCGCCCGGCCATCCTCTGCTGCCACGGCCACGGCGCCAACGGCAAGGAGCCGGTGATGGGCAACGACAGCTCGCCCGAGCTGCGGACCAGCATCGCCAACCACCGCTACAACTACGGCCACGAGATGGCCAAGGAGGGCTTTGTCACCTTCGCCATCGACTGGATCGGTTTCGGGGAGCGCAACGACGCCCGCAAGCCGAACCACTCCAACGTCGCCGGCCAGCGCGACTGGTGCAACATCCTCTACCTGCACGCGACGATGTTCGGCATGACCAGCCTGTCGATCAACGTGGCGCACGGCCAGGCAGCGACCGACTTCGCGTGCACGCTGCCGTTCGTCGACCCGGACCGGTTGGGCGTGATGGGCCTGTCCGGCGGGGGGACGATGACGCTGTGGATGGCGCTGTGCGACGAGCGCTTCCGGGCGGCCGAGATCATCTGCTACAGCGACCTGTGGGCCGCCTTCGGCATGCGCGACACCAACTACTGCGGCATGCAGGTCGCCCCGGGGCTGTATAAGCTGGTCGACCTGCCCGACGCCCAGGGGCTGATCGCCCCGCGCCCCCTGCTGATCGACATCGGCGTGTGGGACACCTGCTTCCGCCCCGACACCGCCCTGGCCTGCTACCGCCAGGTCGAGGCGATCTACCGGGCCGCCGGCGCCGCCGACCGCCTGGAGTTGGACCTGCACCCCGGCGAGCACGGCTGGGGCGGCAACAAGAGCGTGGCGTTCTTCAACAAGTGGCTGGCGTGAGCCCGCGATGGATTCGCTCGCTTTGGCATTTGCCCTCGTCGCCGGCCTGCTGGTCAGCCTGCTGCCGACGATCAGCTCGGCCCAGGGGGCCGGACTGGACCGGCAGATCTGGCTGATCATTCTCGGCCACGCCGCGGCGCTGGTCGTGATCGCGGCGGCGGCGGTGGTCGCCCGCTCCCCGCTGGGCGGGCCGCGGTTCGTGCTGATCGCCGCGCTGTCCGGGGCGTGCAACGGGCTGAACGGGGCGATCTACTACGCCGCCGTCATGCGCCGCGGCCCGGTCTCGATCTCCTGGACGGTCGTCTGGATGTCGGCCGTCATCGTCGCCGCGCTCGGTTGGGTGCTGGTGGGCGAGCCGATCTACCTGACCCAGCCGTTCGCCCTGGCGTGCTTTGCCGCGTGCCTGGGGCTGATGGGCTGGTCGACGTATCTGCACAACCGCCGGGCCGGGTCGGTGCTGCCAATCCAGCGGGGCTTCTGGCTGTGGCTGGTCTCGGCGATGGCGGCGGGAGTGGCGGGCGTCGTGCTGATCAAGATCCGTCCGGAAGGCGGGGGCCACCTGGCGTTCGCCGCCTGCCTGCTGGGCGGCCTGGTGGCGGCGATGGCGGCGTTCGCCGCCGTAAGGCGAATCCCCCTGCCGCGCGACCGCCGCACGCTGTGGACCTCGCTGGCCTGGGCCGGGGTCATCGGGCCCAACTTCCTGCTCGTCGTCGCCGGGTTGAAATGGGCCGACGTGTCGGTCTTCCAGCCGGTGCAGGCCGGCACGGCCCTGGCGGCCGGGGTGGCCTGGGTGGTCCTGCGGGGGGAGCGGCCGAGCCGCCTGGTGCTGCTCGGCGCCGCCCTGGCGGTCGCCTCGATCGTGCTGATCAACCTGAAGTGGGGGCTCCTGGTCGGACGGTGAGAGTCCAGCGGGCCCTTGGCGGGGCGACAAAGTTTTGGCACGATACCCGCTGTCCGGCGACGGGGTTAACCAGTATGGCGTTTTGCCCGTCAGGGAATCTCAATTGCGCCAACTTCTCTTTGAAAGGACCGCATCATGACCAACGGACGCATCCGGGGGATTCTCGCCGCGGCGCTGCTTCTGTCAGCCGCCTCGGCGTCGGCCCAGACCTGGCAGCTCCCGGTGAACATGGCCGAACTGTGGGGGCAGGGCGGACCGCGCTTCGTCAGCGGCGGCGTGCCGCTGCTGGTCGGACAGGCCAAGGACGTCTCCGAGCTCCGCCTGGCGGTGGCGGACCGCGACGGCAAGCTGACGGCCGTGCCCGCGCAGTTCCGCGAGCTGGCCCGCTGGTGGCGGGCCGACAATTCCCTGCGCTGGGTCCTGGTCGACTGCCAGGCGACGTTCGGCGGGTTCGACACCAAGACCTTCGTGCTGACCAATGAGAAGCTGGCGCCGGTCGCCCCCAAGTTTTCGGTCACCGTGCAGGACACCGGCGAGACGATCGTGGTGAACACCGGGCCGGCCCGGTTCACCATCAGCAAGAAGCAGTTCGCTTTCCTCCAGAGCGCGGTGATCGACGGGCAGGAGATGCTGGCCACCACGACAAGCTGCGGCACGGTGATGGAGGACACGCTGGGCAACAAGTATTTCGGCAGCGACGGCACCAAGACGGTGCAGGTGCTCGAGTCGGGCCCGATGCGCGTGCAGGTGCGGGCCCGGGGCCAGAACCTGCCCCGCGGCGAAGGCTACAGCAAGGGCCTGTACGGCTATGACTGCATCATGAACTTCTACGCCGGAAGCGCCGACGTCTACGTCGACCTGGTGCTGACGAACAACCCGGCCAAGTGCATCGGCGAACCGACCTTCGAGGACGCCTCGCTGATGATGAAACTGGCCGGCGGGGTCGACGGCTACCGCCTCTACGGCGCCGCCCCGCTGGACGGCAAGCTGGGCGCGCGCCAGTCGGTTTGCCTCTACCAGGACTCCAACGGCGCCGAGACCTGGCAGCGGGCCCAGGGCGACTATTCCGAGACCCAGACGGTCAGCTTCCGCGGCTACAAGGTCCTCAAGCGGTCCGGCGGCGAAGAGAGCGTGATCACCCAGGGCGACCGGGCCCGCGGGCTGGCCCACTTCTACAACGC
>JAANMW010002082.1_pt1 | contig 18908 bp, 15 predicted proteins | sample 7279671 | NCBI WGS metagenome assembly JAANMW01 (sample SAMN14094541, study PRJNA606508) | bioreactor metagenome | isolation source: A lab-scale SPAN reactor treating ammonium-rich wastewater day 247 | place: Ireland: Galway | collected 2017-09-19
GGTCATCACTGCCTACCACGAGTCCGGGCACACCCTGGCCTCGGTGCTGCTGGAGGACGCCGAACCGCTGCACAAGGTGTCGATCATCCCGCGGGGCCCGTCGCTGGGGGCGACCTTCCAGTTGCCCGAGAAGGACCGCCACCTCTACACCCGGCGCAAGATATTCACGGAGTTGAAGGTCCTGTTCGCCGGGCGGATCGCCGAGCAGCTCCTCTGCGACGACGTCTCCAGCGGGGCGTCCGACGACATCCGCCGGGCGACCGAGTTCGCCCGCGTGATGGTCTGCGACTGGGGCATGAGCGAGGCCCTCGGTCCGGTGCGCTACGCCCGCGGCGACGACGAGCGCCCCGGATGGGACTTCGGCGGAAAAGAATACTCCGACAAGACCGCCCAGGCGATCGACGCAGAGATCCGCTCGATCATCTCGCAGGCCTATTCGCAGGTCGAGACGCTGCTGAGCGCCAACCGCGACAAGCTGGAGGCGGTCGCCAAGGCCCTGCTGAAATACGAGACGCTCAGCGCCGAGGACGTCAACCGTCTGGTACGCGGCGAGACCCTGGACCGCCCGACCGTGGGCGACCTGCTGGCCGCCGAGCAGCGGCGGCGACCGGCCGCCCCGACCGAGCGTGCCTCCAAGCCCGGACTGGAGGACGAGCTGGGCGCGGGACCCCTGCCCCAGCCCGGATAGTGCGCCCGGGCTTCGGCGCGGCGCAACCCCAAAGCCCGAGGAGGATTCCGCCCGGCGCTGCCCGGACGGGACCATCCTTGGGCTTCCTCACCGTTCTCAACGCGAGTCGACCCATGCCCGATCCCGACCGGACCATCCTGTGGCGGGTCGCGGGGGGAAGGTCGATCCCTCTGACCGACCAGCCGGCCGTCATGGGCGTGCTCAACGTCACCCCGGACAGCTTCTCCGACGGCGGGCTGTTCGCCGACGTCGACGCGGCGATCGCCCAGGGGCTGATGCTCGCCCGCGGCGGCGCCGACATCATCGACGTCGGGGGCGAATCGACCCGCCCGGGCAGCCGCCCCGTGCCGCCCGACGAGCAGATCCGCCGGACCGTCCCGGTGATCCGCGCGCTGGCCGATCGCTGCCCGGCCGTCATCTCCATCGACACCCGGTCGGCCGAGGTCGCCGACGCCGCCCTGGACGCCGGGGCCCACGCGATCAATGACGTCTCGGCGCTGCGGGACGACGCGGAGATGGCGGGCCTGGCCGCCCGGCGCGGGGCCGGGCTGGTCCTGATGCACATGCAGGGCACGCCCGAGACCATGCAGTCCGACCCGCGCTACGACGACGTGGTGGAAGAGGTGCGGCGGTTCCTGGACGAGCGGGCGCGGTTCGCGATCGAGGCCGGCGTCGGTCCGGAACACGTCGCGATCGATCCGGGCCTCGGCTTCGGCAAGTCGCTGGAGCACAACTTGACGCTGCTGGGGGGCCTGGGGCGGCTGGTCGAGCTGGGCTATCCGGTCGCGGTCGGCCCGTCGCGCAAGCGGTTCATCGGCGATCTGACCGGGGCGCCGGTCAACGAGCGGCTGGCGGGGACGCTGGCGGCGTGCGTGCTGGCGGTCGGCGCCGGGGCGAGCATCGTGCGGGTGCACAATCCGGGCCCGGTGCGGCAGGCCCTGGCCGTCGCCCGTGCGATCCGCGCCGCGGGCCCGCCAGCCGGCAGGTGCGACACGGCTCAGCCCGGCAGGGCCCGGCATTGATCCGGCAATCGGCGGCTCATCCCGCCAACCACAGGGCGACCTTGAGCAGCACGGCCAACGCCGCCGCCGCCACCCATAGCACCGAGGCGATGTTGAGCATCCGCAGCATCCGCGTCAGCCGCCGCCCGCTCAACAGCGGGCCCAGCACCGCCGGGTCCGGCTGCTCGCGCACGGCGGGCGGGGCGAACCGCTCGCCGGCAGCCGCCGCTCCGCTCTGCCCGTAGAGATGTTCGGCCCGGGGCACGACGTTCTCGCCGCCGCACAGGGGGCATCGCTCGGCCCGCCAGGCCATCTGGTCGACGGTTTCCAGCAGCGCGGTGCAGTCGTGGCAGCGATACAGGATCATGGGCCCTCGCCGGGTCCCGATCAATCCATCGAGTGCAGCGTGCGGTCACGCAGCCCCTGGGCCCTGAGAATCAGCTCGTCCGCGGCGACCTCGGCCATCTCCTCGAGCGTGAAATGGAAATGCTTGTCGTCCCGCAGAGTGACCGGGATGAGCGCCTCGGTCAGCAGGTCGGCGCCGACCCACTGATAGACCGGGGCTCGCACGTGGCGGTTCGTCTTGAGCGTCTCGTAGCCGTCGGCGCTCAGCTCGAAGCGGTAGTCGCCGTACCACAGAAAATCGAAGGTGACCGGCGTGCGGCCCTTGTCCACGCCGTTGACGATCACGTGGGCGCCCGCCGGTTCGCTGGTGACGGTCAAGGTCCGCTCGGTCTGACCGCAGCCGCCGACCAGCACCGCCAGCGCCGCCAAGGCGACCGCCGCGATCCCGCCGAGCCGCCCACCCGCAAGCGTCCGGCCGGCGCCGTCGCGCCCCAATCCCGCGTTTGTCATCTCAGGTGGCCTTCCAGCTCCTGCCCGCGGCCAGAGTCACGATCTCCGCCGAGAGCGAGTCGGTGTCGAGGATAGCCGCCGTCGCCCGGCCTGTCAACCAGCCGCAGCATTCGCCGGGGTTGAGAAACAGCCTCCCGTCCCGCGCCTGGTTGACCACCTCGTGAGTGTGTCCGGTGATGACGACGTCGGACTGGCGGATCAGGTCGGCCGGGACCTGTTCGATCCAGTGATGCACCAGCACCCGCCGGCCGCCCAGCTCGATGCGCAGCGGTCCGGGCGCCAGGCCCGGCAAGACGCCCGACAAACCCTGGCGCTCCCCATCGTTATTGCCCAGCACGGTGTGCAGCGGGCCCTTCCAGCCCGTCAGCACCCGGGCGGCGAACGGGGCCACGAAATCCCCGGCGTGGATGACCGCCTCGACCCGCTCGGCCCCGAACACGTGCAGGGCCAGCCGGATGTTCGGCAGGTGGTCGTGGCTGTCGCTGAGAACGCCTATCTTCATGGACGCCTCCGTGGACAGGGGGTGTCCTATTGTTGGACGGTCCAACCGGGCAGTCCATTCGACGGCGCCGGACGGACGGCGACCAGGCCCGGGGCCGACCGGCCCGAGCCGGGCCCGGCCGCCTCACCTCCCGGGCCCGCCGGCACGCGAACGGCGCCCTGGGGATCAGGCGTCTTCGTCCCGGTCGGCCTTGCGGGTGATCTTGATCGCCCGCTTGCCGCGGAACTGCCCGACGCGCCCGGCGTACTTGTTGAGGCCCTCGACCTGGAGGATCACCTCGCTGCTGGCCTTCTTGCTGGTGGTCAGGATGTCGCCGGCCTGAAGCGCCAGCAGCTCGCCGACGGTGATCGAGGTGCGGGCCAGCACCGCCCGGACCGACACCGGCGCCAGGCGAAGGTTCTGGCGGATCTGGGCGGTCTGCTTCGGGTCGGCCTCGCGGCGGCGGTAGCTCAGCCAGCTCTGGGCGGCCAGGCGCCCCATCAGCGGTTCTATCACGTTGAACGGGATGCACAGGCTCATGTTTCCGGCCCGGCTGCCCATCTTGATCTCGAAGATGACGATGACCACGACCTCGTTGGGCGGGACGATCTGCACGAGCTGGGGGTTGCTCTCGGTCGCGCCGAGGCGGAACGCCGACGGGGTCAGGTTGGTCCACGATTCGCTCAGGTGCGTCAGGGCCCGGTCGGTCAGGCGGTTGACCAGGCGCTGCTCGATCGCCGTCAGCGGGCGCTGCGGCACGAACATCTCGCTGCTGCTTCCGCCCAGCAGTCGGTCGATGATCGGGTAGATGATCAGCGGGGAGATCTCCAGGCAGAGCTGCCCGTCCAGCCCGTCGGCCTCCAGCAGGTTGAAGCTGGTCGGGTTGGGTAGCGAGCGGATGAACTCGCTGTAGGTGAGCTGCTCGATGCTGGCGACGCGGATCTCGATGATGGTTCGCAGGAAGCCGCTTAGCGAGGCGCCCAGGTTCCGCGAGAAGCCCTCGTGAATCGCCTCCAGCGCACGAAGCTGGTCCTTGCTGACCCGCTCCGGTCGCTTGAAGTCGTAGTCCTCGATCTGCTTGTCGGCCGGTCCGAAGCTCGGTCCGTCGATCAGGGCCGCGGTGCCCGTCTCAAGCTGGCCGCTGTCCACCGCCGCCAGCAGGGCGTCGACCTCAGACTGGTCCAGCACGTCGGCCATGCGACAACCTCCCTGTTGCCCTGCCCCTCGCGCACGCGGCCCGTGTCCGGTCGCCAAGCGAAGCGGCAGGCGAACGGCATGGCGTCCGCCCGCCCGCGGCAGGCGGCCGTCGGTCACGGCCCGATACCGGGTATTATCGGACGCCTGGGCGGACGAACTTGAGCCCGCCCGCCCGCGTCGGACCTGTTATGATGTCGGCATGTTGCCATTGACGCCCGACATGACGCTGCTGGACAGGATGGTGCTGGCCGTGGAACGGGTGCGCGATCGGCTGTTGAGGGCCTCGGCGGCCCTGGAGGCGGCGGGAGTCCCGTATGCCGTGGCCGGGGGAAATGCCGTCGCGGTCTGGGTGGCGACGGTGGACGCCGCGGCCGTGCGAAACACCCAGGACGTGGACATCGTGCTGAGGCGGTCGGACCTGGCCGCGGCGACGGCGGCCCTGGAGCGGGCGGGCTTTATCCGTCGGGAGGTCCTGGGCGTGGGCAAGTTTCTGGACGGTCCCGACGCCCAGGCCCGCGACGCCGTGCACGTGCTGTGGGCGGGCGAGAAGGTCCGCCCGCACTACGCCGCGCCGGTCCCCGATGTCAGCGAGTCGGCCCGGCCGGGCCGGTTCCAGGTCGTGGCCCTGGAGGCCCTCGTCCGGATGGAGCTCGCTGCCTTCCGAAACGAGGACTGTGTGAGTCTGCGCGACATGCTCGATGTCGGCCTGATCGACGCCACGTGGACGAGCCGATTCTCACCGGACCTGGCCGCCCGGTTGCAGCAGTTGATTGACACGCCCGACCAGTAGATCCCCCCGCCACTACAGCGCTGCCCTGATTCTCCCTCCCCCTTTTGGGGCAGGGCCTGAGAGAGGGGCCGGCGTGAGCCGGAGCCCTGCTTGCGCCGGCCCCTACCTCATCTTCTGCATGGCCTTCCGCCGCATGTTCAGCGAAAGCTGCAACACAATCAGCCCCGTGACCGGCATGAACACCGCAAGGATGACGATGCGAACGCAGTCCCCACGGCTCATCGAAGGTTCAAGCACGGCATTGTCCGGATGATCGGGATGGTGGTAAACCGTGACTGTTCGCCCGACCGGGTAATCCTCGACAGCAGACAAGGGCGGCGCGACTTGAAACGAGACTCTATGCCCCTCGATAATCTGCCCGTCCACCTCGTAGCGATACCGTATAACGGCGGTTGGCTGATCGTGATAAGGCTGCGGGATAGTCACGACGTGAGATTCAATGATACGCCCCTGAACGCCGGGCCAATTGGCGCTGGCCAGGCCGGAGCTGATTTCCCATCCCCCCCAGGCAACTGTCACGGCCCCAAATAGCAGGACCATCACGGCGACCCACGCGAGGACGCGGGCGTTGCGCGCCATCTTCTTCGCCGGCGGATTGACTCCGCCTGCCATTGCGGCGTGCTGCGCCCCGTGCTGAAGCAGTTCGAAAACGACCCCCAGCCAGTTCATGCCCTACCCCCGCGTCTGCCCCCGGCCGGTGACGATGTACTTGGTGGTGGTCAGGTCGGCGGCGCCCATCGGGCCGCGGGCGTGCAGCTTGTCGGTGCTGATGCCGATCTCCGCGCCCAGGCCGTACTCCCCTCCGTCGCTGAACCGCGTCGAGCAGTTCACCATCACGTTGCCGGAGTCCACGCGGGCGACGAACTGCTCGGCGGCGAAGATATCCTCGGTCACGATCGCGTCGGTGTGGGCCGATCCGTAGGTGTTGATGTGCTCGATCGCCTCGTCCAGCGAATCGACCACGCGGACGGCGACGATCAGGTCGAGATACTCGGTCCGCCAGTCGTCTTCCGTCGCCGGCCGGGCGGCCGGGAACAACGCCCGCGTCCGCTCGCACCCGCGGACCTCGACGCCGCGCCCCGCCAGGTCGCCGCAGACCGCGGGCAGCAGCCGCCCGGCGACGGCGGCGTGGAACAGGATCGTCTCGGCCGCGTTGCACACGCCCGGGCGCTGGCACTTGGCGTTCACGCACAATTCGCGGACCATCGTCTCCATAGTCGCGGCGCCGGCGTCGACGTAAACGTGGCAGTTGCCGGCGTAGTGCTTGATGACCGGGATGCGCGACTGCTCGACGACGGCGCGGATCAGCGACTCGCCGCCGCGCGGGATGACCAGGTCGATCTTGCCCTCCTGACGGAGCAGCTCGCTGACGACGGCGCGGTCGGGGTCGGTGACGACCTGGACCGCGCCGAGCGGCAGGCCGGCCGCCTCGACCGCGGAGGCAATCGACTCCCCGACCGCGGCGTTGGTTCGGATCGCCTCCCTGCCGCCGCGCAGGATGCAGGCGTTGGCGCTCTTGAGGCACAGGGCAGCCGCGTCGCTGGTCACGTTGGGGCGCGACTCGAAGATCACCAGCACCGCCCCCAGCGGCACGCGGCGGCGCTCGATCCGCAGCCCGTTGGGACGCACCGTCGACCACACCGTCTGGCCCACCGGGTCGTCCTGCGCGGCGATCTGCTCGACGGAGGCGGCCATCTTCTCCAGCCCCCGGGCGTCGACGCGAAGGCGGTCGACCAGGGCGGGCGCCAGTCCGGCGGCCTTGGCGTCGGCCAGGTCGGCGGCGTTGGCGGCGACGATCGCATCGGACCGATCGCGCAGACCGCGGGCCATCCCCGCCAGGGCGGCGTTGCGCCGGGCCCCGGAGGCGGCGGCCATCCGCAGCCCGGCGTCGCGGGCGCGGTCGGCCAGTTGCCGGGCGTATTCCTCGGCGGTCCGCTGCCGGGCCTGTGCGGCGGTCGTTCCGGTCATGGCGGGGGGCGCTCCTCGGATTGCCTGATCCAGCGGAAATTGATGAGCCGGTCGGGGTCATTCGCCAGCGGCGAGACCAGCGTGAACCCCCGCGGCAGGGTGATCTCGACGTCTCGCGACAGCGGGACGGCCGTCGGCTTGATGTCGGTCAGTTCGAACTTGAGCGCCACCGCGCTCTTGAGGTCGTTGACCGTCAGCGTCCGGTCCGACGGTCCGCGGACGACCAGCGTCTTGCGCCACTGGTGCTTCTCGCTGTCCAGGCGGTAGTCCTGGAGCGGGAAATCCGGCGGCAGGCTGTAGTTCACTTGCACGTTTTCGATCGTTTGCTCGACGACCAGGATATTGGTCACCACCTGCACGGTCCGGGGGTTCGGGTCGATCTTGAACCCGTCCAGGCGGTCCGGCAGCTCGACGGCGATCGGCTGGGTCAGGTCGGCGCCGGGGCCCACGACCACCTGGGCGCGGATCTCCTTGCGCGGCATGCCGTCGTAGACCGCGTTGGGCAGGCGGACGGTCGCCCGGGCGGGCCTGCACTCGGCCTGCCGGGCGGCCAGGTCGCTGTAGACCGGCACCACCGTCAGCGTGTACTCCTGCACCCGGGCCACGGCCAGCGTCACCGACCGCGGCTCGACCTCCGTCACGCCGGTGTGCAGCTCGGCCAGCACTGGCTGACCTCGCAGCACCTCGGTCAGGTCCAGCGTCACCTCGCGGGCGTCGTCGGCCGGCCGGGGCAACGTGAACTCGAACTGCTTGACCTGCCGCTCCAGTTCGCTGATCCCGCTCTGCGGTCCGGTGTAGGTGGCGGTGACGGGCACGCTGATGGTCGGCGCCCAGGACGGGGCAGCGCCTTTCTGGTCGAGCCTGACCAGCCAGTTGCTGTCCGGCATGCGGATCGCCAGCTCGACGCGGTGCTCCTGGAGCGTGGCGATCTGCGAGTGCTCGGCCCAGGTCCAGATCAGGGCGGTCAGGACGACGACCAGGGCGGCGGTCTTAAGTATTCTCTGCATCGGCGACACCTGCCGGGGTTTCCAGCTCCGGACCGCCGGGAACGGCGGCGTCCTTGGACGGGGAGGAGGCCGGCGGCCGGGCCCGGCCGGCCACGGACGGCGGCTCGCCCGCCGCGGGGCCCCGCTGCGGCGCCGGCTGGGCGGGTCCCGAAGCCGCCCGGCGGTCCGACTCGGCCAGTCGCGGCGCCAGCTCCAGCAGCAACTGGCGGCGCAACTGATCGGGAGTCAGCGGGCGGATCAGTTTGCCCCGCGTCGCCACGCTGATCGATCCGGTTTCCTCGCTGATCACGATCACCACCGCGTCGGTCTCCATCGCCAGGCCCAGCGCCGCCCGGTGGCGGCTGCCCAGCCCGTGCGGCAGCTCGCCGCTCTCGGCCAGCGGAAACTGGCAACCGGCCGCCAGCACCCGGTCCTGCTGCACGATCACCCCCATGTCGTGCAGGGGCGAACCGGGCCAGAAGATCGTCGTCACCAGGTCGGGCGTCAGTTCGGCGTCCAGTCGGACGCCGGACTCGGCCAGCCCCGCCAGGCCCGTCTCCCGCTCCGTCGCGATCAAGGCCCCGATGCGGTTCTCGCTGAGGTAGCGGGCGGCCGCCACCAGCTTGTCGATGATCAGGTTGACCCGGCTGGACCACCCTCGAAACAGACGCGTCTCCCCCAGCCGCATCAGCGCCCGGCGAAGTTCCGGCTGGAACACGATCGCCAGCGCGAACAGCGCCCCGATCAGGATCTTGTCGAACAGCACCCCGATCCGCTCCAGCCCCAACCGGCTGGCCACCAGATTCACCAGCGCATATCCCGCGATCAGCAGCACTGCGGCCCCCTTCATCAGGCGGGCGCCGCGGGTGCCGCGCATGAAGCGCATGACGACCCAGACGGCCAGCCCGATGAGCAGCCATTCGGCCAGCAGGATCCGCCAGTCGTAGCTGGCGATCCGGTTCAGGTAATTGGAGAAGTCCTGCATCCGTGTTCCGTTTCACGCATCGGCGGGTCGCGGACGGTGCGCCCCGCGTCGGGCGGACCCGCCGACCGGCCTTGTTCTCATTCTACTCGCCCGCGGCGCGCAGACGAAGCCCAAAGAGAGAATCGGCAGGATCGGCCCCCGCAGTCCAATGGCGAGGTGTCTTTTCGCGGACCGGTTCGATCGAGGGCGTCGCCGACGGCTCAGCCGGGACCCGGGTCGATCTCTTCGACGAACGGTCCCTCGCGCGGACCGATCTCGATGACCCGCCGGCCCTGCCGCCAGACCCGGACCATGCCGTTGGATTCGCTGATGGTGATCGCGATGCAGCGGGCCGTGGCGGTGATGGCGGCCGCCGTCGCGTGGCGGGCGCCCAGGCCCGGGGGCAGGGCCTCGCCGCTGACCGCGGGGCGAAGGTAGACGCCGGCCGCCTCGATCTGCCCGTTACCCCGCACCAGGAACGCCCCGTCGAGGATCGCGAACTCCCGAAACGTCTCGACCAGCGAATCGTCCATGATGTCCCGCTGCGCCCCCGAGTAGCCGTGAAACGGGTTGAGGATCATCTGCGAGGCGTAGCCCGACACATGCTCGGTGTCGCCCAGCACCAGCAGCACGCCGACCGGTTTGCCCTCCCGTCCGCTGGCCGCCAGCGACAGCGACAACTGGAGCACGCGCTGGAAAACGGCCGGGCGGATGTCCTCGAACAGGTCGGGCCGGCCGGCCGACTCCAGCACCTGCCACTCCCTGCCGGCCCGCATGAGCATCAGGCAGTCGATTGGCCGACCCGTCCAGCCCACCAGCCCGATGAACCGCTCGTCGGGCGCCAGCAGGCGCTGGCTGACGGCGAAGAGGATGGCCATCTTCAACTGGTCCTGGCGGCTCAGGCGCACGGCGGGCACCGAGACGACCTGGACGTCCAGGTCCCAGCCCGGCGGTGGGGAGGAGCCGTTGCGGACGACCAGCACCAGGCGCAGCCCGCGCCGGACCAGGTCCCGCGCCGCGTCGGGCCGGTCCAGCCCGTCGGCATAGAGCAGGACGGCGCCCACGCCGACCTCCTCGGCGACGCGGGCGGCGGCGGCGACGATGATCTCCGACGCCGTGGCGTGCGGCTGGGTCGGGCTGGGACGCTCCGGGGATCGTTTTCGCTTGCCCATCCTCGGCGGGCTCCGTATAGTCAGGCGTGACGGACCGAGGCCATCGGCGGCGAGTGAATCCGCCGCCGGTCCGCGGTTGAGATCGGTCCGCGGACCCGCGGGCCTGGTTTATTCTACGACCCCGATCGGCACACGCACATGAAATCCCGCACACCGCAATCGTGGTCTTCGCCGGCGGCGGTCCTGGTCGCCTGCGCCGCCCTGCTGGTTCCTACGCTGGCAATCGGTCCGAAGGGGCGGGCGGCCGCCGACGAGTTCACCAGCCACCGCCAGTTGCTCCCGCCGCCTCAGAAGCTGACCGATCAGCCCCCCCTGCCCGAACTGAGCGCGGAGGAGATGACTTACCTGATGCGGCTGGCGCGCCAGGCCGTCGAGCACGCCGCCCAGACGGGCAAGCGGCTGGTCCCCACGGACGTGCCGGCGTCGCTGCGAGGCAAGGACCACGTCGTGTACGTCACCTGCCGCCAGGCAGGACACCTGATCGAGAGCATGGGAGGCGAAGGCCACAGCCTGGCCGAAAACCTCTGCCGCGCCGCTGAATTCGTCGCCGGCAGCGAGAAGTTCGGCCAGGACAAACTGGCTGGGATCCGGGCCTCGACCGTCGAGCTGAACGTCCTGGGGCCCGGCCAGGCCCTGGGCTGGCAGACGCTGGAGCACCTGTCCTTCCAGGTCTCGCCGGGGGTGCACGGGCTGGCCTTCCGCTACGCCAACCGCCCGCCGGTCGCCCTCAAGGACACCGTCGCCCCGACCCACGGCTACGGCGAGCTGGAGCTGGTCCGCAAGCTGGTCGAGAAGGCGGGCTGGACCGAGACCCAGGTCATCGCCAACAGGGACAAGATCACCTTCTACCGGTTCCGCTCGATCCACCTTCTGGAGCGGGACAACCCGCTGGGCTACGCCCAGCTCTTCCGCTGCGCCCAACTGGTGCGTCCCGAGCAGATCGACCGCGACCGCGTGAACCTGCTGATCGACCTGACGGGACGATACCTCCTGCACCGCCAGATCAACTTCGTCGAAGGCAGGAGCCGGCCGATCGTCCGACCGATGAACGGGCTGTTCAGCTACTCCTATTCGCCCCCGCAGGAGCAGTATCTGGCCGGCGATAACGCCGTCCGACAGGCGGGCACGACCTGGTCGCTGGCCCGGATGGCCGCCGCGACGCGCGACCCGATCTACGAGTCCGCGGCGCTCAAGGCCATCGACGCCCCGAAGCTGCGCTACCTGGACAAGGACCGCAAGGCGGCGTGCGCGTCGTACCCCGCCGACGTGGGCGCCGAGGCCCTGGGGGCGACGGCGCTGCTGGTCTGCGCGATCTGCGACCTGCCGGACAACCGGGCGCTCCACACGCTGCGCGACAGCCTGGCCGACGGTCTGCTGCACCAGCAGCGGGCCGACGGCTCGTTCAAGATCTTCTACGACGACCGTCCGGACGACGCCAACAAGTACTTCTACCCCGGCGAGTGCCTGCTGGCCCTGGGCAAGATGCACCGGCAGACCGGCAACGCGAAATACCTCCAGGCCGTCCAGGCCGCCTTCGGCTACTACCACGAGATGTTCCAGAAAGACCCCAACCGGGCCTTCGTCCCCTGGCACATCCAGGCCTGGGCCCTGGCTTACGACATCACCGGCGATCGCAAGTACCTCGACTTCGTCTTCCAGATGGCCGACTACCTGACCACCTTCCAGGCCGACGAGAAGAGCGACGTTTACCCGGACATGATCGGCGGGTTCGTCAACGAGCAGGGCTTCGCGGGGGTGGCGTCGGCGGCCTTCATGGAGGGGATGGTCGAGGCCTTCCGCGTCGCCCGCAAGTCCGGCGACGCCGACCGGACGCGGAAGTATCACAAAGTCGTGCTGCTGGGGGTCCGCTTCCTGGACCAGTTGACCTTCAAGGACCTCGACGCGTTCTACTGCGTCAGCAGGAAGGACGTGATCGGCGGGGTGAAGATGTCGCCCGCGGACCACACCATCCGCATCGACAACTGCATGCACGTGGTGAACGTGCTGCTGTCGACGCGGGAACTGCTGTTCTCCGCTCCGGCCGCCCCGCCGCCCCCGACCGACCCCGCTCCCCGCCCGCCGCCGCCCGCAGTCCCCCCGGGCGGCGGGCCTTAACGCCAGACCGACTGAACCACGAAGGGGCGCGAAGGTTCCCAGCGCGGCCGTCGCCGTAACCGAACGGCTGAGCGCCAAGGACGCCAAGAGCGCTGAGGCCCCCAAGCCCGAAAACCCATGCAGGGCGCCCGGCAGACGCTATGCGAACCGCGAAAACGGGGGTCACGGGCGAATGCCATTAAGTTAAGCCGTATCATGTTCTGTGACAATTGGTTATGACTAGAGCGGCGTCTGACCCGGGCCGCCCAGGACTGGCGTGAAATCGCTGAAACGCCCGGATTTCTCGGGCTTTCATTCGCAGGACCTTCAGCCAGCGGTCCGATTGCCGAACAACGCTGCGACGAAGAACACACCATAAAATGGAATATGTTGCGCCTTATCTTAATGGCATTCGGGTCAGTCCTGTTTTCCAGGGTGTGGGGCGGCGGACTTCTTCGCCCGCCCGGACGGTTCCGGCCATGCGGCCAGCCGGGTGCCCGCCTGCGGAACGGACATCGAGAAACGGGTGCGCAGAACAGGAGAGAACATCTTTTCCGACCATCCCTTTTCCGACTATCCAGCCGCCAACGGCGCCCAAACCTATACGAACCTGCCGCCCGGCCGCGTCGACCTTCTGCGGGCCAAGTGCCGAACCACGCAACCAGCCCGGTCCACAATCCATCGCACCGTTCACGGCAGTGCCATGCTCTCCTCGGCCGCGTAGCTGAGTTTGCAGCGGAAGATGCGCAGGTTGCCGTAGTCCATAACGTAAAGACCCGTGTCGCTCACCGCGACCGCGCGCGGCCAAGCCATGTGGATTCGGCCGTGTTTCTCGTCGGCGTCGTCCACGTTGCCGTAGCGGCCGATGCGGGCGATGCGGTTGCCGTTCGAGTCGATCACCACCACCGAGTAGAGATGCATCGACGGGATCCATGTGCGGGCCCAGCCGTCCATGTCGCGGCGGGTGTGATTGCAGGTGCAGGCCGTCGGGCGTTCGTTCAATCCGCCGTATGCCCACAGTGCCCCTTGGGCCGTTCCTTTCGCCCGCATGGCCGCCAGTTCGGTGTGATCCGAAAAGGACGGCGGCTGCCGCTGCCGATCGGGAACGGGCTTATGCACACCGCCGGCCACGGTCGTCATGACGCCCAGAGGGTAGCTCCCACCCCGTCCCCGAAACTTGACCAAGCTGGCCCAGAGGGCGAACTGGCCGGCGCCGGACCCGACCTGGAGATCGACCATCCCGTCGATCTTCCGGTCGTTGCCGGGCGGCAGCACGAAGCTCTGGGCCGTGTAGAGGTTCCCCTCGCGGTCCATATGCACGCCCTGCGTGTCCGGGGCCGTGTCCCAGACCGCATCGGCGCTGAGCAATTTGCCGTCGTTGCCCCAGACGGTCACATAGAAACGAAAGTATGTGTCCGTAGGGAAGCTCACGCCGTGCTTCCTCTGCCATTCGATGCACTTTGCCTGGTTGTATATGGGCTGGATGACCGTCACGATGTTGCCGTTGTACGCCACATCCAGGCCCTTCTCGTGAACGCGGCTGTGGGCCTCGGCCACGCCTGTGTAGACAGCCGTCAACTCCTTACCCTTGAACGCCCTCGGCGGGCCGCCCACGCGTCCGCACTCCCCGCTCCATTTGCCTTTCTCCTTGATCCAGGCCGCTTTGGCCGCCACTGACTCGGCCACCGCGCCCTCGACGGACTCGGCGTTGTGCGCAAACGGGACCGGCTGGCCGGCGCGATCCACCCGAAACAGCCAGTGTCCGTAGGCGAACGGGCCCGTTCGCACATAGATCAGGTCGTCAGGCCCGACGTCCACCTCGCCGACGGTGTCGAAGCTGCCATCCGGGAACCAGTCCTTGTCAAGGTCTCCGGTCTTGCCATCCAGGCGGAGGAGGCTGTAGTTGGACTCTGAACGGGCGTTCAGGACGTATAGCTCGTCCGTGCGTCGGTGGACGGCCAGGCGCGGCGCCTGCGCGGGCAGGAACTGCGAGGGCGGCTGTCCGGGCACGACGTGTTTCGGCGCGGGCAGGCCCGTGTCGTCAGTCTCAAGTATCTTGACCTCGCCAGCCCCCGGCTGGGCCCTGATCGCGGCGACCAGATCGCTGAACAGGTGCTCGGGACCGAGCTTGCTGGGATGGATCTTGGGCAAGGCCGGATTCGATCGATGATACCCGGTGAAGCCGAAATAGTTGGGCGAGATGACCGGAACCTTGTCTCCCCAGACCGTTGCCGCAAACTTGTAGCCCTGGGCGACGAGCAGCTTCCCGGCATCCGCGGCCCTCGGCGGAAAGAACGAGTACAGGTACTTGCCGTCCTTGTCGAAGGCTCGCCCGACGCAACCCACGTTGCCAAAGGCGCCGCCAACGTAGCGCGTGCCGTCCGCGCCGGTGGCCATGATGATCGGGCGCAACTTGGAGGGTGTGAGCGGCCTCACGTCGTGGGGCGACCAGAGCAGGTTCCTGTCGAATTCGGCCTTGATCCCGAGCGAAACGCGGACCATGCACCCAGCCGGCGCTTTCCTGAAGTCGTCGGTCTGGCCATCCCACTCGAGCTCCTGCCCAAGCGAGTCCTGCTGGAACGGGTGCGGGGCGTTCTTGCCCAGCACGCCGCTTGCCAGGTGGCGGACGATCTTCCCGTCCTTGTCGAGGATGCTCACCGTCGCGTCACAGGCGGCCTTGCTGGCAAAGGTGACTATCCACCTGTCGCCTTCCTTCCTGGCGGCGGGCTTCTGGGCAAACTCGAACACCTCCTCGCGGCTCTGCATCCCCCTGTAGGGATTGACCGGCGCCGGCTCGGCCCCGGCGGCCGGCTCTGGCAGGCACACACCGCAGGCCGCGGCGACCAGGAGGATTACCGACGCATTGGTCAGGGCCTTCATTTGCGGTCTCCTTGCTGAATCAGCCGCACTGTTCCGGACTGCGCAAACCCGGACAACGACAGAAAGGGGTCATTCCTGTTTTCCGCGACCGCTTCTGACGGCCGGTTACGCCGGCAAGCGGCGGTCTGCCCGCAGGGCCAGAACCGTAAGGCCGGCCGAAAAGGCGAGCTGCAACAGGTCCTGGAAAACAGGATTGACCCCCTTCTTGCGGACCCGGCCCAACGTCAGACGGGACGCCCGGCTGAAGCCGAAGACAAGGGCGTCCAACCGCCCAGGATCCTGGGGAACCGGCGGGGCGCGGCGCCACGCTTCGAGGCGTGGCCTGTTACACGACGACGACGCCACGACAGAAGGCCTGCACGACAACGCCGCCGCGGCAGACGGCGTGGGCGAATTCACGACGCGCGATTCGCCGATCACGTCAAATGCCGCGGACGCGTTGACAGACGCCCGCGATCGGCTGCACACCGACGACCCCGCGGACCTGGCGGTGCGTGCATTGATTTCTGTCTCCGTGCTACAGTGCCTCTGCATTCTGCATTCCTTTTCGGCGCACTAAGCGATCCTTGCGTTCTTGGCGCCAGACCGTCTGGTTGCGCCCGCTGCCGCGCCGGGTAATTGGTGAACCTGCCTGCCCTTTCGTGGTTCCGTCCGTTTGCTCCTGGCACTACAGCATGCCTCTGCCCGTTCTTCGTGGCATGGACGTTTCGCCATGGATTCTCGGGCCCGACCCGGCCCCGACATGCCGCGGGCAGGGGGCCCGCGCCGCGATGGTGCGCTGCAATGTCAGGGCCGGTCGCCCCGCCGGTCCCCTCGTTCAGACAGCCGCCATCCGGATCAGCCGAAGGCACGACAGCAGGAACCGCTCCCAGGGCCGGTCGCTGGCCGCGTGGGCGTGCACGCCGCCCAGCGATCGAACGACGGCGCGGGCGCGGGCCAGGTAGGCCGACCACTGCCGCTGATAGGCGGCCCGCAAGGCCGCGTCGTGGGTGGCTCGAAGCGGTCGGCCGGGCTGCTCCGGATCGACCAGCGTCAGCGGGCCGGATGGGACGTCGCCGGCATCGGCGGGCGAATAGACGTGAAGGACGACCGCCCGCTGCCCGGCGTGGGCGATCCGTCCGACCGCGGACTTCAGATCGTCGATGTCCGGGCAGTCGCTGATCAGGACGGCCAGTCCGCGCGTGCGGGGCCGGGCGGTCCACCGCCGGGCGGCGCTCGCCAGGCCGTCCGTCTGCCCCGGCGCCGCTGACTCCAGGCCGGCCAGGTAGTCCAGGATGGACGCGAACCGACCTGCCCGGCCGCGCACAGGCGACAGCTCCCGCGGGTTGGCCCCCCCGTCGCACCACGGGGCGATCCAGACGTGGTCCAGGTTCGCCCGCGCCAGGTAGGCCAGGGCGGCCGCGCACCGCCTGGCGTAGACCCCCTTGCACGGTTGGCCCAACGCCATCGACGCCGAGCAGTCCAGGAGCAGGTGCACCTGCTGCTCGCTGTGGCGGTGGAACAGTCGGACCTGGAGGCGGTCCAGCCGCCCGAAGACGTTCCAGTCCACGTAGCGCAGCTCGTCGCCGGGGGCGTAGTCGCGGTGGTCGGCGAACTCCAGCCCGTCGCCCAGGTCGGTGGCACGATGCGATCCGCCGGCCGCCCCCGCCAGCACGCGTCGGCCCAGCATGGCCAGGTGGCGCAACCGCCGGAGGAAATCCTCGTCGAACAGCTCGTCGCGCTGGAGGCGCCTGGGTCTGGCCATTGGGGCAGCTTACCACGGGATGCGGTCGGCGCGCAGGTCACGGGGCGGCCGGTTCGACCACCGCGCGGTAGTGATCGAGGGCCTTGGCCAGGCCCTGTTCGAAGGGGACGACGACGCGGTAGCCCAGCAGGTTTTGAGCGGCGGTGATGTCGGCCAGGCTGTGTTTGACGTCGCCGGGGCGTTCCGGCTCGTGTATGGGCTGAATTTGCGTGCCGAGGAGCCGATTGATCAGGGTCACCATGCCCAGCAGGTCGATCTGGGTGCCGGTGGCGACGTTCAGCGCCTGGCCGTCCACTTTGGCGACCGTGGCCGCCAGGAAGTTGGCTTCGGCGACGTTATCGATGTGGGTGAAGTCGCGGCTCTGCCGGCCGTCGCCGTAGATGACCGGCGACTGCCCGGCGAGCATTCTGGTCAGAAACGCCGGGACTACGGCGGCGTAGGTGCTGGTCGGGTCCTGCCGCGGGCCGAACACGTTGAAATAGCGCAGCGAGACGGTCGGCAGGGCGAATTGGTCGTTAAACACCTTCATGTAGTGCTCGCCGGCCAGTTTTTGCACGGCATAGGGGCTTTTGGGCTCCGGGCGAATGGTTTCGACCTTCGGGCTGGCCGGAACGTCGCCGTAGGCGGAACTGGACGCGGCGTAAATCACCCGGCGCACGCCGGCGTCGCGGGCGGCCATCAGCAGCTTGAACGTCCCGTCCACGTTCACCTGGTGCGTCAGCGCCGGGGCCGCCAGCGAACGCGGCACCGACGGGATGGCTGCCTGGTGGCTTACCACGTCCACGCCCCGGCAGGCGGCCGCCACCTGGGCGGGATTGCGGATGTCGCCCTCGACCAGCTCGAACCGCGGCTCGCCCGACAGGTGGGCCAGGTTCGAGACCCGCCCGGTCGCGAAGTTGTCCAGGACGCGGACGCGGAAGCCCTCGGCCAGAAAGCGGTCCACCACGTTGGACCCGATGAATCCCGCGCCGCCGGTCACCAGAATCAGCATCGCCCAGTCCTTGTTGAGCCGACAGGCCGCGAGCGGCCGCTCGCGGGTGCGCGGCAATGGTCTGCTGGCCCGCTCCCCGACGGGGAGAGGGTGATACTCAGATATCGGTCTTTACAGGCACCGAATCGAGCACCTGCTTCAGCACCTGGTCGGCCGACACCCCGTCGGCCTCGGCGTCGAAGTTCAGGATGAGCCGGTGCCGCATGGTCGGCCCGACCAGGGGCCGCACGTCGGCGGCGTCCACCTGGACCCGCCCGTCGGCCAGCGCCGCGACCTTGCCGCCCAGCAGCAGGGCCTGGCCGGCCCGCGGCGAGCACCCGTAGCGGACGTACTGCCGGACCAGCGGGGGGGCCGATTCCGCCTGCGGATGGGTCGCCCGCACCAGGTCGGCGACGTGGCGGCTGACCCGCCCGGACACCGCCGCCTCGCGGACCAGCCGCTGGAGCCCCAGCAGCGTCGGGGCGTCGGCGACCCTGGAGGCGGACGGGGGCTGCCCCGCGGTCGTGCGGGCGAAAATCTCCACCAGCTCGTCGCCGTCGGGCGGGGCGACCAGGACCTTGTAGGCGAACCGGTCGAGCTGCGCCTCCGGCAGCGGATACGTCCCCTCCTGCTCGATCGGGTTCTGCGTCGCCAGCACCAGGAACGGCTCTGCCAACACGTACTCCTTGGCGTTCGCCGTCACCCGGTGCTCCTGCATCGCCTCCAGCAGCGCCGCCTGCGTCTTGGGCGGGGTGCGGTTGATCTCGTCGGCCAGCAGGATGTTGGCGAAGACCGGACCGCGGACGAACTCGAAGTGGCGGTGCCCGGTCGCCCGGTCCTCCCGCAGGATCTCCGTGCCGATGATGTCGCTGGGCATCAGGTCCGGCGTGAACTGGATGCGATGAAAGTCCAGGCTGAGCACCCGCGCCAGCGTCCGCACCAGCAGCGTCTTGGCCAGACCCGGCACGCCCTCCAGCAGGCAGTGCCCCCGGCTGAACATGGCGATCAGCACCTCCTCGATCACCCGTTCCTGGCCGACGATGACGCGTTTCAGCTCGTCCAGCAGCCGGGCGCACGAGTCGCGGAACCGCTGGGCGGCCTCGACGGCGGCGTCGTCC
>JAANMW010002083.1_pt1 | contig 18878 bp, 13 predicted proteins | sample 7279671 | NCBI WGS metagenome assembly JAANMW01 (sample SAMN14094541, study PRJNA606508) | bioreactor metagenome | isolation source: A lab-scale SPAN reactor treating ammonium-rich wastewater day 247 | place: Ireland: Galway | collected 2017-09-19
TCTGGGTGAACTCCTTCACGAGCATGGCGACGAGCCGCGCCAGTGAGAATTGACGCAAAAAATTCATGAGCGCGCGTTGTCGGGCAATTGGTCCATGAGGTGAATGAAAACATCCTCGAGACTGGAGTCGGTTTGCCGCCACTGATAGGGAGCGACGCGCAGGGGCTGAATCGCCCGTCGGAGTGCCTCGGCATCGTCGCCACTGACATGCAGTGTGTTGCCAAAAGCCACGGCCTGCTGCACGCCAGCAGCGGACCGGAGTCTCTCCGCCAGTTCCACCAGACGTGGGCCGGTGACTTCCCAAGTGGTGAGGTTCGCGTGGGCGATGACTTCCGCCACCGTGCCCTGGGTGAGCAACTTGCCGTAGCCGATATAAGCCAGCCGATGGCAACGCTCGGCTTCATCCATGTAATGCGTGGCGATAAGGCAGGTGAGTCCCGCCGCCGCCAATTGATGGATTTGTTCCCAGAAGTCACGGCGGGCTTTGGGGTCCACCCCGGCGGTCGGCTCGTCCAGCAGCAACAACTTCGGCTCGTGAATCATGCAGGCGGCCAAAGCCAGGCGTTGCTTCCAGCCGCCCGAAAGATTGCCAGCCAGTTGATTCCGACGTTCGCTGAGTCCGAGTCTTTCCAAACTGGCAGTCACGGCGGCGCGCCGGTTTCTCACCTGATACATCCGCGCCACAAAATCGAGATTCTCGACGATGCTCAGGTCTTCGTAGTAACTGAAGCGCTGCGTCATGTAGCCAACCTGACGCTTGATCTGCTCGCTCTCGCGAATCACGTCGTACCCCAGGCACGTTCCGCTGCCGGCATCCGCGCGCAGCAAGCCGCACAACATCCGGATGAAGGTTGTCTTGCCGCTGCCGTTCGGCCCCAGAAAGCCGCAGATCTCGCCCGCGCTTACCTGTAGATCAATTTGATCCACCGCGGTGAGATGACCAAATCGCTTCGTCATCCCGCGCACGTCAATGGTAACTTCAGCAATCACGGTTGGCGGGTCACGAATTGCACCTCCACCGGCTGCCCGGGATGGAGAGCTGTGGCCACCTCCGGCTCGAAGCTGGCCTCGACGAGATAAACCAACTTCTGCCGGTTGTCCCGGCTGTAAACCATGGGCGGACTATATTCGGCTTTGGGCGAGATGAAACTTACCCTGCCGGTCACACTGCCGCTGACGCCATCCATGAACACCGTCACCGGATCGCTCAATTGAATCGAAGCGAGTTGGCCTTCCGGCACAAACACGCGGAGTTTGATGTTCTGGGGCGGGAGCAGCACCACGACCGGGCGGCCGGCGGCAACCCACTCGCCGGGGCGGTAGAGAGTGTCAAAAACCAGGCCGGTCTGTGGCGCCGGCTGGCTCTTCTGCGCCAAGTTCCACTCTGCTTTTGCGAGTGCGGCTGCCAACGCGCCGACGTTGGCCTCCGCTGCCGCCACCTGATCTGCCCGCGCACCGAGACGCGCGGTGGTCAGTTCCGCCTCGAGCTGCGCCACGCGCTGCCGGTGTTGATCACGGGTGGTGCGCGCGCGATCCACCGCCTGTTCGGTGGTTCCGCCCACGGAAGCGAGCAGGCTTTCCTCGCGTGTCAGTTCCTTTTCGGAAAGCTCCAATGAAGCTTGCGCCTGCTTGAGAGTGGCGACAAGCGAATCAATCTCCGACGGACGCCTGCCCTTCTTCAAGTCCTCCAAATTAGCGCGGGCTTGGGATAAGCGCCGTTCAGCCTCGTCGCGGGCGGCGGTTTCGGATTCGCGTTCCAGCGTGAACAAGGGATCACCGGCCTGCACTTGCGCCCCGCGGGTTACGGCCAGACTCGCCAGCGCCCCGGCGTGTGGCGCCGCCACGTAAATGAATTCACCTTCGAGATAACCCTGAAGGCGATTGGTGGAAGCAGGCTGGCATCCGCTGAAAAGCCCGCCACCCGTTAAGGCCAGGAGGATCACCACTATCGGCGTTCGCCTCACGCGCTCGCGCTGCGGCTTGGTTCGAGTGAACAATTTCATGATTGCCGCCTCCCGTGGTCCGTGAGAATCCCCCGCAAGACAACCGTGACAACCATCGGGAACGCGGTCTTGGGCGTCAGTTCCAGTTCCTCAAGTTTCTGTGGGTTGATGATCGCTTCGATTGCACCCAAGAGAATTTCGATCATCACCTTTGCGGACACATCTTCGCGGATCAATTCCGCGCGCCGCCCCTCCGCAAAGAGCTTTCCAAAATAGCGCTCAATGCGCTCACGCCGCAGCGTTTGAATCCAGGCAAACAACTCCGGTTCACGTTGCATGTCACGTATGAATGACGGTTGCGGTTCCTGCAGATGGCGCTCAAGACACTCCACCAGTTGTTGGAGTTGGTTAGGGAAACTCCTTCCCTCCACCGCAGCCAACCGCTCAAGGTCAGCGTCAACTTCTCCGAACTTTGCGCGAATGGCTTCTTTCAACAAGTCGGCTTTGCTGGCGAAATGAGCATACAGCGTTTTCTTGCTGATCCCCAAACCCACCGCCAAGTCGTCCATGCTCACTCCGCGGAAGCCATGCAAAAGGAAGTGCCTTCGTGCCTGCTGGACAATCCGCGCCCGGATGGGAGTCTCCTCTTCTTCCGGCTGGATCGCCAAAACTGACAAGTGTCGGCTCATATACTTTGGAAACCAATCGAGTATCTTCGGTTTCCTGTCAAGCCTGCGTTGCCAGCGCGCAACGTCTGCCAGATGGCATCTGGTCTTTCGTCTTGCCCGATGATTTTGGCATCAGTTACGTTCCCGCAGTACTTATGGCAGCCATTGGCCGGTTTCAGAAGGGTGATGACGTTTTCCACGCGAAGGTCGTGGATGGCGAATTGTTCCGACTGCGCGGCGACCTCTTCGGCTCACCTTCCTTTGATCGTAAGCCTACCCCAGCCAAAGGAATCCGCACACTGACCCCTGTGACGCCGACGAAGATCATCGCCGTGGGGCTGAATTATGCCGAACACGTGCGCGACAGCGGCCAACCCATGCCCAAGGAACCATTAATCTGCTTCAAAGCCCCGTCCGCACTCTTACCCGACGGCGCGAAGATCGAAATCCCCCATCCGCAACACCGCGTAGATTTTGAAGCGGAACTGGCAATTGTCATGGGCCGCCGCGTACGCAATGTTCCGCCCACCGCTGCGGCACGCTACGTTCTCGGCTATGCGCCGGCTCAGGACATCACGGATCGCACGGTGCAGAATTCTGAAAGCCAGTGGTGTCGGGCGAAATCGTTCGATACCTTCCTGCCGTTCGGGCCGTATGTCGAAACGCAGATTGATCCGCACAACCTGACGCTCCAGATGTTCCAGAATGGCCAGCTCCGCCAAAATGCCAATACCGCTCAACTCATCTTCAATTGTCACCAGCTCGTCAGCTTCATCTCCGCGAATATGACTCTGCTGCCGGGTGATTTGATCCTCACCGGCACTCCGGGAGGCTCCGGGCCAATCCGATCAGGCGACCGCCTGGAGGTGCGCATCCAGGGCATGGCGCCGCTACTCAATTCGGTTAAATGAAGGGTGAGGATTGATAAGTGCATCCTGCTCGCAAGTCGCGATTCTCATCTGCTTGAGGTGGACAGCGACAAGCTTGCCTGGTTGTTGCGGGAACTGGACCTGCCCGCACCCGTCATTGTTTCACCTGAACAATTGCTCAATAAATTCTACACCTGATAATTATGCGTTGGACTCAAACCCTCATCCCCACTCTGCGCGAAGCCCCGGCGGACGCCGAGATTCTGTCGCACAAACTCCTCTTGCGCGCCGGCCTCATCCGCAAACTGGCCGGCGGCGTTTACACTTTTCTGCCCTTGGGCCTCAGCGCGCTTCGCAAGGTCGAACAAATCGTACGCGAAGAGATGAATCGGGCGGGCGCCGTGGAGGTGCTCATGCCCGCCATCCAACCACCCGAAATCTGGCAGCAAAGCGGGCGCTACGAGACTGCCCGCGACGTGCTCTTCAAGGTCAAGGACAGTGCCGCCCGCGAATGGGTGCTCAGCCCCACGGCTGAGGAAGTCATCACGCTGATCGCCGCGGCCGACATCAATTCCTACCGGCAACTTCCGAAGAACTTCTATCAGATTAGCGTCAAGTTCCGCGACGAAATCCGCCCACGGTTCGGCCTCATGCGCGCCCGCGAGTTCATCATGAAGGACGCCTACAGTTTCGACACCACCGACGAAGCCGCGCAAATCGCCTACCAGAAAATGTATGACGCCTACACGCGAGTCTTCGCGCGTTGCGGACTGAAAACGTTTCCGGTCGAGGCGGACACCGGCGTTATTGGCGGCAAGTTTTCCCACGAATTCATGGTCCCGGCGGAAACCGGTGAGAACGAGGTTGTGTACTGCGAGGCGTGTGGCTACGCCGCGAACCTGGAGAAAGCCACCAGCGGCATCCCCAAAACCGCCGCGCGCGAAATCGGCGCGTTACCGGAAAAGTTTCCCACGCCCGGCGTCCTCACCATCGAAGCGTTGAGCAAGGAGCCCTACAAGGTCGCGGCTAATCGGCAGATCAAGACCCTGGTCTTCATTGTCCAGGACAAACCGGCCATTGCGCTCGTCCGCGGCGACGATCAGTTGAACGAAACGAAGTTCGCGGCCGCCGTCGGTACGACAATCTTCCGGGCGGCCACGGCCGATGAGATTTTCGCCGCCCTCGGTGCGCGTCCTGGCAGCCTCGGCGCGGTGACGACCACGTTGAAATCAAAAGACATTCCGGTTTATGCCGACGAACGCCTGCGCGGCGCCAACGACATGACCACCGGCGCCAACGAGGACGGTTTCCATTTGCGCAACGTTGCCATCGAGCGCGACATCACCGTAACGCAGTGGCGTGATTTGCGGACCGTGACCATTGGCGAGCCGTGCGTCAAATGCGGCAAGGCTCTCAAGATTCGCCGCGCCATTGAAGTGGGTCACGTCTTCAAGCTCGGCACCAAATACAGTGAAAAGATGGGCGCGCTTTACCTCGACGAGGCGGGCATGCGCCATCCCCTGGTCATGGGCTGTTACGGCATCGGCGTCACGCGCACCCTCCAGGCGGTCATTGAGCAGTGCAACGACAAGGACGGCATCATCTGGCCCTTGAGCGTCGCCCCGTACCAAGTCTGCATCACGCCGCTGAACGTCGCGCCGGACAATGCGGGGATGCAGTTGGCGGAAAAGCTTTACGCCGAACTCACCGCCGCGGGCGTGGAAGTCATCCTCGACGACCGCGATGAACGACCTGGGGTAAAGTTCAAGGACGCCGATCTCGTGGGCTTTCCGATCCGCGTCAGCATTGGCGAGAAATCCCTGGCCAAAGGCGAAGTCGAGATCAAACCTCGCGGTGGAGCGATGCTCGCCGCGAAGATCGCCGATGCTCTTGAGCGTGTCCTCGCCCTGGTGCGAGAATGAAACGCGAACCGCAGTCCAATTGTGGCCAAGCGGCAGAACTGTCCCAACGTGGCGAAGGTTTCTCCACAGCAGAGATGATTGCGTGAGCGTAGCGTTGGTGGCGCGCCCTCAATCCTCCGCCTTGGATTCCCGGCCCGTCAAATCCTGCACCGCTCGCCGCACGTTCTTGCCCGCGTAAAGCATCGCATACACTTCCTCAATGATCGGTGCTTCGACGCTGTGTTTACGCGCAAGTTCCCAGGCGGAGCGGGCGGTCGGATAGCCTTCCGCCACGGCCGTCATGCTTGCGACAATCGCTTCGGCGCTCTCGCCCTGGCCGAGTCGCTCGCCAAATCCACGGTTGCGGCTCAGGCGCGAGAAACACGTCACCATCAAATCCCCCAGACCGCTCAAACCAGTGAAGGTCTCCGCTTGTGCGCCACACGCCACGCCAAGTCGCCGCATCTCGGCAATCGCCCGCGTGACCAAAGCGGCTTTCGAGTTGTCGCCAAAACCCAGCCCGTCGCACACGCCGGCGCCGATGGCGATGACGTTCTTAAGCGCGCCCCCCAGTTCCACGCCGTGAACATCGCTGCTTGTGTAAACGCGAAACGCCGGACTGTGAAAAACCTCCTGGACCGCCTGGGCCGCGGCTTCATCCGCGCTGGCCGCCACGATGGCGGTGGGCACGCCTTTGGCCACTTCCATCGCCAGCGTCGGACCAGACATCGCCACGATACGGGCAAGCGGCGCATTCTCTCGGAGGATGTCCGACATGGTGAAGCCCGTCTCAAACTCGATTCCCTTGGTCACACTCACCACGATGCCGTCGAATGAACCCAAGGACTTCGTCACGTTGCGAAAGCCCTTCGACACACTGGCGACCACGACCAGTTCCGCTGCTTTGATGGCAGATGCAGCATCCGCCTCGACCTGGAGCCCCGCCGGCAATTCGATGCCCGGAAGGTAGCGTTCGTTGCTGCCAGTTCTACGGATGGTTTCAACTGTCTCCGGGAAAAAATCCCAAAGCGTGACCGCGTGTTGCCGAGCGGCCAACATGCGAGCCAATGCTGTCCCCCAAGCGCCCGCGCCGAGCACAGAAATATTCATGTCGCGTTGCCTTTGCGTTTGAAGTTAAAGCGATGTTCCGTGCCCGCGAGCAGCCGTTGGATATTGGTCCGGTGCTTGTAGATTGCCAATGCGCCCAGCGCGGTGGTGACGATCCCCAGCAGGAGACTTTGGCTCGTGAGCCACACTGCCACGGGCAAGGCGACGGCGGCGGCGATGGAAGCCACCGAGACATAGCGCGTGATCAGAAACACGATGATCCAGGTTACCAGCGCGATGCCAACCGCCAGGGGCGCAAGCGCCAGATAAACCCCGGCGCTCGTGGCAATGCCCTTGCCGCCTTTGAATTTCAGCCAGCACGTATAGTTGTGTCCCAACACGGCGAACAGGGCGGCGAGAACGGCGGTGATCTCGGCAGTTTCCTCCACCGCCGCGGGCGGCAGCAACCGAGCCGCCAGCCAGAGCGCCACAATGCGCACGGCGAACCAGCCTTTCAGCGCGTCCACGAGCAGCACGAAAATGCCGGCCGGTTTGCCCAGGAACCGAAATACATTGGTCGCCCCGATGTTGCCGCTGCCCACCGTGCGAATGTCCACACCCTTGGCCAGACCCACAAGATAGCCCGTCGGGATCGAGCCTAACAAATAGGCGGCGAGCGCGACGACAAGGTAGGCGATGATTTCCACAGCATTGATTTAGAAGCTTGGGCGGAAAGTTGAAAGTGCAAAGTTTGCCAGTTGTCAGCCATGAACCGTCAGTGGCAGACTGCGCGTGATGGCTACTGAACATGGACCACGGAAGCGGCCTCGAGTGAGAGTCGCCGTGTTGGGTGCAGGCGCGCTCGGCAAGGAGCACGCCCGCCTCTACGCCGAGCTCGCGGCCGCGGGGTTGGTGGAATTCACCGGACTTTATGACGCTGCCCCGGATATCGCGCGCAAGATTGGGGCGAAATGCAATACCCACGTGTTCAACTCGATGGCCGAACTCACCGCTGCCGCGGACGCCGTCAACGTGGTAACGCCCACGACCACCCACTTTGAACTCACGCGGTCCCTGCTCCGGCAAGGCAAACACGTGCTCGTGGAAAAACCGATGACCGACAACTCGGCACAAGCGGCCGAGTTGGTGGAACTCGCGCAGCAACATAACTGTGTGCTCCAGGTCGGCCATGTGGAGCGTTTCAATCCCGTGTTCAAGTATCTGGAAAATGCCGCGCCGGCACCCCGCTTCATTGAAACACACCGACTGTCCCCCTACCCTGCCCGCTCCACTGACATCGGCGTGGTGCTGGACCTGATGATTCACGATCTCGATGTGGTATTGGCGTTTGTGCGATCACCGGTGACGAGCGTGGACGCCGTCGGGATTCCCGTATTGAGTACGTCCGAGGATATTGCCAATGCGCGGCTGCGCTTTGCCAATGGCTGTGTGGCCAATCTCACCGTGAGTCGCGTCAGCCCGGAACGAATGCGCAAAATTCGCGTGTTCAGCGGCGGCGAAGTGCCGAGCTACATCTCGCTCGATTATCGCGCGCAGGAAGGGTTCATCTACCGCATCGCCCGCGACGGTGAGGAGGAAAGTTCCATTTTGAAGAAACTCCTGGCTGCCAAGCTGGGCGTGGGCAAGGACTCGACCATCGTGAGTGAATTTGGCGGCAAACGCATCGTGCGCGAGCCAGTCCCCATCGCCAAGGAAGAGCCACTCAAACTGGAACTCCAGCACTTCATCCAATGCGTCCGCGAACAGCAAATCCCGATGGTCAGCGGCGAATCCGCCAAGCGGGCACTGGAACTGGCGTTTGAGATCACGCGGCAGGTGCAGGCAAGCAAGTAACGGCAGGGGCCATGCCTGTCCCCAGGATTGGTGACTGGTGAGGGAGAAGAAGGGTGTTAATCTATCTCCAGTTCTCATTCTTGTGGGCCGGACTTGGAAGTCCGGCCCGTGTTTTTTGTACGAAAGCCGTGCGGCGCGCGATTTTCCCCGCCGACGCGTAATTTTGCGACTCCCTCGTGATTGACTTGTTTCGGCTCGCACCGCAGGCTTCGCCCATGAGTTTCAACGAAAGTCCCTGTTTCTGTTCCGGCAAGGTTTCGGAACGCACCCAGCAATCCCGCGCCCGTTTCCTCCTGATACTGCTGCTCCTGACTGTCGGTGCGTTCGTCGCCCGCGCGGACTGGCCTGAGTTTCGCGGCCCGTCGGGGGATGGCCGCGTTTCGCCGCCGGGCGACACCAAGCTCCGGGGCTTTCCGTTGCACTGGAGCGAAACCAACAATGTCAGTTGGAAAACGGAGATTCCGTATCGCGGCTGGTCCGCGCCGGTGGTGTTGGGCGGGCAGGTGTGGGTCACGACAGCCACGGAAGAGGGCCACGATTATTTCGCCATCGGCCTGGATGCGCAGACGGGGAAGATTCTCTTCAACGAAAAGGTGTTTCATACGGATGATCCGGAACCGCTTGGCAACGGCGCCTCCATGAACTGCTATGCCACGCCTTCATCATTGATTGAGCCGGGCCGGGTGTACGTTCACTTCGGCAGTCCGGGCACAGCCTGCCTTGACACCCGAACCGGAAAGGTTTTGTGGAAGCGAAACGATCTTCCTTGCCGGCACTACCGCGGGGCGTCGTCCTCGCTGGTTTCGTTTGAGAATCTGCTAATCCTCACCATGGATGGAGCCGATTTGCAGTATCATGTCGCGCTCGACAAACAGACCGGCCAAACCGTCTGGAAGACTGATCGTTCGGTGGTGTGGAACGACGAACACATTCCCGGCCCCATGGCGCGGGATGGCGATTTGCGCAAGGCCCACAGCACGCCGTTAATAGTGAACGCGGCGGGGAAACCGCAGATGATCAGTCCCGGCGCCAAAGCCGCCTACGGCTACGACCCGCGCACCGGACGCGAGCTTTGGATGGTGCAATACCCGGATTGGTCGGTCGCGCCCCGGCCGCTGTTTCACAACGGCCTGGCTTATATTGTCACCGGCCTGACGAAGAAGGAACTTTGGGCGGTGAAGACGGACGGGCAAGGTGATGTGACAGACACCCACGTTGTCTGGAAACTGAAGACCCACGTGGGCAAATACGCGTCACCCATTCTCGTGGACGGACTGATTTACACTGCCGCGGAAGAGAGCTTCATCACTTGTCTGGAAGCCGACACGGGCAAGACCGTCTGGACGGAGCGGGTCGGCGGGAAGTATGCCGCCTCGCCGATCTACGCGGATGGCCGGCTCTATTTCTTCGATCAGCAAGGCACGACCACCGTGCTCAAGCCGGGACGCAAGCTGGAGGTGATTGCCACCAACACGCTGGACAACGGTTTCATGGCCTCGCCCGCGGCATCCGGCAAGGCATTGTTCCTGCGCACGAAAACGCACCTCTATCGGATCGAGGAGTAAACGGCGGATAACTTAAAGGTTCGCCGTTTCTGCGAACACGGAGCTCACTCTGGTCAGAAGGTATTGTTCACAAGCCCGGGCAGCGCGCCGCTGGTGATGATGAAATTCCGCAAGCCGGATCGTTCGTCTGCATCCAGTTCGCCATCGCCATTCAGATCGAAGCGTTGCAACATGGCTTTCACCATTGCTCCGGGCTTCGGTTGCTTCAACGCCCGGTCAATCACCATCTCTGCCGCGTGGTGTTTCAATGCCGTGCGCAGATCGCCCGTGTCCTCTTCGCGTGCGGCCATCACTTGGAGCGTGATGCTGCCCATTTCATCGGTGGACATTGGTCCCCATTTGACGCGCATCGGTGGCGAACGAGGATTGCGCGGATTCGAGGCCGAGTTGTCGTAGATTAACTCCGCATCCAGCCGTGTACCTTTCGGCAGCTCCACCCGTTCTTTGAAGGTGTACTGTTCCTGCCACGCGAAATCCCAGTCGGGGATCTTCAGGAGCACCTGTTCCCGTCCGTCCGGTAGCGTCGCCTTCAGGGTCATGACTTTGCCCAAGTAATGCGCGTGAGCGGCAACGCCAAACGCCTCGATGCCCACTGGCAAGGTGAAGGAATCCCGCACAACGTAATTGGCCTCACCTGCCGGAATATCAATGCCGCTGATCTCGCCAAATGCCGGCGGCAACTGGATTCCCACAAACGAACGCTGCGGCGGCTGGTCGGCATAATACAAACCAATCGTCGAAAGCTCCTCCTCATCCTTGCCGCTGGGATGGAAATGCGTTTGCACGACCAAATCGGCGTGCTTCGGATAACGATAGGCCAGCCCGTCCGGCAGCACTCTCACGTTCGACCCAACCGCCCAGCCCCCCACCGGCGTGAATGTCCTGCCCAGTCGCCCCTGCTCGGCGTAACCCGGTTCCGCCTCGGCCGCGGCAGCGGCGCGGGCCGCGCCGGAATCGTCCAGGAAAAACAGCGCATGGTGGACAATGCGGCGGGCGCTGGGTCTGAATTCAATGGCCTTCACCCACTTGTCTTCGGGTAGATTGAGCGGAAAGACGAAGTTGCGATAAATGTCGCGGCCCTCGGCGTAAAGCCTGAACGGCCGGTCCATTTTGACGACCAAATCCGGTTTGCCAAGCTGCCAGCCCTCGGGGAACTCGGGCGGCGCCGGCAGCTTCTGCGGATCGCCCTCTGGCGCTCCTGCCTCGTGCCAACGAAGCAAGGTGTTGATCTGCGCCTCGGAAAGCACCCGCGAGTTAAGGAACTCGACATGCCCCGACTCAGCGTGCCACGGCGGCATGACCCGGTTTTCCGTGACCTCGGCAATGAGCCGCGAGCGTTTGCGGACATCTTGATAAGTGAGCAACGGGAACGGGCCAATCTCGCCGGGCCGATGACAGGAAGCACAGTTTTGAAAAATGATGGCAGCCACGTGTTCGCTAAATGTGGGAACAGTTATGGTTGGATTACTGGCAAAAGCCGCGCGCGGAAACCCAAGCGCCAACACGAGCACGGCGAGGCTTCGCTGCCAGTGCCAGCTTTGGTCACGTCTTGAAGCCAGAAAGCCAGGAGCCGGAGCGCCGGTCTCCGCCTCGGCATGTTTCAACGTACTGGCCCAGGTCGTGCCGGATCGGTAATTCACTCTCCGATTTGTTGCGGCCGTGCGGCGTCCGTTCAGGCTGGCACAAACGACTTCGTTGCAGGACGGATGTTTCATGGAGATAACGCGGGCGAGCATGGGAATGTTAAGGGGAATCTTTCGCTGACTTCGAGGCAGGTCGCACTGGCAAATAACAACCCACCGCTTTTGTGACCGCCTCCGACACTGGTCTCCCCTCGAGGATGGCGTCCAAGGCTTCCCGTAAATCCCGTCGCGAAGGCATGGCGCGCGGCCTGCCTAGCGCCGAGAGCCGGTCGTCTATGCGACCACGGTAAAGCTGCCGGTTGTCCGGCGCGAGCACGGCGACCTCCGGTGAAACCGTTACCCCGGTAAAGCGCACCAACTGTTGGTCAGAATCGAGCAACGCCGGCAATGTAAGCCCGTAATCTTCCGCATGGCGGCGCGCGACCTTGGAAGTCAGGTCGTCCCCGACATAAACCAGAAAGCTGCGAATGCCACTTTCCCGGTATTCGGATGCAATGCGGTTTATTTCCGGCACGCAGCGGTTGGCCAGCGGACAGTCATGGAGAACAAAGAAGAACAGCGTCGCCTTCTGCCCGGTGTCTTCCAGCAGCCGGTGGGCCTTGCCATAAACGTCCTTGAGGGTCAGTGCGCGTGCCTGGGCGTTGGTCGCTGCCGATGGCGATTCCGCGTGTGGAGTTGCAAGCGCCGACGTCGCACAGAACATCGCTGCGCTCAAAAGCAGGACCAGAATTTGTTTGCGGACTTCCTTCACAGTTATTCGCCAAGCGCGGACGCGGGTGGCATGGAGTGCTTGACGCGCAAGCCGGGACAGCAATTCACCATGTCGCACTGCTGGTCGCGCTTGAATCCGACGAAGTTGTACCGGGACGCAGCAACAATCAAGTTTGCATGGTCTCCTGTTCGTTTACTGGCAGCACTACTGCCGGCATGATTGGCCAGTTGAAACGGTTCCGTGATTGGCTTTTGCCGTCATCCCCGGTTCAATGGGCCGCGGAAAGTCTGGTCATGGACGCATATTTTTACACTTATTTGGTGGGGGGAGTCTTCTTCCTGATCGGCATGTATTTCGCCGTGAAGCACGATTACGTCGGGTTCACCGGCCGCAAACTGCGAAATCTATTGATCAGCCTGGCCGTGCTGATGTTCTTCGCCATTCTGCAAGGCTGGCTGCAATACGCGCCCATGTCCGCCCTGCCGGCCAAAGAATACACCGGCGGTGCCGAGGCGGTGCTTAGGGACGTAGGGCACATTCGCGGCACGACCCTGGATTATGCCATCGTGGTTCTGTACTTCGGCTTGATTCTCTTCAACGGGATGTACTTTGGCCGCCGGCAGAAGACGACCAAGGATTTTTTCTTCGGCGGACAGCGTTTTGCCTGGTGGTTGATTGCCATCAGTCTGGTAGCCACCACGATTGGGTCCTACAGTTTCGTAAAGTACAGCGAGATCGGCTACAAGTACGGGTTGGGGTCCAGCCAGGCTTATTGGAACGACTGGATCTGGTTTCCGCTGCTGGTCTTCGGCTGGCTGCCCATTCTCTACTTTTCGCGCATCATCTCGGTGCCCGAATATTTCGGTCGTCGCTTCGACCGGCGTGTGCGGTTGTGGGCCACCATTTATCTGCTGATTTATCTGGTCGGTTACGTGGGGGTGAATCTCTACACGATGGGCACCGTTGTGAACATTTTGGTCGGCTGGCCCGTCTGGCTGGCGGCGATGCTGGTGGCGATGGTTTCCGCCTCCTACGTGACGTTCGGGGGGCAAAGCAGCGTGATCATGAACGATCTGATCAACGGGGTTTTCCTGCTGCTGGTCGGGTTGTTGATTTTTGTGCTGGGCGCGTCCTACATCGGCGGCTTTGACCTGCTATGGCTGAATCTGCCGCGGGCAGCACGGCTCGCGTTTCCAAATTTCAATGAAGACCCGGAGTTTCCGGCGGTCGGCATTTTCTGGCAGGATGCTTTCGCCAATTCAGCAATGTTTTATTTCCTGAACCAGGGAATCATCATGCGGTTCATGGCCGCGAAGTCCCTGGACGAAAGCCGCAAGGCGACCACGGTGTTGATGGTGGGGCTGATGTTCATTGGCGCGCTCGTCGTATCCTCCGGCGGATTGGTGGCACGCGCTTTCACCAATGCCGGAATCTTGCCGGAAGTCCCGGCCCGCGAGGCCTTCTTCATTGCGGCGGAACTACTGAGTCACCCGGGAATCTTCGGCTTGATCCTCGCCGCCATGACGGCCGCGCTCATGTCCACCGTGGATACATTGATCACTGCGGTTTCGGCCGTGACGGTCAACGATGTTTATCGTCAATACATCCGTCCGAAAGCCACGGATAAACAACTGCTCCGCGCCGCCCGCATCACCGCAGTTTCCGTAACGGCGATTGGGGTGCTGATGGTGCCGATTTTCATGCAGTTCAAATCCATCTACGTGGCGCACGCGGCGTTCACAGCAGCGGTGACTCCGCCCATGGTGGTCACGCTGTTGTTGGCAGTGTTCTGGCGGCGGTTCACGCGCGTCGCGGCGCTCTGGACTTTGGTGGGCGGGCTGGTGCTCATGGGCGTCTCCATGGTTTTTCCGGCGGTTATCATTCCTTTTGCTCACGGCGTGCCGGGTGGTCATACCGCCTGGGATTTCCTTGCCGGAATGAGGGAGCAACAATTCATGCGCGCTTGCTATGGCACCGTCTTGTGCGCCGTGATTGGCGTCGTAGTCACGCTGCTGACTCGGCCTGAGCCGCTGGAGAAACAGCGCGGGCTGGTCTGGGGCACCATTGGCGATGCCCTGCGCCATTACAAAGGCTCTCCCGGACGCGAAAGTCAGGTGACGCGAGCATTGGCCACGCCCCAATTACTCCACGCCGAACTCCCGCACTTCGGCACTGCCGAACTCGCCGGCATCCGGATTTCTTCTGCGCTGGCACGCCAACTGGACGCCCACGTTAACGATCTGCTTTACATCACCGATTCGCGTTGGTGGACTGGCGGCTTGCACTCCGCGCATGTCATCGTGGCGGAGATTGTGGAAGCCGGGGACCAATTGACGGTAGCGATGGAGGAAACCGCGTTCCGCAATGTCGTCGGCAGGCGGCGGGATCAACCGGTGAAACTGGAGAGACTATACAAGTGAGGGATGCTGACATATCTTCCCGGTGGTTTTGGAAGGGTGGAGAATCGCTCCCGGCGCGAGCCGGGTGAGGAAAGTCCGAACACCACAGGGCGCGATGCCGCGTAACCTCGGGCCGCTGACGCAAGGAGGCGGACTTGAGGATACACGCGGGCGGTGACGGCGCGAGTCGTCCCAACGGACAGTGCCACAGAAAACAGACTACCCGGTCCGGCAACGGAGCGGGAAAAGGTGAAAAGGTGGTGTAAGAGACCACCGCTCGTCGAGTAATCGGCGGGGCACGGAAAACCCCATCGGGTGCAAGGCCAAATAGGGAACTCCGGAGCGGCCCGCTCCAGTGTCCGCGAAAGCGGAACGGGTTCCGGGTATGGCTGCTGAGATAAATGATTCTCTCCCGCGGAGCAGTCCGCGGCAGACAGAATTCGGCTTACAGCCCTTCCAAAACCAACTTCAGCTTCACGCAGGCCGGGCCATTGCGAAATTCACCGATCTTGAACTTTTCATGAACCTGCGGTTGGTAGCCGCCAGGGTAAGGAGGCGGACTTTCTTCATGCCTAACTCTCTCCGCCTCCTCACGTCGGCGGCTACGGTTCTGGGATTCAAGGCGTGAACATGGTTTCGGAGAAGCCTCCCACCAGAAGCAAAAGCGGCTGACCCGAAGGTCAGCCGCTTGCGAATCAACTCTGTTTAGACAGGTCGGCAATCACGTCAACCTGAAAAAATCAAATCGGCTTGTCTCCCGGATGGGAAGGCAGGCCGGAAATCCGAAACGTCGTTTTAGACTCCAACCGAATGGAAAGCTGGCTTGTGACCGGCTAGCGACCTGCCGACCTCCACAGACCGGAAACCGGCCGGCGACCCTTCTCAGCGAGGGCGAATGTTCAGGTTAAGCAACTGCGATTGTAGAATCTCGAAAAATCCCGCTTGACCGGGCGCAACGCATTAAGTAGCGTCGAGTTGTGTCCCAACTAGTACCAGAAGCGATAACCACTTCGAGGCTTCTTATGAAAACCCAACTCAAACCAAACCATCATCAAGTCCCATTGCGCCCGCAGCCGAAGCGTTCCTTGGTATGCAAATTCGCCGCCGCCATGACGCTCCTGTCGCTGCTGGCCTGGTCGCCCACGGCTAACGCCCAGGGCATCGTCAGCGACAACTTCGATTCCTATTCCAGCGCCGCCGATATGACCGCGGCCGGATGGATTCTGTCCTCGCTCAATCCCGCCCTAGTCACCACGACATTCCCGGCGGTGGGTTCCGGCAAGGGCCTGCGACTCCAAGCGATTCCCTTCCCGCCCGACGCACCGGCGGTGCAGATGTGGTATCGAACGAATAATTACACGGACTTCTATGTGGCCGTGGACATTGCTGAATGGCCTGGGACGGACAAGAACCAAGCAATGGTCTTGTTTGCCCGCCTGACGGATGCTCAGACCGGCACCGTAACCCCCAATTTGAATCCTGCCGCCGGCCAGGGAATCATCTGCAATTACGACGCGTCGCAATATGGGGAGAATCCCACGGACCGGCGGCAAGGCCAGTTCCAGATAAATGTCATTACAGCGGTACCCAGGGCTTTCACCGCCAGCACGCGGGCGGTTGCCGAAATCACCTTTGAACCGGGTCGGGCATACCGGCTGGTATTCCGCGGTGTGGGGACACTGATCACCGCCCAAGCTTATGACCTCCATGACCTGACGACCCCGCTGATTACCTTGCAGGCTGATATTCCCGATGCTCCTACGGCCAGCGGGGCTTGCGGCATTCTCGGATTCAGTCGCGAGGGCACGACCGGGACGATAGATGCGACTTATGATAACTACTACTCCGGTCCCACGGACCCGAATCCCGCCACCGCTCCCGCCTTGGCGCATCCGATTCCCGGCACACCTGTGGTGGATACCCGAATTCCTGCCGCCCGTTGGGAGAATTTCCATAATCCCGCCACCGGCATTAGCTTCACGGCCAAGACCTACACTTCGAATGAGATCAATGCCGCGGCCACGAAGCTCATCCTCAACGGCGTGGATGTCTCCGGCCAGTTGGTCCTCTCGGCGAACGGGAGTACTATTACGGGCAGCCTGCCCGGCAGTGCGCTGAAACCCAACACGGTTTATGCAGGCCGGATCGAAGTCACGGATGTGGCCGGCACGAAATCCTCGGTGAACACCTTCTGGTTCGACACCTTCTCGGAAGCTTATCTCTCGGAGTCGCCCGTCAAGACCATTGAGGCGGAAGATTACAACTATGAGAGTGGCCAGTATCAACTGGATCCCATTCCGGTGTCGGGAATTGACACCAATCTGTCCGCAGTCAACGGCAATTATGTCGGTTACCTGGATCTGGTCGGTACGCGGGGAGTGGATTTCTTTGACGCCCGGACCACCGGTGAAGGCGCTTTCAACGAATATCGTTTCCTGGATGGCGTCGGCACTGCCCAAGGCAACAAATACGTGTCCGATCTGAACAATCCACTCAACGCCCAGATCGTGTTCTTCAAGCAACGCCAGAAATACGCGGAAGTGGGCATGCTGGAGTACGTGGTGGCTCGAACCGAACCCGCTGAATGGCTCAACTATACCCGGGCGTTTGCCGAGGAGAACTACCACGTCTATCTCCGCGTCGGGTCCTTTGGCGCCACCGAGGTCCAGTTGGATCTGGTCACCAGTGATCCAAGCCTCGAAGAACAAACCACGACGCCCTTGGGAGTTTTCTCCGTGCCGAACAACATCAAGCACAACAACCACACCTACGTGCCCTTGATGAGCGGAGGGACGCCGGCCGTGATCAGTCTGGCCGGCACCAACACCGTGCGACTCACCATGCTGGGCACAGCCGGGCAGGACAACCGCAAGCTCAACATCAACTACCTGTTGTTTGTTCCGGCACCGGCCGTCACGGTGACAACGGTCTTCGACAACTTCAATGACGGCAACGACACCACCCCAAAGTGGAACCGGTATGATCCGATTGGCAACGTCACCGCTGCCCCGGCCACGTTCTCCTTCCCCAATGGCGGCTATCGCATCCAGGCGCCCGCGCCGCAGGTTCCCGATGCCGGTCAGGCTCGGGCAGGCAGTTTCTTGGACGGCCTGGAACTGGGTGATTTTTACGTCTCCGCCGACATCATTGACTTTGACGACACGGTGCGGCAGGCCTTCGGCATTGCGGCACGCATCAACACTCCTGGATTGGGCACAACGAGCGGATATCTCTTTAGCTGGGAGCCCGGTGGCGGGGAACTCCCGGGCACGGAAAACGGCGATTTGGACATCAGCCGACTGGAGGGAGAGTTGCCGACCGGCCAGATTGAAACCGATAACAGCAATCTGCATCTGGAGCGCGGCAAGAGCTACCGGTTTGTCTTCATGGGCAAGGGCTTTGAGTTCGAAGGCCTGGTCTATGAACTGCCGGATACCAGCAATCCCATCAAACGCCTGCCGGCGGTTGATCCACTGGAACTCTTTCCCACTGGCCAGGTTGGCTTGGTTGTCTCCAGCCAGAGCAGCCTCACGGTTTCGGGCGACGCCACCTTCGACAACTTCCTCGCCACGACGGCGGAACCGCGACTGTCGGTGGGCTTGTCGGGCGGCAACGTGAATCTCGCCTGGCCGCTGATTCCGTTCCGGCTACAAGGTGCTGCGGGCGTCGGCGGACCCTGGACCGAGGTGACGAGTGGCATCAGTCAAGTTGGCGATCAGAACGTCTATTCCGCGCCGGCCACCGGCACGCAGTATTTCCGCCTGGTTTATCCGTAAAGGAAATCGGCCCATAAACTCGGTACAGCGCCGCCTGACCTTCCAAGGTCAGGCGGCGTTTTTTAAGCACCGTCGTGGTGCCGTGGCGGGCTTGGCGTCGAGACGCCGCCGCAACTCACGGGTGAAGGTCGTCTGCCCTACATCATTGCTGGGAAAGCTCTGGCTGTTGCAGCAAAGAGGTTTTGAAACATCCTTCGAGGCACAGGTAAGGCGCGTCACTCCGTGCGCGACGCAACTGACCCCTCGCTTCCCCAGCGGCGCGCACGGAGTGAAGCACCCTACCTTGTCTCGGGTATTTGTTTCTCCTGGCACTAGCGGTAAGCCGGCTGCAAGCCGGCGCTCGTGCGCCTGAGAGCGCACTTGGACAGCGGGGTGAGAGTCCCCGACCTGGCCGACACTGTAGGGCCAGTAACTGAAAGTAACTGCGCCGGGGCGACACCCCCGGGTGGAGAGCAACTGGAAGTGAACGAACAGTCCGTAACACGTCTCGATACACCGAGA
>JAANMW010002086.1_pt1 | contig 18861 bp, 19 predicted proteins | sample 7279671 | NCBI WGS metagenome assembly JAANMW01 (sample SAMN14094541, study PRJNA606508) | bioreactor metagenome | isolation source: A lab-scale SPAN reactor treating ammonium-rich wastewater day 247 | place: Ireland: Galway | collected 2017-09-19
CCTGCTTGCCCGGCAGGCCGACGATGGCGGCATCCAGGGCAAGGACTGCCGGGTGGCCGTCAGCGGCTTGGCCGGTCTGGCCCTGATGGAAACGGGCGAAGACCCGGTCCGCGGCACGCACGCCGCGGCGATCGGCAGGCTGGCCGACTTCATCCTGGCCAGCCAGGACAAGAACACCGGGCTTCTGGCCGACGATCTGCGGCGAGCTCCGATGTACACCCACGGCTACGCGACGGTATTCCTGGCCAACTTGTATGTGCACGGCCTCCGCGACCGGGCCGATCCCCAGCGGCAGAAGCGCCTGCTGGGCGCGCGGGAATTGGCGACCAGACTGACCTGCGGAACGCAGAACCGCGCCGGCGGGTGGCGCTATCTGCCCGTGGCGCAGGATGATGACCTGACCAACACCGCCTGCCAGATGATGGCGCTGGCGGCCGTCCGACGGGCCGGGCTGACCGTGCCCCGGGCCACGATCGACCGTGGGATCTGGTACTTGCTCAAGTTACAGAACGCCGACGGGGGGTTCCGTTACGTTCTGCCCGGCGCCGGTCCGTCGAACTTCCCGCGAACCGCCGCCGCCGTGGCGGCCCTGGAGCTGTTCGCCGACGCCGCGGACCGCCATCCCGGCTTGAAAGGCGCGGCGGGACGGGGATTGGAGTATCTGACGAAGAATCGGCCGGCCTGGGACGCCCCGGACCAATCGCCCGGGTTCCACGCCTACGGTCATTACCACGCGGGTCTGGCGTTCCTGCTGGGCGGACGGGACGCATGGCGGGCCTGGTACCCGGCCGCCCGCGACGCCCTGGTTGCCCGCCAGCAGGAAGACGGCGCCTGGAAAGGGGCCGGCGATCCGGACACCGAGACCCTGTTCGCCCTGATCGCGTTGCAGATGCCCCAATGGAGGCCGATCCGATCGGGCGAGTCCGATGCGGACCGGCCGGACCCTGCGCCGCCCGCGGAGCGCGCGGGCTCGCCCTGACCACCAGCGACGATCCACTGCCCGCTGCGCCTGTGCGGCGACGCCCGCGCGGTGCTCGCCCCGTTCACGATTGAAAGGGAATCCTTCCCTCCTGGTGTTGGATGGGAGGGCGGCTGGCCGATAATCACAGCGTGCGCCGCCCATTTGCCCTTGCAAAGGCGTCGGGCGTGAGCCATAGTAAGGGCCGATCGGTCGGCCGGAGTCGGGGATTTGTGGCGAGTAGCGGTCGGCCGGCCGACAGCGGCGGGGCGTCGGAGGCCGCCGACAGGGCAACTCATGAGATGGACTTCGGTGACATTGGCCGCCTTGTGCGTGATGGGCTGGGGCGCCGGGCGTCTGAGCGGACAGACCGAGAGCAGCTTCCAGCGCCAGCAGCGGCAGTTGGAGGAGCGGCTGCGGGAGGAGCTGGACTATCAGCCGCCCGCGGAACAGCGGCTGGGGGTGGATTTCGGGGGCTGGTTCAACTTTTCGCTCTCGCTGTATGAGGACAGCCGCGACGAGCTGCGGGCCCTGCGCCGCTACGACCTGTACCTGTGGGGCCGGGCGGTGGTGGACCAGGCCCACGAGTTCTACGCCCGCGGGCGGTTCAGCTTCCTCGATTTCAACACCGGCGACAGCCCCGACGGCAAGGACGACGACTGGCAGGGCCCGAAGGTCGACCGCCTGTTCTACCAGTACGACCACCGCAGCGCGGTGCTCCGTCGCGAGAAGCGGGGCCTGCCGTACAACGCCTTCGTGAAGGTCGGGCGGCAGTACGCCCAGCTCGGCACGGGGCTGGCCCTGTCCATGCCCATGGACGCGGTCATCCTCGGCGCCGAGGCGTGCAACCTGGAGGTCAAGGGGCTGTTCGGCCGATCGATCCGCTCCCACGACAACATCGATCATTCGCTGTCGGTCTCCGACTCAATGCAGCGCGACTTTTACGCGGTGCAGGCGACGTACAAGGGGCTGGCCAACCACCAGGCGTTCCTCTACTACCTGTGGCAGCAGGACCACACGCCGGAGGACCCGAGCAACCCGATCCAGGAGTTCGACTACGACTCGGAGTATCTGGGCCTGGGCGGACGGGGGCGGCTGTGCCTGCCGAACTTCTACTACCAGACCGAGCTGGTGTTTCAGCGCGGCCGCAGCTTCGGCAACGGGGCCACGGACCCGCCGGACCGGATCCAGGCGCTGGCCTACGACCTGATGCTGACGTACCTGATCCAGAACCGCCATCGCCCGCGGGTGGTGTTCGAGTTCCTCTACGCCAGCGGCGACGATGACCGGATCGGCAGCCCGACCGACACGATCGGCGGCAACCTGCCCGGGACCGACGACCACGGGTTCAACGGGTTCGGCTACCGCAACACGGGTCTGTCGTTCGCCCCGCCGATCAGCAACCTCCAGATGGTCCGCCTGGGCGGGGCGTTCCGGCCGTGTCCGGGCAGCCGGTTGGTCGAGAACCTGGAAGTGGGCGCCGACGTGTTCTTCTACATGAAGGACGAATCGCGGGCCTCCGGACCGGACGCGCCAAGCCGCAACGCCGACATGAACCTGGGTCAGGAGCTGGACCTGTTCTGCAACTGGCGGATCACCTCGGACCTGGTCTGGACGCTGCGCTACGGGGTGTTCTTTCCCGGCGACGCCTTCTCCGGCACGCGCTCGGCGCGCAACTTCCTGTTCACCGGGCTGACCCTGGACTTCTAGCTCGGCCCCCGACCCACGGAGACCTGCCCCTTGACCGGCGCGACGGACAGACTGATCGGACTGCTGCTGGCGTCGGCGCTGCTGTCGGCCGCCTGGTGCGGCGGAGGGTGCGCCCAACCGGACGCCGGACCGGACCGCTGGCTCCAGCTCGGCGACGAGCCGGAACGTCAGGACGCCCCCGACGCCGAGCTGTTCCACTCGCTGATCGTCCAGCCGAAGTACGTCAACCAGAACCAGGCCTACCACGCCTTCATCGTCTGGATGGAGGGCGCCGACGACAGCCGCAACTTCGGCAAGCGGATCGTCCGCCTCCAGGAGGGGGGCGTGCTGTCCCCGCAGTGGGTCCACGAGCCGCTGGCGCCGCTGACGCGCGGGCGGCTGGCCAGCATGATCTGCCGAAAGCTGGACATCCGCACGAGCGTGGCGCTGGCCCTGGTCGGACCGGTCGAGCGGGCCGCCCGGCGGGAGCTGATCTTCCGCAATATCATGCTGCCCGGCGGGGGCGACGGCGATTCGATGAGCGGCGCCGAGTTCGTCAACGTGCTCAAGCGGGCCGACGAATACCGCGGCGAGCAGGGCGTTGCCCCGCCGGATGAATCGCGCGTAGAATAACCCGGCAGGGACAGGGGCGCTTTGGACCGGTCCGGGCGGACGGGCCGGCGACGGGACTTACCATGCGAACCGCGACGACGATCCTGACACTGTGCGTGCTGGCCGGGATGGCGACGAGCGTCGGCCTGGCCCAGCCGACCCAGCCGGCCGAGAGCCCCTCCATCCTGCGTACGGCCCCGGGCAACGGCGAGCAGCCCGCGGCGACGCCGCCGGCCACCCAGCCCGACCAGGCGGGCCAGGCGGCGCCCAGGCCCGCCGACGCCCAGGACGTCCAGGCCAGGGTCGTCGACGTCACCGGCTCGGTCATCGCTCGCTCCGAGAGCAAGGGCGGCGACTTCCAGCCGGTCGTCAAGGGCCAGATGCTGTCGTCCGACACGCGCGTCGCCGTCGGCGCCAAGGCCCAGGCCGTGCTCAGCTTCGGCGACAACTCGGTCGTGGTCCTGGAGCAGTTCTCGGTGATGACCATCGCCGATGTGTATAAGACGCAGTCGGCCGGCGACGAGACGGTGGTGACGCGGCTGAAGCTGGTCAACGGCAGCGTGCGGGCGGGGGTGGAGCGCGGCCGGACCCGCAGCGACTTCCAGGTCAGCACGCCGGTGGCGACGCTGTCGGTCCGCGGCACGCGTCCGATCCGCATCTTCTACGACGCCGGCACCGGGGAGCTGTGGTTCTACCTGGGCTCGGAAGGCATGCTGGTGGCGACCCTGACCGGCGGCGGCAGGAACGTCGTCCTGGAGCCCGGCGAGGGCACCGACCAGTGGCTGACCATGCCCGTGCTGCTGGCCATGTTTGACTACCACGTTCGACTGGGCGATCCGTGGGGCCAGACGCTGGAGGACTACCTGGTCGAGGTGTTCAACAGCTCCAGCACCGGCGGGTTCGGCGGGGGCGACCCGCAGTGGCTGATCAACGTCATTCAGAACGCCCAGCGGGTCAACGCCGCCAACGCCGACAGCGTCTTCGACGGGGACAGCTTCTACGGCGACGACGCGGCCGACAGCGACGGCGGCGACAGCTTTTACGGCGACGCCGGCAGCTCGCCGTGAGCGGACATGATCTCCTCCAGCGGACGACGAAACCGGCGGGCGGCCTTCTCGATCGGTCTGCTGATCACCCTCCTGACCGCGGGGGCGTATTCCCTCGGCCTCTTCGCCGAGGCCGACCGCCTCCTCTATGACTACCAGTTCCGTTGGGCGCCGCCGTCCCGGCGCGTCCCCGACAGCGGGCGGATCACGCACATCGACATCGACGACGACAGCCTGTCGGAATACGGGCGCTGGCCCTGGCCGCGCGCCATGCTCGCCCAGGTCGTCGACGAGCTGACCGAACTGGGCGCCGAGCTGATCGTGCTGGACATCATCATGCCCGAGCCGCAGGCCCCGCGGCTGGCGACCAGTCCGTTCGGAAGGCATTACGACCTGATCGGACCGTCCCGGCTGTTCAGCGACGACGCCGGACCGCAATTCACTCAGGACGACCGCGTGCTGTCGGAGTCGATGGCCCGCAGCGGGCGGGTGTTCCTGGCCATGCACTTCGAGGTCGAGGATCCGGAGTCGGACCGCGACGGGGGGGCGCCCGCCACGCAGCCGGACCGCGACGGCCTGGCCAAGTGGCTGCTGACGCCCGCCGGCGAGCGGTGGGTCGACCAACGCGTCCAGGACCTGCTGGGGCATCGGCCCGACATGACGCCGCGTCAGGCGGCCGAGGCGATCCATCCGCCGGCCGCCTGGGAGGCCGGTCCCGTCCAGGACGTGGTCTTCAACGCCTATCGCAAGGCCGATTCGATGCGGCTGCTGACGCGGTACAGCCTGGAGGCGGACTCGACGGCGGGGCAGAGGACCTGGCTCCAGGCCGTCAACGCCGTGCCGCCCGTGCCCGAGCTGGCCCGCAGCGCCGCCGGGGCGGGGTTCGTCTACTTCCAGCCGGACCCGGACGGGACCGTGCGGGCCATTCCGCTGGCGATGCGCTGGCGCGGCCGGCTCTACCCGCAGCTCGCACTTCTTATCGCGTGCAGACTGACCGGGGTCGAGCTGAGCGACGTCCGGGCCGAGGACGGCTGGCTGGTCCTGCCGGACGCCTCCGCTTCCGGCGGCGCCCGCGGCGAGGTGCGCATCCCGCTGGTTGAAGACGGGCAGATGCTGATCAACTGGCGGATGGGCCCTCACCCCGGCCGCTGGGACGAGACGTTCGACCGGGCGCCCATCCGGGCCCTGCTGGGGATCGCCCGCAACCGCCGGGTGATCGAGGAGAATCGGACGCTTCTGCGGCTCGCCGGGCCGCGGGGGGTCGAGCTGGCTCTGGCGGGCGACAAGTCGAGGCTGGACCAGTACGTCAATGCCTGGCAGTTGCTCCGCGACCCGGCCCGGGCCGAGGCATTGCCGGACCAGTTCCGTGCCGAGGCCCTGCTGTCGGCCGGGCAGCAGGTGGCCGACTTCGAGCGAATCGCCCGCGAGTCGCTCCGCGCCGAGTACGATCGCCTGTCCGCCCGGACCGACCTGGGCCGGGCGGAGTCGGACCGCCTCGACGCGATCCGGGACATCGCCGAGCCCCTGTTTGAACCGGAGAAGGTGAACGCCGAGTGCGACCGGCTGGTCGGGACCATCCGGAGTCAGCAGACGGAATTGCGGCCGAGGGTGTCCGGGCGGGTCTGCTTCGTCGGCTCGACGGCGACGGGGGCGGCGGACTTCGTGCCGACGCCGGTGTTCTCCCGCTGTCCGGGCGTGGTGGTGCACTCGAATATCCTCAACACGATCCTCACCCGGCGGTTCATCCGCCGCGTGCCGCGGTGGATCAATCTGCTGGCGATCCTGGTTTGCGGGCTGGCCGCATCGGCGATCACGGCGGTGCTGGGACCGCGCCTGGGGGCGCTGCTGGTCTTCGCGACGATGGCGGCCGTCGCCGGCTTCAACATGCTGGTCGTTTTCCAGCGGTGGGAATCGTGGATGGTGCTGGCCGGCCCGCTGGCGGGCGTCTTCCTGATCTGGGGTTTCGTGACCGCCTACCGCCAGCTCACCGAGGAGCGGCAGCGGCGGTGGGTGACGCGGGCCCTGGGCAGCTACACCTCGCCGGGCGTCGCCCGGCGGATCGCCGAGCACCCGGACCTGCTGGCGCTGGCCGGCGAAGAGCGGGTGATCACCTGCTTCTTCTCCGACATCAAGGGGTTCACGCCCATCAGCGAGCGGCTGGGCCCGGAGCGGACCGTCGCCCTGCTGAACCGATATCTGAACCGCATGACCGAGGCCCTGCTGCGGCACGAGGCGACGATCAACAAGTTCCTCGGCGACGGGGTGTTCGCCTTCTTCGGCGCGCCCGACGTTCAGCTCGATCACGCCCGGCGGGCCGTCGCCGCCGCCCTGGACTGCCGTGACGAGCTGGCACGCCTGGTTGGCGACCCGGGCGATCCGGAGGCGGCCGGGCTGGCCATGCGGATCGGCGTCGCGACCGGGCCGGCCGTCGTCGGAAACTGCGGCTCGGCCCGCAAGTTCGACTACACCGCCATCGGCGACACGGTGAACCTGGCCAGCCGGCTGGAGACGGCCAACAAGTACTTCGGCACTTCGATCATGCTGTCCGGACCGACGGCCGAGCAGCTCGATTCGCACTATCTGCTCCGCCCCCTCGGGCGGATCGTCGTGGTCGGCAAGCAGCAGTCGGTCGCGGTGTATGAACTGCTCGACGAGATGGCCCGCGCGGGCGAGCAGGCCCGGCGCCGCGCCCACCAGTTCGGACAGGCCGTCGCCCTCTACCAGCAGAGTCGGTTCGCCGAGGCGGCCGGCTGCTTCCAGGCCGTGCTGGCCGATGACCCCTGCGACCGGGCGGCCGAGGCCTACCTGGCCCTGTCGCGGACCGCCCTCGACCAGTCCCCCGGCCCCGATTGGGACGGCGCGATACAACTGACGGAGAAGTGACCGTCAGGGCCGTTCGACGAATTGGGGGTCCGTCAGGCCGGAATCCTCGATGATGTGCCGAAGCGTCCCGCGCTTCCGGTCCGCCTCATGCATATAACTGTTTCAGCGTATGTCCCGCACCACAATCTCCCGAGGGACGCCCATGCGAATCGCCATGACCGGTGCGACCGGGTTCATCGGAAGTTACGCCGCCAGGGCGCTGGCCGACGACGGTCACGACGTCGTCGCCCTGGTCCGGCCCGACAGCCGCGCCGCCCACGTCGAGGGGGTGCTGGCCGACCGCGTCGCCGGGTCGCTGTCCGACCCCGACGCCCGCGAGCGGTTGTGCGCCGGCGCCGACTGCGTGGTGCACGCCGCCGCCGACTGGGACGCCCTGCGGGCCGGGAACTCCGAGAACCTCCGCGTCAACCTGCTCGGGTCGCTGGAGTTGCTGGAGTCGGCCCGCCGGGCCGGCGCCGCCCAGTTCATCTTCTTCTCCTCCATCAGCGTCTACCACGACGTGCTGTCGGACCGCCCGCTGGACGAGGCCCACCCGGCCTGGCCGAACACGCAATACGGCGCGTATAAGGCGGCCGTCGAGCCGTTCCTCAAGGCCGCCTGTTTCGAGAGCGGGATGAACACGGTCAGCCTGCGCCCCGGCGGGGTCTACGGGCTGGACCCGCGGCTGGCCCGGAGCTGGTACTTCCCGCTGGTACGCCGGGTGGTCAACGGCGAGCCGGTCGACACCGCCGCCGGCGGCAAGATCGTCAGCGTTCAGGACTGCGCCGAGGCGGTGCGGCTGTGCGCGGGCAACCCGGCCGTCGCCGGACGCTTCTTCGTCCTGGTCGACTGCTACCTCTACGACCAGGAGGTGGCCGAGATGGCCCGCGAGATCTGCGGCTCGGCCAGCGAGATCGCCGACCGCAAGGGCACGGGCCCGCAGAACCAGTTCGACACGACGGCGGCGCGGTCGCTGGGCGTTCCGCTGAACCGCGGGCGCGACGGCGTCTTCGAGTACCTCGAGGACCTGATCGAGGCGATGCGCTAGCGGCGGCGGGCGGGCCGCGCGGCGTGTGGGGGGTTGGCCCTTCGGGGGCGAGCGGGGATAATCGCGGGCCAATGGACCGGGGCGACGCATATTCAATTCGGCCGTTCCGCCGCCGCGACGCGGCAGGCGTGCGGGCGGTCTGTATCGAGACGGCCTGGCGGGGACTATCGGCGGCCCAGTTCCTGGAGGACCCGGCGATCTGGGCCGACCTGTGGACCGGCTATTTCCTCGACCGCGAGCCGGAGAACTGCTGGGTCGTGACCGGCCCGGACAGCGAAGTCGCCGGGTACCTCACCGGGTGCGCCGACTCGCCGGCCGCCGAGCGGTTCCAGGCCGGTCGGGTGCTGCCGCGTATCGCGCTGCGGGCGCTGCTGACGGGGCAGTGGGCCCGGCCGATGAACCGCCGCTTCTTCGTCCGCACCATCCGTGCGGCGCGGCGGGGACAATTGGCGGTGCCGGCTCGGCTGCTGCGCGACTATCCGGCGCACTTCCATTTCAACCTGCTGCCGCCGGCCCGCGGGCTTGGACTGGGGGGAAGCCTCCACGATCTCTACGAGCGGCGGATGAGGGCGCTCGGTCGGCCCGGCATGCACGTGCAGGTGCTCGGCTCGAACGGGTTGGTCAACGCGTTCAACCTCCGCCGCGGCTATCGCGTCGCCCATCGCAGCCGCGTGCCGTCGCTGGACGGCTACCTGGAGGACGGTCCGGTCGAGCTGGTCGTCTACGTCAAGCGGCTGAGCGGGAAGTCCGAATGAGTGGGCATGCGCCGCGCGCCCAAACGCTATAATGAGGTCATGGAGATGGGAGCCGCCCAGAGCATGGCCCTGCCGCAGATCACCCGGCGGGAACGGGTCTACGAAGGGGTCCGCGTCGGGCTGGAGCGCTTGATCGTCCGGACGGCGGACGGGCGCGAGGCGCTTCGCGAGGTCGTCCGCCATCCCGGCGCGGTGGTCGTCCTGCCGCTGACCGACGACGGCGACGTGGTGTTCGTCCGCAACGTCCGCGTCGCGGTCGGCGGGGAGCTTCTGGAGCTGCCGGCCGGCACGCTCGAGCCCGGCGAGCCGCCCGAGGCCTGCGCCGCCCGCGAGCTGGCCGAGGAAACCGGCTGGCGGGCCGGGTCGCTCGAGAAGCTCGGCGAGTTCTACACCTCTCCGGGCGTGCTGGACGAGAAGATCGTCGCCTACGTGGCGACGGGGCTGTCGCCCGGGTCGGCCGACCCGGACGCCGGCGAGCAGGTCGCCCCGCTTGGCGTGCCGTATGACCAGGCCGTGGCGATGTGCGCCGACGGGCGCGTGCGCGACGGCAAGACCATCGCGGCGGTGCTGATGCACGCGGTGCGATCGCGGCGGGAGGGTCGGCCATGAGCTGGCGGGACCGGCCCTACGCGGGCGGCGACGACATGTTCGGCGAGGGGGGCGGCATGCGGGTATCTCTTCCGCCCTGGACGCCGGTGGTCAAGTGGCTGATCATCGCCAACTCTGCGGTCGCCCTGCTCACGATTGTCTTCAGTTATCGCCAGGTCATTCTGCCCGAGTGGGTCAACGCGGGGGCCCGCAATGCGACCTACGCCCTGGGGGCGCTGGACCTGAAGTACACCATCCTTCGTGGCCAGCTCTGGCGGCTGCTGACCTACCAGTACCTGCACCTGAACGCCAGTCACTTCCTGTTCAACCTGCTGGTGCTGTATTTCTTCGGCCCTCCGCTGGAGCGGCAGTTTGGGCGTCGGACGTTCCTTCTGTTTTACACCGCCTGCGGGCTGGGGGCGGCCGCCCTGTACCTCTTGGTGAGCGTTGCCCTGGAGTGGGTCTTCCCGGCCAGGCTGAGCGGGTGGGGTCCGCTGCTGATCGGGGCCAGCGGCAGCATCCTGGGCTGCTTGGCCGCCTGCGCCATCCTGTTTCCGCGGATGATCGTGCTGATCTTCCCGATCCGGCCGTTTACGGTGTTCTACCTGGCGCTGTTCGTCCTGTCGGTGGTCTGGGACAACAGCCTTTCAGATGCCGCCCACCTGGGCGGGATGGTCGGGGCGTGGGCGTGGATCATGATCGGGCGGCGGTTCGAGGGTCGCATGCTTGGCCGCGGCGGCGACGCGGGCGAGGGGTCCTCCCGTCAGCTCCGACGATCGGCGGGCAACTGGCGCAAGAAGCAGGAGGAGCTGGCCCGCGAGCAGGAGGAGGTCGACCGCATCCTGGCCAAGGTGCACGAGCAGGGCATCGGCTCGCTCACCCGGCGGGAACGGAAGGCCCTCCAGCGCGCCACCGAGCGGCAGCGCGAGCGCGACCGCGAGAAGCAGCGCCAGCTCAGCGAGTGGAACGTGCGCTGACTTTCCCCGTCATCCGCCCTGGGGCTCTCTCAAGGCGCCTCCTATTCGGGGTTGCGGCCCGCCGCTCGGCCGCAACGCCGCAGGCGTGCGCGCACCCATCGGCACGACCCGGCGGCTCTTGGCGTTCAACTCAGTCTCGGTCCGCAGGAAGAACGCCCCGACCTCCAGCATCCAGCGCCTCGCCGGCAGGGCGACCGGCGCGCCGCACGCCCGTTGGATCTCGCGCATCAGGCCGCGATTGGGGACCGGCTCCGGAGCGGCGATGTTCACCGGAATGGCCAACTCCTTGTGTTCGATCAGCCAGACGATTGCCCGGCAGAAGTCCTCGTGGTGGACCCAGCCGACGAACTGCCGCCCGCTGCCATCCGCCCGCCGAGTCCGACCCGCACCAGCCGGCAGAACACGAAGATCAGCCCGCCCGGGTCGGGCGAGAGGACCATCGCGGTCCGCAGGGCGACCTTGCGGGTGTCCGGAGTGCGGGCCCGGTCGAACTGTCGCGCCCACGCGGTGGCTACCTCGATGGAGAGCGCGTCCTTGGCCTCGGGCGTGGCGCCGATCTGCCCGGTCGCCTCGTCCATCGCCTGGTCGTACGAGTGTTCCAGGAACGGTTGGCGGACGCGGTGGTATGCCGGGCGCGGAATGCCCGCAGACTGCGAGGACTCAGTCCCTGCGCTTCCGTCTGCCTATGCAGCGCGGTAGCGTCAGCGCTTCTTGTCCTTGACTTGGCAACTGCGGCCTGCTATAGAAGGAAGTCTGAAGTCCTCGAACGCGTAAGAATCATGTACCATAGGCACTACAAGAAGGCACGCAGTTCCCTCTCCAGCGTCAGCGGACATAAGCCCTGCGCCGCTGGCCTTCTCTGACGGCGTTGAGTCGTTGTAGCCATCCTTCCGTGGTTCGATACGACAGCCTGAGATCACCAGCGGCATTCAAGTTGCGGGCGTGAGCCACGCACCGCGCCCTTCCCCGGACCATTCCGCCGAATGGCGGGACGGACTTGGCCGCGCGGTCCGAACCTCGTCCGACAGATCCTCGGCGTCGACATTAAGGAGTCCCCCCATGAAATTCGCAATCACTCAGTCTTCCTTGGCGGGCCGGAACCGCACGGAGATGCTCTGCCGGGCGGCGGCCGTCGGTGCGGACGGCTTGGAACTGGACTGGCGATCGCCGCTCGATTCCTGGTCGGCCAATGATGGAGGCGACGGGCTGCGGCTGCTGGACCAGGAGCGGCAGCATGAGCTGGTTCTCTCGGGTCTGTCGCTTGGGTACCTGTCGGACCGGCCGGCGCTGTCCGCGAATGCGGCCGATCGCGCCGAGACGGTCGCACTGGTCGCTCGGGCCCTGGAGTTCATGTGCAGCGTCGGGATCGACACCCTGGTCCTTCCGCTGACCGGCCGGAGCCGCATCGAGACCGACGCAGATTTGGACCGGGCGGTGGAGTTGGTGGGCGGGGCGGCCCATCTGGCCGATGGCCTGGGTTGTCGGGTGGCGGTCCGCTGCGCCCTATCGGCAAGCCGCATCCACTACCTGCTGGACAGTTGTGTCTACGGCGAGGCGGTGCGCTTCTGTCCGGACCTCGGCGAGGCGGCGGCGAAGGGACTGGACGCCGCGTCGATGATCCGGGCGTTGCGGGCCGATCAGTTGGGCGGGGTCTGCGTGCGCGACGTGTTGCGTCGGCCTGGCCAGCCGCCCGATTTCTGCGTGCGGCTGGGCCGTGGCGCCGTGGATTTCGCCGGCGTGCGCAGCGCCCTTTCCGCAGTGGGATTCGATGGCTGGGTAGTCGTGGACACCCCGCCCGGCGATTCGGAAGGCGAGTTTGCCCGAATCCACCTGGCCGACGCGCGGGCGCTGCTCGGCTCGCCCGACTCAGGTCCCTGGTCCGATGCGGAACGCCGCGAGCTGGCTGGCGTTGCGTTGCGTCCGCGGCGAGTCGCCCAGGATCTTCCATGAGGTTGGACCTGACCGTACGTCTCGTTTGACCGTGCGCCCGATGGGCCGCGAGGATCCCACAGGAGGTGACCCGTGGTGAGCGTACGAGGCCATCGCGTAGAGTTTCGCTTTCTCCGTCCGGGGGCACGGAGCGTTTTCGTGGCCGGTGATTTCAACAGATGGAAGCGAGGCCAACTGGGCATGAGCCGCAGCGACGGCGGATGGTGGCGACTGGTCATCTACCTGCCCGCCGGCACGTACCGGTTCCGTTACTGCGCCGACGGGCAGTGGTTCATCGACCACGCCGCCTTCGGGGTCCGGCACGGGCCGTACGGGCCCGACAGCATCCTGGAGGTCCCTGGCGATGCGGTCCGGTCTGTGCCGTCGGCGGAGCCGCTCCCTCCTGCGGGAGCGATTTCCAGGCTGCGGAACTGAACCGACGCAACGGCGACTGGAGCCCCGTGCTTGCTGTCGGGCGGCGGTGAGCGTCCGGCGGTCAGCCGCCGAACAGAACGTCCTGCATGGAATAGAGGCCGGGCTCCCGTCCGGCCAGCCAGCGGGCGGCGCGGAGGGCGCCGGCGGCGAAGGTATCGCGGGTGTGGGCGAAGTGCGACAGCTTGACCGTCTCGCCCAGAGCCCCGAACGAGACCTCGTGCTCGCCGACCGTGTCGCCCAGCCGGATCGCGTGCATGCCGATCTGGCGGCGCGGGCGCTGCCCGACCTGGCCGTGGCGGCCGTGGATCACGTCGGCGGCCAGGTCCCGCCCGGTCGCCTCGGCTATGGCCCGGGCCAGGGCCAGGGCCGTGCCCGACGGGGCGTCCTTCTTGAAGCGGTGGTGGGTCTCGGCGATCTCGATGTCGTAGTCCTCGCCCAGTGCCCGGGCCAGCTCGCCCACCATCCGCAGCAGCACGTTGACGCCCACGCTCATGTTGGCCGTCCGGACGATCGGCAGCGTCTCGGAGGCCATCTCGATCGCCCGCTCGGCCGACTCGTCCAGCCCGGTCGTGCCGATGACCATCGCCAGTCCAACCTGCTCGCAGACGCCCAGCCAGCGGGCCGTCGAGTCGGGCAGGGTGAAGTCGATCAGCACGTCGGCCTCGCCGTCCAGGCGGTCCGCAATCGTCACGCCCAACGGACCGACACCCGCGACGGCGCCGCCGTCCTGGCCGAGCCGGGCGTGCCCGCCCGTCTCCAGCGCCGCGACGACCTTCAGGGTCGGATCGGCGGCCGCCAGGGCGATCAGCCTCTGGCCCATCCGCCCAGCCGCCCCGGTGATCGCCAGTCGAATCGGTTGATCGGACATGTTTGCCTCCGCGGACCGGGAAGACTCAAGACAGAATACAGGAGACAGAAGGAAGAAGGAAGAGGATGGCGATAGGAAGTATGTCGTTGTCGTTTTCGCCCCGGCCCGGCGAGGTCCGCGCCTTCGCCGAGTGCCTCTGGTTGACGGTATGCCGCCCTGGGGGTAGGCTGGACTGGTGCTTGGGCAGTCATTTTCGTTGGTCCTGGCGCGGTGACAAGATGCCGACAGTGTTGGAGGTGCGTGGCTACCGCTTTGTATTCTTCAGCATTGACCGCGGCGAGCCGATGCACGTCCACGTTGCCAAACAGCGTGGATATGCGAAGTTCTGGCTGCGTCCGCTGGGGCTGACGCGGTCGCGGAACTTCCGTGGCCACGAACTTAACGAAATCGCTCAGTTGATCGAGGAGCACAGAGATGAAATCGAAGCCAAATGGCGCGACCACTTTGGACGAGAAGCTTGAGCCGCTGGCGCGCGACGTCCGGTTCACCAAGGAGGCAATCGTCGTTGTGCTGGCGGACGCCCGAGAGGTGTCGGCTCCCTTGCAGTGGTTCCCCCGCCTCCTTGCCGCCACCCCGAAGCAGCGGGCGAAATGGGAGTTGATCGGAGACGGCATCGGCATCCACTGGCCGCTGGTGGACGAAGACATTGAGGTCGTAAGTCTGTTGGGGACTTGAGAATGCCGGCCTGACCGACGGAAGTCCGCCGCGTCCGGACCTGTGCTCGCCGATGCACGCCCTGCCAGAATCTTGCCTGACCCTGAACCGACACCGGGCAGAATCGAGTCTCTCCCTGCGGGATCAATAACAAGATCGCCCCGAAGAGGTCTGGTAAGCACGGAACAGTCGCAGAGTCAAATTGCGCTGCCCCCGGAAATCGTCTGGACAATCGCGTCGATGTCGTCCGGCACGGGGATCGGGCGATTGGAGAGCGTCCGATCCATCTTGGCGTGGTAGTCCACCGTCGCGTCGGGGTCCTTGAGCAGGTGGCCGGTCAGGATGCAGACCACCCGTTCGTCGGGGGAGACGACGCCCTCGGCCAGCAGGGCCCGCAGGCCCGCGACCGATGCCGCCGACGCCGGCTCGCAGCCGTAGCCGAACTTGCCGACGGCCGCCTTGGCGTCGCGGATGTCATCGTCGGTCACCTGGCGGACCAGCCCGCCGCTCGCCTCCAGCGCCCGCAGGGCCTTGCGCAGGTTGACCGGGACGTTGATCTCGATGGCCGACGCGATGGTCTTCGCCTTGCGTCCCTCGGCCTGCATCTGTCCGTAGTAACGGTCGATCTTCGCCTGGTCGACGCGCCCGCCGTTCCATCGCAGCCCGTCCCGCTCGACGAGGCGATACAGGGTGTTGGCGCCGGCCGCGTTGATGATGGCGATGCGCGGGATGCGGTCGATCAGGCCGAGTTGCTTCAACTCGATGAAGGCCTTGCCGAAGGCGGAGCTGTTGCCCAGGTTGCCGCCGGGGCAGACGATCCAGTCGGGGACCTGCCAGCCGAGCCCCTCCAGCACGCGACACATGATGGTCTTCTGGCCTTCGAGACGGAAGGGATTGACCGAGTTGACCAGGTAGAGCCCGAGGCGGGCGGTCGCCTCCTGCACGCGGGCCATGCAGGCGTCGAAGTCGCCTGCGACCTGGAGCGTGCGGGCGCCGTATTCCAGCGCCTGCGACAGCTTGCCGAAGGCGATCTTGCCCGAGCCGACGAACACCCAGGCGGTCATCCCGCATCCGGCGGCATACAGCGCCAGGCTGGCCGAGGTGTTGCCCGTGGACGCGCACGCCACCTGGCGGGCGCCCACGGCGCGGGCGTGGGTGAAGGCGGCGGCCATCCCGTTGTCCTTGAAGCTGCCCGACGGGTTGAAGCCCTCGTACTGGAGGAACAGCCGGCCCGGGCGAACGCCCAGCATCCTGCCCAGTTGGTCGGCCTGCTGGAGCGTGGTCTGGCCTTCGCCGATGGTCACCGGCTCGGACGTGCCGTAGAACGGGAGCAGGTCGCGGAACCGCCACACGCCGCTGTAATCCAGCGGGTTGGCCCGCCCGGCCCAGCGGGACTGGAAGTCGGACAGGTGTTTGGGCACGGCCAGCCGGTCCCACTCGTAGCGGACGTCCAGCAGTTGCCCGCAGCCGGGGCAGGCGTAGAGCGACTGCCCGCAGTCGAACGTGGCGGCGCAGTCGGGGTTGATGCACTGTTGGAAGGCGGCGTCAGTCCGGGGCATCGTTGCTCCAGTGCGATTCAAAGCCCCTGCAAAATACGGGGCCCGCCGCGGCATTGCAAGCCGCCTGACCCAGATGCCATTCGATCAGACGGCCGGGACCTGCCCGTAGCGCCATTGCGGTCACTCGGGGCAATGCGGTCTGGCCGCACGGCCCTTGCGGCGCTGGTGGATCCGCCGGCGGGCGCGGGCGAGCTTCAACCGGGTCCACCGGGCCAGGCGGCTGTTGGGGGCCAGCAGCATCAGCCCGGCCAGGATCAGCATCCATCCCTGGATGACCGGGATGAACCCGCTGATGACGCCCAGCAGGATCAGGACGACGCCGAGCGTAACGCGGGTCACGCGCAGGGCCATGGTCCGCGTCGGGCGCTGTGGATTGGAAGACCCTATCATCATGGCAGATTCTAGCCGCCGCCGTTGGGAGGCGGCGTGGACGGTCCAGCAAAAGACCCGGCCCCGAGTCGTCTCGGGGCCGGGCCGGGCCATGGAACAAACTGTTTTCCAGCCATGGGCGATGGGGGGCCTCAATACATCCCGCCGCCCATCCCGCCCATCCCGCCGCCCATCCCGCCGGGCGGCATATTGGGGCCCTTCTTCTCCTTCTCCTTGATCTCGCCGACCACCGCCTCGGTGGTCAGAAGCAGCGAGGCGACCGAGGCGGCGTTCTGGAGGGCGCACCGCTCGACCTTGGTCGGCACGATCACGCCGGCCTCGACCATGTCCTCATACGTGTCGGTCATCGCGTTGTAGCCGAAATTGACGCTCTGGTTGGCCAGCACGTTCAGCACCGCCACGGCGCCGTCGACGCCGGCGTTGGCGGCGATCTGCCGCAGGGGGAACTCCAGGGAGCGGCGGACGATGTCCACGCCGACCTTCTGATCGCCGCTGAGGCGCAGACCGTCCAGGACCTTCCGCGCCCGCAGGACGGCGACCCCGCCGCCCGGCAGCACGCCCTCCTCGACGGCCGCCCGGCAGGCGTGCAGGGCGTCCTCGACCAGGGCCTTCTTCTCCTTGACCTCGATCTCGGTGGCCGCCCCGACCTTGATCTGGGCGACGCCCCCGGACAGCTTGGCCAGGCGCTCCTCCAGCTTCTCGCGGTCGTAGTCGCTGGTGGTCGTCTCGATCTGGGTCTTGATCTGCTCGATGCGTCCCTTGATCGCCTGGGAGTCGCCGCCGCCCTCGATGAGGGTGGTGTTGTCCTTATCGACGGTGACCTTCTTGGCCGACCCCAGGTCGTTCAGGCTCAGGTTCTCCAGGTTGATGCCCAGGTCCTCCATGATGGCCCGCCCGCCGGTCAGCACGGCGATGTCCTCAAGCATGGCCTTGCGGCGGTCGCCGAAGCCGGGGGCCTTGACCGCGCAGCACTGGAGCGTGCCGCGGAGCTTGTTGACCACCAGCGTCGCCAGGGCCTCGCCCTCGATGTCCTCGGCGATCAACAGCAGCGGGCGCCCGGACTGGGCGACCTTCTCCAGCAGCGGCACCAGGTCCTTGACCGAGCTGATCTTCTTTTCGTGCACCAGCACGAAGGGCTTCTCCAGTACGACCTCCATCGAGTCGAACTTGTTGACGAAATGGGGCGAGAGGAAGCCCTTGTCGAACTGCATGCCCTCGACCAGCTCGACCACCGTCTCCAGGCTCTTGCCCTCGTCGACGGTGATCACGCCGTCCTTGCCGACCTTGTCCATGGCCTCGGCGATCTGGCGGCCGACCTCGGGGTTCTGGTTGGCGGCGCAGGTGCCCACCTGGGCGATCTGCTTGTTGGAGCCAACCTTCACGCTCATCTTGGCCAGTTCCTTGACCAGGGCCTCGATCGCCTTGTCGATGCCCCGCTTGATCTCGATGGCGTTGGCGCCGGCGAGCACGTTGCGCAGGCCCTCGGTGAAGATCGCCTCGGCGTAGATCGTCGCGGTCGTGGTCCCGTCGCCGGCGACGGTGGAGGTCTTGCTGGCGACTTCCTTGACCATCTGGGCGCCCATGTTCTCGAAGGCGTCCTCCAGCTCGATCTCCTTGGCGACCGTCACCCCGTCCTTGGTCACCGTCGGGGAACCGAAGCTCTTCTCCAGCACGACGTTCCGCCCGGCCGGTCCGAGCGTGACCTTGACCGCGCGGGCCAGCTTCTCGACGCCGCGGCGGATGGCCTCGCGGGCCTCGGTGTTATACGCAATCTGCTTGGCTGCCATGTGTCTGCTCCCGATTTGTATGCCCCGGGACGCGGGGTCCCGGGCCTGGTTATCTTCGCCCGTCGCGGATGCCCGGTTATTCCAGCACCGCCAGGATGTCCGACTCGTCCATCACCAGCAGCTCGTCGCCCTCGAGCTTGACCTCGGTGCCGGCGTAGCTGCTGAACAGCACCTGGTCGCCGCTCTTGACCGAGGGCGAAACCCGCTCGCCGCTGTCCAGCAGCTTGCCGCTGCCGACCGAGACCACCTTGCCGCGCTGCGGCTTCTCCTTGGCCGTGTCCGGCAGGACGATCCCGCCGCTGGTCCGCTCCTCGGCCTCCAGGCGCTTGACGACTACCTTGTCCCCCAACGGTCGCAGCTTCATCGACGACTCCTTTGCAGTATGGAACTGGAAACGTGGTTGTCCCCGGATCGATCGGGACCTCTATCTGCGCCCTCGAAATCTCAGCAGGCGGCGCATCCGGCTGAACGCGTCGGCCACCTCCTCCTCACTCGGCTGGGACGGGTCCGGACGGGTCGGCTCGGGCGCCGGCGGCGGGCCCGGCGGCTCCTGCGGATCGGGCCCGTTGAACGCGACCGTCTGGCTGCGGTGCAGCGTCGCCAGAAAGCGGTCGAACAGCCGCGCCATCTGGCCCAGCAGCACCTCCAGGTCCACCGGCTGGGCCAGAACGCTGAACGCCTGGAAGTCCAGCGCCGAGCGAAGC
>JAANMW010002087.1_pt1 | contig 18845 bp, 21 predicted proteins | sample 7279671 | NCBI WGS metagenome assembly JAANMW01 (sample SAMN14094541, study PRJNA606508) | bioreactor metagenome | isolation source: A lab-scale SPAN reactor treating ammonium-rich wastewater day 247 | place: Ireland: Galway | collected 2017-09-19
TTTGGCCTGGTAAGGTTCTGTTGACATTGTACCGAGATTCAAAAACGATTTTTCACAGAATTGTCTCTTCAAACATCAGTTTTTCAGCAGCCTGCTAGTTTCCCATCCCGTCTGCAACATAATGCGGCGATTCAGACTACACCGCCGCTCCAGAAGTAATTCCCGTTCGGGTCCTTGTACCATTTCGGGTTACCGTTGATGGATTGCCCGAGCACTGAAGATGCATAATCGAGAGTCGTTCCCGGATCAATTGACTGAACGACCGGCGCAATTGTGTTCGGCTCTCCCTTTCGGACATTCAATCGGACGGTCGCTTTAACCGTCCCCCCTTTCTTTATAGGAAGAGAAATGGCGGGAAGTTCCGTTTTCGTACACTCTTCATATTCCTTAACGACGTGCTCCAGAAGTTGTTCATACGTCCGGCGGCTGCGAGCAAGACCCGTCACGGGGTCGGTTTTTCTGTTCGGGTCGAGAAAGAAATGTCCCACAACGGACTTTCGCGGATCCAGCTCGAACTTGTAACAGATGAATGCCATCACCCACACGAATCGGGCGTATGCCTCATCCGCATTGATATTGGTGCCGTAGCAATACTCGACTCCGACCGCTGCATCGTTTGCGTTGAAGCCGAACAACTGATTGTCCGTCGGAACGCCGTAAAGTACGTGCCAGGCCTTTTCCGGCGGGCCTGTCAGTGCCGGAACGCATTCGATGATCTCTCTATCATCCACAAAAAGATGAGCGGATGCGCTCATTTCGTTGCGCGAGTTCTCGTAGTAGCGCACGTTGCCGTTTGCAGTGGAGTTCGGGTTGCCGGTATCGTGCGCCACAATGAACTTCACGCCGGGCGACATTTTCAAGCCCGAGCGGCGTTTTGTATTGGGCGTAAGATAACGCGGCGTGATGGAGTATTTCTCTTTGAATGCCATGGTCGTCTTCCTTTCTGATTAGCCGTACGCCGGAGTTTCACCGCTTGCCGGCGGAGGCGGTGGAGGAGTTCGACCTTCCTGCGTCAATCTCTCCCGCTCGATATTACTGCTGCTTTGTCCGCCGCCTTGTACAGTGCCGCGAGCGCGTTCCTTAAGGCCGACGATGGTTTTCAGGATATCATACCAGAATGGCGCGCCCAGTCCAACGAGCAGCGTCATACCAAGCCAGCCGAGTATGTTTCCCCAAATTGCTGAGAAGATGACTCCCATATTCCAGCTTAGCGGCGTTCCCGATGCTGTATTCCAACGCATAAGCTGGAACGACTGGGCATTCACTGTCGAGTCGATGAACTTGATGTGTGTTTGAATCGCCTTGAAGGCAAGACTGTCGGGAACGTACTGCACGGAGTCACTGCCGTCGGCCAACTTTGCTACAATGAGAGAATCCTTCGGCGTTGCCGCAAGGCGCTCTCCGATTTTCACGGCGGAATCCCGCAGAACGCGGTTTGTGCTGAATTCTTTGTAGATGTCGAAGATATTCGCATTCAGCCACACAACAACCGCAGCTCCCATCAGAAACGCCCACATCTTCATGCGCCGTTCGTAGTGATCTTTGAACGACGTCATCGTAAGTTCATACCATTGCTCGATATCCCAGCGGGCCTTTTCCAGGAATCGGGCTTTCTTCTCTATTTCATCTTTCTCGGATTGTGAGAGAGACGAACGGTCGCGCTGCTCAAGCTCGGCAGTGTCGAACAGATCGCCTGCAATTCTGAAGAATGTATCCTTGTTCATTCCCTCCAGCATGCCGGCATCGTTGTAGCCGAACCCGGAAAGCTTGTTCCGAATCTTGTCAACAAGCTGCTTCGCTTCAGGATGCTGCTCGGCGGCCTCCGTGAACTGCATAGCCTGAGGCTTCCACGTCCGCTTGTACGGCGTGTTTGTCAGCAACGCCATCAATTCACGCTCCATCAGTTTTGACTTCATGTGGAATACCTGCTTGGCGATTTGCTGGATGGATTGAACAATCAGGCTCAACAGCAACACGACGGTAATGGTGGCAATGAGACTGTCGATAAGGTCGAACATGACGTTTCTCCTTACATCATTGTGTGGGGAAAAGGGTTGATACTATCCAATCTTGAATTCCATCCACATCGGACGGTGGTCGGAAATATAATAGCGCAAATACGCGTCGAAATTCTTTTTGTTCTTTCCGTTCCCCCACAGGTCGGGAAAAAGAACGGTATCGAAATCAAACACACCTTTGTTGCCGGAGAACGTGTGCTGAGTTGTTTTCGGGAGAACAGCTATCTGATCGTAGTAGGCATCGTTGGCAAGATTGGAGGCGATCTGCGAAGAGTGATTCGGAAGTTCAAGCCCGAGCTTTGTCAGGGCTTTGAAGATGGGATCATCGGGATGGACTTTCGGCAGATTGAAGTCACCCAATGCTACAAGTTCACGGGTGAATGAAAAATTACTTCTGTTCCGCTTGTCCGCCCAGCGCGCAACGGCGAATGTCTCCAACGAACGGCGCTCGATGGATTTCTTGCCGGTATCTCCGTAGTAGAGATGGACGTTGGCAAAGACAAACGAGGTGTTCCCCGCTTGGAATGTTGCGAAGTACGGCGTTCGGTCGAAACCGTTGAACAATTCGGTGACGCCGGGGAGCTTGACGTTCTTGTAGTCGGATGGCGGGAATGCGATCTCGCCGATTTCTTCCAGCGGTTTGAGTTTTCTGCTGTTGTAGAGGAATGCCTTTCGTTCATTGTTGCCGGCAACGTCGGACATGATCACGCGATACGAAGCGGGGAGCTTGGCGTGCACGTCAAAGAGATGCCCGTAGTTCTCCCTGCACTCCTGAAGGGCGACGATATCGAACCAACTGATGATTTCTGCGATGAGGTCGAGATGTGCATCCTGCCGCAACTGCGCGCCGAAATTGGCAACGTTCCATGTTGCGACAAGCAGACGTGTGTTCTTCTTCTGTGGTATGGCGCGGGATTGCCTGTGCTTGTGCAGGCGTTGAATCTCCTGCTGCACATCGAAGTCGAACGGGAACGACGGCTTCGGAAACACCGGCATGGGGAGTTCCTTTTCGTATGTTGCGGTTTCTGGGCGCTTGTGTTTGGGCTACAAGAAACGGAATAAGAAGGGGAAGGTCAAATCACATGAAGAAAATGCCCGTTCCCTGAAAAAGGAAACGGGCATGAATCGGGTCCAGTATGCGACGGGATTATTCCCGAACAACCCAGACTTTGACGACTGCAGAGACGTTCTGATGCAGCTTCACGTTCACGTTGTAGATGCCGAGCGCCTTTATCGGCTCCTCGAGTTCAATGATGCGCTTATCGATATTGAAGTTCTGCTCCTTCAGCGCGTCGGCAATCATTTGAGATGTGACGGAACCGAACAGCTTCTCATCTTCACCCACCTTCATTTGAATGGTGATGGAGACTTTCTCCAGCTCGGCGGCGAGTTTCTCGCTTCCCTTCAATTCCTTTGCTATCCGGCGACCCGCCTGCTTCTTCTCCTCCTCCAGCGCGGCCATTGCACCTTTTGTTGCCGGGTAGGCAATGTTGCGCGGGAAAAGATAGTTGCGGGCGTAGCCGTCTTTCACATCAACAACCTCTCCGATGTTGCCCAGCTTCTCATGCTCTTTGCGTAGTATGACTTTCATGACTTGATTCTCCTCGTGGGCACGTTAGCGAATGGCATCGGAAACAAACGGCAGCAACGCAAGGTGGCGTGCACGCTTGATTGCGGAAACAAGCTGTCGCTGATGCTTTGCACACGTGCCGGTGATGCGCTTCGGAATGATCTTGCCTTGCTCGGTAGTGAAGCGCTGCAGCTTTTTTTCGTCTTTGTAATCGATGTAGATTTCTTTCGCGTCACAGAAGCGGCAAGTCCGCTTTTTGCGGGGCATCTGGCCTTCCTTCTCGCGGCGCGGTTTTCGCGGTGAATTATACACTGTAAGCTCCTTGTCCTATCGTTGATGAGTTATGATGCCGCCGGTTCGTCCGTCTCTTTGAACAGCGGTTCGCGCACAGGAACCGGTTGCTCTGCCGGGGGCTCGACGACAGGGGCGGCTGCTTTTGCAGCGAGAGCCTTTGAGTCGAGCGCTATGGTGAGATAGCGAAGAACCATTTCGTCGAGCTGGTAGGAACGTTCGAGCGCAGCAATCAACGAAGGCGGGGCCGTGAACTCGTAGTTCACGTAAAACCCGTTTGTCTTTTTGTTGATGGAATATGCAAGACGCTTGCGTCCCCATTTGTTCAGAGCGGCAATAGTTCCGCCGTTCTTTGTTATCAACTCCGCAATCCGCGTCACAATAGCCTCAATCTGCGGATCATCAAGCGACGCGTTGATGATAACGGTGGATTCGTACGTTTTGTGCTTGTCCATGATGTCACCTCCCTTTGGACTTCTAATGATGCCCGCCGGTTCTGCGGCGGACAGGTTAGTTTGACCCTTCAATAATCGCCGGGTGGCGAATTGAAGAGTAGAGGGCTTTGTGATGCGGTTTGTCGATCAGCAATTCCGACCGGCCAAACTCACTCAGAAATGTCCCTGCTTCGTGTATTGTACAGATTCATCGTTCGCTCGATTCCTGAGCGAATAAATTCTTCGACTGCATCGGCTGCGGTTCGAACCATCTTCTCGACCTCATTCCGCTCATCGTTCTCGAAAGGGGAGAGGACGAAATCAGCCATTTCATGTTTCGAGGGCGTGTTCTCGTTTCGTATGCCGCATCGAATCCGGGGGAACTCATTCGAGTTCAAATAGTATATCAGCGAACGAAGTCCGTTGTGCCCGCCATCGCTTCCCTTCGCCCGTACCCGGATCGTTCCGAGCGAGATTGCAACATCATCAACAACTGCAAGAATGTTCCTCTCCGGAGTCGGGAACCGTTCAAGCACCTCTATCAGAGCCGAGCCGCTGTTGTTCATGTACGTGAGCGGCTTGACCAGGATTATTTTCTTTCCACCTATAGTCGATTGGCTGAACAGGTACTCGCCCTTGCCGGGCTTCCACATGCACCTAAGCCGTACACTGACTTCGTCGACAACCATGAATCCGATATTGTGTCTCGTATCTTCATACTCGAAGCCGGGATTTCCCAGCCCGACCACAATGACGGGATTGTCGAACACTCCGGTAGACTACTTCTTCTTTTCCGCTTCGCCGCCCTCGGCGCCTTCTTCGGGCTTCTTGCCTTTGCCGACAACCTCGGGCTCTTTCGGCGCCTCCGCAATTGCTGCCTCTGCAGGTGCCGCTTCCTTCACAACGGTCGGCGGTACAACAGACACGACCGGATCATCCGGGTCCTCGTGAACAGTAACGTTCGGAATCGTAAGATCACGAACATACATCGACTGATGAATCCCGAGACCGGACACATTCAATTCAATCTTTCCGGGAATGTGTTTCGGCAAGCAAGAAATCTTCACTTTGTGCATAATGTGCTGCAACATACCGCCATCGCGAACACCTGCAGGAATTCCTCCAACCAACACAACGGGAACATCCAACGATATCTCCTCATCTTCACGCAGACCTTGCAGATCGAAATGAATCGCCCGGTCTGTGACCGGATCGAACTGCAGATCCCGCAGAATCGCCTTTTTACTGATGTCGCCGACTCGCAGATCGATTACATGTGTCTCCGATGTGTAAATGAAGGGATCGAGACTCAGCTTCGGAACCTGAATGGGGATGTTCTCTTCGCCGTGCGCGTAGTACACGCCGGGAATCTTGCCCTCCCACCGGACACGCTTTGCCGTTTTACCGGTTGCGGTTCGGAGTTCCGCGTTCAACGTAATTTCAGCCATAACACTCCTTGTAAAACTGATGTTCGTAAATGAGGTTTCTTCTTAATCCAAAACAGCTCAGCAGTCATCCCTTGTCAATGTCGAACAGCGAACTAATCGACAGATGTTTGTATGTTCGTTTGATAGCTTCGGCGAATAGCTGGGCGATGCTGTCAACCTCGATTTTCGGCGACGTCGTCTTCATCGGCAAGGTGTCGGTAACAACAATCTTCTTCAAATTCGATTTGTTGATGCGATCCATTGCTGCGCCGGAAAACACCGGATGTGTTGCCGCCGAATACACATCGTTGGCGCCCGCCTTCTGCAACGCAACAACAGCATTGGAAAGCGTTCCTGCCGTGTCAATCAAATCGTCAACAATCAGGATGTTCTTTCCTTTGACGTCGCCGATGATGTTCATCACCTCGGCTTCGTTCTGCTTCGGGCGACGCTTGTCAATTACAACGAGATCTGCCTCAAGCCGCTTGGCGTAGGCCCGTGCCATCTTGATTCCGCCGACATCGGGCGAGGCAACAGCCAGATTCTCGATCGGATGATCTTTGAAATGCTTCACCAGCACTGCCGATGAATACAAGTGATCAACCGGTATGTCAAAGAATCCCTGAATCTGCGGAGCATGCAAGTCCATCGTGATCACACGATCGGCTCCCGCAACCGTAATCAGGTTGGCAACCAGCTTTGCCGTGATAGAAACCCGCGGCTGATCTTTTCTGTCTTGCCGGGCGTATCCGAAGTACGGAATCACTGCCGCAACCTTCCGCGCCGAAGCGCGCTTCGCTGCATCAATCATGATCAGCAACTCCATCAGGTTCTCGGCAGGTGGATTTGTGGACTGCACGATGAACACATCGCTGCCGCGAATGTTCTCACTGTACTTCACCCACATTTCCCCGTCGCTGAACACCTTGATCTCGCAATGACCCAATGGCTTACCCAACTCGGCCGAGATTTTCTCGGCAAGTGGTTTATTGGAACGTCCTGAAAAAACCTTGAGTTCGCTTGCCATTCAGGTGATGCAAAAGATTGCGATATCGGGACTTGCAGCAGGGGAAGGCCTACCTACAGCAGAACCTGTACCTTTCAGCCCGAAAAAGATACGGAAAAGGGGAGAGTTGTGCAAGGTACATGTGGGCGTGCCTCAAAGAAGGAGACTTTTTCGCAAAACGCCGAGGATTCCAACCATGGGCTTTTCTTCGTGAAACCTTTGAGTCTTGGAGTCTTTGCGGCAAATTCGTTCGTCGCTCATTGGTGAGTTATTAAGAAAGATTAAAGGAAAGCCGCGCCTTTGATTGACGCGGCTTTCATTCCCCACACCGAAAAACTCGCGCTTTATTTGAGTAAAACGAGCTTCTTTGTCGCCGTGTATTCGCCTGCCTGCAGACGGTAGAAGTACACGCCGCTTGAGAGCTTATGTTGGTTCTTTCCAACTATGTAGGAATGCGTGCCGGCTGCAAGTTGTGCATCGACAATCGTTGCCACCTCCTGCCCGATCAGATTGAAAATCTTCAATGTTGCGAATGAGTTTCTCGGCAAGTCGAAGCTGATGTTTGTTTCGGGGTTGAAGGGGTTTGGATAATTCTGATGCAACGCGAACGATACGGGGATAACGTCGGATTCGCCAACCGATGTTACGTTCTTCACGCGCAATGTCAACTCGACGGGCACAGTCGTTGAGTTCGGGTCGTTGCTAACAACGAAGAGACGAACTGAGTATGTCGAATCTATTTGAAGTCCGGCAGACTTGACATTCACTGACACGGCAACGGTCATGCCCGAGTCCGCTGTTCCGATTTGTGGAGAGATGGTGAGCCACGATGCACCGCTTGTGTCGAGTACGGCGAAGTTCAGCGTGCCTCCGCCAAGATTGCGAACGGAGATCGTGTTTGTCACGCTGTCGCCGATGACAAGCGTGTCGCGGATTATCGTCGGCGAAACCTGAATGATTGCTGCCGGCGGCGTAGAAACATTCATGCTGATTGGGACATCGACGGAAACTCTTCCGGGCGACTGTAATGCAATGTTGGCATTGAACGTTCCGGCAGGTTTTGCCGCCAGAGATGTTACCTGCACCATTGCCGAATCATTGCTTTCGAGAACGAGACTTGCCGGCTTGAATGTCAGCCACGAAACACCCGTCTCGCCGCCGATATTCGCATGCCCGATCTGCGGAGCAAAATCGGGGAGCGGATTTGCATTTGGTTGGATGTGAGACGAGAGGAACCCGATATTCATCTTGCCGTCCGGGTCGTTCAGGGAACTGACTGTGATGCCGCTGATTGCAGTTTCGGTTCCAATCGTCAGCACGCTGTCGCGCTGAATGCTCAGCAAGAACGGCAACCCTACAATCGTGAGCGTGTCGTTTTCCGTGCTGATGACGACGCCCGCACGAATCCTTCCGAAACCGGTAAGTGAGTCAATCAAAATTCCGCTCGCATCAATCAATATCTCACGCTCCGAGCCGATGTCACGTGACGGCAAACCCAGTCCAAGAGGAGTAGGAAACCGTCCCGTTCCAAAATCCTGATCCGTATCAACCGAGAGAATGATGATGATGTTCGTATCGGGGAGATCGTTCATTACCACCTTGAAGTCATGATACGATCCCAATGGGCCGGTTCTGAACTGATATTGCACACGATAAATATCCGCCGCCGCAGGCCCGACTTCCCCGCGTTCGTCCGTAAGAATCGTAGTGTATGCCAACGGATTGCTCGGGGGTTCTCCGCCTCCTATAAATGAGGAAGGTGTAAGATTCGCCCGTTGAAACGCCGGACGTAGTTTGTCAATGATTGATTGCAGATTGAATCCGGCTCCTTGACTTGCTCCGCCGGAAAGTGCCGTAGATGTTTGTCCGGATTCGATGAGGTTGACCGAGACTTGTCCCGCCGTCAAATTCTTGATCTTCAACGAATCCCTGAACACTCGTCCCGTCGGTCCGTTGAACGCAAATGCTGAAGGGAACACAACAATGCCGGTATCAGGCGGTGGTGCTATTGTCGTGAAGCCGTGCACTCGAATGTCATCAACATAAATCCCGTCACGATTATCTCCTCCGTCCGCAGACATTCGGAATCGCAACTTGATTTGGGAATTGACATAGCCGGACAAATCCGCCGATTGCTCGACCCACGTTCCCCCCGGCGTGTAGCTATCGTATCCCCAGGTACCGGCGGGTTGCTTGCTGCCGCTACGTGCCGAGCCGAAATGAGAAAGCTCAGAGCGGAGCGTTGTCCAGGTTGTTCCGTTGTTGGATGAAATCTCGACCGTCGCAAAATCCCACGTCGGCTCAACAGCCCACTTCGTCCAGAACTTCAGTTGTGCATGATTGTAGCCCGCCAGATTGATGGCGTTATTGAGTGTGAGAGAATTGTTTGCGTTCGTCGCATAGTTTCCCGTCGGGCTGTCGGTGAATGCAAACGGGGGAGTATGCGCGTTGGATGTCGTACCCCAACCCGTGCCTGTATTCCAATTACCCGTTCCGTTCGAGGCACTGTCGGCGAACAACACAGTCGGCGTGCCGATGAAGTATTGCAACGTATCTATTTTCAGGAAACCGTCACCGTCAGTAATCGTCACGTAAAAGAAAACAGGAACGCCCTCCGTTGCATTGGTGGCCACCGTTCCGTTCAGAATGACCTGACGTTCTTGTTGCGGCATTATTTGATTGATGAGAACAGGACTCGTGAACTGGACGGTTGGCAGACTGCTCGTTGCCTGAACCGAAATCATATTTCCGTAGCCTGTACCTTTGTTCTTTACTGTCGCAGCGAGCGAGAAGTTCTCACCTCTGTTCAAAAATCCATTATTGCTTTCCTGAACTTCGTGCCTTACAACAGTTGTGTACTGTCCCGCAAAATATGCAAGCAGCATGTTCGTTGGATGGAAAGCCATTGCAAGCGGCAGAATTCTCGCCGAAGGCGCCCAGAATCCGTCGGTTTCAATGCCAACTTCCGGCGTCATTGCATAGGCAATCGGCTTCGTTGTATCGCCGAACATGTAATCATCCGAGTTGCCGCGAGTAGAGTAGTTCACCGTTTGCTGATCGGTGCCGTTCGTAGCTCTTGAATGCGCCGTCATGAAATACGCCCAGTCGCGGTACGTCAGCGAATCGCCATTCTCTCTCGACAAATATCCCCACGGATAAATCAGGTAGCTTCCGTATGTATGATAGTTGAGGCATGTCTTGATGTTGCGTGACCGCATGAAGTTGTCGATTGCCTGGGTTTCCGGATCGGAGAAGGGAGAAGGCCCGCGATAGGTATCGCTGCTCGGCGTTGTGCTCGATCCGCCGTTCGACGCATTCCACATATACATCGGGCCGTAGTTGCGGTTGAGATCGACGCCGAAGCTGCCGCCGTTATCGCGACGGTTCTTGCGCCACATGCCTCCGCCGTTCGGGTTCGTCGAGCGGTTGTACTCGTAACCGTCGGGATTGACAACAGGGATGAACCACTGCTGGCGGTTGTTGACGAGATACGTTGCACGAGCATCGGTAGTGTAATTCTCCAGAAGCCACCACATGTAGTACACAACCGACATCATTCCGGCAGGCTCGCGTGCGTGGTGCAGCGACGTATAGAGAGCTTCGGGTGTTCCCGCGCTTTGACTGCTGCCGATTTTCACAATCCAGATTGCCCGACCCTGTTGCGAGCGTCCGATGGAGTCGCGAACCGTAATCAGATTTGGATAAAGAAGGCGCATTGAGTCGAGTTGCTGGATCACTTCCTGAAGTGTGTAGTGGCCCCCCATACTGCCGAGGCCGAAGCCGAGAGCATTCACCGGGCCGCCGGAAAGGCGCTGCTCGTAGTATGCGGCGAGATCGTCAATCACAACACTGTAGCCGATACCCTGACGGGCAAGTTCCTGAAGCTCGAACTCGCCGGCTACAAACTCCATCATGCCGCCGATCTTGCCTTCTGATCCCTCGTGATCAATGCCCGTCGACCAGATGCGGTCAAGAGTGGCTTTGTCGGGGACGAAAATACTGACTTGTTTGAATGTTTCCGCCGCAAACGCAACGGCAAAACAGAATGCGGCAATGAGAATGAACGTGACTCTGCGGAACATCATTGAACTCCAAATATGGTGAGAACAATTGGGGGGAATACCTGAAGAAAAGTACGGAATGATGTCGTGAACCACAAGGCAATTGATTCTCTCTTAGCCAATGAGTATTTTGACCCTAGTTCATTCCTATTTCCTACCAACAAAACAACACATGGAGACAGTATGAGTACAAACGCAATCCTGACAAAACCGGCAGTATCAACAAGCGTGCTCTCACAAACGCTCTGGATTACGGCATTTGCAGCGGCAACGGCAATCGGCGCACGTGTGGAAATTCCCAACATTCCCGTTCCGTACACATTACAGACATTGTTCGTGCTGCTGGCCGGAGCTTTTCTCGGCGCACGCAACGGGGCCATCAGCATGATGCTGTACCTTGCAGTCGGAGCCCTTGGCGCGCCGGTATTTTCGCTCGGCGGATTCGGGTTTGCGAAACTTCTCGGGCCCACAGGCGGCTATCTGATTGCATTTCCGGTTGCCGCGGCACTTGTCGGGTACCTTGTGCATCAGTACAAGAGTTTTCCTGCCGTTTTGCTTTCGATGTTTGCCGGATTGCTTGTCATCTTCACGTCGGGCACGCTGCATCTCTATGCGTTCTACATCAAAGATCTGGCAGCCGCGTTCACATCGGGCTTCCTGATTTTTTCATGGTGGGATGTGTTGAAGCTGTTTGCGGCTTCGATGATTTACTTTGAGGTTGCGAAGAGGTGGAGAAGACTTGGCTAATAATCAGAAAAGGCACCATGATGAAAAATGAATACACGGCGGTAGTTAAACAAGATAATGGTTGGTGGATTGGGTGGATCGAAGAAGTGCCCGGTGTTAACTGCCAGGAGAAGACGTACGAGGAACTGAAGGAAAGCCTCGAGATTACTCTAAAAGAGGCGCTGGAATTTAACCGGCAGGACGCATTATCAGCTGCGGGCAGTGGATTTCAGGAAGAAAAAATTGCGGTATGAAAAGGAAGGAGCTACTCCGCTACCTCCAAGAGCAAGGTTGTGAATTCGTGAGAGAAGGTGGAAAACATTCGTGGTGGAGTAATCCGAAGTTGAATAAGCGCTCTGCTGTTCCAAGACATTCTGAGATTAAGGATATTCTGGCAAACAAGATCTGCAAAGATTTGGGTGTGGAGCGGATCAAATAGCCGTGTGAGGAATGACCGAGGAATGTCACGCGTGAACCCGCTGTAAGCGAACGTTCTTTGATACATCAATATGGAGGAAATCCGCAATGCCACGATTTCTCATCGAAGTCGCGCACGATCCGACACCCGGAGAATGCGGGCGAGCTATCGAGCTTCTCCTCGGGTCGGGCTCGCATTTTGTCTCTACGGCGGAGTGGGGCTGCTCGGACTCGGTACACAAGGCATGGATGATTGCCGATGTTGACACCAAAGAACAGGCCGCGTTGTTGGTTCCTCCTGCCTACCGATCCCGCTGCACAGTTGTGCAACTCACGAAGTTCACGATTGATGATCTCGGCACAATCCTCACACAGCATAATTTTGACAAGAAGTAGTGCGGTTTCGCAGAAGGCCCGCTGTCCATCACCGACCCCGGCATGAATGTGACAGCGCTTGTCGAAGAAAACCCGACCCGCTGATGCTCCTGCCTGTGCCGGCAGGCAGCCGCGAACAGGATAGAGTTCGTTTCAGCGAAGCCTGTACCTCAGAAATGAAACCTCACGCCCGGCACATCTGTGCTCAAACCTCGGCAGTAGGTCGGTTTCGTACGAAAGCAAGGATTCAAGATTCGCGTGAGATCAGGCAATCACATAAGGAGGACACCATGGCAATGGAAGAAGCAATGGCATTGACGAACCGTCTTCTCGCCCAGACGCAGGCACTTGGCGCTGCCACAGCATATCTGAAACTGAACGAGGATGGTCGCAAGGTAAATCCTGCACTCCATGGACATCTCGAACGTGTCGTGGATTTGCTTGGTGCCCGACAAGCGCTCGCCGATCTCAATGACCAGGAACGGGCTGTCGTTACCTCTTTTGCTCGATCGTATCTCCATCAGGCATTGGAGTTGATGGATGATCCCGCCCGGACTAATGCCTGGTCTCATAGCGATCCGACTATCCTTCAAGCGCAAGGCTCCGCGTCGGCAGTTGTTGCGAAGCTGATTGCCGACGCCGGGTTCGGGGGGCAGGGAATTCATATCCTCGATATCGGCACCGGTGTTGCCGGATTGGCGATTTCTTTTTGCAAGACTTTTCCGAACTCGACTGTGGTCGGGCTTGACCCTTGGGAGCCGGCGCTTTCGCTGGCGCGGACGAATGTTGCCAACGCAGGCCTTGAATCGCGCATCACGCTTCATGGCCTTCCGATCCAATCCTTTGAAGACAAAGAGGGCTTCGATCTCATCTGGCTTCCGTCGTTTTTCATTCCCGAATCTGTGATTGACGACGCGATGAGAAGGGCCAAGAATTTCCTTCGTCCAAACGGCTTTCTGATTGTCGGGGTGATTGAAGGAGGAGGCGACCCGCTGGCAGAAGCCATTGATGCCATGATCACCGTCCGGTCCGGCGGTTCCGCACTGGAACCGGTTGAAGTGATAGCGCGACTCACGAAAGCAGGCTTCGAATACGCTTGTGAAGTGGAGCGCACGTGGCAGGCACCATTGCGTTTGGTTGCGGCGCAGTAAAGAGATGTCATCCGATATGCTGTTAACTTTCGCAGTTTCTGTTCTCATTCTCTCAACACCGCTCTTTGCTCAATTACCCTTGTACCTTGAGCAAAGGCATATCTGCCATCAGAGAGCAACGAATTTCTCAATGTCCAATTCTCCGACATGAGTTTCAATCTGAACAATAGCATCGCCATCCTTGAACGCACTCCCGACGTTCTGCAAACCTTACTGTCGGGCCTTTCACATGAATGGACGCATCACAACGAAGGCGGAGATTCGTGGAGTCCTTTCGACGTTATCGGCCATCTTATCGATGGCGATGAAACGGACTGGATGGCACGATTGCGCATCATTCTTGGGCAGGGGTTCAATCGCAAGTTCGAACCTTTCGACCGGTTCCGTAACCTTCAAACAAACAAAGGGAAATCACTTGAAGAACTCCTTGCACGATTCTCCGAACTTCGGGCAAAGAATCTCGCTGATTTGAAGGCGCTGAACCTCAACGACGGCCATTTGCGACTAACAGGCGAGCATCCGGAGTTCGGGACTGTAACGCTTGAGCAGCTTCTTGCAACCTGGGTAGTGCACGACCTCGACCATCTTGCCCAGATTTCCCGCGTAATGGGAAAGCAGTACAGGAAGGCTGTTGGACCTTGGGAACAGTATCTGTCTGTGCTGCATCGGTGAAGCTCATTTGCACTTGAGTTGCTTGATTGACAATTCAATTTGAAAACGGCCATTCATGTCGTTCGGAGGTGACTGGGGTTGCATCCTATTTTGTTGATTGTCCGTCTCAACTGAGACCATCACACTATTAAGGGGGATCCTGACTCATGACACTGCAACGTTCACCGATTTCCCAGGTTCGCGCAGTACGACACATTATTGCATTGATTTTGTGTGTCGCGGCGCTGTTCATCGGCGCGGTATTGTTTCTTCATTACTGGAGAGGGATTCCCATCGGCTACCTTACCCGTGACCCGACTGCGGTCGCCGGTGTACAGGCGTACATCGGCTTCTTCTCGCAACTTGGTATATTCTTTTGGGCCGGTGCAGCGGCTGTGTGTTTTCTGGCTGCTGCAATCCTCACGCAACATGCGGAGAGTTCTGAGACAAGAAAGTTCCTTATTGTGTCGGGACTCATGACGCTGTTTCTCAGTTTTGATGATGTCTTTCTCCTTCATGAAGAAGTGTTTCCATACTTCGGGATACCGGAAAACGTTGTAGTTCTCAGTTATCCCGGATTCGTATTGCTCTACCTTTTCCGGTTTCGTTTTCTGATATTGAGCACGGAGTACATGCTTCTCGCGACAGCACTTTTCTTCTTTGCAGTGTCTTTCGTTCTCGATTTCTACAAACCACCGCAATTGGACAGGTATTTGTATGAAGACGGGGCGAAACTGACAGGCATTATTGCGTGGATGACGTATTTCTTCCGGGTCGGGATGCTTGCGGCTCGTCGAATGGTGGCACTCCGGGTTCCCAATAGTTAGATAGGAAACTGATCTTGCGGGGACGGTAACGCATTGACTTTGTCTAACATGTATTGAGGAGGAACCATGACTGCATTCCTGACGCTTCTCGGCGTTATGCTTTTTCAAACGCCTTCAAACCAACCGGATGATTCGTGGGGGTTTTGGGATTTCCAACTCTACATCGGAATTGCGGTGATTGTCTTAGCAGTATTAGGGTACGTTTGGAAAGTGTGGATTGAAAAACGGGAAGAGACAGAAACGCAAACAACCGGCAAGCAAACTCCAAAAATTCAATCTCCAAAGCCCAATCCTTCACGATCCAAGAAGAAGAAAACTCCTTCTAGTTCCGTTGCCGCCGCTCCCGTAATTTTCATCTCCTACCGTCGCGAAGACAGCAGCGATGTAACGGGACGAATGTATGATCGCCTGAGCCAGCATTTCGGGAAGCAGTCGGTTTTCAAAGACGTCGATTCAATTCCCCTGGGCGTCGATTTCCGGAAACATCTGGGTGATTCAGTCGGAAAATGCGACGTTCTTATCGCGGTTATCGGCAGACAGTGGGCTTCGGGAGAAGGGGGAAGTCGATTGAACAATGAGCGTGATTTTGTCAGAGTAGAAATTGAAGCTGCACTCCAACGCGACATTCCTGTTGTGCCTGTACTCGTTCAGGGTTCGCAAATGCCGCGTGAAAGCGATCTGCCGCCATCACTACACTCGCTTTCCTATCGCAACGGAATTGCTGTCCGCCCCGATCCCGATTTTCATCAGGATATGGACAGACTTATCAAAGGTATTGAAGAACACCTAAAAATCTGACGTGAATGTCAGTGCCAGTTTTCCTCTGAAGTCAGCCTTCCAAACCCGTATGCCGAGAAGTGGTTGATTATGCCCTTCTTCAGCATGATGTTTCCCTTATTGCCGCTTATCGTGATCTTCTCGAAGTCCTGAGAAACAAAACCGCCCGAGGAAGTAACATACACGAACTTGATGATTTCACGCGGCGAGAACGGATCGAGATTGATCAGCGTAACATCCAACAATGCAGGCTTGAGAAATTGCAATCCCTCCGGCTGGAATTCAATAACTGCATGTGAGCTGTCGATCGTCATCGTCACGGGTGTCGTATCACTTACCGCTCCGCCGGGAACCGTGAATTTTACATCGAACATTGCAGTGCCGAACCTCTCAGTTTCGTAGCTGATCGTTCCGCTCAGGATTGTTGTTCCGGATGGCGATACCAGTTTTGTAACCCGCACACTGTTGGGTTGCGAGAGCAGAGGTCTGGGCAACTTGAGTAATGTTCCCGGTGAAGGTCCGGGATTTGTATTGCCCGCAGGATTCTCATGTTGCCCTATAATGCCATGTTGCAAAGAATCCACGGGCGGCTCGGCAACATTACATCCCCAAATAGCAAGTGTGAATGAAAGCCCAAGAACAATCACGATAGATTTCTTCAAACGACATTCCCCTGGTTGGTGAGAGATACGGGTTCGGGAATTTACAGGTTCAAGATATGTGCCGCTCCGTGCTTGGGTTTTTGCAGCACATATCGATACTTTTTCTTCCGGCCCTTGGTTTCCAAACCTGTCGATTCTACAAACCCACTCCTGCTTATTTTCTCAACAGCATCATTTCCAAATTCAAGAAACTGATTCTCGCTTTTTCCAAATCTGACAATGAAAGCGTGAGAAATGTCCAATTCTGCTTAATTTGATTGTTTTCTCTTGGCGCGGATTGTGATGGAAATGAGGTAATTCCATCATTTCTCATTGTCAGGATTAGCGAATGGCCACAACAGAGCAAGCGACCAAGAAAGGCATCGGGTCGCTGGTTGTAACAGTGGAGCGATGTAAAGGCTGCGGCTTTTGCATCGAGTTTTGCCCGACAACGGCGCTGAAGTTTTCCGAGCAGTACAATGCAAAAGGGTATCATCCGCCTGTGCTGATTGCGCAGGAGTTATGCAACGGATGTAACATCTGCGGATTACTGTGCCCCGATTTTGCCATCTACGGTTTTATCAACAAGAAAAAGAAACAAGGAGTACCCGCGTGAAAGCTGATCCAAAAGGAGTATTGACGGGCTTCCACTTTCTCGACGGCGATCATGCTTGTTCCGAGGGAGCTATTGCCGCGGGATGTCGTTTCGTTGCCGGATACCCGATCACACCGTCAACGGAAGTTGTCGAGCGGATTGCGGCACGCTTTCCGTATGTCGGCGGAATGTTTATACAAATGGAAGATGAAATCGCGTCCTCCATTGCAATTCAAGGCGCAGTGTGGGCCGGCAAGAAGGCAATGACTGTCACGTCGGGTCCCGGTTTTTCGCTGATGATGGAACACATCGGACTGGCGGCAATGACAGAAGCGCCTTGCGTGTTTGTCGATGTGCAGCGTGCAGGGCCATCCACCGGCTTGCCGACACAGCCTGCACAGGGCGATATGATGCAGGCGAGGTGGGGCTCGCACGGTGACTACGGCGTTATTGCCCTCTCGCCGAATTCGCCGCAGGAGTGTTTCGATCTGACCATCAAGGCATTCAATCTTGCAGAAGAATATCGTGTGCCGGTGATGTTCATGATGGATGAATGTGTCGGACACATGACCGAACGGGTTGTCATTCCTCCGGCCGATCAGATTGAGATTGTGCCCCGCAAGTTCTATGAAGGCGCAAAGTCGGAATATCTTCCCTACAAAACCAACGGCAACCTCGTTCCCGACATGGTAAAAGCCGGCGACGGGTTCAACATTCATGTTACGGGATTGACGCACGACGAGCGGGGCTATCCGAGCATGACTATTCAAACGCAGGAGAAGCTCATCCCCCGACTCGTCAACAAAATAAAACACAATGCACACAAGATAGTCGAATACATCGAGGATGAAGTAGAGGGGGCCGATGTTGTTGTGGTAACGTACGGCATATCATCGCGTACGGCGATTCCGGCAATCGAGCAGGCACGAAAAGAAGGCATCAAAGTCGGCCATCTCCGCCTTGTCGTTGTGTGGCCTTTTCCCGAATCCCGCATTCGGGAGCTTGCGGCACAAGTGAAATCGTTCGTCGTTCCCGAGTTGAATTTGGGTCAGATTGTGTATGAGGTGGAACGATGCGCAGCAGGCAAAGCGCGTGTCGAATTGGTTGGTCATGCGGGCGGTACAGTGCATAACCCGAAAGACATCTACAACGTCATCAAGAAGAGTGTAAAAGGATAGTCATGGGTCAAGAGGTTTTTGAAGTCGAGCAGGCAGTTCCATCCAATACTGTCGAATCCTTTCTCCGCATGGACAGGATGCCGCATATCTGGTGTCCGGGTTGCGGCATCGGAACAACGGTCAACTGCTTCGCGCATGCGCTGGAAACCAGCGGACTTGATTTGCAGAAAGTTGCGGTTGTATCGGGCATCGGCTGCACGGGGCGCGTTGCGGGGTACGTGAATCTCGATTCGTTCCATACAACGCACGGAAGGGCAATTCCTTTTGCCACCGGACTCAAGCTCGCCAACCCCGAATTGAAAGTAGTTGTGTACAGCGGCGACGGCGACCTGACGGCGATTGGCGGCAATCATTTCATTCACGCGGCTCGCCGCAACGTGGACATGACGGTTATTCTTGTCAACAACTTCATCTATGGAATGACGGGCGGACAGGTGGCACCCACAACGCCGATGACAGCTACTGCCTCAACCACCCCCTACGGCAACTACGAGCAGTCGTTCAACTTGCCATATCTTGCCGAATCGTGCGGCGCTGTGTATGTTGCACGCTGGACTGCGTTCCACGTTCGCCATCTTACCAAATCCATCAAGGAGGCGTTGGCGAAGAAGGGATTCTCGTTTATCGAAGTCCTGGCTCCATGCCCGACGCTGTACAGCCGCAGAAACAAACTCGGCGACGGATTGGATCAAATGGTCTA
>JAANMW010002090.1_pt1 | contig 18834 bp, 14 predicted proteins | sample 7279671 | NCBI WGS metagenome assembly JAANMW01 (sample SAMN14094541, study PRJNA606508) | bioreactor metagenome | isolation source: A lab-scale SPAN reactor treating ammonium-rich wastewater day 247 | place: Ireland: Galway | collected 2017-09-19
CGAGCAGGAGGCCAAGAAGAAGGCTCAGGAAGAGGCCGCCAAGAAGAAGGCCGAGCAGGCCGCCAAGAAGAAGGCCGAGCAGGAGGCCAAGAAGAAGGCAGGGCAGGGAGGCACCAGCCAGAACAAGTCCGGCCTCGGTGACGGCACCAACCCGGGCCAGGGCGGCGGCACCGGCAACTCGCCCAACCAGGGCACCAACAACCCTGGGAACAAAGGATGAGGTCGCCGACCATGACCCCTCGTCAAGATCTCGGCCTCGGCCGACCCGGACTGCGCAAGCGGCCGGACACGTTCGACCTGGCCATCGCCGTCCTCGCGGTCATCCTGGCCATCCTGCTATGGCAGATGCCGGCCCGCACCGACGTCCAGATGCTGGCCACCCGGGACAACGAGCTGCACCACCTGGCGCTGGTCTTCCCACCCATCCCGAACGGGATGATCATCGACTGGGAGGATCCTGTCCTGGCCGAATGGCTGGCCGAATCGTCGCTCTCGCGCCGGGTGGTCGGCCGACTCGATCCGGCCGGACGCAAGCTGGCGGTGCGGCCCTGGCTGTATAGCGAAACCTGGCTCCCGCAGCCCATCGCCGCGGTCGACGACAACGGCTGGTTCGAGGCCACCGTGTGGTTCGACCCGCACTACCGGGCGCCGTTGGTGATGAACCTGGAGGTCGAGGATCAGAGCACCGGCCAGGTCACGGCTTCGTACACTTACTTCTTCAAGGCAGGCGTGCGGTGATGGGAGCGCGGACGTGAAGGCGAAGGGTGCGGCATCCTTGTTGCAAACGCACGGGCAACGGCCGGTCAGTCAGGCCCAGGCCTGGGTGATCGTGGCCCTGGGGGTGGTCGCGGCGATCGTCGTCACGGTGCTGGTGCTGGGCTACGAAGGCCGCCGCGGCAACGGGGTCATTTCCGGCCAGGTGATGTTCGAGGACCGGCCGTCGAAGGGCGCCCAGATCGAGGTCTACGGCTGTCGCGCCTGCCTGGCCCAAACCGACGGCGACGGGCGGTTCACGGTCGAGAATGTTCCCACCGGACCCGTCACGCTGGTCATCCGCCGCGGCAATTTGCGCAGCGGCTACCCCATCCAGATCCCGCCAGGCGCGCACGTCGACGTCGCCACCCTCCCGTTGCTCCGCTGGCGGCCCCTGCCCGGCCGCGAGCGCGGCTTCCTGGTCCACTGAGCGGCTACGCCTCGGTCGGCCGATTCCGCTTCAGCGCCCGTCCCGCCGTCACCCCGGTGTGCTCGCCATCGTCTTTGAGCACCTGGCCGTTGACCAACACGTAGGGGATCCCGGCGGGGAATTGCTTCGGCTGCTCGAAGGTGGCCGTGTCCTGGACCTGGTCGGGGTCGAACAGCGTCAGATCGGCCCACAACCCGACCTTGATCACGCCGCGGTCGACCAGCCCGATCCGCGCCGCGCTGGCCCCGGTCATCTGCCGCACGCACTCCTCCCAACTCAAGACCCCCAACTCGCGCACGTAGCGGGCCAGGTAGCGCGGAAAAGTGGCGTAGACCCGCGGGTGCGGGCTGTCGCCGACCAGGATCCCGTCGCTCCCGACCATGTGGGTCGGGTGGCGCATGATGTGCTGGATCGCGTGCTCGTGACCGAAGAAGCTGACCAGATTGACCTCGCCCTCGTTCTCGACCAGCAACTGCGTGACATACTCCCAGGGCGTCTGCTGGCGCCGTTCGGCCTGCACGTTGACCCGGATGCCCAGCACCTCGCGCCAGGCCGGGTGCTTGACCCCGCTGACCTGCACCCGGGTCCAGTCCATGGGCACCCCGTGGGTGCCGTCGCAGCCGGTCACCTCGACGTCTCGGCGCATCCGCTCGTTGGCTTCCGGCTCCTGCAGCAGCCGGACCACGGCGGCGCGGCCCTGACCCTGGGCCCAGCCGGGGAACATGCCGATGAACGAGGTCGAGCCGGCGGCGTAGGGGTACGAGTCGCAGGTCACGTCGAGACCCTCGGCCCGGCCACGCTCCAGCACCTCGGTGTAGTACTCGTGCTTGTGCTCGTTGCAAGGGAAGACCACCTGGTGGTGGGTGTAGTGCAGCGCGATGCCGCTCTCCCGGGCGATGGTCAGCGCCTCCTCGGTGGCTTCGACCACGCCGGTGCCGTAGCTCCGCAGGTGCGGCATGAACACGCTGTCCCATCTGGCCGAGGCGGCGCACAAGGCGATCAGCTCGGCGGTGTCGCCGTAAACGCAGGGGGCGTAGGTCAGCCCGGTGGAGAACCCCACCGCGCCGTCGCGCATGCCCTGGTCCACCAGCTCGCCCATGCGCGCCAGCTCGGCGGGGGTGGCCTTTCGATTCTCGGTCCCCATGGCGGAGACCCGGATCGGCCCGTGGGGCAGCAGAAAGGCGACGTTGACCGCAACCTGCCGGTCGAACCGAGCGAGGAACTCGGCCACCGAGCGCCAGGAGTAGTCGAGGTCGGGCTTGCCGTTGATCGGCGAGCAGATCTCGATGAAGTACTCCAGCGCCTCGTCGGTCACCGGGGCGTAGCTCAGCCCGTCCTGACCGATCACCTCGGTGGTGATGCCCTGCATGACCTTGGGCTCGTGCCGCGGGTTCTCCAGCAGCCGGAGGTCGCTATGGGTGTGGAGGTCGATGAACCCCGGCGCGACGAACAGCCCTTCGGCGTCGATCACCCGGTGCGCCTTGACGTCGCGCAACCGGCCCATGGCCGCGATCCGGCCGTCCTTGACCGCCACGTCGGCGTGGAACCAGGGGCTGCCGGTCCCGTCGATCACCCGCCCGCCGCGGATCAGGATGTCCACCTCGCTCAACCGCTGTCTCCGATGCGGCGCGGTTCGCGGGCGGCGGTCGGGCTCCTGCCCAAAGCGCGGCGCCGGCGGAGACCGCCGGCGCCGTGGCAGACAGGTCAATCGTTGAACGTCAGTCGTCTTGGCCGCCGACCGACCACATGCCGGGCTCCGACCGCTGCAGCCACTTCACGTGGCCGTCCAGGAAGGCGTAGTTGTTGCCGTCGTTGTGCGGGTTGTTGGTCACGGTTGTTTCGCGCGACCAGTAGTAGTCGTACGAGCCGCCCGAGACGCTGTCGTGGTCGGTGCCGCCCTCACCCAGCTTCAGCTCGCAGATGATGATGGTGTTGGCCGGGTAGTCGAACACACCCAGCGCATAGGCGGTGTAGCCGTCGAACGGATAGGCGTTGTTGCTCGGCACGGTTCGACCGCAGGCGCAAGCCGAGCCGGCCGCGACGCCAACCTGGTGCACCGGCGAACCGCCGGGCCAGGTGTAGCTGAGCTTCATCGCGCCGTTGCCGGTGGTCCGGTCGACGCTCCAACTGGGACAGGTGAACTGCTGCACGTTCTTCACGTACGGGTACACCATGTCCACGCAGTTGTAGCCCCATTGACCCAGCACCGCCTGCCAGCGCATCGGCAGCCGTTCGTCGTAGTCCTGAACGTATTGCAGCGTCGCCAGGGCGAGCTGCTTCTGGTTGCTCTGACAGCTCGACTGCCGCGCCTTCTCCCGCGCCTTGGCGAACACCGGGAACAGGATCGCCGCCAGGATCGCGATGATGGCGATCACCACGAGCAACTCGATCAGCGTGAAGGCACGCTTCCGCATGGTCTGACCTCCAGCCCGACCGCCGTCAACGTCACGCCGGTGTCGGGTCTCCCTGGCGGTCAGTACGCCGGATCACACGGAGTGTTCAGTGGCCAACTTGAACCGAAACTGAACGGGCGACTGGCCGGCAAGGACACGGCGCCGGCGGTCGCTGCCGGCGCCGTGCAGGTCAGGCCAGCCGCAGTGCTCAGTCGTCCTCGCCGCCGACCGACCACATGCCGGGCTGCGAGCGCTGCATCCACTTCACGTGGCCGTCCAGGAAGGCGTAGTTGTTGCCGTCGTTGTGCGGGTTGTTGGTGACCGTCCGCTCGCGGTCCCAGAGCCGGTCGTACAGGCTGGTGGTGCCGTCCCAGTCGGTGCCGCCCTGGCCGACCTTCAACTCACAGATGATGATCGTGTTGGACGGGTAGTTGAACACGCTCAGGGCATAGGCCGTGTAGCCGTCGAACGGGTAGGCGTTGCTGCTGGGCACCCGCTTGCCGCAGCTACAGGTCGAACCCGCCGCCACCCCGGACAGGTGCACCGGCGAGCCGCCCGGCCAGGTGTAGCTGAGCTTCATGGCGCCATTGAAGTAGGTGACGTCCGTGCTCCAACTCGGGCAAGTGAACTGCTGCCGGTTCTTGACGTACGGGTAGATCATGTCCGTCAGGTTGAAGCCGGTCTGGCCCAACCGCCCGTTCCAGCGCACCGGCAGCCGCTCGTCGTAGTCCTGAACGTACTGCAGCGTCGCCAGCGCGAGCTGCTTCAGGTTGCTTTGACAGCTCGACTGCCGCGCCTTCTCCCGCGCCTTGGCGAAGACCGGGAAGAGGATCGCCGCCAGAATGGCGATGATGGCGATCACCACCAACAACTCGATCAGCGTGAACGCTGGCCGTTCACGCGGCGTGAATCCGCGTCGTTTCATGGCTTCCACTCCTTGCCGGGAGGGCCGGTGACGCCGCCCCTCCCACCCAGATTGCCTCTCGTCCGGATTATCGCCGAACCGCCCGCGGGAAGCCAGCGGCAAGTTGACGGGGAATTGACTTGGAGGTAGCCGCGGAATATCGCCAGACGAGTTACTACTCAGCCACCAGTTCTCGACCGGGACCAGCCTTTCCCCTCCTTGCAAGGAGGGGATAAAGGGGTGGTTCGCCAACGAGCACGCCACTCGGAGCGAACCACCCCTGAATCCCCTCCTTCCAAGGAGGGGAAAGGTCGGTGCGTGGTTCAACGAGTGGCTGTCGGCGGGCTGCTTCGTGCCGGACGGCCTGGCTGAGTAGTTACCCAGACAACAAGAAACCGGGCCGCCGTCGGTTGGCGGCCCGGTTGATCGTCTTCCGCGCCGAGGCTCAGTCGTCGGCGTCGCCGACCGACCAGAAGCCGGCCGGGGCGGTGCTCATCCACTTCACATGGCCGTCGCAGAAGGCGAAGTTGTTGCCGCCGTTGTGGCGCTGCCGGCTCTCCGTCTGCGCGTACGCCTCGTAGACCGTGTGCACGGCGCTGTCCGCGTCGGTGTGCAACGAGTCGTAGCTCTTGAACTCGAACCAGATGATCAGCTTCGACGGGCCGCCGATGGCCGCCAGCGAATAGGCCGTGTAGCCGTCCATCGCGGCGGCGTTGCCCGACATCGTGGCGAACCCGTCAGGGTCACCGGTGGGATGCATCGGTGACCCGCCGGGCGAGGTGTACGAGTTCTTGATCACGTTGCCTGGGATCCCCGCCAGCGCCGACACCGCCCGGTCGGTCGAACCGCTCGGACAGGTGAAGAGCTGGGCGCTCTTCATGTACGGGTAGACCATGCAGTGGGTGACGAAGCTGCTGTCGCTGGCCTGCCAGCGCATCGGCAGCCGCTCGTCGTAGTCCTGGGTGTACTGCAGCGAAGCCAGCGCGAGCTGCTTGTTGTTGCTCTGACAGCTCGACTGCCGCGCCTTCTCCCGCGCCTTGGCGAAGACCGGGAACAGGATCGCCGCCAGGATCGCGATGATGGCGATCACCACCAGCAACTCGATCAGGGTAAAACCGCGTCGTTTCATGGCTCGAACTCCTCTCGTGAAGGCTCGCCGGCGCGATCCTTCCAGGCGATTGGCCCATCGCCTGGATTATCCCCTTTTCACGGGCGGCCGACCACCCTCAAGTTGAAGCGAAACTGACGCCGGCGGTCAGCCGATCCGGACCGCCTTGCCGGTCTTGGCCGAGCGGTAGGCGGCGTCGATGATCTGGGTCACGGCCAGGGCGTGGCGCGCCTCGGTCATCGGCGGCTTGCCGGCCTGGACCGCCTTGACGAAGTGGCGCTGCAGCCCGTTGGCTGGATCGGCGGTGTCGAAGGGCTTGACCTCGACTTCGGCCGCCTCGACCTTGCCCTGCTTGTTCTCGCTCCAGAGCTTGAGCGGGTCGAAGGTCAGGCCGCCTCGTTCGCCGAGGATCCGGCGCTCGCCGCCCTGGGGCTGGTTCGCCGCCCAGGCGTTCTCGACCAGCAGCGAGGCGCCGTCGGCCATCTGCACCATGACCGTGGCGTGGAACTCGACGTCGCACTTGACGCCTTCCGGCGCCGGGCCGCCGATGTTCGCCTCGTTGGTGGCCAGCACCGTCTGCGGCTGGGCGTTGTTCATCAGCCACATCATGATGTCCAGCTCGTACACGCCGATGTCGATCAGCGAGCCGCCGCCGGCCAGCTTCCGGTCGACGAACCAGTTGATCCCCTTGAGGATGTCGATCGCCGGCCGCCCGCGCTGCCGCAGGAAGCTCGTCCGGGCGTGGTAGACGCGGCCCAGCTTGCCCTTTTCGACCAGCTTCCGCGCCGCCAGCAAGGCCGGGTTGAGCCGCGACCGGGCCGACGCCATGCATAGCGACAGGCCGGTCTCTTCGGCCGCCGCGACCATCGCCACGGCCTCCTTCACGTCCAGCGCGAACGGCTTCTCGCACAGCACGTGCTTGCCCGCCCGCAACGCCGCGATGGTCGGGTCCGCGTGCGCGTACGGCGGCGTGGCCACGATCACCGCGTCGACCTTGGGATCGTCCAGCAGCGCGTGGTAATCGGTCCCGCGGTCCGGGACGCCGAACTCCTCGGCCCGCGCCGCGGCCTTCTCGCCGACCACGTCGACGATGCCCCGGCACGTCGCCTCGGGCGTGGCCGCGAGACCCTTGAGATGCGACGCGCTGATGTGCCCCGCGCCGATCACCGCGACGCCCAGTTTCCGAGCCATGCTTACCTCCGTCCTACCCTCGAACCCGGCGCATTGTACCTCGCCGCGAAGACGGTGGCGAGAGATTCCGGCGCCACCGCCTACCACGCCACCGACAGCTCCTGCACGCCGCCCGCGGGCAACTCCAGGGTGACGTACCGGCTGAGCCCGACTTGCTCCTCGACGGGCTTCACCGGCGTGTCGTAGAGCCGTGCCGTGACCGGGGTCCGGGCCAGCTCGGGCAGCAGGAGGCGGACCGTGACCTGCTCCGCCGAGCCCGTCACCGTCAGCCGCAGGCAACGCTGCTCGCGACGCCAGCGGTAGGCCAGGTAGGCTTCGCTGGACGGCAGGTGGACGGTGCAGCCCACCTCGCTCAGGTCGGTCGCCGCCCAGCGCGGGGAGAGACTCACCGAGCGCATCGCCGGGCCGGTCACGGCGACGCCTGCCAGGCCCTCGAACAAGGCTTGCAGCCAGTGGCCCATGCCCCAGCCGTCGTGGCCGGTGGTGTTGGCGGTGCGGAACCCCGGCTCGCCGTTGGGCCAGTACCAGGTGTAGACCTCGCCGCCGCGCTCGCGGAGGAAGGCGGCATAGTCGCGGAGCAGTTCCACCCCGTACGGCTCCTCGCCGCTGACCAGCGCCGCCGTGGCCAGCGCGCCACCGACCCAGGGCATCAGCCCCCCGTTGCAGTAGCCGCCGGTGTGCTGGTAGGAGTGGCGGTCCAGGAACGGGTAGTCCTGGTGCGGGTACCCCGGCTGGAGACTCCACCACGGCGGCTCGCCGGTCTCCCGCTGCCGCTCGCGGTAGGTGGCGACGATCCGCCGGGCCTGTTCGGCCGTGGCGAATCCCCGCGTCACCGCCCACGGGTTGGACATCGCGAGCTGCCGCTCCTCGTCGAAGGCGCCGTGATCGAAGGCGTCGAGATGCAGGTGGTGCCGGAACTTGGTCCCGTCCCACAGCGCCGTGGCGGCCGCCAGCCGGAAGTTGGCCGCCTCTTCGGCGGCCAGCAGCCCCAACCGCCGCTCGCCCAGGTAGTGGTGCACCTGGGCCAGGCCGATCAGGGCCTGGTAGTACCCGGTCTGGTCGCACAACGCGGCCACCTTCGGCGTCGCTTCATCGTACCGGTCGCCCTCGTAGATACTGAAGTCCCAGGTATCGCAGGTGTGCGCGCGGAGCACCAGCCGCCGCTCGGGCGACCAGCGCAGGGGGCTGGACTTGAGCTGCTCCAGCGCCCGCGTGGCGACCGGCAGCCAGGCTATCAGCCAGTCGTCGTCGCCGCTGACCAGCCAGGTCCGCCAGAGGGCGATCACCGCCAGGTACTCGACATCGGACTCGGTGATCATCCGCCAGGTCGAGCCATCGGCCCGAACCCCGTCGGGGAGCGAGCCGTCGGGCTGCTGGCGGGCGAACAGCGCCGCGTAGCCGCTGGTCACGTCGTCTTCCCAGAGCATGTAGCCGGGCAGGTTGTAGAGCATGTCGCGGAGCCAGTAGGCAAGGGTCTGAACCGAGTCGGCGGTGGTGTAACCGACCACCGGCCGGCCGTCCAACAGGTACCTGCGCCGGTTCAGCAACATCGCCTCGCGGGTCAGCGGATACAGGGCGTCGAGATCCCCGTCGCCGGTGTGCAGCGCGGTCTCGGCGGCGACGGTGAAGTTGACCAGCCGGCAGGGTCGCTCGGCGCCGTCGAGCCACAGCCGGACGAACTGCATCCCCGGCGCGCCGCCGGCCAGGAACCGGACCGCCGCCGGCCCGTCGCCGAACGCGCCCTCGGCCCAGCCGTAGCGCCGGCCCAACCCGTCGAACCACTCGACCCGGTAGGCTGACGCCCCCGTCTCCGCCGGGCCGAGCATCACCCGCACCGGCTCCAGCGGCGCGTAGCGCCGGCGCTCGACCGCCAGGTGACCCCACGCGTCGGCCACCGTGCCGGACGGCGGATGAAACTCGCGGAACCGCATGGCCTACTCCTCCGGGCCTCGGTCGCCCAGAATCACCACCTGCCGGAACCCGGCCAGCCGCTCGGCCAGCTCACCCTCCGTGACCCTTCCCTCACCGCGGCCCCAGCGCAGCGCGCCGGTGGCGTCGATGGCCACCAGCGCCGGGCGCGACCAGGACTGCTGGCCCGGCGACGACAGCCCGTCGCGGACCAGCCACCGCTCGCCTACCACGGCGAAGTTGGCCGGTGAGAGCAGCAGGTTGAGGCTGTCGCAGGCCGAGGTCACGTGCCCGCGGGCGCTCATCCACCGGCGGTAGGGCGCCAGCACCACCCGCCGCTGATTGCCGACCAGCAGCGGCCGGCCCCAAGCTGCCATCTCCCGCGTGTCGGCCAGCGGCTGGAACCGCCCGCCGGCCAGCAGCAGGTGGCGGCAGGGCAGGGCCTCGGGTCCGAGCTGGACCGTGCCGGTCCGCTCCGGATCAGGCCTCGGCCACACCCCTGTCCACCAGGTCACGCCCGGCGTGGCCGGCTCCGCAGGCCCGGCCAGCTCCGCTCGCGGGGTGAGGTCGAGCGGCCCGACCAGCGGCGGCCCGTCGCGGGGCAGGTCGAGATCGCCGATCACCTCGTTCAGCCGTTTCGGGGCGTAGCGCGGGAGAAAGAGCCGGTCGGCCGGCGCGGCGCAGGGCGCGCGGACCTCGTTGAAGGCGGCCTCGAACCCGGCCGCCGCGAGCGCTCGGGCGACCCGCTCGTCGCCATTGCCGTAGGGGTAGGCGAAGCACCTGGCCGGGTGACCCAGCTCACGTTCGACCGCCGCCTGCGAATCGCGGATCTCGGCCTCCAGCCGATCGTCTGGGAGTTGGCCGAGGAACTCGGGGAAGGTCACCGACATCGGCTGGACGTCGATCAGCCCGGTGGCCTCCAGCTCCCGGAGCTGGGCCCAGGTGACGTGCTCCTTGGTCGGGCTGGCCCGGCCGACGTAGCCGGTATGGACGAAGAAGGTGGCCGGGTAGCCGTACCGTTTGAGCACCGGCCAGGCCTCGGTGTACAGTCCCAGCGTGCCCTGGTCGAAGGTCAACGCCACGGCCCGCTCCGGCAGCTCGGCTCCGTCGCGGAGATGGGCGACCAGCGCGGCCAGGGTGACCACCTCGGCGCCGGCCTGCCGCAAGGCGCGCATCTGTCGCTCGAACTCGGACGTGGTCAGATCGAACCAGACCTCCGGCGCGCGGACCACGTCGTGGTACATGATCACCGGCACCACCGCCCGGCCGGCGGTCCAGATCCGCGGGGGAGGCGCCGGGACGGCGGCCGGCGCGGCGGGCAGCGGCGCCGGGTCCGAAGCCACCGGCGCCGGCGCGCGACAGCCGGTGGCCAGCATCGCCAGAAACCCCCACCACCGCCTCGCCGAGAGCTTCATAGCGGCGCGGTTCGGTGCCGCGCCGGGCCGTCCTCCAATGCCGGCGACAGCCCGGCAACCGGGTTGGCGCGCGGATCGCGGGCGCGGCCCGCCTTGTGGATTCGGTCAGGCCCGTGCTATACTGCCGCTTCGCCGCCGCGCGCGCGACGGCGGACCAGAGCTGTCATTCTCGGAGCAGACCACCATGCGCAAACGCGCCCCGTCCGAACCCGAACGGCCCAGTCAGCGCGGCGGACCGCCGCCGCTGCGGCGGCCGGAGCCGGCCCGGGCGGTCAAGCCCAAGCGGCGTGCCACGCTCAAGGAGATTCGGCACGCGCTGTGGCACAAGTTCAGCGTCGGCACGCTGCGCAAGGACCTCAGCCACTTCCTGGTCTACGGCTTGTTCGGGTTCGTCTTCATCTTCGCCGCCGGCGCCTTCTTCAGCTTCGGGGACGCCGCCATGCGCAGTGCGCGCGGTGGCGGCGTCGACGAGCCCGGTCCGGTCATGGCCAAGATCGGCGGCGAGGCGCTGATGCGGGACAAGTTCGAGGACCAGCTCCGCAGCTTCGGCATGATGCGCGCGGAGATGGCGACCTACCGCTTCCAGCAGATCGGCCAGATGTTCGACCGCTGGGTCGATGACCAGCTCCTTGCCCGCGCCGCGGCCAAGCGCGGCGTGAGCGTGTCGGGCAAGGACCTCGACGAGGAGGTCAAGAAGCGGGTCGACGAGGCGCTCAAGGCCGAGCGCGGCGAGCTCTCCGAGCGCGACTGGAAGTACCGTCTCCAGCAGCAGGGCAAGAGCGCCGCCGACGTCGAGACGGACATGCGCGACAAGGTCCTTCAGGACAAGGCGGCCATCGAGAGCTATCTGCTTCAGGAGAAGCTGCGCAAGAACGTCGAGGCGGAGGTCAAACTGACCCCCGAGGATCTCAAGGAGAAGTACGACACCATCACCGGCCGCGAGATCCTGGTTCGGATCGACGCCTACAAGCCGCCGCCCGGACCCGAGGATCCGTCCACCGAGAAGCCCGAGGACGCCAAGCGCCGCCAGGAGCAGATGGCCGAGTGGGAGAAGGCGCTGGCGGCCAAGAAACCGGAGGCCGAGAAGATCCTGGCGGAGGTCAAGGCCAAGCCGGCCGGCTTCGCCGACCTGGCCAAGGCCAAGTCGTCCGACTACAACGCCGACCAGGGCGGCAAGTTCGGCCCGGCCAGCCGGTCCGATTACGACGTCAGCCGGTTCGGCAAGGAGTTCGCCGAGGCCGCCTTCAAGCTCAAGCCGGGCGAGATCAGCGGGTTGATCAAGGGCGACAACGGGTGGGTCATCGTCCAGGTGGATAGCAGGCAGACCTGGCCCGACGACTTCAAGAAGGCCGACCCGCGGACCATGGACGAAGCCAAGAAGCTCGCCGACCAGGTCCACGCCAAGCTCGCCGCCGGCGGCGACTTCGCGGCCCTGGCCAAGCAGTATTCCGACGATCCGGGGAGCAAGGACAAGGGCGGCGAGTACGACTTCACCGAGCGTGGCGTGTGGGTCCGGCCGTTCGAGAAGATGGCCTTCCGGCTGAAGAAGGACGAGCTCAGCAAGCCGTTCCGGACCACTTTCGGCTGGCACATCATGCAGTGCCTCGACCGCGAGCTGCCCAAGGCCGGCGAGACCGCGCCGCCCGAGCCGGACGACAAGGACGTCGACGAGGAGACCCAGAAACAGGTCGCCGAGATGACGCTGCCGGACCACCAGGATCTCCCCGCCGCCAAGCGGATCAAGGTCCGGCACATCCTGATCAAGGGCCAAGATCCCCAGCAGCAGCTCAAGGAGAAGGAGGACCAGCTCCTCTCCGAGCGGCAGTCGAAGCACTACCAGGAGTTCACCGACAAGCTCCGCAAGGACGCCTTCGATTCGGGCCTGGTGCGGATCCTGGATCCCGAGCTGCTGGCCTACAAGGCGAGCAAGGACGGCCATCAGGACGAGCAGATGTTCTGGCTCCAGCGGGCCGCCCGCGGCTGGCCGAACAGCCACCCCGAGGTGCATTACGAGCTTGGCCGGCTGTACGAGCAGCGGGCCGGCTTCGCGGCGCCTGGCGACCAGAAGATCGCCGCCGCCACGGCGCTGGCCTCCTACCCCGCCGACGAGGTCGCCGGCGGTTTGGTCAAGGCGCTCGACGGTGCCGCCGCGGACGTCCGCAAGGCGGTGATCAACAGCCTCGGCGCGCTGAAGGCCGAGCAGGCCGCCGGAAAGCTCCAGGAGATCGTCCGCTCCGACCCCGACGACTCCGTCGCCGAGGCGGCCAAGCAGGCGCTCCAGAAGATGGGCCAGACGGTCCCGGAGCGCAAGCCGGCCAAGCCGCTGCCGGCCCCCGAGTCCCTGGGAATCACGCCGACGCCGTAGCCGCGCCCGGCGCGGTGGACTTGGTGGACGCGGTGGACGCGGTGGACCGGCGCGGTCCGGCGTCGTTCGCGGCCGTCCCTTTCGTCGCTTCCGTCCCTTTCGTCCCTGTCCGTCGCCACGGTCCCGCACCACAATGGCCTGTCTTGGAGGGACCGCAGATGCAGATCGGGTCGGGCAACCACACTTACGAGTGGCTCGGCGACTGGGCCAAACTGCCGGCCGGCGTCCAGTTCGGGTATACCCACGGCGTCGAGATCGACGGTCAGGGCCGCGTCATCGTCCACAACCGCAGCCGGGACGCGGTGATCTTCTTCGACCCCGACGGCCATTACCTGAGTAGCTGGGGCGCCGAGTTCGAGCAGGGCGCGCACGGCCTGTACCTCAGCCGCGAGAACGGCGACGAGTACCTCTACCTGTCCGAGGACCAGCGCCACCTGGTGGTCAAGGCCACGCTCGACGGCGAAACCGTCTGGACTCTCGGCGTGCCGGACCGCGAGGATCTGTACGACAGCCCCGAGCAGTTCCGGCCGACCGACGTGGCCGTGGCCCCCAACGGCGAGTTCTTCGTCTTCGACGGCTACGGGCTCAGCTACATCCACCGCTACAGCCGCAACGCCGAGTATATCGACACCTTCGGCGGCAAGGGCTCCGAACCCGGTCAGGTGGCCTGCCCCCACGGCGGCTGGGTCGATACCCGGGGCGATGAGCCGGTGCTGCTGGTGGCCGACCGGAGCAACCGCCGGATCCAGCTCTTCGACCTCGCCGGGGGCCACCTCGGCTTCGTCACCGACGAGCTGCGCCTGCCCTGCTGCTTCTACCAGCACGGCAGCGAAATCGTCATCCCGGACCTGCACGCGCGGGTGACCATCTTGGATGCGGACAACACGCTGATCTGTCACCTGGGCGATCAGCCCGGCGCCTGGGAGCAGGATGGCTGGCCCAACGTCCCGCCCGAAAAGCGGCCGGCCGGCCTGTTCAACTCGCCCCACGCCGCCGCGGTCGACGCCGACGGGAACATCTACGTGGTCGAATGGATCGCCGACGGGCGGGTGACCAAGCTGGTGAAGGTGTAGCTACTCCTGCCGCACCAGCGTCGGATCGCCCCAGACCGCGTCGTCGCAGGACAGATTGAAGCCCGCCTTGCCGGCGTCCACGGCCAGGCTGAGGAGCACCGTGCGCCCGGCGTAGTCGCCCAGCGGCGCGGTCCACTCCTGCCAGCCTTGTTTCGTCTCGCGGAAGCGCCGGGCCACCTCGCGACCGTTGACCCGCACGACGAAGTGGACCCCGTCGCCGGCGTTGCCGAGGATCCCCAGCCAGGCGCGCAGCGCCAGCTTCGGCTCGTCGGGCAGCCGAACGTAGCCGTCGATCGAGTACTCCGCGCCGGCGCCGCCCGACGGCGGGAAGACCACGCAGCCGGTGTGGGTCTCGCCGTCCCAGGTTAGCTTGCGCTCGGCCCGGCGCTGTCCGGCTTGGACGAACAGCCCGTTGGCCACCAGCCGGTGGTCCCACTGTGGCAGCGCCAGCCGCTCGCCGGACGCCGGCCGGCCGGGCTCGACGAAGCCGAACAGGAGCTGGGTCGGCAGCGCCTCGGTCACCTGTGCCGCATCCGGGGCGAGCGAGGCCGTCGCGGTGGAGACCGCCAACGGCTGCCGGGCACAGCGCCAGCGCAGCTCGCCGGTGCCGTGCCCGTCGAGGCCGACCAGCACCCAGCCGTCGGCGATCCGGGTGTCGACCACCCGCGCCTCGGCCGGCAGCGCGGTCACCGTCACCGGCAGCTCGCCGGCCTGGCCGGGGAAGGCGCAGTACCAGCTCGCCGGGTCCAGCCCGATGGGGCCGCGCTGGCCGTAGGCGGCCCAGCCGTCGATCTGCATCGGCCGGCCCACGTCCACCGCCCGCTCGCCGTTCAGCCTGGCGAAAACCAGCTCGGCCGCCTGCCCCTCGCCTCGCCAGCAGGTGGTCGAGCGGCCGGCCCGCCGGTAGCGCACCACCTCGCCGGCGCGATTGCGCAGGTAGCCGACCACCCCGGGCTCCCACTGCTCGGGGTACCAGGGCCGGAACCCGGCCACCCACAGCCGGGCCTTCTCCATGGTCACCCGCGCCTCGCTGCGGTCGTCGTCGGCGCTGGTCGCCCAGACCGCCGCCGCGCCGGTGACCTCATCGAGGTTGGCCGACTGGTGGAACTTGACCACGTTACGCGTCGGCACGTTGTGCGGCCAGCGGATGGCGTAGTCGTTGAACAGGTAGCCCAGCAGCGGATGCGCCTGGCCCGGCTCGGCCAGCATCGCGGCGTGGTTCTGGCCGTTCCAGGTCTGGCCGCAGTCCCAGGCCATGAAGCTGCCGATGGCGAAGTCCTCGCGGCAGACGTTGACCTCGGTCCAGAACTCGCCGCCCAGCGCCGCCTGCGGGACCTGCTCGCGAATCGCCGTTTCGCCGGCCACCATCGCCTCGTGGTAGCCCAGCCCGTCAACCAGGCCGGAGCTGCCGACCCCGCAGCCGCTCACGTCCTGATAGAGGTAATCGATCCCGTACCGCTCGACGCTCTCCTTCATCCGCCGGGCATAGAACTCGCGCCACTTCGCACTGCCCGGGTGGATGTACCACAGCCACTGGTCCGGCTTGGCCGCCGGCGACTTGCGCGGCTGCCACGGCTCGGCCTGCTGATAGCCGAAGCCCAGCTCCGCTTCGAGATTCGGCCAGGCCTTGACGTCCACCAGCCCGACGCTGGTGTAGACGCCGACCCGGTACCCGCGCTGGTGGACCTGCGCCACCCACTCGCCGAACTTCTCGTTCTTGGCCAGGTACTCCGGCACGCGGCGGTTGAACCCATCCAGCCAGCCCCATTGCATCAACAGCACGTGCCGGGGATCGATCCGCTCCGCCATCTGGTCCATCGCCGCCTCGCTGGGGCTGGTCGGCCACAGCAGCGCGATGTCGTCGACCCAGTTCGACGGTCGCTCGCTGCGCTTGACCAGGTGGTGGGTCTTGACCAGCCAGTCGCGGTACCGCCGGGCCGGCTCCACCCACGAGCCGGCAAAGGTGTTCAGCCGCCAGGTGAACAGCTCCGCCGAGGTGCGCGTGTCGTACGGCGATTCGGGCAGGCCCTCGAACGACAGCCCCTGCGTCGTGCCCTGGTGGCGCAGGTAGAAGTACTTCGGCCGCATGTTCGGGTCTTCGGCCCAGACCATGAAGCTGCCGCCGCCGGGCACTTCGCCGATCACCAGCCCGGCGTGCCAGAACTGGGTGTAGGCGATGCCGATCACCCGCCCTTCGGCGAACTCGCGGCCCCACCGCTGACCGCCGAAGTAGGGCATCGCCAGCTCGATGTCGCCGCGGACATTAAGCAGGCTGAAGGCGATCCCGACCACGCCGGGGTTCGGACTGGTGGCGGTCTGGCGCAGCAGCAGGTCGCCGCTGCCCTCCTCGACCACCAGCTCCTGCACCAGCGTCGCGTCCGGCTCGCCGGTCAACCCCTGGTAGGTCAGCCTCAGCCCGCCGGGGATCCTGGCCGTGCTCAGCTTGCTCTGGGCACCCGCCGGGTGCTGGGCCGGAAAGGTGGCGTCGAGCTTGAGGAAGTTCCACGGGTGGTGCTGCTCGCGCGCCGCCTGCTCCTGCCCGGCCAACGAGCACAGCCCGCTGGGAATCTGCTCGGGCGTCATGGCGCCGCCGACGGTCAGCTCAGCCGGCGCGGGCAGCTTGGTCCGCCAGGACACCAGACACCCGTCCCGCCACCCGGCCCGATACCGCGCGGTGTCGATGGTGACGGCGCCCCCGTCCACGGCAAACGTCGCCGCCCCGGCCGCCGTCGCCAGCACGACCGTCAACAGCAGGCCAGTCCGGTTCAGCATGGCAGCCCTCCGCCGGCCCATTTCGCCCGCCCCGCCGCCGCCCCTCTCCCTGCGTCCGCCGTCCCGTTCGTCCTTCACGTCCCTGGCGTCCGTGTCCGTCGCCGGATCCATAGGTCAGGAGCCTGTTCTTGTGACCGAGCTCCTCGACGCCGGGCCATCCGGCTGGGCCGAGATGGGTCAGGCGTCGCGGGAGCTGGCCGGCGGCGGTCGTGGACAATCCCGGGGCATTGTCGATCACGTCCGCCCCCAATCCGTTCCCGTATCCTGCCCACATCCTGCTCATCTGAGATCAGAATCGGGGGGTCTGGGTTCAGAATCGGGGGGTCTGGGATCACCCCAACCGCTCTCTATCCCGCTCCCAGAGCCGAGTTGCGCGCCGTCCAATTCGCATTCTTCAGTTTTCGCCCGATCGCCGACCTGACCGCCGACGATCAACGCGCCTCCATCAAGAAAGGCCCACGGCGAGCGCCAAGGGATACTGCGTTTCCGTTGCGCCGCCGGCCGCTGGAGTTGACGGCGAGCGCCCCGTCCTCCGTCCGAACCGAGCACGCCAGGAAACGAGGGACTGGCATCAATTAACGCTGTATCAATTGTGCCTGTCCCTCTTTTCCGCGACCAAGGACCACCCCGCCGCGCGCAGGCCTCCGCAGAACCGCCCGCAGCCCGTCGCCGCGGTAGCCGGCCGTCAGGGTTGTGCCGTAGGCCGTCATCCGGTTCTCGACATCGAACGTCAGGCTGGTCCCGCCCCACGTGGTCGGGTTCCCGTTGCCATCGTAGACATACGTGCCCGGCCCGGTCAACTGGTTGTCGGCGTTCGGCGCTCGGCGAGACGGTTCCGTGACATCGTTCCGCCCGCCACCTGGCCTGGTCCGTCAGGACTTCGCGTCGGGGGCATGGGTTTCCAGCCACGCCAGGAGATCCCGGACCTGGCTGTTGGCGCTTGTCCAGACCCGGCGCCAATCGATGGTCTCGTAGCCGTGCACCATGCGGTTGCGCATCGCGATCATGCCCGACCAATCGACCTCCGCATGTTCCGACCTGTATTCCTCGGACAATCGCCGTGCCGCCTCCCCGAGGCGATGGAACTGCCACGCGACCAGATCCTGCCGCCGCCAGTCTGAGAGGAACTCCTCAATGGTGGTCTCGGCGACCAACTCGGTGATGCGCAGGCAACTGATGCGCAGATCCAGGAGAAGGGAGCTATCCTTCCACATAGATGGGTCTCGCCGAATCCAGGATGTGGCGCCGCCGGATCCAGTTCGGGCTGAACTCGACCGCGGCGCGGCTGACCAAATCCACCGGTCGACGGACCAACTCGCGGAGTTCTTCCTCCATGTGCACTTCATCGAGCAGCGTCAGGGCCGTACCGTCTTCGGCCCGGTATAGGAAGTCGACGTCACTCGCGGCCGTGAAGTCATCCCGGAGCACGGAACCGTAAGCAGCCAACTCGACCACCCCCCAGCGTTGACAGAAGGCGGCGATGGCGGGCTGGTCCAAACCAACCCGCTCCAGCAGCAGGCGAAGCGCGTTCTTGGTCGTCCCGTCTCTCATCATGGCCATGGCTGGTCGTCACCGACGATCAGTATGCCACAGACACGCGCCAGGAACCAACGTGCGGTACAGCGATAGGTCGGGGCGAGCCAGGCGAGCCTGGGGCACGCACTCCTCCCGCCAATCCAGAGATCCGAAGCGGGGCCTCTCCTTCCCGCGGCCGCTGCCGACCCGTGTCATGATCCTGCGCCCATCTTGGTCATCCGAGATCAGAATCGGGGGGTCTGGGTTCAGAGTCGGGGGGTCTGGGATCACCCCAACCACTCTCTATCCCGCTCCCAGAGCCGAATTGCGCGCCGTCCAATTCGCATTCTTCGTTTTCCGCCGAACCGCCGCCCTGACCGACGACGGTCAACGCGCCTCCATCAAGACAGGGTCACGCCGTGAGCGGACGGATACTGTCTTTCGGTTGCGACGCCCGTCGCGCGTGTTGAGCGCGACGGCCCCGGCTTCCGCTCTGCCAGCCACTGCCCGGTCAGCTCCTCCGACTTCGGCACGTCGATTGCTTGGCTCGGGGCAGCGGTGGTGTCGGGGAATCTGAGTATACTGCCCTGAATATGGGCGCCCGGATTGCCAGGAACTCCGCTCGTCAAGCCTGTTTTCATGCACGCAGGTGAGGCGGAGAATCATGACCAACTGGCCCTCATTTCCGCGACAACAGACCACCCCAGAGCCCGTTTACCCCCGCGCGAGCCCCGCTGCGCTGCCGTCCCCTGCGCCTCACAGGCATCAGCTTGCTGATGCAGTTCCCGCCTCTGCGGGAGAGACAGTCGTCGCGCGCCGCGGACCGGAGCAGATTGGCCTCTCGCAGAGACGCAGAGGCGCAGAGGCGCGGAGTCGCGGAGTCGCGGCGTTGGCCCGCCCACCGCCGGCGACCACCCCGGGGACTGGTACCGTTACGGACCGTCGGCCGCAGGCCGACCGCGCGCAGCGCCCGGTCGTAGACGGTACCTGTCCCCCGCCGCACGGAG
>JAANMW010002094.1_pt1 | contig 18795 bp, 18 predicted proteins | sample 7279671 | NCBI WGS metagenome assembly JAANMW01 (sample SAMN14094541, study PRJNA606508) | bioreactor metagenome | isolation source: A lab-scale SPAN reactor treating ammonium-rich wastewater day 247 | place: Ireland: Galway | collected 2017-09-19
TGCTGTCGCAGAAAGGGAAAAGGTGGACGACTTTTACGCCGCCCGCAGCAGCTCCATGCCGCCGCTTCCGTGGCCTAATTTCTCACCGCCGTTCTCACCTCGCCCCGCAGCAGCCGGACCAGCCGCCGCTCGGGCCCCAGGTCGACCGAGAGAGCCGAGCGGCTGCCGAGATTGACCAGCGAGCCATCCGCAAGCGCGATGTCGCGCACCTCTCCGGCATCGGTGACGTGATCGGCCCGAAACCAGGGACGCGAGACATGCCAGCCGCCGGCGCCGGCGACGGCAAGGCCCGCCAGCCCGCCGATCAGGCGGCGGCGGCTGATGGCCCGGTCGCGGCGGCGCAGGGTGTCGAACTCGGCCTTGACCGGCTCCATCCCGGCCCAGAGCGCATTTGCCTCGTCCCAGGCGGCACGGTTCCTGGCCGAGGCCGCCAGCCATGCCTGGAACCGGCGCTCCAGGTCGGGCGGCGCGCGGTCGTCGTTCAGCCGCACCAGCCATTCCAGCGCCTTGCGCAGCTCGGGGGGGTCCTCGTCCTTCAGCATGCACGGATCCTGAAACGCGTTCCTGCCTCTATGGCACCCCGGCGTCGCTGGCGCATCATCCTTGCCGGAAAAAGTCGCGGCCGAGTTCGCGGCGCAGGTCGGCAAGGGCGTTCACGATCTGCACCATGACGGTATTGCGCGAAATGCCAAGCCGCGCGGCGATCTGGTCATAGGTCAGCTCTCCGAACCGATGCAGCACGAAGATCTCGCGCCGCCGCCGCGGCAGCGCCTGGATCGCCTGCATGACACGGCGCAGGCTTTCGCGGCAGACCAGCACGGTCTCGGCCGAGGGCGTGTCCGAGGTGATGGTTTCGACACCGCCGGGCGGGGCATCCACGACGACCCCCTGGCGTTCATGGCGCATGTGGTTCAGCGCCAGATTGCGCGCGACGCGGGCCAGCCAGGCGTCCTGCGCGATCACATGGCCTTGGGGCATGTTCAGCAGCCGCAGGAAGGCGTCATGCACGACATCCTCGGCCGTCGCCCGCTGCCCGGTCACGCGCAGCACCAGGCGTTGCAGCCGGCCCCGCTGGCCGAGATAGAGCTTGTCGAAAGAGAAGGTCGGTTCCATCGTCGCGCGGCACCACAAAGGTTTCGGGGTGGCTGTGCTGGATGGCTTGGCTGCATTCCTCCTACCCCGCGCCCGGCCATGACGCAACGGCCAAGCCGCGCGGGGCCTTGCGGTGGCAAGCTCGTCCCGCCAGCCACGCAGGCCGCATACCGCCGGTCTGGTGATGCCTGCGGTTTCGCCATCCATGCCGGATCATGATCGGTCCTTGCCGCAAAGGTTAATGACGAGGGCCATGTCCGGGCCTCATGCGTATCGCTTGGCCCCGGCGACGCAGAGGACGACGATGACGGCGGATGCGATCATGGTCCAGGCGATGGGCTCGCCCAGCAGGATCGCCGCCAGCAGGAAGCCGAAGAAGGGTTGCAGAAGCTGCAACTGCCCGACCCCGGCAATGCCGCCAAGCGCGAGGCCGCGATACCAGAAGATGAAGCCGACCATCATGCTGAAGACCGAGACATAGCCAAGCCCGAGCCAAGCGGGCATGGTGATCAGGGACCATGCAGGCGGCAAGGTGAACAGGCTGATCGCCGCCATGATCGGCAAGGACAGCAGCAAGGCCCAGGAGATGACCTGCCAGCCGCCAAGCCGGCGCGACAGCGCGGCGCCCTCGGCATAGCCCAGCCCGCAGGCCAGGATCGCGGCGATCATCAGCAGGTCGCCGGCCAGGGTGCCGCCGTCGCCGCCATGGAGGGCGAAGCCGGCAACCGCAGCCGCCCCGGCCACCGCAAAGACCCAGAAGGCCGGCGCGGGCCGCTCGCCCCCGCGCAGCACGCCGAAGATGGCGGTGGCCAGCGGCAGCAGCCCGACGAAGACGATGGAATGCGCCGCGGTGATGTGCTGCAGCGCCAGCGCGGTCAGCAGCGGAAAGCCCAGCACGACGCCGAAGGCGACCAGCGCCAGGGACAGCAGGTCGCGGCGCTCGGGCCGGGGCTGGCGCAGCGCCAACAGGCAAGCCGCCCCCAGCAGCGCGGCGATCACCGCGCGGGCCGAGGTCAGGAACATCGGCGAGAAATCCGCCACGGCGACGCGGGTGGCCGGCAGCGACCCGCTGAAGATGATGACGCCCAGAAGGCCGCTGCCCCAACCTGCCGTTCCGCGTTCCATGGCGATCCCCGCTTTACCGCCCCCGGCAATAGCGATCCGGCTCTGGCCCGGACAGGAACAATACATTACAGTTTCGACAATCCGTATGGGTGAAACGGCCCATACAGCGGGAGAAGGCGCGATGATGGACAGCCAGGAAACCACGCGCACGCAGGCGCTGATGAATGCCGTCCGCGCCAAGATCGCGAACCGGGCGCTCGGCCCCGGCGATCGCCTGCCCTCGGTCCGGGGCTTCGCGAGAACCATGGGCGTCTCGCCCTCGACCGTGGTCGAGGCCTATGACCGGCTGGCGGCGGAGGGTGTCATCCGCGCCAGGCGCGGCTCGGGCTTCTATGTCACCGGCGCGGACCTGCCGCCGATGGCGCTGGCCGAAATGGGGCCGCCGCGCGACCGCGCCGTCGATCCGTTCTGGGTCTCGCGGCAATCGCTCGATGCCGACCCCGCGGTGCTGAAGCCGGGCTGCGGCTGGCTGCCTGCCGGTTGGATGCCCCATGCCGCGCTGCGGAAAGGCTTGCGGGCCCTGGCCAGGGCCGAGGACGCCCTGCTTTCCGATTATGGCAGCACCCGCGGCGCGCCGGCCCTGCGGCGCCTGCTGCTGGGCCGGTTCGCCGACGAGGGCATCTTGGCCACCATGGACCAGGTCATGCTGACGGGCTCGGGGACGCAGGCCATCGACCTGATCTGCCGCCTGCTGCTGCGGCCCGAGGATACCGTGCTGATCGACGATCCCTGCTATTTCAATTTCCAGGCGCTGCTGCGCGCCCATCAGGTGCGGGTCGTCGGCATCCCCTTCACCCCCACCGGCCCGGACATCGCCGCCTTCGAACGCGCCCTCGCCGAGGAAAACCCGCGGCTCTACATCACCAATTCGGCGCTGCACAACCCGACCGGCGCCAGCCTTTCGCCGCAGACCGCGCATCGGGTGCTGAGCGCGGCGGCGGCCCACGGGCTGACCATCGTCGAGGACGACATCTTCGCGGATTTCGAGCCCGCCCTGTCGCCGCGGCTGGCGATCCTCGACGGGCTGAACCGCGTCATCAGGATCGGCAGCTTCTCGAAGACGCTCTCGGCCTCGCTGCGCTGCGGTTATATCGCCGCCCGGCCGGATTGGATCGAGGGGCTGGCCGACCTGCAGGTCGCGACCAGCTTCGGCGGTCCCAGCCCAGTGGCGGCGGAGGTGATCGCAGGCGTTCTGGCTGGCGGCAGCTATCGCAAGCATATGGACGAGCTGCGCCAGCGGCTGACGCGGGCCCGGAAGGAGGCGGAGGACCGGCTGCGGCCGCTTGGCCTGGTTCCCTGGATCATGCCGCGCGGCGGCTTCTACCTGTGGTGCCGGCTGCCCGAGGGCCGGGATTCCACCGCCATCGCCCGGCGCTGCCTGGAGGAGAACGTCGTCCTCGCGCCGGGAAACGTCTTCAGCGTCTCGCAATCCGCAAGCGCGTTCCTGCGCTTCAACGTCGCGCAGCTTGGCGATGCGCGGATCTTCGCGGCACTCGAAAGGGCGATGGAAGGGTGAGAGGCTGGGCCGATCCGGCTTCGAAAACCCGATGCATTCGTGCAGCCCCTGCGCAGTGAGCCTGGCCGGTGACGGGCTTTGCAAGGCGGCGGCCTGCCCAGGGCCTGCCCATCGCCGGGATCGCCATGGAGATTGCCGCGCCACCTTCGCGACACCGAAAAAAAGCCCGCCGGGATCGCGTTGACGGTGCGCCCGCTTTGGCGGATCGTGCCCCGGTATGGCGAACAGGCAGAGGGCCGGAATGGACATCCGCGACGCAGAGGACCAGCATATCGACGGCATTACCGCGATCTACAACGATGCCGTCGCCCATACGACGGCGATCTGGAACGAGACGCAGGTCGATGCCGCCAACCGCATGGCCTGGCTGGCCGACCGCCGCCGGGCCGGCTATCCGGTGCTGGTCGCGGTGGACGAAAATGGCGCGGTCCTGGGCTATGCGTCCTTCGGCGACTGGCGTGCCTTCGACGGCTATCGCCATACCGTCGAGCATTCGGTCTATGTGTGTGGCGACCAGCGCGGCGCCGGGATCGGCCGCGCCCTCATGCTGGCGCTGATCGAGCGCGCGCGAGACCTGGGCAAGCATGTGATGGTGGCCGGGATCGAGGCCGGCAATACCGCCTCGATCCGGCTGCACGAGACGCTGGGCTTCGAGCAGGCGGGCCATCTGAAGCAGGTCGGCGCCAAGTTCGGCAAATGGCTCGACCTGGCATTGCTTCAGCTGACGCTCGACCAGCGCGACGTGCCGGGGCGGTGACGACCAAGCACCGCGATGGCCCCCGCCCAGCGGCTGGAGAGCGAAATCCTAGGGTCCGACAGGTTCCGTCGCCCAACTCAGCACCATGCCGCTGGCGCCGGACAAGACGCGAAGCCCGCCGTAATCGGTGATCGTCGGCGCTTCTTCGTCCTGGGGCACGGTATGGGGCCCGGCAATGCGGATGACCTGGGCGCCCGCTGCCCGCCCGGCCAGCAGGCCGGCTTCCGTGTCCTCGAAAACCAGGCAGCGGCCGATGTCCACACCCAGGAGCGCGGCCCCCCGACGATAGCCTTCGGGGTCCGGCTTGCCGCGCGACACGTCGTCCGAAGTGACCATGATCCGGGGCAGCGGAAGCCCCGCGGCCGCCATCCGCCGCAGCGCCAGCCTGCGGCTTGCCGAAGTCACCACGGCCCATCGCCCCGGCGCGAGCGAGGCGAGCAGGTCGATGACGCCTGCGATGGCGACGACCCCATCGACATCCTCGATCTCGCGCGCCTCGACCCAGGCAACCTCCTCAGCGATCCGCAGATGCGGCGGGGCGAAATGGCGCACGGTATCGACGGCGCGGCGGCCGTGCAGATAGGCAAGAACCTCGGCGACCGGCGCCCCGACGCGATGCGCCCAGCCGGTCCAGACCCGCTCGACGGCCGGGATCGAGGTCAGCAGCGTGCCGTCCATGTCGAACAGGAAGGCTTCGTAGCCTCCAGGGGTTTGCGTCAATTCCATCATCCCGCCCGATTTCCCATCCCGTGGCCTGGACCATTTCGGAACCGATCACAAACCCCGATCGCATCCCTGCCGGTCACGCCATCAGCACCTTCATGGCGCCCTTGGGCGTGCCGGCCCGGAAAACCCCGGCGATCTCGGGCAGCGGTAGCCGATGGGTTATCAGCCTGCCCAGGCCCGAACCGCAGGCCTGGATGACCTCCAGCGCCTCGGCGATATTGCGGTTCAGGGAATGCGTGCCGAAAAGCGACAGCTGGCGGCGAAAGATCTCGAAGGGGGAAATCTCGATCCGTGCCGCGGGCGGGCAGACGCCGAAATACAGCACGTTGCCGCCGTTCGCAGCGTATCCCGGCAGGCCCGCCGCCACCGCCGGCACGCCGGTCGCATCCACCGCCAGGTCGCAGCCGCGGCGCAGCCGATCCAGTTCGGCCGAGCCCTGGGGCAGCGCGCCGAGGCCGAACTCCGCCGCCATGGCCAGCCGGCTCTCGTCCAGGTCGACCATCGCCACCTCGGCCCCGCGCTGGTGCAGGGCGACGCCCATCAGCATGCCGATGGGTCCGGCGCCAAAGACCAGCGCCCGGTCGATCCGCCGTCCGGCCAGGGGCGACAGGCCGTTCAGCACGCAACCCATCGGCTCGGCCAATGCCGCCAGCGCCGGGTCCATGCCGGGGGCGGGCACCAGGGCATCGGCCCGCAGCACGCAGCACTCGGCAAAGCCGCCGTTGCGGGTCACGCCATAGGCACCGAGGTTTTCGCACAGGTTGACCCGCCCGGCGCGGCAACCGGGACAGTCCCCGCAGCCGAGGTTCGGATCGGCCACGACCAGGTCGCCGGGCGCGAAACCCGTGACCCCCTCGCCAGCCGCCAGAACCTCGCCGGCATATTCGTGGCCCGGCACCAGCGGGAAGGCCGAGGCGCCGTAATTGCCGCGCAGGATCTCGATGTCGGTATGGCAGATGCCGCTGGCGCGGATGGCGATCAGCACCTCGCCCGGTCCGGGTTCGGGATCGGGCAGGGTTTCGACGGCGACTTGGCCGCCCTGGCGAAAGACGATGGCTTGCATGTGGACCCCGGATGAGAGGGCGGCCCCGGCGGGCGGGACCGCGCAGGTGAAAGCTAAAGCTCAGGCCAGCCAGTTGCCGCCGTCGACGCCGAAGGTCTGCCCGACGATGTAATCGGCCTCGGGCGTGGCCAGGAAGATCGCCATGCCGGTCAGGTCCGAGGCGACGCCCATGCGGCCAAAGGGGACGGCTGCCCCGACCCGCTTTTTCTTCTCGCCGGGCTTCAGCCCCTCGAAACGGGCGAAATGCTCGTCCACCATGTCCCAATGCTCGCCGTCCACCACGCCGGGGGCGATGGCGTTGACGTTGATGCCGTGGCGGATCAGGCCAAGGCCCGCGCTTTGCGTCATGCTGATGACGGCGGCCTTGCTGGCGCAATAGACCGCCACCAGGGGTTCGCCGCGGCGCCCGGCCTGGCTGGCCATGTTGATGATCTTGCCGCCCTTGCCGCCTGCGATCATGTGTTTCGCGGCCGCCTGCATGCAGAAGAAGGCGCCGGTCATGTTCACGGCGATGACGCGGTCGTAATCGGCGCGGGTCACTTCCTCGACCGGGGCGGCGGTGAACAGCGCGGCGTTGTTGATGAGGATGTCGAGATGGCCGAACCGGGCGATCACCTCGGCGAAGCCGGCGTCGATGCTGTCCTGTTTCGTGACATCCATCTGCACCGCGATGGCCTGCGGCCCCATGCTTTCGGCAGCGGCACGCACGGCGTCGGCGTTGATGTCGGCCAGGGCGACACAGGCGCCCTCAGCGATATAGGCGCGGGCGAATTCCAGCCCGATGCCGCGCGCGGCGCCGGTGATGAGGGCGGTTTTGCCTTGCAGTCTCATGTCATGGACCTTCCATCTTCAGAGAAACGATAAATGCGGTCGGGGCGGGGTGTCAGCCGAACCTCGTCGCCGGGGTTCAGCCCGCGCTCGCCGCTGACGCGGACGGTCATCTCGCCCAGTTCGGGGCTGTCCACCTTGAGGAAGGTGTCCGAACCCAGATGCTCGGCCAGATGAACCCGGCCCTGCCAGCCGCCCTCGGCCGCGATCTCCAGGTGCTCGGGGCGGATGCCGATGGTATGGGCACCGTGTTTCGCCGCCTCGGGGCCGGTGATGAAGTTCATCCGGGGGCTGCCGATGAAGCCCGCGACGAAGATGTTCGCGGGTGCGTTGTAGAGTTCCAGCGGGCTGCCCACCTGCTCGATGCGTCCGGCGTGCAGCACGACGATCTTGTCGGCCATGGTCATGGCCTCGACCTGGTCATGGGTGACGTAGATCATCGTCGTCTTGAGCTTCTGGTGCAGCTCGGTGATCTCGTGCCGCATGGTCACGCGCAGCGCGGCATCCAGGTTCGACAGCGGCTCGTCAAAGAGAAACGCCGCCGGTTCGCGCACGATGGCGCGGCCGATGGCGACGCGCTGGCGCTGGCCGCCGGAAAGCTGGCCCGGACGACGGTCGAGATAGTTCGACAGGTTCAGGATGCGCGCCGCATCCTCGACGCGGCGGTCCTGCTCGGCCGGCGGCATGCCGGCCATCTTCAGCGGAAAGGCGATGTTCTTCCTGACCGACATATGCGGGTAGAGCGCATAGGACTGGAACACCATCGCCAGCCCGCGCTCGCCCGGAGGGGCGTTGCTGGCCTCTTTCCCGTCGATGACGATCTGGCCGGAGCTGATGTCCTCGAGCCCGGCGATCAGCCGCAGCAGCGTGGACTTGCCGCAGCCCGAAGGGCCGACGAAGACGACGAACTCGCCGTGGTTGATCTGCAGGTCGATGCCGGGAATGACCTCGGCCTCGCCGAAGGCCTTGCGGACTTTGTTGAGCGTAATCTGTCCCATTGGGTTTACCTCACTTCACCGCGCCGAATGTCAGGCCGCGGACCAGTTGCTTCTGGCTGAACCAGCCAAGGATCAGGATCGGGGCGATGGCCATGGTCGAAGCCGCCGAAAGTTTCGCGTAGAACAGCCCCTCGGGCGAGGAATAGCTGGCGATGAAGGCCGTCAGCGGCGCCGCTTTCGAGGTGGTCAGCTGCAGGGTCCAGAACGCCTCGTTCCAGGCCAGGATGACGTTCAGCAGCAAGGTCGAGGCGATGCCGGGCACCGCCATAGGCGTCAGCACGTAAAGGATTTCCTTGCCAAGGCTGGCGCCGTCCATCCGCGCCGCTTCCAGGATCTCGGACGGGATCTCGCGGAAATAGGTGTAGAGCATCCAGACCACGATCGGCAGGTTGATCAGCGTCATCACCACCGTCAGCCCGATCCGCGTATCCAGCAGGCCGAAGTCGCGGAACATCAGGTAGATCGGGATCAGCACACCCACGGCCGGCATCATCTTGGTCGACAGCATCCACATCAGCAGGTCCTTGGTCCGCCGGCCGGGCTGGAAGGCCATGGCCCAGGCGGCCGGAATGGCGACGATCAGCGCCAGCACCGTCGAGCCGACCGAGATGATGACCGAGTTCATGAAATGCGCGCCGTAGTTCGAGCGGGCCTGCACCTCGGCATAGCTGGCCGTGGTCCAGGGCGCCGACAGCACCTGGAAGGGCGTGCGGATCGCATCGGTTTCCGACTTGAAGCTGAGGATCACCGTCCACAGGATCGGCAGGAAGATCAGGAAGCCGATGCTCCATGCCGCCACAGTGACGACGGCCCGTTGGGTTTGGGAAGTCTTGCGTGCCATGGCTTCCTCATGCGTCCAGGTTCTTGCCGATCATCCGCATCAGGAAGATCGCGACGATATTGGCCAGGATGACGGCGATGATGCCGCCGGCCGAGCCGCCGCCCACGTCGAAGGACAGAAGCGATTGCGAATAGACCAGGAACGGCAGGTTGGTCGAGGCAACGCCCGGACCGCCGTTGGTCGTGACCAGGATCTCGGCAAAGATCGACAACAGGAAGATGGTCTGGATCAGCACCACCACGGTGATCGAGCGCGTCAGATGCGGCAGCGTCAGGTAGCGAAAGCGCGAAAGCCAGCCCGCGCCGTCCATCTCGGCCGCCTCCATCTGCTCGCTGTCCAAGGATTGCAGCGCGGTCAGCAGGATCAGCGTGGCAAAGGGCAGCCAGCTCCAGGAAACGATCAGGATGATCGAGGCCAGCGGCGCCTGCGACAGGAAATCCAGCGGCGCGAACCCCAGCGCCTTGGCCAGATGCGCGAACATGCCGTTGACCGGGTTCATGAAGAAGTTCTTCCACACCAGCGCCGAGACCGTGGGCATGACGAAGAAGGGCGCGATGACCATGACCCGGACGATGCCCTGCCCCCAGAAGGGCTGGTTCAGCAGCAAGGCCAGGGCAATGCCGCCGATCACGGTGATCGAAAGCACGCCAAGGACCAGATACAGCGTGTTCTTCAGCGCGATCCAGAACGAGGGCTGCGTCGCGAAGTAATAGTAATTGTCGAAACCCGCCCAGGTCTCCATGCCGGGCATGAGCAGGTTGTAGCGCAGGAAGCTGAAATAAACGGTCATGCCCAGGGGCACGATCATCCACAAGAGCAGCAGGATGACCGAGGGCGAGACCATCAGGCGCGCAAGCGCGCGCGAATGCGCGGTGGCCATGCGTGTCTCCAATGAAAGATGATCGGCGCGTGCGGACGGGTATCGGCCGCTCTCGAAAAGGGCGGAGCTTGCCGCTCCGCCCCCCTCCAGGGAGGAGCCCTTTACTTGGGGTAGCCGGCGCGGGTCATCTCGCGCGCCGCGTAGTCCTGGGCGGCCTTCAGGGCCGCTTCGACGCTCGTCTGCCCGGCCAGCGCGGCCGAGATCTGCTGGCCGACAACCGTGCCGATGCCCTGGAACTCGGGGATCGTCACATATTGGATGCCGGTATAGGGCACCGGATCCTTCGTGGGCTTGGCCGGATCTGCCGCCTCGATCGAGGCCAGCACGGTCGCGGCGAAGGGCGCGGCTTCTTGATATTCGGGCAGCGCGTAGGTCGACAGCCGCGTGCCCGGCGGCACGGCGACCCAGCCCTCGTTCTCGCCGACCAGCTTCACGTAGTCCCTGGAGGTCGCCCAGGCGATGAAGGACTTGGCCACGTCGGCCTTGGTCGAGCTGGAGGGGATGGCCAGCGACCAGGCCCAGAACCAGGCCGAACCCGCCGGGGTGACTGCCTGCGGCGCGGGGGCGAAGGCGATCTTGTCGGCGACCTCGCTTTGCTTGGGGTCGTAGACCCGGCCCGCGGCCGAGGTGGCGTCGATCCAGATCGCGCATTTGCCGGTCTGGAACAGCGCCTGGTTCTCGTTGAAGCCGTTGCTGACCGCGCCGGGGGGCCCGTATTTGGTCATCAGGTCGACGTAATAGGTGATGGCCTGCTGCCAGGGCTGGCTGTCGATCTGCGGCTGCCAGTCCATGTCGAACCATTGCCCGCCATGGGTGTTCACCAAGGTGCCAAGGAAGGCCATGTTCTCGCCCCAGCCCGGCTTGCCGCGCAAGCAGATGCCGTATTGTTCCTTGGACTTGTCGGTCAGCTTTTCGGCAAACTCGCCGATCTGGTCATAGGTCGGCTGCTCGGGCATGGTCAGCCCCGCCGCCTCGAACAGATCCTTGCGATACATGGTGAACGAGCTTTCGGCGTAGAACGGCGCCGCGACCAGCTTGCCGTCGGCCGAAAGCCCGGCCGCGACCGAGGGGATCAGGTCGCCGTAGTCGTAATCCTCGCCCAGGTCGTCGAGCGGCATCAGCCAGCCCTGCTTGCCCCAGATCGGCGCCTCGTAGGAGCCGACCGTCATGATGTCGAACTGCCCGCCCTTGGTGGCGATGTCGGTCGTCACCCGCTGGCGCAGCACATTCTCTTCCAGGATCACCCAGTTGATCTTGTTGCCGGTGGCCTTTTCCCATGCCGGGGCCAGTTTCTGCATGATGATCATGTCGCCGTTGTTCACGGTGGCAATGGTCAGTTCCTCGGCCTGCACGGCACCCGTCAGGGCGATCGCCGTCGCGGCCAGCAACGCCGTCTTCAGTTTCATCCTTGTCCTCCCTCGGTGAAGCTGTTGCCAAGGAAGCTACGGATTTCCACCGAATGGGTCAATCAATATTTTTACGCGCGAAAATTTTTTAGAAGTCGCGAACCAATAATCAGGCCGAGGCACGCAGGATCAGCCTGCCCTCCAACCGGCGCAGCGGGCTGGACGGGCGCACCCCGTCCTCGATCATGCCGAAAAGCGTCGAGACGCTGTTTTCCGCAATGGAAACATAATCTTGCGCCACCGTGGTCAGGGCCGGCGCGGTAAAGCGGGCCATCGGGTGGTCGTCATGGCCGGCCACGCGCAGCGCCGTGGCGGCACCGCGCCCGACCCGCAGCCCCTTTTCAAAGGCCGCCGCGATCAGCCCAATCGCCATGCGGTCGTTGGCGCAAAGCACGGTATTCGTCGGCAGCTGATGCGTGGGCAGCAGGCGCAGCCCGGCATTGTAGCCTAGCTCCTCGAAGTCCCAGCCGGCCGATTCGGCCGGGATCACATGCGGCTCGAAACCCTGCTCCTCCATGGCGCGGACATAGGCTTCGCGGCGTTCGCGGGCATTGGTGTTGACGGCGGGCATGTCCAAGAAACAGGGCGGCTCACCGCTGCGGCACAGGTAATCGACCATCAGCCCGACGCTTTGGAAATTGTCGGTGCCGACGAAAATCTCGTCCCCGTTCATGTGGTTGTCGAAGATCACCGTGGGAATGTCCGCCGCAAGCTGCCGGATGCGGTCCGAGACGGAAGTGTCCCCCAGGGGCGCGATGATCGCGCCAGCAATGCGCAGGGAATAGAGCATCTCGATGGCGCTCAGCTCGCGCTCGGCATCGCCGTGCGAGCCCAGGACGATGGCCCAATAGCCCGCCTCGACGCAGCGCGTCTCGATCTGGCGGACGATCTCGGCATAGAAGGGATCGACGATATGCGGGACGATGATGCCGATGTTCTTGGTGAACTTGCGGTTCTGGTTGATGGCGAACAGGTTCGGCCGATAGCCGTAGCGGGCGATGGCCTCTTCGATCCGCTCGCGGGTCGAACGGCGGACGCTGGACGGGTCGTTGAAATATTTCGAGATCGTCGGCCGCGAGATGCCGCTGACCGCCGAAAACTCTTCCATATTCCTGATCTTCTGCTCTTCCATGCCGCCTCCCCTTTCGGTTGCAAATCCGAAAGCAATATCTTGTCTCGCGTAAAGACTTATCTTGACAATATCAGCCGCGAAACGGCGAGGGTCAATAGCCGCGATCCCTGGTGCAGCATGGTCGGGAACGGCGAAGGGCCGGGAAGATCCCAGCCCTTGCACGGCGGCGGGGCCGTTCAGGAACAGCAGGCCGCCACATAATCCTGCGCCAGCCGCTCGACCGCCGCCAGCGCCAGATCCCTGGCGCAAGGCCGCAGGCGGCCGGCCCGGACCGCGGGATAAAGCCCGCCCAGATATTGCGCGACCAGCGTCTCGGGCAGGTCCACCCCGTCCAGCAGCGCGAAAAGCTCGTCCACCGCCTGCTCGGCGGCAGGCTGCGGCCAGTAATAGCGGATGCGGTCGCTGTAGGAGAAATGCCGCTGCAAGGCGCGCTCGGCATCGGTGCCGTGATAGTAGCGGTCCCAGTTGCCGGGCGCCTCCAGCATCACCGCCTCCATGGCCTGGCGCAGGGTCCGCCGGCGCCGGCCGGGGAACAGTTCCCCGGCAATGGCATCCAGCCCGTAAAGCGCCTCGCGCAGCACGAAGGTCAGGCCCGGCCCGACCTTGAGGATGGCGAAACCATCGCGGACCAGGGCGGCCAGCGCATCGCGGGTTTGGTAGTCGGTCGAATGCGCCTCGAAGACCGTGCCGGGCATTTGCGCCAGCGCGGCGGACAGGTCGCGCGCCGCCGCGGGGTCATAGTCGATGACGTTGTGATTGCCGAACTCGACCCCCGGCTGCACCACCAGGCCGATGACGCGGGCGAAGGCGTCCTGCTGGCCCGCATCCGCGAAGGCCCGCCGATGCACCTCGAAGGTGGTCAGGGCGGCATCGGGGCTGGTCAGCTCCAACCCCTCGATCTCTTCCATCGCGCCGCCGGGGATCGGAACCTCGGTGCCGATGATATAGACCGGGGCAACGCCGCCCTGGGGTCGCGCCGCCTCGGCCACCACCGCCAGCCGCGCCGCACGGGTCGCGGTTTCGGCATCGTCCAGCGCCACCGGCTCGCCGGCGCAGCCCATGGAACAGTCCAGGTGCAGCTTGGTGAAGCCAGCTGCGGCAAAGGCGCGGATCATCACCTCGGCCCTCTCCATCGCCTGGTCGGCGGGCAGGCCTTTCCACGGGTTCGGGCCCAGATGGTCGCCGCCCAGGATCAGCCGCTCCGACGGGAAGCCCGTGCGCGCCGCGATCCCTTCCACGAAGCAGCGAAAATCGGCGGGGGTCATGCCGGTATAGCCGCCGTCCTGGTTGACCTGGTTGCAGGTCGCCTCGATCAGCAGCGGCAGGGGGGTCGGCAGGGTGCAGCGCATCGCCGCCTCGATCGCCATGGGATGCGCGGTGCAGATCGAAGGGATGCCCGAGGGGCCGTGACCATCGCGCCATTCCGCAATGGATTTCAGAGGATTATAGGTCATACTTCAGCCTTTTTGTTCCGAAAGCAGCGCGTCCAGTTCCGCGCGGGTCGAGGTGCCCTCCATCGGCCCCAGCCGGGTCACGGCGCGCGCGCCCGCGGCATTGGCCAGGCGCAGCGCCTCGGCCGGGTCGGACCCGGCCAGCCACAGGCTGAGAAAGGCGCCGCCGAAGGTGTCGCCGGCCCCCGTGGGATCGACCTCCTCGACCGCCAGCGGCTTGGCATCGACGCGCAGGCCGCGCTGGAACAGGCTGGCCCCGCCCGCGCCGCGCTTGACGACCACGGTGCGGATGCCGCGATCCAGCAGGGCGGCGATCACCGCCGGCTCATCCCGGCCCGCATCGAACAGGAACAGCTCCTCGCCCGAGGGCATGAATAGGTCGGTCATCGCCAGCACCGCATCCAGCGCCGCGCGCATGCCGGGCGCGTCCAGCAGTTCCGGCCGCAGGTTCGGGTCGAACGAGATGGTGCCGCCGCGCGCCTTGATGCGCCGCGCCGCGTCCATCACCATCACGCCCAGCTCCGGCGCCGAGAAGGCCGAGCCCATGACATGCAGGTGGGTGCAGCTTTCGATCAGCGCCTCGGATGCCGCGGTCGGCCGCAGCTTGCCGCAGGCGGCGTGGCGGATGTTGTAGACGAAGGCGCGGCTGCCATCCTCGCGGTAGCGGACGAAGGCGCTGCCGGTGCTTTCGCCCGCCGCGATCTCGATGCCCGAGACATCCACCCCGTCGGCCCGCAGCCTTTCAAGGTTCACCCGGCCGAAATCGTCGTCGCCCACGCGCGAGATGATGGCGCAAGGCGTTCCCAGCTTGCCGACCTGGTCGATGAAGATGGCGGGCGCGCCCGAGGGGAAGGGGCCGACCAGCGGCTGCGCCGCAAGAAAGCCGTTGCCGCGGGTGGTCGCCACGATCTCGACGAGAACCTCGCCGATGGTCAGAACCTTGTTCATGCTCAACCCCGCTTCTGCTTGGCGCGCACGTCCAGCCAGACCGCGACCAGGATCACGAGGCCCTTGACGATGAGCTGGTAGAAATAGGGCACCGACAGCATGTTCATGCCGTTGTTCATCACCCCGATGATCAGCGTGCCGACCATGGTGCCGACGCCGCCCGCCAGGCTGGTGCCGCCCAGCACCGCCGCGGCGATGGCGTCAAGCTCGTAGCTCATCCCGGCATTGGTCTGGGCCGAGTAGAGGCGCGAGGACAGCAGGATCCCCGACACCGCCGCCATCACGCCCGAGAGGGTGAAGATGGCGATCTTCAGCCGGTTCACCTTGATGCCGGAATAAAGCGCCGCCTCGCGGTTGCCGCCGGTCAGATAGGCGCGCCGGCCGAAGGTCGTGCGCGACAGCAGGACATGGTTGAACAGGAACAGCGCCACGACGATCCAGATGATGATCGGCAGGCCGAGCCAGCTGTCGCTGCCGATCGCCGTCCAGGCCGGGTCCGAGATCATCGCCGGCGCGCCGTTGGTCGGCAGGCTGACCAAGCCGCGATAGATGCCCATCGTCGCCACCGTGACGATGAACGACGGCAGCATCAGCCGGGCGGTCAGCACGCCGTTCACCAGCCCCATCGCCGCGCCGGCCAGAAGCGTGAACAGCAGCGCGGGGGCAAAGCCCCAGCCAAAGGCCAGCGCCTGCGCGCCCGCCATGCCCGCCACCGCGATGATCGAGCCGATGGACAGGTCGATCTCGCCCAGCAGGATGACCCAGGTCATGCCGAAGGCGGCGATGGCGACCACCGCCACCTGCTGCAGGATGTTCGTCAGGTTGGCGACCGTCATGAACCGCTCGTTCAGGACGGTGAAGATCACGCAAAGCAGGATAAGCGAGACGAGGATGCCCCCGTATTGATGCAAGGCGGCGCGCAGCTGCTCTCGCCCGGCGCTAAGGGTCGTGTCGGTTGTCTGGGTCATTGATGCGTTCCCGTTGCATGGGCCATGACAAGCTCGGGCGTCAGGTCGCGGCGGGCCAAGGTGGCCCTCAACTCCCCCTCGGCCATGATGGCGATGCGATCCGCCAGCCCAAGCACCTCGGGCAGTTCCGAGGAGACCAGCAGGATCGCGGTCCCCTCGGCGGCAAGTTCGCGGATGATGCGATAGATCTCGAATTTCGCGCCGACATCGACGCCGCGCGTCGGCTCGTCCAGGATCAGGACGCGCGGGCGGGTCAGCAGCCATTTCGCCAGCACGATCTTTTGCTGGTTGCCGCCGGACAGCTTGCCCGCAAGCGTTTCAAGCGAATTGGTGCGGACCCCAAGGCGCTGCACCTCTGCCCTGGCCGCGCGGCGTTCGCTGCCGAAGCGCAGGAAACCGCCCTTTCCCGCAAAGCCGTCCAGCGCCGCCATCGAGATGTTCGAGCGCACCGGGGCGCCCAGGGCCAGCCCTTCCTCCTTGCGGTTCTCGGTCACGAAGCCGATCCCGGCGGCGATGGCGTCTGCGGGATTGCGCAGCCTGGCTGGCTTGCCGTCGATGCGGATCTCTCCGCTCGCCTGGCGCATGCCGAACAGCGCATTCATCACGTCCGAGCGGCCCGAGCCGATCAGGCCGAAGAAGCCGAGGATCTCGCCCGGCCGGACCTCGAAGCCGACATCCCGGAACCGGCCCGCGCAGGACAGGCCCCGCACGGCAATCATCGGCGGCATATCCGCACCGGGCACGGGCGAAAGCCGCGGCGGATAGATCTCGTCCATCCTTCGGCCGACCATCAGCGCGATCAGCTCCTCGATGCAGGTTTCGTCGCGCGCGCGTGTCGCGACATAGGCGCCGTCGCGGATGACGGTGATGTCGTCGGACAGGCGCATGATCTCTTCCATGCGGTGCGAGATATAGATGATGGCCGTGCCCCGCGCCTTGAGCCGGTCGATGATGCGGAACAGGATCTCGGCCTCGGAATCCGACAGCGACGAGGTCGGCTCGTCCAGGATCAGCACCTTGGCGGGCCGGCTGAGCCCCTTGGCGATCTCGACAAGCTGGCGCTGCGCGATGGACAGCCGCCCGACCTTTGCGGTGACGTCCACGGGCAGGCCAAGCTCGCGCACCAGCGCCCTGGCATTCGCCCGCAGCGTCCGGTCGTTGATGAAGCCGAAGCGCGCCGGTTCATGCGTCGCCATGATGTTCTCGGCGACGCTGAGGTTGTTGCACAGGCTGAGTTCCTGAAAGACGATCGCCAGCCCCTGGGCGGCGGCGTCCTTCGGGCTTTGCGGCGCATAGGCTCGGCCGTCGAGCATCATCTCGCCACCCGAAGGCGGATGCACGCCGACCAGGATCTTCATCAAGGTCGACTTGCCGGCACCGTTCTCGCCCAGGATGGTATGCACGCGGCCCGGCCGGACATCCAGCCGCATGGATTTCAGCGCCTCGACGGGGCCGAAGCTCTTCCTGATATCGCGCAAGGACAGCACGAATTCCGCTGGCTGGTTCATCCGTTCAACTCCCCCCGTGGTCACGCCGCAAGGCATCGCCGAAGCCCCGCGGCGCAGCGGTCACTTCTTGACGTAGACGCCTGGGACGATGGGCTGCTTGGCCGGCACGTCCTGGCCTTCGATCACCATCGCGGCGGTATCCACCGCGGTCTTGCCCATCTGGTCGGGGAACTGCTGGATGACACCGGCCATCACCGGGTTGGCGTCCACCGCGTTGCGGGCCTCCTCCATGCCGTCGAAGCCGATCACCTTGACCTGGTCCTGAAGGCCCGCCGACTTCACCGCGACGGCGGCGGCCAGCGCGGCATCGTCGCCGAAGCCGAAGATGCCCGAGATGTCGGGATTGGCCTGGAGCATGTTCTGCGCAACGGCCAGTGCCTCGGCCCGCGTGATGCCGGTCTGCTGGGCGACGATCTCGATTTCGGGATGGGCCTCCAGCGCCTTCCTGAAGCCCTCGACCCGCGCGACGACCGATTGCACGGTCGGATAGTCGATGATCGCGACCTTGCCCTTGCCGCCCAGAACCTCGGCCATCAGCTCGCCGGCCTTGACCCCGCCGGTGTAGTTGTCCGTGCCGATATGCGACGTCACCTTGGCATCGGCAGCGGGTACGTCGACCGTGACGACCTTGATCCCCGCCGCATCCGCCTTGGCGATGGCAGCCATCACCCCCTGGCTGTCCACCGGCGAGATCACGATAACATCGACGCCCTTGACGATGAAATCCTCGACATCGGCCAGCTGCTTGTTCAGATCCTGGTTGGCGATGCTGATTTCCAGCGGCACGCCCCTAGCTTCCGCCTGGGCTTTCATCGCATCGGCAAGTTCGATGTAGAACGGATGCTGCTGGGTCAGCAGCGAGGCGCCGATGCCATCGGCATGGGCCGCCCCGCCCAGCCCGCAGGCAACAGTCGTCAACAGCGCCGAAAGCGCTTTCTTGAAGGTCATGGAGTCCTCCCAGGATATCGATTTCGAGGAGATGGTGCCGGCAAGTCCCGGCCGTCCGCCGAAGCTCCTCCCCCTATGGCGGCTCAGGGGACGCTAGCTATATATTTTACGCGTGTCAAATTTAAAGTTTGTTCGCGAAGATATTTTGCAAGCGCATCAAACCTATCGAATTGATTTCAAATTGTAATAGCGCGAGGCAAGGCCGGGTATCTTCTGGAAGGGTTTCGACCCCAAAGACCTGGCAAGCCGAACAGCGTAAGCAGCAGCCGGCGAATCGTGAAAGGCGACATGGCCTTGCCGGCCTCATCCGGGGGCGGGCAGGGATTGTGCCGTTGCTTGAGACGGCGATGCCGGCACGGCTTCCAGAAACCTCGGCCCGAACGCCCGCGTCTCCGCATCGAATCAAAGGCCCGCGGCCAGCCACCGATGCCCCTTCCCCTCGGCGACCCTGTCCCTGAAGCGGCCTCCCCCCGCCATCATTCCGCCAGGAAATACATTAAAATATCCATGACAAACAACGACAAGACATCCATCTGCGATGCCGGTCGCATTTTCTGCTCCTCCGACTCACGCTTTCATTGTAGACAATCTGCAATCAGGGATTCGGA
>JAANMW010002099.1_pt1 | contig 18745 bp, 19 predicted proteins | sample 7279671 | NCBI WGS metagenome assembly JAANMW01 (sample SAMN14094541, study PRJNA606508) | bioreactor metagenome | isolation source: A lab-scale SPAN reactor treating ammonium-rich wastewater day 247 | place: Ireland: Galway | collected 2017-09-19
CGACGATCTTCGCCTTTTCTTTCAGAAGATCGTTGAATTCGAGCGGATCGAGTTCTTCCTCGCCGTTGTGTTTCGCCTTTTGATTGTAGGCGAGACGCAGGAATTGAGAGTTCGAAACGCCCGGCACCTCGACCGGATATTGGAACGCCATGAAAACGCCTTCGCGTGCGCGTTCGTCCGGTTCGAGCTCAAGCAAATTCTTGCCGTCAAAGGTGACGGTGCCCGACGTTACTTCATACGACGGATGACCGGCCAGCACCTTCGACAAAGTCGATTTTCCCGAACCGTTCGGGCCCATAATTGCGTGGACCTCGCCCTTTCTGACCGTAAGGTTCAGCCCCTTCAAAATCTCTTTTCCATCGATACCTGCATGCAGGTCTTTAACTTCTAACAACATATATTCTCGTTACCTTAAAAAGAACACTTCGAAATCCGAGCTCCGTTAATCAATTCATTGCGCAAGCCGCGCAATTGCAGTTCTGACAATTTCGATCACAACCTGTAGGACGACCAATCCGATAATGAAGAGAATCAGACCGCCAACAGTACACATTAATGCCTGCATTACGCTCATAGGTTCTCCCGAATCATGCCGCCGAATGGCAGAGCCCAAATCAAAAACTTTGTAAATAACTACTCCAATGATGACTGGGACAGCAAGAAAAAGGACCCCCATTACCGGCAATAGGATATTGATCTCGTTATCCGCAGGATCGATCATTTATCACCGTCGACAGATCGATCGCTTTCTGCATCCGGGTCTCTAACTTCCAGCAACATTCTGTCTTGTTCTTTCTATCCGTTTATCCATTTCAAGCCCCGGGACGCCGTACCATTCCTCGGCGGGCGTATCGCGAACCCAGACATACCCATGTTTTCCGTACAGCTCACGCGCTCCGGGCGTGAAGTACGTCGTGTACAAAAAGATCCTTTCAAACTCAGTCTCTGCAGCATATTTATCGATCGCCTCAAGCAGCTTATGTGCGACTCCGCGGCCTTGAGCTCTTGGCGCGACCGCCATGCTGCGAACATAGAGGCGGCCATCATCAACCGTGACCGAGACCGTTCCGATTATTTCGCCATCGATCAACGCAACCCACTGCGGCCCCTCGGCAAACCGCTGTAAAACTTCGTCGGGCTTCACGGCGACCACCTCGAACGCTTCGGCGGTGTAGTGTTCGCGAAGCGGCGTGAACGCGTCGCAGATCACCGATGAGATCGCGTCTGCGTCGTCCATTACTGCTAGGCGAACGTCTATCATGCTCCCTTAAAACTCGCAGCTTGCGGCATATCCGTTGCGACAAAGATCTCGCCCTTCAAATACGTGACCGCGTTGCCGCCGATCTTTACGCGATCGCCGACAAGCTCGCAGAAAAGTTCGCCGCCGCGTTTTGAGACCTGCCGGGCGAATAGTTCATTCTTTCCGAGCTCGCCCGCCCAATACGGGACAAGAGTGCAGTGCATGGCACCGGTCACAGGATCTTCATTGATGCCGATCTTCGGTGCGAACATCCGCGATGCAAGATCGCTCGAATTACCCGGAGCTGTAACATAGACCCGCTCGTACCCAAGCTGTGCCAAGGCGCTGAAATCAGGTTCGAGTTCGCAAACGTCCCGCTCGGTCTCAAGCCTTACCATTACGCCGTTGTTGATCGCACTCCAGACATTTACCGGTACTTTGCCAAGCGCGTGTGCTAATGCATCGTCGGATGCGATCTCGGTTATCGTGTAGGCCGGAAAATCCAGGATCAGTCTGCCGCCGCGTCGCTCAACACCCAACGTTCCGCTCTTGTCCGAATGAAAGTCGATGCGATCGCCTTGCAGATTCAGCTCGGTGAAGGTCACGTGTGCCGATGCGAGCGTTGCATGTCCGCAAAGATTCACTTCCATCGTCGGCGTGAACCAGCGAATATCATACTTGCCGTCTGAGCCGACAAAGAACGCGGTCTCGGAGAGATTGTTCTCCGCCGCGATCCTTTGCATCGTCTCTTCGGGGAGCCAATCCTCAAGCGGCACGACCGCCGCCGGATTTCCACCGAACAGCTCGCTCGTAAACGCATCAACTTGGTAAATTGTGAGCTTCATAATCTTTCGCCACGAATGCATTAATGAAACCGGTGTATTCGCGTTCTTATTCGTGCATTAATGGCTGATCTTTTCTAAACGCGTCAACTTGGTAAATGGTCGGTTTCATATAGAAGTTATGCCAGCGCGATCGCCTGGATCTCGATCTTCGTTCCAAAATGCAGGTCTTTCACTGGCACTATCGCTCTGGCCGGCCGATGATCGCCCATCACGCGGGCATACGTTTCATTTACCTTGCCCCATAATTCCATATCCGAGACATAGATCGTCATCTGCATCATGCGGCTTAGGTCGCTGCCGGCCTCTTTCAATACCGCCTCAACATTTCGCAACGCCAACTCGGTCTGTTCAGCTATGTCGCCCGTAAAAGGCTCTCGCGTGTCGAGCGTCATTGGCAGCTGACCTGAAACATAGACGATGCCGTGATGTTCGATCCCCGGCGAGTAATGCCCTTTCGGCATTGGCTGATTTTCAGGCTGAATAATTCTCATGCTTCAGATCGATTCACCACAGAAGCCACAGAGGACCCTGAGAGATAATTCCAAGCACCTCTGTGCTCTCGGTGTTCTCCGTGGTGAAATCTTTTATCCAACGGCTCCTTCAAGTTTCAGGCCGAGGAGCTTCTGTGCTTCGACGGCGTATTCCATCGGGAGTTCGCGGAAAACCTCTTTGCAGAAGCCGTTGATGATGAGCGAGACGGCGTCTTCCTGCGCGATGCCTCGCTGTTGAAGGTAAAATAGCTGCTCTTCGCTGATCTTGCTCGTCGTGGCCTCGTGTTCGACGCGGGCCGTGTTATTCATCACCTCGATGTAGGGGAACGTGTTCGCCTCGCAGGTCGAGCCGATAAGCATCGAGTCGCACTGCGTGTAATTACGTGCGCCTTCCGCCTTCGGCATAACCTTAACTAGTCCGCGGTACGAATTGTTCGACTTGCCGGCGGAAATGCCTTTTGAGACGATCGTGGATCTCGTGTTCTTGCCAAGATGGATCATCTTCGTCCCCGTGTCGGCGATCTGTGCGTTGTTGGTCAACGCGACCGAGTAGAATTCACCTATCGAGTTGTCGCCCTGCAGGATCACGCTCGGATATTTCCACGTGATCGCTGAACCGGTCTCAACCTGCGTCCAAGAGATCTTTGCGTTCTTTCCGCGACAAGCTCCGCGCTTTGTAACGAAATTGAAAATGCCGCCCTTACCGTTCTCATCGCCCGCGTACCAATTCTGCACGGTCGAGTATTTGATCTCTGCGTTGTCCAACGCGACGAGTTCGACCACCGCAGCATGCAGCTGATTCGTATCGAACTGCGGTGCCGTGCATCCTTCGTTATAGGCGACGTAACCGCCCTCTTCTGCGACGATCAGTGTGCGTTCGAACTGGCCCGATTCCTGCGTATTGATGCGGAAATACGTCGATAGTTCCATCGGACAGCGGACGCCTTTTGGAATGAAACAGAATGACCCATCGGAGAAGACCGCTGAATTCAACGCGGCAAAAAAATTGTCCCCGACCGGCACGACCGAACCGAGATATTTCTTCACAAGCTCCGGATAATCTTTGATCGCCTCACTGAACGAGCAGAAGATGACGCCCGCCTTTTCGAGTTTCGCCCGATAGGTCGTAGCGACCGAGACCGAGTCGAACACGGCATCGACGGCAACATTCGCAAGCTGCTTCTGCTCAGAGAGCGGAATGCCTAGTTTTTCGAATGTCTTGATCAGTTCTGGATCGACCTCATCCATCGACGCCTTTTTCTTCTTTTGCTTCGGAGCGGCGTAGTAGGTGATGTCCTGAAAATCGAGCTCAGGGTATTTGAAGTTCGCCCAACCGCTCGGCTCCTTCATCTTTAGCCATTGACGATAGGCCTTAAGACGAAATTCGCACATCCAGTCGGGCTCGTTCTTTTTCGCGGAAATGAGCCGGATCGTATCTTCGCTCAAGCCCTTCGGGATCGTCTCGGTTTCGATGTCAGTGACGAAGCCGTATTTGTATTCCCTGTTTGTTAGTAACTCAGCTGCTGTTGACATAAAACTTTTCCACCACAAGGAACACAGTGTTTCTCAGTTTTCCGTGTCCTCTGTGGTAGCTTTCCCTCTTTAAACTCCGTGCGGTTCGACCGTCCTGTGTATCGAGTGGACTCGATGGAACATCGCGTCAACGGAACGTTCGCTGCCGACGAGTTGAGCGAGCGTTATCTGCGAAAGCGCATTCTCGACCAGCGTGTGAAGCCCAATGATCACAGGGCGAATGCCGCAGTCTCCGTTATGCACGCAGGAATCGAGTACGCCCGTATAGCTGCCGCAGTGCTTACTCAGCACGTCTTCGTCGAGTACTTTGATGATCTCGCTTAGTCGGATATCTTCCGCAGGCCGTTCGAGCGAGTAGCCGCCCTTGGTTCCGCGCGTCGAATGCACAAACCCGGCCTTGTTCAGCAGCCACATCAGCTTTCCGGCATTCGCGATCGAGATGCCCTCCCGCTCGGCGATCTGCGGCAAGGTCAGGCTACCGCCTTCCGGTAACGCAGCCAGCTGTACAAGACAGCGCAGCCCATACTCTTCCTGTGCAGAGATCTTCATAATTCCACTTTTTACCTATCGAACGCGGGCATTGGGGCCCGTAAAAGCACACGATTTCAGCAAGCTGTAGTATCGCAAATCATTATTTTTTCGTCAAGATTGTTCGCGGGACTGCGCGAAGGCTGTCGAAACCGCTAAGATGAACATATTGAGTGCTTTTCGCACGGCCGCATGCCGCGGACAGGAGAATTATGCATCTAACGGTCCTCGGTTCGGGCACCTCGCATCCGCATCCAACACGAAGCAGCACGAGCTTTTGGCTCGAAACCGCCGCGGGCTCGGTACTTCTCGATTGTTCGGCGGCTGCGATTCACAGGATGGCGCAGGAGCGTCTGCCTTGGGCCGAGCTTGATGCGATCTGGATCTCACATTTTCACCTTGACCATATCGGCGGCCTCGCACCGTTCCTTTTCGGGATGAAACACGCCGCTGAGACCGAGGAACGCCGGAAACCGCTTACCATTTGCGGACATCTCGGCTTGAAGGCTCTCTTTGATGCCGTTGACACAGCGGGAAACTATCGCCTGCTCGAACAGAATTTTCCGGTCGATATTGTCGAAGTATCAGAAGGTGATGCGTTCACGTTGATCGACGGGGTCGCTGCTCGCGTCTATAAGACGCCGCATAAGCCTGAAAGCCTCGCTATCCGCCTTGATGACGGCGAAAACGTGCTTGTGTTCACGTCTGACACGGGTTTTGACCCGAAGATCGGTGAATTTGCCGCGGATTCCGATCTTTTTGTCATTGAATCGTCATTTGTCGCGAATAAGGTCGTGGATACGCACCTTGAGCTTTCCGAGGCGATGGAGCTGACCTCGATCGCGCGTCCCAAAAGGGCCTTGCTCAATCATCTTTATCCGGAATGGGACGCCGTAAAATTCGAAGACCTCGCTCGAGGTTTTTCACCGCCGTGCGAGGTCTTGCTTGCATTTGATGGAATGACGATCGAGATCTAGGGCCTTATCTGACGCCGAGCGATCTCCATCAGGTCCTCGGGCATCCATTTGTCGAGCACCTTTTCCTCGGCATCCGCGATACCTTCGTTTCGGTTACGCCAGTCTTTGCTAGCGTCGTCCTCACGGAGTGACTGTTTCGGGTAGTTCTCAACCTGTTCGAGGCTGATCATTATGCCGTGAGCAATCTCTTTCCAACTCTCGTTCTGTATCCCGCGAAGAACGACCGGCAACCCGGAGGTCCAATCCTCTTCGGGTACGATGTTGTCGTATTCGGGGATCGTCAGATACGCAGTATCGGGGAAAGGTCCCGAGCCGAACTTGGAAACTATACGGCTCTTTACGTCATCATAAGAACCGTTCGGCTCCGATTTACGCAGATCAAGAGCAAACTGAAAGATATCTGTAACGGTCGGTTTTTCGGCCATAGATAAACATTAGCACAATGTGCTTCGTATTCGATATCGGGCGGGGCCGCATCAAGCGTTTTTACTACCACATTTTGCAGAATCGCGTTACTCTTTTTCTTAGCCAAGTAATATGAAGTCTATTGTCCTCTTCGCACTTACGCTCGCCTTCGTTTTTCCTGTCCTTGCTCAGAACGAGCAGTCGCCGATCGTCAATCGGGACATAAAGTATCAAAACTGGAAATACCCGACCGTGCGGGATATTTCAAAAGAGATCGATCTGCGGGAGCTCTCGAAAGGGAAAAAACTCGTCGTCGTTGTTTATTTTGCTCCCTGGTGCCCGAACTGGCGGTTCGACGCGCCGAAACTCGAGGCATTCTACAAGAAGTATCAGGCGCAGGGGCTTGAGATCGTTGGGGTCGGCGAATACGATCCGGTCGATAGTATGAAGAGGAACATTGATTCGCTCGGTATTACGTTCCCGGTGGTGTATGAATCCGTAAGCCGTGCACAGCGTGGTTCGACAAAACATTCTGAATACCACAAGGAAACAGGCGATAAACGCTACACGGGTTCGCCCTGGTACATACTTCTCGATCCTGCGAAATTGGCAAAAGACGGCGATACGCTGGTAAAAAACGCCGACGTCATCAACGGCGAGATGATAATGGTCGAAGGCGAGGCATACATCCGAAAGGCTCTCGGTTTGCCCGCAGAGGACAACGCTAAAAAGCCCCAACCGGCCGCAGCAGCGGCGATCGAGGCTTGTGATCCCAAAAAACCTGTAGCGCTGAAGAAGCCGTAAACTACTTCGGCATTACGTTGAGCGTATCCGTAAGTTTCTTTAGTACGTCGCGAAGCGGTTCCTTTGCCGCGACGAACTTCCCGGCCAACGCCATATCCTCGCTTGATGCGACAAGGTCGGTCACTCCCTCCAGAGTCGGCAGATATCGCCTAAGGTTCGACCTCGTTCGAAAATCCGATTCGAGCGTCGCGATACCGACGCGCAAGTTCCGGATCGCCGCTATCACACGCCGCTTATTCTGCTCATTCCGCTCGACCGTGGCAAGAGGAAGGTTGCGTCGCTTTGCCTCTTGCGATGTGTTCTCGATCTCTTGCGCGATCGGCCCAAGGACATCAATGAATCTCGATGTATTCGATCTCTGGATATCGACCTTTTCGCGTGCCGTCCGAACATCGAGCGGTGCAACCGTCCTCGAAACCGGCGGTTTGGAGGGCTGCGCTTTACGCGGCCGGGTCTTTTGAGCTGTCGCCGTTGCAGCGAAAGCCGCCCCGATGAAAAAAAGAAACAGTCCTATCCGAAAAAACCTCATAGATCTCCCTTCCTGTTAAAAGCCGTTCGAAAATCTTATCATAATGAACGTGGGCGGTCGGAATTTAGAGGTCTTAAAGCTTGGAAGAGTTGGCTATAAGGATTCGCTTGACCTTCAGGCTCGTCTTGAGGCGGAGGTGATCTCAGAGCGTGAGCGCGACTACCTTGTCCTTCTGGAACACCCGCATACCTTCACGATCGGGCGCCGTGCAACGAATGATGGCGTGCTCGCAACCGCGGAAATTCTGCGAAAGTTAGGCGTCGAGGTATTCGAGACGAATCGCGGCGGCCGGGTAACTTACCATGGCATCGGCCAGGTCGTCGGCTATCCGATCATTTCACTTTCACCGCATCGCGAAGACGTTCATCGCTACGTCCGCGACCTTGAAGAAGTGTTGATCCGCGCGATGGGAGACTTCGGGATCGAAGCATTCCGCATCGAGGGCCTTACCGGCGTGCATACTTCGCAGGGAAAGGTCGCGGCTATCGGCGTTCACATCAAACGCTGGGTGACGACGCACGGCTTTGCCCTTAACGTCTCAACCGACCTTAGCTATTACAACTGGATCATCGCCTGCGAGGGCGAACCCGTAACCTCAATGGAAGAATTGCTCGGACGCGATATAACGCTCTCCGAGGTCGAGGAGCGCATCGAGCATCGCTTTCGCGAGGTTTTTGAATATACGACGTCAGAGACAGTCGCGGCCATACCTGCGAAGCCCTGACGGGAATTTGTTAACTGGGAGGTATTTTTGTGAAACGAACAGTCCTTATCTCATTGTCTTTTATTCTCGCGGCGATCGGTGCCGCATGTGGTTCGTCGCCGGCAAATAATGCGAATTCGGCAAATGCCGGCAACGCCGCACCGGATACGACCGTAACCGCGATGTCGCGTCCGGAAAACATCAAGGAAATGATGAAGGCTCGCGGCGAGCAGGATTCCGCAAAGCCGATCCTAAAGATCATTGAACCGAAAGATCATTCGGTCATTAGCGGCTCTGAGGTCGAGCTGAAACTCGAACTTTCAGGCGACCTCAAAGGCTATATGCCCGGTATGGACGAGGCGACGCATACCGGAAATCACATTCATGTGATCCTCGACAATCAGCCTTACGAGGCCTATTACGACATCACAAAGCCCTTTACTTTGAAGAATGTCTCCGACGGCCCGCACACGATCCGCGTGTTCCCGTCACGCCCGTGGCACGAGAGCTACAAGAACGAGGGTGCCTTCCAGATGGTCTCGTTCACCGTTAAGAATGGCGGAGCCGATACCTCAAAGCCTACGACTACCGCCGACGGTAATACGATGGCAAATGCCTCACCCGAGGCCAAGGAAGCAGACTCCGGCGGCAAGGTCGATCCAAAGAAACCGCTCCTTACCTACAGTCGGCCTAAAGGCGAGTACAAAGGCGCAGATGCCGAGAACATAATGCTCGATTTCTGGATCTCCAACACCGACCTTACACCCGCAGGCAGGGTCGTCGGCGTTGACCCGTGTCCGTGCCACGTCAAGTATTGGGTGGACGGCAAGGAAATGGGACAGCTCAACCGCTGGGATCCGATATGGCTAAATGGCCTTGCGCCGGGCAAGCACACGATAAAGCTCGAGCTGCAGGACCGCAACGGTAAGGTGATCGAGAACGGCGGGTACAATTCAACCACCCGCGAGATCACGGTTACCAAATAGGATCGGCTTTAGGAAACGGCACTTTAGATGTAGAATTGAGGTTTTCAGTATCAGCTGAAGACCTCTTCTTTTTTGGAGCAGACTTTTACTATGCGACGCGAAATTACTTCGTGGTATAGCCACAATTTGGGGATGGAAATGCCCCTTGTCGCCTACGGGCACGCCGGTTATCCGCTTTTGATGTTTCCGACGGCAGCGGCCGACTATCTAGAATACGAGCGTTTTTATCTCGTAGATTCGATAAAAGAGTTTATCGAGGCCGGCAAGATCCGCGCCTATTCGATCAATTCCGTCAACAAATACAGCCTATTGAACCGCGAAAGCTCGCCCTCGTGGAAGGTCGAAATGCTCGCCCGCTATGACCGCTACATTATGGAGGAGGTCCTTCCGCTGATCCGCAACGAATGCGGCCCGGACGCACGCCCTCTGACCACGGGAGCGTCGCTTGGTGCATTTCTTGCCGCGAATACGTACTTCAAGCATTCGGACCAATTCCGCGGGACGATCGCGATGAGCGGGAGCTACGATATTTACAATTATCTCGAGAATTATTTCGACGACAACGTCTATTTCAACAACCCTGCGGCCTATTTGAAGGAACTGAATGACGACTATCACCTTCCGCGGCTGCAAAAAGCTGATTCGATCGTCATCGTTACGGGACAGGGATCATTCGAGGCTCCGGATCGGAGCCGCGAATTCTCGGCCCTGCTTCATTCGAAAGGAATACCGCACAGGCTCGACGTTTGGGGCTACGACGTTAATCACGACTGGGTCTGGTGGCGCCGGATGCTGCCCTATTATCTCGGGCTTTTCTGCGGCGACTAACCGTCGCCCTTCTTCCCCTTTCGTTTAGGCGGCGAATTCTTCTCAGCCGGCGGGCCTTCGGGTTTCGCCGGCTGTTTTACTTCCGGTTTTTTCGGCGGCTCATCGCCTGCAGGTGGTTTGTCGGGCTTACCGTCACCGGCAGGAGGCGTGTCTCCGGCGTTATTCTCCTTCGGAAGCAGCGCGGGATCGTCCTCGATCTTAGTGCCGGGCGTAAACTCGATCCCCGTCTTCTTACCTGCGATATCAGCCTCCTGCAGCTTCTCAAGCTCTTCGCGTTTATTACGCTCCATCAGAGACTTGATATCGGCCGGCATCGGAGGTGCGGCCGGGAACGTATCTCTCGGCTTGCCCTTCATGAACTGATTCATAAAGGCGTTGAAATACGGCAAGGCTCCGTGGCCGCCGGTCATACTATTGCCGAGATTCGTCTTCTTGAGCGGATTGCCCATCCAGACGCCGGTAACGTAGGTCGGTGTGTATCCGATGAACCACACGTCCGTGTGGTCGTTAACGGTTCCGGTCTTGCCCGCAAGCTGCTGTCCCGCGGCACTTGCTCCCGGAGCGGTACCGCCGCCGGCAGTTACGCCGCGCATCATCTGCACCATCGTCAAGGCCACGTATTCGCTCGTTACTCGCGAACTTGCGCCGTCAAATTCTTCGAGGAGAGCGCCGTCACGGTTATAGACCTTCCGGATAAGATGCGGCGAGATGCGCACACCCTTATTCGGGAACGTCGAGTATGCCGAGGTCATTTCAAGCAGCGAAGCCTCGCTCGCTCCGAGAGCCGATGGAAGGCTCGGCGCCATTGGATTCGTAATACCGAACCGCCGCACCATTTGCGCACCCGCCTGTATACCGACCTGTTCGAGCAGGTGAACCGCCGCGATATTGTAAGATTTCGCGAGAGCGATCTTCATCGGGACATTCGGGTGGCTGAGGCTGCCATCGTAATTATGCGGCGACCAGCCGCCGCGTTTGATCGGCGCACCGCTAACGGTCATATCCGGCGTCATTCCGTCCTCAACCGCCGCCGTATAAATGAACGGCTTATAGGACGAGCCCGTCTGCCGCAGTCCCTGGGTCGCGTTGTTGAATTTGTTCGTATGGAAATCGTAACCGCCAACCTCCGCAACGATCTCGCCCGTATGTGAATTTATGCAAACGATGGCCGCCTGAACCTCCGGCACCTGTTCCAGCTCGACCTCGAGCGTCTTCTTTTCGTCGTCAACTTTCTTGATCTCGAATTCTGCCAGGTAACCGGGTTTGAGTTCTGCAACCGGACGCTTTCCGCTGCGGCCCATATCTCCGGGCCCAACGATCGCCTTGTACATCCCAAAGCGAACGCCAACTTGGTCCGCACTCGGGTTGGCCTTTACAACAAGTCCTTTGATGTATTCTCCGACTTCGTATTGATCGCCGTACCAATCCGGATGTTTGTATGAAGCGAGTGCCTTATCGATCTCCTTTTGATCGGTAAAGAGTGGTTGGTCGTTGTCATCGACAAGGATGTTCTTATAGTCCGAACGCCAACGCTGACCGCGATCGTAGTTGCGCAGGCCTTCGCGTATCGCCTTAGTCGCTTCTTTCTGAGCAGCGACATTGATCGTCGTATAGACCTTTAGTCCGCCTTGTGCAACGCGGGTCGTGTATTTTTGTTCAAGATACTTTCGGATCTCCTCGACCGGATAGTCCCACGCGGTCGATTTCGGCAAAGACTGGTAGTAGGCAGTATCGGCGAGCTTGATCGGCATCGCTTTTGCCGCGTCAACCTCTGCCTGCGAATACTTGTCAGGGAAATACTTGGCCATCTGGTCAAGGACAAGATCGCGGCGTATCTTCGCCTTTTCGCGGTTGCGGGTCGGAGAATATTCGGGCGATTTCGGTATCGCCGCAAGAAGGGCGGCCTCTTCGAGATTCAGATCCTTCAGATGCTTTCCGAAATACGTTTCGGCACCGGCCTCGAACCCATAAGCACCGGCGCCCAGGAACACGTAATTCATATACATCTCGAGGATCTGGTCTTTCGTATAGAGCCTCTCGATCTGCAGAGCCACTGCCCATTCGTTGACCTTTCGCGTATAGGTCTGGTCCTTGTAGAGGAAAAGATTCTTTGCAAGCTGTTGCGTGATCGTCGAAGCGCCTTCTGTACTTCCGGTGGTCACGTTCTTAAAAACTGCACCGAGAATGCGGTACGGATCGATGCCGATATGATCTCGAAAGCGATAGTCTTCGATCGCAAGCAGTGCATCCGTCACGCGATCCGGAACGTCCTGGATCTTGACGGGAATGCGTTTCTCGATTGCAAATTCTGCCAGGATCGTTTCCCCGTCGTCAGCGTAGATCGTCGTAACCTGCGGCGGGCGGTAGGTCGCAAGCGCCGAAACCGCGACCGTATAACTCGAGTTATTCAGATAGTACGAAGCAAGAACGCCTGTCAGACCGCCTGCCGATAAGGCAAGCATCAACGCGGTAATGAACATCGAGACACCGCTCATCTTCCGACGCGGTGCGGTCTTGCTTTCAACGATCGTACTAACTTCTTTCGCCATAAAAACCTCTTAGTTAACGAACCGCCTCATACGCACACTCACAACGAATCCGATCGCTATGAACGTTGAGAGGATCGCCGACAGCCCGGCGCTCATCAGCGGGAGCGGTACACCGATAACAGGGAGAAATCCAAGGGCCATTCCGACATTCATGAATATCTGGAACGCCAAACCGCAGACGATCGACATTATAACAAGCATTCCCGCTCGGTCAGAAGCTTGTCTTGCGCTCGCTATCATCCTCGATAACAGCAGGGCATAAGCCAGCAGGAGCGAGACGCACCCGATAAAGCCTGTATTTTCAGCAGTTACCGCGAAAATAAAGTCCGTCTGCGGCTCCGGCAGGAATTTCAACACGCTCTGCGACGTCTCAGGATCGCCTTTGATCCCGGAGATGCCGCCTTTGCCAACGGTGATCACAGACTGGATCGTATGATAGCCATAACCACGCGGGTCGACACGGTCGGGATCGATGATCGCGAGTATCCGTTCCTGCTGATAACGCTTTATCTTTCCGGTCTTTACACCGACGATATACGCCGTCGGTACCATGACCGCCGCCAATACAGTTCCGATGACAACATAGCGGATCTTGATGCCTGATAAAAAGAGCATCGCAGCGAGGATCGGCATATATGTTATCGCCTGACCCGCATCGGGTTCGAGCATTATCAGGGCGAGCGGGCCCGCGAATATCGCTCCGCCGACCAATGCCTCGCGCAGCGTCAAAATACCGGATTTCCTGGCACCAAAATATTTCGCGAGCATCAGGACGGTCGGGATCTTTACGAACTCCGAAGGTTGGAACTGCCCGACAAGCGGCAGCCTGACCCACGCCTTTTGTCCGTTAATAACGACTCCAAGCGGCGTGAGCACGAGGATCAAAAGAATGAGGCCGCCGACATAAAAGATCGGGGCTGCATCGATCAGGCGTCGGTAATCCGTGAAGGCGACAACAACAAATGCGATGAAAGCGATCACGATCCCGAAGATCTGCTTTGACCAATAATTTTCCGATGGAACTGCGTTGTGGATCTGCCAGACGCCAAAGAACGAGATCAGAATGGCGAGAACCGCCGTCTGCCAGTCAAAATCTCGTAATCCGCGTTCAGTAAGGGCGACCATTAGAACCTCAGCGGGCGGCCACCTCCTGGGTGGCAGGCTGCCCGCCATCTCTACGCGAGAGATAGGATTCGTACATCGCCTTTACTGCCGGTGCGGCGTTGGCGGCACCAAAGCCTGAATTTTCGATGAGGGCGATCACGCTCATCTCAGGCTTATATGCCGGTGCGAAGCTGACAAACCATGAGTGGTCCTTGTTCTTGCCCGTATCTTTACCGACCTCTGCGACCTGAGCCGTGCCCGTCTTGCCGGCAATATCAAAGCCAGGAATGCGTATTGAACCCGCCGTACCGCCCGCATTTACCACGCCCCACATGCCCTTAAGCACAAGGTCCCATTGTGCCGGCTGAAGCTCGATAATGGTCGGTTCGGGATGCTGGAATGTAAATCCCGGTCGTGCCGGAATGTAATTCGGATCGCCCTCTTCACCGACGGCAGCGATCGGCTTGAATTCTTTGAGGAAATGCGGAATATACTCTTTCCCGCGCATTCCCACACTCGATACCGCGCGCAGCATCGAGATCGGCGTAACAACGACCGTGTCCTGGCCGATCGAGGCGTAAACGGTGCGAATATCGCTCCATTTGCCCTCGTGCTTTATCACGTATTTCATCCAGGTCTTCGGCGTCTGCGGCACTTTCTCATTCGGCAGGTCGATACCCGACCGCTTGTCGAAGCCGAAGGTCTCGACCATCTTGATGATGCCCTCGATGCCCATCTTCAGGCCTAGGCGATAGTAATATCCGTCGCAAGAACGCGTTATCGCCGTATCAAGCGGCGGGCTGCCGTGGTTGCCCATGCAGCGGGTAAGCTTGTTGCCGATCGTGATACCGCCGCCGCAGAGCATGTTCGAATGCGCGACGGTGATCGCACCTTCCTGCAAGGCTCCGACGGATTCGGGGATCTTCCAGGTCGAGCCGGGCGGATAGCGTCCCTGGATCGCACGATTCAAGAGCGGACGCGTCTCGTCCTTCCAATATTCGGCGATCTGTTTTCGGCCCTCAGGGGTTGAAGCCCCTTTGACAAAGATATTCGGGTCAAATGACGGGGCCGACGCCATCGCAAGGATCTCGCCATTGTTCGGATCCATCGCTATGACAACGCCACGTTTTGTCGAGGACTTTGCGAGCTGGTCCTCGGCCGTCATCTGCAGGTCGAGATCGATCGTCGTCACAAGGTCCTGGCCGGATTGCGGAGGCACGGTCTCAAGCTCGCTCTGTACACGCCCGCGGCTGTCAACGATGACCTTTTTATAGCCCGGCCTACCTCTCAGGAATTCATCATAATATTGTTCAAGGCCGCCTTTGCCGATAATGTCGCCCGGGCGAAAGCCCTTATCCTTGTAGGCATCGGACTCAAGCTGTTTCGGGCTGATCTCGCCAACGTAACCGAGTACGTGCGCAAGCGTCGTCCCGAGCGGATAGTGCCGCTGCGGCTGAAGCTCAACACGCAGCTCCGGAAATTCGAGCGAATGCGCTTCGACCCAGGCAATATCCTCGATAGTTGCGTTCTCTTTTAGAACAAGCGATTCGAATTCGTTCTGTTTCTTAAGGACTGAAAGCCTTTCGGTCACGAACTGTGGTTCGAGGCTCAAGCCTTGCGAGTAATCAACGACCTTGTCCGGGCCAGCAGCTTGCTTCAAACCGTCGTTCGAGATGACGACGTTGTAGATCGGCCGCGAATCAACGAGAATGCGCCCTTTTCGATCAAAGATCGCACCTCGCGGAGCCGGGATCGGGATCAGGCGAATCCGCTGATTTTCAGCCCGGTCACTGTAATATTCGCCTTTAACGACCTGAAGATAGTAGAGACGGGCACCCAACACCGCGAGAAGAACGAACGCGATCACCTGGATCGCTCCGACCCTGGCACCTAGATTCTGGACGTGATCGTAGATCTTCATCGAATACCGCTCCTATTTCGTAAGCCGGATCGGGTTGCGCCGCCTTGTTTGCCTACGCTGAGCGAACATCTCTCGCTTTCTGGGTTTAAGTTTCCCTGCCGAGATCGCATCCAGAAGCAGAAAGATGAGCGTTCCGCCGATCATCGTGCCGATCAGCGAATAGGCGCCGATGAACACGAGCGAACCCGCCGGTTCCTGCCCGAACAGCTTGTGTATCCCAAAATAGAGAAGACTGCTCAAAATGCTCGCACCGGCTATGACGGGAATTCGAAGGAGCAAGTTGTCCAGGTAAACGCGCCTTGCGATCTCGGCCACTATGAACGCGATCACCGTCATCGTAAATCCGCTCGCCCCCAAAAGCCCGCCGCTCAAGGCATCGACCGCAACTCCCGAGATGGTCGCAAACAGCAACGCTCTGATCGAATTTCGCTGCAGCGCGGCATATACGACGATGATGAGTGGAAAGTCCACGAACATAAAGAAATCGGCGACGTTCCGCAGCGTCCACTGCAGAACGACGGCGATTATGATCGCGATCGTGAGCTTTACTCCCTCCATCTATTTCTTCTTCTGGTCCGGTGTGACCCGCTGCTCAAAGTCCGGCTTTTGCGGCGGTTGATACAGTAGCACGCCGACCTCCTGCATTGAATTAAGCTTTGCTGCCGGCTTGATCTCGATCTTGTGCGCCGTAGTTGCCGACCCGCGCACAACATTGACGATCTCTCCGATCTTGAGTCCTGCGGGATAGATGCCGTCCTGTCCGGTCGTGAAGATCGGCTGCCCGACCTCGACCTCGGCAGTTCCGGGGACGTACTTCATTTCGAGAATGTCGGTCTTTCCCGTGCCGACAACGACGCCCAATGCATTCGTCGCGCCAACCTCCCCGACAATGCCGCCAACGCCGGATTTGCTGTATGTGATCAGATCGACCTGCGACGTAAGCGGACTTACTGCCGTAATACGGCCAACGATACCGCCGTCGGTTACGACCGGCATATTCAATGTAACGCCATCGAGGCTGCCGCGATTTATGATCGAAGCGTTGAACCACGCCGACGGATCGCGCCCGATGATGCGAGCGGTCAGGACCTTGTACTTGCTTTCATCCTTAAGCTGCAGGAGCGAGCGAAGCCTTTCATTCTCATTTGAAAGGCCGTCCTTCTGCCGCAATTCAACCTCAAGCTCCTGAACACGCTGCTTTAGGATCGAGTTCTCATCCTGAGCCGATCGAAGATTCGCAATGGAGGAAAAATAGTTGGAGACGACCGCGGAAACCGAGGTTACGGGCGATTGAACGAAGTCAGCGACGGTTTGGGTCCACGAACGTACCACGAGCTTTCCCGAGGAGCTGTCGCGGGCATCCAGGGCCATTAAAATGAAGTTAACGAGCAGGAGAGCGACCATCAGCCACGGAGCCAATCGCCATACTTCCTTTTGACTACGCTCAACCATCGCAAGTACGCCGCAAAGTCCGGAATGCAGTGTTCAATGTCGGAAGCCGAAGGGCCTAACAACCTTGTGCGCACACCTTGGGACTTGGATCCGTTAGTTTCCCGTCATCATCGAGTTATCCCACTTAACGCGCTTGAGGAGCTCGAAATCCGATAGCATCTTGCCCGTACCAAGCACGACGGACGATAGCGGATCTTCGGCGATCACGACCGGCAGTCCGGTCTCGATCATCAGGCGTTTGTCGAGATTCTTGAGAAGTGCTCCGCCGCCCGTAAGGACGATGCCGCGTTCGACGATATCTGCCGAAAGTTCCGGCGGTGTCCTTTCGAGCGCGACACGAACAGCGTTTATGATCGTCGAGATCGCATCCGAGAGAGCCTCGCGGATCTCTTCGTCGGTCATCGTGATCGTCTTGGGGATACCTTCGATGAGGTTGCGGCCGCGGACGTCCATCGAGAGCGGCTCTTCCAGCGGGAATGCACTGCCCAATGCGATCTTGATCGCTTCGGCCGTGCGCTCGCCGATCAGAAGGTTGTATTTGCGTTTGATGTACTGCGTGATAGCGTCGTCCATCTCGTTGCCGGCAACACGCACGGCACGAGAATAGACAATGCCCGAGAGCGAGATAACGGCGATGTCCGTTGTACCGCCGCCGATATCAACGACCATGTTGCCGTGCGGTTCCGTGATAGGGAGCCCTGCACCGATAGCGGCCGCCATCGCTTCTTCAACGAGATAAACTTCGGAGGCTTTCGCACGATATGCCGAATCTTCCACAGCTCGGCGCTCGACCTGCGTGATCTCCGATGGTATCCCGATGACGACACGCGGCCTGACCCACGACTTGCCGTTGTGAGCTTTACGGATAAAGTGCTGGAGCATCTTCTCCGTAACTTCAAAATTCGCAATGACGCCGTCCTTCATCGGGCGGATCGCAACGATATTGCCCGGCGTACGCCCAAGCATCTCCTTTGCGTCGCGGCCGACAGCCTCGACCTGATTGGTGATCTTGTTGATCGCAACTATTGACGGTTCCGAGACCACGATCCCGCGTCCAGCCGCGTAAACAAGGGTATTTGCCGTTCCGAGATCGATCGCAAGGTCGCTCGAAAATAAACTGAATAAAGACTTAAATGCCATCTTCCGCTTCTTAAGTGCCCTAGAAATTTGGTATTAGATCCGTTTTTCGAACCGGGGATGGAAGAGCCTGAATCTGCCGCGCGTTCAGCAGAATAGGCGCTAGTGTAAGGCCGCCTGTCGCCCAAAACGTCTAATTAGAAAGAATACACTTTATCTGCAGCGGTTTTCTACTTGAAAAAACGGATAATTAGGAGTTTAGCGGAATTTTTTTGAGATAGCTGGCTTCGCCGGACAGTATCTCGCAAAAAAGAAGCGGCCGAGCTTCGTGATAGGCCCGGCCGCTCGCCTTTTAGTTCGGAACCTCAAACGAGTTCCATAACTATCCTGAACTCTATGGATTCGCAGTGATCAGGATATCGGAAATATTGTCGCTAACCACGATCTGCGACGAAGGATACGTGTATCGGCGTGACGAAACACCTATCGTGTAATTGCCGCCCGAAACATTTGAGAACGTGAAGTAACCGAACGGGTTGGTCATAGCACCTAAGCGAATGACATCGCCCGTAAGGTAAACGCGTTCGTACCCGACTCCCATTCCCGAACTATTAACAACGCGTCCAGAAACGGTGTACGTTGACGGCGGAACAGAAGCCGAAGGCGCCTGAACCGTAACGGTGACCGGAGCACCGGTTTTGTAGAACCCGACCGTCGCCGTCGCAGTAACAGGAGCGTGGGTCGAATCGAAGCGGAAGTTGTAGGTCGTACCC
>JAANMW010002102.1_pt1 | contig 18738 bp, 14 predicted proteins | sample 7279671 | NCBI WGS metagenome assembly JAANMW01 (sample SAMN14094541, study PRJNA606508) | bioreactor metagenome | isolation source: A lab-scale SPAN reactor treating ammonium-rich wastewater day 247 | place: Ireland: Galway | collected 2017-09-19
GTCGGAGAGCAGTGAGAGTTGGATTTATGCCGCCATGATTCATCTGATGGCCCGCCGTTTAGCCCAAACTTGACTTTCAAAACACGCTCTCATCACTCAACACTTTCAACTTCGCGCTTAGAAGACCGGCTCTGTATGGAGTGAACTGCCTGCATCGCCGTTGATGATCGGCATTGTGCTGTTCGGTGCTTCGTAACCCGACGGCTCCGTTGGTGCAGCGGACGCTAGATGGCGGTTTCCGCATCATGGAAATAGAAATTGACATGCGAAAATTCACGGTGTTACGCTGTCCGCAAGATAGTGTGTGGATTTCTTGTTGATGTCGAGACCTGTTCAATCCGTTGAACGCGCCCTAGGTATTCTCGAACTGCTCGGGAACGCAGACTATCATCTTGGCATCTCGGAGATCGCAGAGATCAGCGACCTCCCCCTCTCCACCGCGCACCGCCTGCTCTCGACGCTCATGCAGTTGGGCTACGTCGAGCAGAACCCCGAAACGAACAAATACACCCTCGGCGTGCGCATTTTGCAGCTTCGCGGCGCGGCCATCGGCCACCTGACGCTCGGCGTCCACGCCATGCCCGTGATGAAGTCGCTCATGAATCGGGTCAACGAGACGGTGCATCTTGCCATCCTCAACGAAGGCGAGGTGGTCTACATCGAGCGCGTCGAAGGGTTGAAGACGCAGGGCATGTACACGCGGATCGGCAAGCGCGCCCCGGCCCACTGCACAGCGCTCGGCAAAGTGATGCTCGCCTTCACGCCGCAGCACGTCTGGTACGACGATGTCATCAAGCGGCGCGGCTTGAAGCGTTTCTCGGCCACGACGATCACGACCGAAGCGCGGCTGCTGGACGAGCTGAACACCATTCGCCAGCAGGGATACGCCGTGGACAACGGAGAGACCGGCGAGATCGTGCGTTGTGTCGCCGGGCCGATCTACGACTACACCGGCGGTGTGGTCGCCGCGCTCAGCGTGTCCGGCCCGCAGGCGCAGGTGACGACCGCACGCGTCCCGGAGCTGAGCAAGGCGGTGCTGTGGGCCTGCCACGCCGTCTCTGAAAAGCTGGGTTATCGCAGGGAGTGATACTTGGAAGTGTCTCGCGCCGGCCGGCGCGTTGCATGATCGTCAGACGTAACCGAGAGGAGCCGCCTAGCATCAGAAGTCCGTTGTCCGACCCCACCCTGCCCGAATCCGGGCGCACGCTATGGTTTTCAAGGAGCTTCAGCGATGTGGAATAGACGCCTTACACTGACCATCCTACTTGCACTTCTCCTCACGATTGTGCCCGTGCACGCGCAAGACGCGGGCGGCGGCGGCACCCTGATCGGCGCGTTCGACGTCGGCCCCGGCGGCGCTCCGAAGGCCATCCCGTTCATGGACACGGCCGGACGCACATGGCTCTCCAAGATTTGGAGCCCGCTCATCAGCTGGAACGCCGACATGAGCGCGCTTGAGCCACAGCTGGCGACCGAGTGGTCGTCCAACGAGGACTCGACGGTCTGGACGTTCAAGCTGCGCGAGGGCGTGCTGTGGCACGATGGCGAGACCTTCGACGCCGACGATGTCGTGTTCTCGCTCAACCTTGCCCTGAACCCGGACGCGGCCACCAACTTCCCCGGCTTCTCGTCGCTCTCGCGTGAATCGGTGGCTTCGATCACTGCCGTTGACCCGTACACCGTCGAGATCGTGCTGAACTCGCCCAACCCGCGCCTTCCGTTCTTCATGATCTTCGCGTGGGTGCTGCCGGAGCATGCGCTGAAGGACTTGAACCCGGCCGACTATCAGACCACCGATTGGTTCTTCACCAACCCGATTGGCACCGGCCCGTTCATGCACGACGAATACGTCGCCGACCAGTTCTGGGCGCTCGTCCCGAACCCGAACTACTTCCGCGGCGCGCCCAAGCTGGATCGCCTCATCAACCGTTACTTCGCCGATGAGACGTCCGCGCTGCTCGCCCTCGAAAGCGGTGAGATCAACTTCACCTACGTCAGCGGCGACGTGGCCCTGCGCTTGCAGGAAGAAGGCACGTATCAGATCTATGACGGCCCGTCGGGCGTCACCAACTACTTCATCTTCAACCTGCGCAATCCGGTCTTCCAGGACGTGCGCGTGCGGCAGGCGTTCCTGTACGCCATCGACCGCAAGGCGATTGCGGAAACCGTGCTAAAAGGCACCGCGACCGTCGTCCCGTGCATCAGCGCCTTCCCGTCGATGTGGCCCGACGCCAGCGAGCTGAACGACTACGCCTATGACCCGGCGAAGGCGTCCGAGCTGCTGCAAGAGGCCGGCTATGACACCTCGGCGAGCTTCGAGCTGATGACGTATTACAACAACCAGTTCCACCTCGACGCGATGGCGGCGCAGCAGGCGTTCTTGGCCGCGGTGGGGATCAACATCGTTCCGGTGGCGCAGGACGTGCCGACCTACAACTCCTACTTCTACACCGGCGAGGGTTGGGACATCTCGTACCGTGGCGTAGGCGTGAACGTCGGCAACTTCCCGTTCAGCTTCTATGAGCCGGGCGGCCAGCCCACCACCGACGGCGCGCCGTTAGCCGGTCAGCTGTTCCCTGAGCTTCAGGCGCTGATCGACGCCGCCCGTATCGAATCTGACGCGGACGTGTACCTCGGCCTGCTGCAAGACATCTGCAAGTTCCAAAACGAGAACGCGCTCGAAGGCTATATGTGGACGGCCGTGCGTTTCGGCGCCGGGACGAGCAATCTCCAAGACTTCTACTGGTTCCCGGCGGCAGGCGGCGGCCCGTATGAGGATCACGCCGAACTGTGGTCGGTGACTGAGTAAATCGCGTTAAGCTATGGAGGGGAGAGCGCTGTTCTCCCCTCCTTGCCAACCTAAAGCACGGGGTAAACGCCATGCTCAAGTATCTGGTGCGACGCATCCTCATCTCGGCTCCGGTGCTGTTGATGATTACCATCATCATCTTCGGGCTAACGGAGATCGCGCCCGGCGATGTGGTCGACTACTTCCGCAGCCCCGATCTGGAGATGACCGCAGAAGCAGAGGCCGCGCTGCGCACGCGCTTCGGCCTCGATCAACCGGCCGCCGTACGCTATTTCAAGTGGTTAGGCAACGTCGCGCGGGGCGACTTCGGCTACCGCTTTACGGATGGTGAGCCGGTCGCCGTGGTCATCGGACGCCGCTTGAACGCCAGCCTGCTGCTGATGGGGACGGCGCTCGCTATCGGCGTGCTCGTCGGTGTGCCGCTTGGGGTCTTTATCGGCCAACGCCAATACTCCTTTTGGGATTTTTCGCTTACCGGTTTTTCATTCTTAGGCATCTCGACACCGTCTTTCGTCACCGGCATCGTGGCGCTGCTGGTGTTCGCTATCAACCTGCGATGGTTCCCGGCAGGCGGCATGCGCCCGGTCGACAGCGAAGCGACGCTCGGTTCCACGATTCATCACCTGCTGCTGCCGAGCATCGTGCTGAGCCTCAACTTCATCGCGACATTCATGCGCTACACGCGTTTCAGCATGCTCGAAGTGGTGCGCCTCGACTACGTCAACACGGCGCGCGCCAAAGGGCTTTCACCCACCGCCGTGACGTGGCGGCACATCGTTCCAAACGCGATTCTCCCCGTCATCACCGTCATTGGGCTGAGCGTCCCGACGCTCGTCGTCGGCGCTGTTTTTACCGAAACGATCTTTAGCTGGCCGGGCATGGGCAGTCTGTACCTCGACGCAGTGCGCGGCCGTGATGTTCCTCTGCTGATGGGCATGAATCTGGTGATCGCCCTGTTCGTGCTGGGCGCCAATATCCTGACCGACGTAGCCTATGCGGTCGTTGATCCGCGGATCCGCTATGACTGACGCGACCCGTACTCCTTCCAGCGCGGCGCCGGGCGTCACGCAGCTCGATGTACACGATCGCCCGCAGAAGAACCGCGCGCTTCGCCGCTTCATGCGCCACCGGCTCGCGATCCTCGCCGTGATCGTGCTGGCCGTGATCGCTGCGACGTCGATCCTCGCGCCGGTGTTCGCGCCGTATCCATACGACAAGATCGACCTTGCGGCGACGGCACAGCCCCCTTCCGTTGCACATCTATTCGGCACCGATCGCGTCGGGCGTGATATCCTGACGCGCACCCTGTACGGCGGACAGGTCTCGCTGCTGGTGGGCATGGGCGCCACGGCCATCGCCACCCTGATCGGCACGGTCATCGGCGCGCTGTCCGGCTACTATCGCGGCTGGGTCGACACGGTGTTGATGCGCATCACCGATACCGTGATGACGTTTCCGAGCATCGTCATCATGCTGACGCTGGCGGCGCTGCTGCCGCGCAGTGTGTGGAACATCGTGCTGATTATCGGCTTGTTGAGCTGGCCGGGCGTCGCGCGCCTCGTCCGCGCTCAGTTCATGTCCCTGCGCGAGTCGGAGTTCGTGATGGCGGCGCGCTGTCTCGGCGTGCCTGACCGGCGCATCATCGTCGTGCATATCTTTCCTAACGTGCTCGCGCCGATGATCGCGCTCATCACGTTCAGCGTCGGCGGGGCAATCCTGACCGAAGCCGGCTTGAGCTTCCTCGGCCTCGGCGTCGCGCCGCCCACGCCGAGCTGGGGCAACATGCTCGAAGCCGCGCGCAACCTCGACATCCTGAAAAACCTGACGTGGACGTGGTTCCCACCCGCGGCGATGACGGTGCTCACCGTGCTGTGCGTGAATTTCGTCGGCGACGGCATTCGTGACGCAATCGACCCGAGACTAGTCCTCTGAAAGCGCGAGATAAATTGACATGCGTGGTCAAGAACTGAAGCAGCAGCTCAAGGCAGGCAAGCCCGTGTTCGGCGTGTGTATGGAAGGCTACGGACAGCCGCGCTGGCCGAAGTTCTTCGCAAACTACGCACCCATCGACTATGTGTTCCTCGACAGCGAACACGCGCCCGCCAACCGTGAGACGATTGCATGGGCGTGCCAGTGTTACGCGGCGTACGGCATCGCGCCGCTGGTGCGCATCCCTGACATTTCGGCGTCTCAAGCCGCGATGGTGCTGGATGCCGGCGCGCACGGCGTGATCGTGCCGTATCTGGAGACGGTCGAGCAGGCGCGCGAAGTCGTCGGGGCGGCAAAATACCGCCCGTTGAAAGGCGCGGTGCTGGCCGAAGCGGTCGCATCCGGAACGTTCCCGAACGCCGAGACCAAGCAGTATCTCGACGCCCGAAACGTCGACTCGGTGCTGGTGGTGATGATCGAGAGCACGCCGGGCATCGCCAACCTGCCGGACATCCTTGCGGTCGGCGGGATCGACGCGGTGATGATTGGGCCGCACGACCTGTCGATCAACCTCGGCGTGCCTGAACAGTACGAGCATCCTCGCTTCATCGAGGCCCTCGACGCGGTGATCGGCGCGTGCAAGCGGGCAGGTGTCGGGGCCGGCATGCACATTCCCTACACCGATGCGAAGTCGTCCGCCGCTGTGTTCAATCGCGGCATGACCTTCATCAGCTTCCGCGGCGACACGCTGTTCATCGCGGAAGCCCTGCGCCACGAGCTTGGCTATCTTCGGTCGGCGATCAAGACCGTTTAACTCTCGAAGTCTGGTTGTGGAAGAAGGACACCATGAACACTTTCAGTGGGATTTGGCCGGCGCTCGTTACGCCATCGAACGCGGATGGCTCGGTCAACTTCGACAGTCTGTACGCGCTGATCGACTACCTGATCGGCAAGGGCGTACACGGCTTCTATGTTGGAGGCACGACCGGCGAGGGCGTCTTCACATCCTTCGCTGAGCGCCAGAAGCTCGTCGAGTCCGCGCTGCGTCACATCAACGGGCGCGTGCCGGTGATCGTGCACGTTGGCGCGGTGGCCGCAGGCGACGCGGAGGCATACGCCCGGCACGCCTACGATCACGGCGCGGCGGCGATCAGCAGCATCATCCCACCGCTGTACGAGTCGCTCGAAAGCATTGGCAGCTATTACCGCACAATCGCCGCTGCGACCCCCGACATCCCGCTGCTGATCTATCTGCTCAACCCGCGCCTCGACAGCGTCGCACTCATGCGCAGCGTGATGGACATCCCGAACCTCGGCGGCGCCAAGTACACCGGCCCCAATATGTACGAGCTGCGCAGCATCATCGACTTGGGCGGCGGCGCGTGGACATTGTTCTCCGGCATGGACGAGCAGGCGACGTTCGGCCTGATGACCGGCGCCAACGGCTTGATCGGCTCGACGCTTAACTTCATGCCGGGCGTGTATCTCAGTATCTACCGCGCCGTGCAGGAAGGCCGCTTTGCCGACGCGCACGCGCTCCAACTGCGCGCCAACCGCGTCACGTCCACGATGATCGAGATCGGCTTCAGCGGCGCGCTCAAGACCGTGTTGAGCGGTCTCGTCGGCGTGGAGATGGGCAGTCCGCGGCTTCCCGGCCTGCCGCTCTCGGCCGAAAAGCGCGGCAAACTGCGCGACGCGCTGGCACGCACCGATTTCGACCAGCTTGTGGCGTTGTAACACAGGCCGCTATCCGAGCGAGAACGTCACGCGGCCAAGTCCGTCGATTTCTGCGTAACCCGTCAGACTTGCGCCGCGTGACACGGCATCGGGCAGCACGAGTTCATCCCCCAGCGGCCCAAGCGCCAGCACATCGCCGGGGAACAGCGTGATATAGCGCGTGATGTACGCGATCATCTGCGCGGCGCTGAACAGATAATCGGCGGTGTTCGTCTCGACCGTCCCGACGCCTTCGACAGCGATCCTGCACACCTTATCCCGCCACGCGTCGCCATCGACGGACGTCAGCGCGCCTATGACATTGAACCCATCCGCCCAGCGCGCATAAACCGCCGGTAGGTGGCGTTCCTGCGGCGACGCCGGCTCGACCACGGCATCCTTGAACGACGAGTCGCGGAGGACGGCCATTGGCGCGACTCCGAGGATGGCGCGGGCCGCGTCTTCGACCGAGGCCCGGCTTGTCACCCGCCCGATCACACACGCCAGCTCGCAGCCAACCGTCAGCGTGTGCGCGCGCAGCGGGATGCGCACCCCCGCCCCGTCTGCGGCCAGCGCGGTGTTCGGCGCAGCCAAGAAACGCGGATACGGACGGCGTGTCAGCCCCTCTTTTCGATCAGCCATCGAGTAATTCCCGAACACCGTCCAGAAATGCCGCGCATGATCGACCGACCACGTGCCGGGCGACGGGATCGACTCGTCCGGCGTCCCGATGAGCGCGCGCGCCGCCGACGGCAGCAGGTCGACCGGCGCGACATCGACCCGGCCCGACTCCGGCTTGGGCAGATACGTCACGGGGTTACGCAGCACACCGAGCCGTTCGATCTCGCTCTCGATCACGTCACCGTCCAACGGTTCGAACGGAAACGGTGAACCGTCATAGCCCATCGTCCCCATGTGGATCACATCGCCCGGATGCAGCGCGCGGAACGACGACAGCCAGCTCACCGTCCGCTCGATTCCGATGTTCATCGCGCCGGTGTGCGACCGGTCACGCAAGTAGCCCGATTGGCGCGTGTAGCACAGCAAATCGTACGGATTGCCGATCTCGTCCAGCGTAACCAGATATGGCCCCATCGGAAAGCGTGAGTCGGACTTCTTGTCGCCCCACGAGGTCATGGCGTCCTCGAACCAGTCCCACGGCTCAGGCTGTGCGAACATATCGCGGCGGAAATAGTCAACCGTGACATCGGACACGATGGTCAACCCCGCGACGTGCGCCATCGCCTGCGAGACCGGGATATCGCGCCCGCCCGTGCCGATCACGACGGCCAGTTCAGGGTTCCAGCCTCCGCTCACCCGCGCCGAGTACGGCAGCACAATCGGTTCACCCGGATCGATCACCGCGCCCTGTGGGCGTTGATGCCCCTGCGGGAACACGTTGAGGTGCTGGCGATCCGGCACATGCCGCCACGCTGTCGGGCTGTTCTGCACAAGGCCGAAGATCAAGCGCGGGCGCGGGATCGGCGCGCGCAGTTTCACCTCAGCGACGCGATGGCCGGCCCCAAGCAGAATGAACGTGTCGTTCTTGGCGAGGAAGCTCAGCAGGAAATCTTGAAACCGGCGCATCCGCGCCATGCCGTCCGCGCCCGATTCGAGAAAGCCGATCATGCTGGTCGGCGGCGACTCCCAGAACACCGGGCGGGTGGCGACATACGGAGACGTGCCGCGCTTGGCGTATTCTGCAAGCCGCATCTGCGACGGCCCCGGCTCGAAGACCCACTCCTCACCGGTCAGTGGATGCGCGAGCACCAGCCCCAATCGTTCCGCGCCGTGTGCGTCGAACGTCGCCAGCTTCATGTCGTCTTATCCTTGCTTGGAGAAATTTTCGCCGTGAAACAACTCGTCGAGATCGAAATTGACGTAGGCGATCCCGCCCTGATTACCGCGCTCGTACAGCACGCCGATCTTACCGTCCGCCTGCTGCACGAGGTCGCTGTACGAAGCCGGCCCGGGATCGATCTCGCGGGAGGCCGGCCAGTGGTGTCCATTATCGGTGCTGACGCGCACGGTCAGCCGCCGCCGCGCCGTGGGATGCGCCGGGTTGCAGAACAGCAAGCGGGTATCGAGCTTCAGCATACTGGCCTGTACGGCGGAGTCGATCAGCGTGTTATGGTATTTCACCGGAAAGTAGAGTACGCGCCCGTCAGGCAGGAATTTCGCCTGTACCTGCGCCCGCCGGCCCGCCGGTTCGCCGACAATGTACGCCCGGCTGTTGATGAGCACGGCGCCGTCATCCAGCACCGCGCCGGTCGCCTCGTTGAGTCCAATCGTCCAGCAAGGCTCGGCATGACGCCACGTCCGGCCGAGGTCATCCGACCAGATGAGGACGTTCTGCGAATCGAACACGCTCGAATCGCCGATGGTGATCGTGCTGACGTGGATGATACGGCCGTCGGAACGCTGTACGGCATGGCCCAGCATCGGCCGCTGAATACGCCACTCCGGCCGGCCGATCTCGTCGCTGATGTCACGCGGGGCGCTCCACGTCGCGCCGTGGTCTTCGCTGATGATGCAGTACGTATGGTTGCGGCCTTCCCCACGCGCCAGCGCCCACTCGTCCGCCGTCATCAGGTTGTAGAGCAGGATCACGCGGCCTGTCTTGCGCGCCGTATCGACCACGGGCGAGGCGTTCATCAGCGCGTACTCGCCGCCGTCGTGGGTGTGCCGCGCGACGATGTGCAGCGGCCCCCATGTCGCGCCGTTGTCCGTGCTGCGCTTGCATACGATGCGGATGACCGGCGTCGAGTCGCTGCACGAATCGCGCCGGCCCTCGGCGAACGCGAGCAGATCGCCGTTCGCCGCGCATACGATGCTCGGAATCCGATAGCACGCGTGTCCCTCTGCCCCGTTGACGAATACCGGCACGCGCCTCAGCGGATCAGCCGCGCCCGCCAATATCACCGCCGCCTGCGCCACCGTCTGCTGGTAGCCAGCGCCGATCGCCACGGCGCGCACGCTGTACTCGCCAGCGTAGGCGAAACGATGCACGATGATACGGCCGATCGCGCTAGAACCGTCGCCGAAGTCCCAGACGATCGCGCGTGCGTCAGCAGAGCCGACGGCCTCAAAATAGACATCACATGGGGCCTCGCCATCCGCCCGCCAGACGATCTGAACAACCGGCGGCTCGCCGGAGACCGCCGCCAACTCCGCGAGGTCATCCTCCGCCAGCACACGGTCGTACAGGCGCACGTCATCCGCCCAGCCCGTTCCGCCGCGTCCGAATGTGTGGTCATAATGCCCGCCGGCAGGGTCGGTGTATCCGCCGACGATCAACAGAGTCGGCGTCACCCCGGCGCTGTCGATCCTCACAAGCGCGTGGGTCGCGCCGGCCGTCAGCCGTATCGTGCCGGTCGCGGAGTCCATCGTCAGCGCGGCGAAAACCCACCGCTCGAACGCGACCGCTTGGCCGTCAACCCGCGCCGCGGCCGACTCCGCCGTGCCGAACTCGGCCGACAACTGCCCGCCGTCCAGCACGAGGCTCCACCCCGGCGCTTCCGGCGCGTTCAACCGGACAACGACCTGCCGCCCCGCCGACCGGACAGGATACAACCACGCCGTGATCGTGAACGAATGCGGCCGCGCGTCTAGCCGGGTGCGGAAGCTCGCCTCGTCCAGCGTGCCGATCTCGTCAATCGTCCAGCGCGCCTTCGGCGTGAGGTCAGCCATCGATCAGTCCGGTATCCACAGCGGCGCAATCACGACCTCGGACTTGCGCGCGCTCGACTCTTCGGCGGCGAACATGATCTGCATGATGTGCAGCGCGAAATCGGCCGGGACAGGCGGGGGCGCGCCGCTGTCCAACGCGTCCAAGAACCCGATCCACTCGCCAACGAGCGCCTCAAGCATCCAGTCCCCCTGCGGCGCCGACTCCGGCACCGTGCGCCATACGCCGCCCCGGCCGATGCTCACGCCGCTTACATAGTCGATGTTCATCGTCCCGCGCGTGCAGACCAGCTCGGTCAGATGCTTCGGCGCGCCATCCGAGTACCCGACCGAGACGACCGTCCCGGCCGCGCCGCTGGCATACCGCAGGAACGCCATGCCGGTGTCATCCGCCTGCTGGTCGTAGAAGCGCGTCGACAACTGCGCCGAGACCTGCGTCACCGGCGAGCCGATCAGCCACGTCATGCGGTCGACCGGATGCACGCCGACCGTCAGCCACACCCCGCCGCCAACCGACCGGTCGAGATGCCACTCGCGCCGGTTCGACTCCATCCACTGCTTCTGCATGGTCGCCGTGCCCAGCACCACCTCGCCCATCTCGCCCGACTCAAGGATCGACTTGGCGACCCGATAAGCCGGCGCGAAGTGGTTGACATGGCCGAGCATCAGCTGCACGCCGTTCTCGCGCGCGGCGTCGGCGATCTGCTGACATTCGGCCAGCGTCGGGGCCATCGGCTTTTCGAGCAGGATATGTTTGCCGGCCTGCGCCGCCGCGACCGCGATATTCGTATGCAAATGATGCGGCGTGGCGATCACCACCGCATCGACCGCCGGGTCGCGCAAAAGCTGTGCGTAGTCGGTATAGCCCGTCCCGCCGTAACGGCCGGTGAAGTCGCGCAGGGCGTCGGCATGAGTGCGGGACGCCGCCGTGACCACCGCGCGATCGATCTGCGCCAGCGCCCGCGCGTGCTGTTCGCCGTAATGCCCCGCGCCGATGATCCCGATTCGCCACATACGGCCACCCTCCACGCTCGCGCTTATGTCGCAGCCCCGCGCATGAAATACTCGACGATCTTCCACGGCCGCGTAATCGCCGAGCCGATGACAACCGCGTGCGCGCCCGCATCGAACGCACGGCGCACGTCCTGCGGCGTCCAGAAGTTACCCTCGGCGACGACCGGCACGCCGTAACGCTGTACAAGTTCCGAGATCAGCGCGATATCCGGCACATAGTCTGGCAAGTCCCAAACCGAAAGCGTCGTCGCAAGCGCATCCGCGCCAGCTTCGAGCGCCGCTTCGGCGTCTGACGCCGCCCGTAAGTCCGCCAGCGCCAGCGCGCCGCGCGCATGGATCTCACCGGCGATCTCCGCCAGCGACGAGGGCCGCGCACGCGGCGTCGCATCGAACGCGACGATCTGCGCGCCGGCGTCCGTCAGTGGCGCGACCAAACGCCGGTCGCCCGTGATCAACACCGGCGCATCAGGCGTGTACTGTTTATGAATCCCGACGATGGGAAGGGTGATGCCCGCCGAACGAACGGCGGCGACATGATCCGCCCCGGCCAACCGCAGTCCCGCCGCGCCGCCAAGCGCAGCAGATTGGGCAAACGCCACGATCATGCTGGTGTGATCGGTGGGCGTACCGACCTCCGCCTGACACGAGACGATGATCGAATGCAGGGGGATGAGCGAAGCGATGGTTGACATAATGACCGTGCGCCGAACCTCCGACTCTGTGTCCTTCTATTGTACGCGGGTTCGATGGCGGAGCGCCGGCCGCGATTCCGCATCGTGGAAACGCCGCCAACCGACCGCGGCGCCGGTGCGGACTCACATCAGGCCATCGCGCACGCGGCGGTAGACCTGTAGGCGCTCACGATACACGGCGGTCGCCGCCGGGTCGGGCGTGATCGTCTCACGACACGATGCCCATGCCTGCACGGCCTCCACCGCGCTGTACAGACCGGCTCCGTCTCCAGCCAGCGCCGCCGCACCAACCGCCGACTGATCCTCCGCCGCAAGCCAGCACGCCGGCAGCACGAAGGCATCGGCCAACATCCGCCGCCAGACCGCGATATGCGCCCCGCCGCCGGACACGACGAATCGGCGCGGTCGCGCGCCCAGCGCCTCGAACGCCGCATATCCGTCCAGCAGTGCCAGCGCCACCCCCTCCAGCACCGCGCGCACAAGTTCAGGCTGACCGTGTTCAGCCGACAGCCCGTGGAACACGCCGCGCGCATGGGGATCACGGCGGGGGGTGCGCTCCCCCACCAGTGCCGGCACGAACGTCAATCCCTTCGCGCCCGGCTCAACCGCCCCGGCCGACTCAAGCATCGCATCGCGTTCGCCCGCCGAGCGCACGCCAACCACGCGCTCCAAGGCCCAGTTGAGCGCCAATCCCGCGGCCAGCGGCCCGCCCAACACATACCACCCCGCCGCGCCGCTTATCGGGTCGAGCGCCGAGCAGAAGGTATACACACGCCCGGCGGTGTCGATCGTCGCGTCATGCTGCGGCCACACCATCTGCCCGCCTGTGCTGAGCGTGACCAGCAGGGTGTCCGGCGACGTGGCGGCGGCGCACAACACGCTGCACGCCGTATCGGCCGCGCCGTTCACGACCGGAAGCCCGCGCGGCAGGCCGAGCGCATCGGCCGCGGCCGGCTGAAGCTTTCCCATGACCGCCCGCGACGGCTGAATCTCCGGCAGCATCCACGGGTGAACATCTGCGGCAGCGCACACCTCCGCCGACCACGCCCGCGCGCGGATGTCGAGCAAACCGCTTCCGCATGCGTCGCTGGGATCGGTCGCCATCACGCCCGTCAGCCGCCAGCGGATATAGTCCTTCGGCAGCAGCATGTGACGGGTTCGCGCCCACTCCGCCGGCTCGTGCGTCTGGATCCAGCGCGCCGTAGCGATCTGAAATCCCGTCGCGGGCAGGCCGCCCGTGTGTGCGAGGAACCACGCTTCGCCGTGCGCCGACAAAAGCGCATCGACCTCGCGTGATGCGCGCTGATCGGGCCAGATGACCGCCGGCCGCAGCGGTGTGCCGCGTTCGTCGAGCAGCACCGTCCCGTGCATCTGCCCGCTGAGGCCGGCGGCGGCGATCATCGACGAGTCCGGCAGGTGATCCACGACGCCGCGCACCGCGGCCACGACCGCGTCCCACCACGCGGCGGGGTCTTGCTCTGCGAAGCCAGACTGCGGGCGCAGGATCGGATAGGCCGCAGCGCCGTTCGCCACGACCCGGCCGTGCCGATCCACCGCGACTGCCTTCACCGATGAGGTGCCGAGGTCAATCCCTAACGTCAGCTCCGTCACACCGTCCATAACGCGCCTTCTCCAGCCGATCTGAACCTTTCCGCGTTTCATCCGGCCCGCTGACCGGCGCATCCCGCAGACGCCGCGCATTGTAATCGGAATCACGGCACGACGCCCCGGACACCCCCGGCTGGACGATGCGATTCCGTATGCGCAAAGGCGCTGATCTCGCCTATCATTGGGCGACTATGTGTGTGCTAACACTCCCCATCGACAGACGTGACCGCGAGCTGGAGTCCATCCCCTCCGCCCCCGGTACATACGTGCTGATCCTGCGCGTCGAGGCGAGCGTGCGCCTTCAGATCGGCAGGCTTGGCCGCTTCGACGTGCCGCCGGGAGGGTACGCGTATGTCGGGAGCGCGTTCGGCAGCGGCGGACTGCGCGGGCGGCTCAGGCATCATCTCGCGCCGGTGCGCAGGCCGCACTGGCACATCGACTGGTTCCGAACGGCAGCTTCTGTGTGCGAGGTGTGGGTCGCCGAGGGCGCGGCCGTGGAACACGCATGGGCCGGCCACCTGCTTGAACAGCCCGGCGCGTTCGCGCCCATCCCGCGTTTCGGCGCGTCAGACTGCGGGTGCGCTACGCATCTGATCGGGTTTCCGCAGCCGATCCAGTACGCCGGCGTCATCGCCGACAGCATGGCGGCGCACATCCCCGGCCGATAACCACGCGCTTGCTCTAAATTCTGCGACTGCGAAACTGGAACATCGCCCCGATGATCGTCAGCGCGATGATCACCACCAGCGAGATGGCGCTGTTCGAGGCGCCGCCGCCGAAGCGGATCAGCGGCAGGGTATTCGCCAGCGTGCCGATTCCGAGCACAACCGCCGTCGCGCCGCCGAATGCCGAGCCGATCACGATCACCGGAGCTTTGAGCAGCGAGCCGACCATCGCGCCGAGCACCGCGCCGATGACCACGACCAGCAGCCCCACGATTCCCGTCACGGTGAGGATCGACAGCAGGACGATCCCGAACGCCGCCCCGAGGATCGCGCCGAACAGCGCGAACGCGAGCCGGTAAAACCAGTACAGCAGCGCGCCAACGAGAATCGCACCGACGATGCCGAAGAGGAGCTGCGTGGTGCCGGTCTGGTTGATCGCGCCGGCGACGACGTGGCCCGCGCCCCATCCGAGCACAATGCCCGACAAACCGAGCACGATCCGCGAGAACGACTTGCCGAAGAACATCGCAATCAGGCCGACTGCGATCGAAATCACGGCCAAAATCTGTGTGCTATCCATAAAGCCCATCCCCACGCGTTATCAACCCGCGAGCGCCAACCGCCGGATGCGCGGTGATCGAGCGCGCCTCCACGGCGTGAGTATAGCGCGGCGGCGCGGCGTGGCAACGTCCGTAGAAGGCCGTGTGGCGCAGGCGTCGTGACCGTCCAAATCGGCTAGCTTGTCCCGTGCGTGTCGGGGTTAAGTTGGCATCGTATACCATCTTGGTTACAATTGCTCAACCGTGAGTCCACGGTGTATTTAGCGTGCAACGGGCCGTTGCATGTTCGCTGTCGTGGAGACTCCGGCGCTGCCCCGGGGGATCGGGTCTACGCCGGACAGAAGCGTGGGCTATGAATAGTAAGGCGACCAGCCCCAACCTACACAACCCCGACATTCCTGTCTATGGGGTGGTGGCTGATCGCGCCTCGCTCCACGCCGTCCTTGAGAACATCCGTCACCACCGCCTGACCCTCGTCAGCGCCCCGCCGGGTTACGGCAAGACAACTGCCGTCGCACAGTTCGTCCACGATACCGATCTGCTGACCGCGTGGCACGGTTTGCAGGAACGCGAGCGCGACCTTCCGGCCCTGTTCTGGCACAGCCTACAGGCGTTGGAGTTCGCTGCGCCCGGTATTTCGGTCGCGGCAGAGAGCGTCACTGGCGCGGACGAGTGCGCCGCCTATATCGCGGACTACCTGCGCGATCACCTCTCCGAGCACATCATCTACGTGCTGGACGATCTACACTATCTGGCCTCTGCGCCGCAAGCCGAGCGCTGGCTGCGCGAACTGGTGCGCCTGATTCCACCGACGTGCCACCTCGTCCTGATCAGCCGTGCGCTGCCCGATCTGCCCCTAGCGGAACTCATCGCTCGGGGCGATGTTTTCGCTATCGGGCAGGAACAGCTCAAGTTCACGGCCGAGGACGCCAGCCAGCTCGCCAATAAGGTCGGGTCAGACCTGCCGGACGGCGTGCTCAAGGCGCGTGTCCGCCAGCTCGAAGGGTGGCCTGTCGGCGTGGCGATGTCCCTGCGTCCGCTGCCGGAAGACATCGAGATCGGGTCGCTGCGCGGAAGCGGCGGGCCAGAAGGGTTGTTCGAGGCGCTCGCCAACGGCATCCTGCGGTCACTGTCCCCGATGCTCAGCGATTTTCTGCTCGCGGCATCGACGTTCGCGCGCGTCACCCCCGAGGTATGCACCGACGTGCTCGGCATGCCGCAAAGCACGCTGATGATGATCGACATCGTGCGCCGCAACCTGTTCGTGTCGCAGGTGTCCGGCGGTGTGATGATGCACCGCTTGTTTCGCAACTTCTTGCAGCGCCGGCTCAGCGAGGCCGACCCTGAGCGATACGTCAGCTTGCACGCGCGCGCCGCCGAATGGCTCAGGCAGCGCAATCAGGACGACGAAGCGTTCTACCATTACGTGGCGGCAGGCTGCATCGATGAAGCGCTTGAGATCGTGCAGCGCACCCACCATGCGTACTATCAGCAGGGCAACATGGAAACGCTGCTCGGCTGGCGCACGGCGCTCGGCAAACATGCGGAGCGGATCCCGCACTTCCTCCACACCTGTGCGCTGATCCTGACCGATCGTTACCTGTACACGGACGCGATTGCGGAACTGGACTTGGCCGAGGCCGGTTTCGCGGCGATGGACGAGCCGGGGTGGGTCGCGGAAGCGCGTCTCCAGCGCGCGATGATCCATATCTGGCGCGCCGAATACGCCGAAGCGCGCGCGCTGGCCGAACCCGTCTCGGTCAATACGCTGCTTAACGAGGCCGCCGTGGGACGTGCGCGGCATCTGATGGCCTTGGTCGAAATGGCGATCGGCAATCTCGATACCGCCATCGACCATCTTGAGGCTATCCTGCCGTTCTTTGAGCGCAGCAACGCGTCCTATTACGTCTCGGCAGTGCTGCAAGACCTCGCTATCGCATACGCACGCAGCGGCAGCATGGCCTCCGCCAGCCACTTTTTGCAGCGGTTGGTGTCCATCCGGCGCACGTTGGGCCAGACCAACGCGCTGGCGCTGGCGCTCAACAACCTCGGCTACCACTATCACGAGATGGGCGACTACGAACTGGCGCTGTCGACGCTGGAAGAGGGGCTGCACATCGTCTCGCAGTCGCAGAACCAGCGCGCAGAGAGCTATATCCGCTGGTCGATCGGTGACCTTCAGCGCGACCTCGGCAATACCGACGCGGCGCTCCGCCTCTACGAAGGCGCGTATGAGCTGAGCGCCGGCACCGAGCCGGTGCTTCAGCAGTCGGTGGCGCTGAGCATGGCGGCGTTGTACCGCTGGCGCGGGGACATGCGGCTCGCGCAGTGGCTCGTGCGCGACGTGAACGACACCATCCGAAAGCTGGACGCATCCGACGCCTCAATCAACCGGCTCGCGCGCGCTCATCAGCTGATGATCGACCTGATCAGCGGCGACACAAAGAAGGCGGCAGCGCAGTTAGGCGCGATGTGGGAAGAGGTCTCCGAGCACCCGTTCTCCGCCGAGCTGATGCAGATCGCGATGTTCGCCGCAGCCGCTGCGCTGCGCGTCGGTCAGCAAGCGCGCGCCACGACCCTCCTCGAACGCTGCGCGAAAGCGTGCGAGATCGGCGTTGGCCGCAACATCGCCGCCATCGAAATCTTCAATTCGGGAGAGCTGGCCGAGTGCGTGCAGCGCAGCCCGCAGCTGAAACCGCTGGCCGATGCGCTGGATCGCCTGCGCGCGGCGCGCACCGCCTCCGCCGGGCCAGAGCGTGCTGAAGGGCAAGTCGCCAACGACGCGACGTTCGGACTGCGCGTTTATGCGCTGGGCGACGAGACCATCGAACGCGACGGAGTCACCGTCTCGACTCACGAGTGGCGGTCGAGCCGCGCCAAAGAGTTCTTCCTCTATCTGCTGTTCGAGGGCGCAAGCAGCAGAGAAAAGTTGAGCCTGATCTTTTGGCCCGACAGCTCCTCCAGCAAAGTGCGGTCGAACTTCCATACCACGCTGTATCGCGCCCGTCGCGCGCTAGGCGAAAACGTCATCCTGTTCGAGAACGACATTTACCGCATCAACCCGGGCGTGTCGATCTGGTGCGACGCGCTCGTGTTCCGCCGTTATGTGCAGGAAGCGAAGATGCTGCCCTACCTCGACGCGCGCACCGACGACCTCTATCGTAAGGCGATTGCGTTGTATCGCGGCGAGTTCCTGCCGGGGCTGGATACCGAGTGGACGATGGCGCATCGCGAGGCGCTCTATGAGATGCACATTAGCGCGTTGATCGGCTCAGGCCACTGCGCACGTGCGCGCGGCGAGTTCAATGACGCGATCATCCAGTTCAAGCAGGCGCTCAAGATCGACCCGTACCGCGAAGAAGCGTATCGCGCGACGTTCACCTGCTATGCCGGCATGGGCGAACTTAACTCCGTCCTCAAGCAGTACAACGTGATGTCCGCCATGTTCCAGACAGAATTGGGCATCAAACCCTCGCTGGAAACCGTGCGGCACGTCCAGCAGCTCACCCAGCGTATCTCCTAACAGAGTCGCCCACAGCGGCAGATTCCGGACGTCGGCCGCGCGCTCGGCCATACTGCCCTCTCACCGTCAATATCGACCCGTCCAACGCACATAGGGCGGCGCGAGTCGTTATCCTATAGTTAATTGGTACCGGTCGTTCAGACTCGCCTTGAAGGTCTTTATTCTTTTGCGTTAGGATTCTGTAATCATAGGGGTTCGCAGCAGCGATTATCCACTGCCGGAACCCGACCTGCGCCCACCTTATCCCCCTTATTGGCGCGGGAATCCCACACCATCGTCTGCGTTTGTGCGCTGATCTTACTGTGTTTTCGTTTGGTAAGCAGTTTGTTGCACACCCACCGCAATACTCATCGCAATTGGCAATTCCATTTCGTTGTGCGTCTGTTCACGGAGGTCTGTCATGTTCGCTTACGCTTTGAATTCCCTCGGTCTGTTTTCGGTCAACAAGCGCGTTCTGGTCATCGTCTTCACCGCCGTCCTGCTCACCATCGCCCTGATGGCGATCTCCGGCACCGTCTTCGCTGGCCCGGCCACC
>JAANMW010002105.1_pt1 | contig 18691 bp, 24 predicted proteins | sample 7279671 | NCBI WGS metagenome assembly JAANMW01 (sample SAMN14094541, study PRJNA606508) | bioreactor metagenome | isolation source: A lab-scale SPAN reactor treating ammonium-rich wastewater day 247 | place: Ireland: Galway | collected 2017-09-19
TGCTCGATGGCGGCTCACCGCCACAATCAAACAGCCAAGTTAAACGGAAGAAGAAATGACCAACCCCGCCGAAGCGGGGTTTTCTATTCGGTCAGCACCAGCCCGGCCTACGCGGGCACCCCGTACCAGTGCAGACATAGCGGTGTGCCAGACCTTCACCGATCAGGACATCGCCAACGTCTCGCCCGTTAACGGTCAGCACGCCGCAGAGCCTGCCGAAATTGCAGCGCCTAGTGCCCTCGGTGCCCGGCCGGCAGGCGCAAGCGATGCGCGTGAGTTGCGCTTCGCCGTCCGCAATCAGTTCGCTCAACCGCGCGGTGGCGCGGGCCGCTAGCTGCCGCTCGGAATCGCACTTGGCGAGATCGCCTTTCTCCGGAGTATCGAAGCCGACTAGGCGGTAGTGATCACCGCCGGAGGCAACCGTGTCGCCGTCGATCACCCGGAGGCCGCCAGTCAGCGATGGCAGACTGATTTGTGATACGGACGGTACGCGTTCCAGAAGCGAGGCTATGCGGATGGTGCGCAACTCCGGCCACTTGTCGAGTGCTGCCATGGCTGCTGACACGATCGCAAAAGCCGACAGGGCGAGGATTACCGGCGCCTGCCAATCCCATCGTCGCATCGTTCCTCTTCAAATTCTCGTGCGCCTAAGGTTCGCGAGATGGGATCCCGCATTTCTTGGGCGACAGATGCCTGCTTAAACATGGAACAGAGGTTATTAAGGAACGCATTACGGAGCGTGCCGTTGTCTCCTTACGTTTAGCAAAGGAGATTTATAGATGGGCAGCGATAGCAGCACGAACTTTCCTCCGGCCGCACAGCCGAAGCAGGACCCGCAGAAGACCCTCGGTAAGACTATGCAAGAACTGACGGACGAGGCGGACAAGCACCTATCCGAGAAGGAAAAGAAGAGCGGCGAGAGCATCAAGCACGCCCCGCCGGGCAGGAGCGACATCGTTCCGTAGAACGCGAAAATTAAGTAAGGAAGCCGTCAGCCGCTCGAGGGGCTGGCGGCTTCGCGTTTAGGAGGCAAGTTCGTCGCGGTTGAAGTAGCGGGACCAGTTCATTCCAGCCACCACTCATTCGACAAAGCCAAGTCTTCGATAAGGTGCCAACGTCTGATACGCTCAGGCGTCAGTGACGCATAGAACTTCTCCCACGCATCCTTGAACCCTTGTTTGGCGGCCTCCAGGCTGTCGGCGCTTCCGTTGCACCAGCGCGGAATCGGGAGAGGCAGGTTGACGTGCCACTCCCATACGGTTCGCTGCGAAGACTGCTCGCTGGCCAACTGGATCCTACCAACCGAGCGGCCTTCGTGAATGACGCAATAGTCGTCTTTCAGCTTATCGCCGGCGGTGACGGTGGGACGGAGTAAAAGGTCCATCGCTCGAATCTAAGACGGACGAGGCGGAATTCCATCCCAACCCAAGGTGGCGTCGGGGGCCAATCTTTACAACGTCGATGCCAGCTTCCCTCCGGAACGCGATCACGCTCGCCCGTCATATTGACCTGGCGCAAATCGTATAGACTGAGTTGATGTTAGGTTAGAGTTTCCGAGATGGTTAGTAATATTGAACTGAGTTAACTATAGAAACCGCGATCTCATTAACGATCTGCTGCTATTGAAGTGTTTGGCAAGGCGGCGTCGCTTTCATCTCATGGCGCTCGGCCTCGCTTGAACTGATAAATGCCTCGATCTCTCGGTAAAGTTCAAGCTTAGCCATTTCCAGAAGGAATTTAAGTAGCTCCAAATCGAGCCGCTGGGCTAACCCCCAGGCGTCATCGATCGATTTTTGAAGTGCTTCAAGTTTCCCGAGATCTGACATTCTGTCCTACCGAGGAAGCATTATTATGAACGACGACACCATGGATGCGTTGCGGAACCTACTCGCGCAGATGCGCGGCGAGGCCGACGCTGGCCGCACCGAGCACCTGGCCGACGCAGTCCGCCTGATAAAGGCATTCATGTTGCTTGACAGCGATGCTCGCAGAGCGGTGATCGACACTGCTGAGCGGCTCGTAATTAAGAAGGTCTGATTGGTTCGCTTCCAGCCGGCCACCGTGCGGAATTGACATTTCGTGGCCCCCAATCCTGTACCGCCAAGTTAAGCGGCAGGTGTAGTATCGGACGAACTTTAGAATAAATGCAACTGCCGGGTGTTGCGTATACACCCAAATTATAACGATTCAGGATGAGACTATGCTCAAATTATAACCAAGCAGCCACTACAGCTTTGGGGGGTTTCCCGACTGCCCCAACAACTTGGCGACCTCGTCAAAGTTCCCGGCCGGATCCTCGTCGCTGCTCAGCATCTCGGCAAGGCGCTTGTCCCGATCGTAGTCGAGAGGCAAGCCCTGACCGCGCGCGACTCGCGAGAAATCATCCACGGCTTTGTCGTCAGCGTAGCGAGATTTTGTGCGGCGCTTGATCCAGCTCAGGATTGTCATCTCTTTTCGTCACCGGTCTTCTTTTCGATCCATGCTCAGCTACAAAACCGAGACGAGGCTTGTTGAGGATCTTGGAGAGTGGCGAGCCGCGGGCGTTCATTCCTGCATCCTAGCCTGAACCTCGGCGGAGTCCATCAACCGGGACGGGGGCCGCGGTGCTGTGGCGCAAACCCTGGAACGGCAGGAGAACATGCCGGCGCACGCCGTTATCGTTCGTCGCCCCTCCATCAATAAAACCAACGGCTTGCCGTTAACAGGCCGTTAACCATGCGAGGTTCTAAATCCCGCCGCGTCGCCGCTCAAATCGCGACGAGCGCTGGGACCGAGGAGAGACTGGCATGGGCACCGTTATTGCGTTTCCGGCGGATGGAGCGTCGCGGCGGGGGTCAGCGGTCAATCGCTCCCTGGATCAGGTGATGGGAACGGTGGTCATCCTGCCGGTGATTCGCATCGATCGCATGACCGACGAAACCCACGGCGGCAGTGATCCCGAGCAGGGGACGGCTGCCAGGCGGCGGCGACGCCGGCGCGCCCGCTCCTGATTTTTCCGGACTCACCCGATGCAGAAGACGCCGCTCGCGACGCCAGGTCTGGGACGATCGCGTCTCGCTTCGCTTCTTTCCGTGATTCTACTGGGTGCAGCGCTCGCCGCTTGCAGCGGCGGCGACTTCGGTCGCGTTCGTCAGGACGCACGCAACGACGACATGCACCGCTGGATGGGCGCGGAAGCGACCGGCAGCATCGGTCGCCAGCCGTCGCGGTTTCAATTGACCGACAACGAGCGGCAGTTGCGCGATCTCGCCTATCCGCTGGTCGAGCCGCCGCATTCGCGGCCTGCCTGGAAGAGTGTGTTCGGCAACTACGACCCGCTGGCTGCGCCATGGCGGCAGAAGCCTGCATTCGATCGCTCCGCTTACGGCCGGCTGCTTCTCGACGAGCCGCATCGATCTCACGCTTCGCGCTATGCGCAACTGATCGATGACGTTCGCGACGACCTCACCCGTTTCGACCCGTTCTTCAACACCGCCCGGCAGGTTTTCGATCTCGACAGCAAGCGTAACGCCAGCTTGAGATTGGTGTCGGACCTGTCGCCGCGCGAGCGCGCTGACGCCGTCGCCCGCATGGAGGAAAACACTCTGATCGTGCAATGGGTGCAGCAGTGTCTCGAGCAGCGGATCGCATCCTATCGCTGGGCGCTCGAGCATCTGGTGATTCATGCGCCGGACGGTGTGGCAGCTGACGCAGACCGCCTGATCGGGCACCTCGCGGTGTTGAGCGCCAATCCGCCCGTGGCCTCGGCTCCCGTGATCGGCCGCGCCTTGCGCACGCGTGGATAGCGTATCCTAGCGTTTTCAAACGAAGCCTATCCTCGGGCTGAGTCCTAAGGATGGATGATCTGTTCGCGTGAAGAGAACGCGCCAAAGTAATATCTATCGTTTCGCTTCCGGCTTCACCACGGGCGGCTCGGTTTGCAGCCGGCATTTTGCGGCGGCGAGTGAGGATCTCGCCTGCTCCATCATGCCCGGCTCAGGCGCCAGCGCCTTGAGAACGATCAGCCCTGTCGTCGAGGGAGAATCGATGATGAGACGGTCCGCGGCTGTCACGTCCTCTTCTTCGGGCAGATCGGCGTGTTGCGCCTCGGTCATCAGGTTGAGTTCGATCACCTTGCGTCCGGCCGAGCGGTCGTTGATGGCGTAATAGGCGACGTTGCTTTGGGTATAGAACGACACCGACGTATACGCCTCGCTCACAGGCACCGTGAGCTTGATCGATCCGTCCGACAGGTCGTAGCGGCAGATCGCGACGGCGAATGCGGGGTCCATGTACGGCATCAGCGAGTTGGCGGGCGCCGCCGGCGGCAACGGCGTTACGGCGTTCAGTGTGGTGATCTCCGTCAGTCGCGAATAGGCGTCCTGGGATGCGATCCGCGGCAGCGCCAACACGCTGACGAGATGAACGATCCCGCCAAGCAGAATGCCCCCGACGATCGCAAACAGCAGGCGGATCATGAGCACTTCTCTGTCGTGACCGAAGGCATGGGTGCGTCGCGTCGGGTTCGCGTGCCCACCCCGACGGGAGTATCATAAAGGCGAAGCATCAGCACATAGCGCTCGATGCCGCCGGTCGGCAGCCAGTTGCCGGCGCGCGCGCGCGCCGCCACATGCACGATGAATGAGCCGTCGGAGTTCCGCACGATCTCCTGGCTGGTGAAGCCATGGCGTTGCAGCGCGTTCGCGACCAGATAGCCTTTGCGGTCGTGGAGCGTCAGCGTCCAGAACCGCGCCGCTGGCGTGATCCCCGCGATGATCACCTCGCATCGGCCATCGAGCGGCCGCTGTGCGTCATCGGCCTTGGCAAGGAATGCTATGCCGTCTCCAGCTCCGATCGGTAGTTCTCCGCTCCGCGCGATTGCGGCGCGTGAATAGGGATCGATCTCGGCGGATCCGATCCTTGGCCTTGCCGTCCATGCGCCGATGGTCAGCGTGCCGAGATTGGTGCCGCGCGTTGCGGTGATCCAGGTGGCTCCAAGGCCGATCGCGGTGGCGAGACCGAGACCCAGCAAGGTGATGATAATCAGCCGCACGGGTCGGCGCTCCGGTGTTGAAATCCAACGATCATTTGTAGATCAAATAAAAAGACGGAGTCTTTCACGGTTTCCATGAAGCGGTGGAGGACTCTAGAGCATGATTCCGAAAAGTGGAAACCGGCTTTCGGAAAAGATCATGCTCAAACAAAAAGATAAGCGACGAGCCTGATTCAACGCGGTTGAATCGGGTTCAACGCAGTTGAAACAGACTCTAGTTCTTGCCTGGCTTCGGGATTGCCCGGTCGCCGGACGCGGTTGCCACATTCCTGGCGTCGCCGTTGGGGGAGGTGGGATTGAGGGCGTCCGAGCGCACCGGATTGACCGCCCCTCCAGCCGAGGTTTTTCCGATTGTGCGGGCTGCTTCATCAAGCATCTTTTCCACGCGGACCAGGATATCGGCTCCGCGCCTGGTCAGGATAGGCGGAGGCGCCGGGGTTGCATTGTCCTGGCTGTCGGCGGTTTTGGCGGTCATGCCTGCGGCCGGTTTCGTTGGCGTGGCAACACCGGGGATGTCCTTGATCTCGATGCCGCGATGCGCGGCTGCCATGATGTCGTGCCAGGTTTGGGCGGGCAGCGCGCCGCCGGTCAGGCGGTTGGTCGGTGAATAGTCGTCATTGCCGTACCAGACCCCGCATGCAAAATTGCCAGTGTAGCCAACGAACCATGCGTCACGATAAGCGTTGGTGGTGCCGGTCTTGCCCGCGGCGGGGATGCCGTCAAGGATCGCGCGGCGCGCGGTGCCTTCGCTGACCACATGACTCATCATGCCCGCCATGTCGGCGGCGACTGAAGGAGGAATGGCTTGGCGCGGTTGGGGACCGTCGCGGTCGTAGCGCCACACCAGATCGCCGGCGCCGGTGCGGACCTCGAGAACCGCATGGGGCGTCACCGCCTTGCCCTTGTTCGGGAACGTCGCATAGGCAACGGCATGTTCGAGCACATTGACCTCGTCGGCGCCGATCGGCAGCGATGGTGTGTCCGGCAATGGCGTGACGATGCCGAACTTGCGCGCGACTTCGACGATCTTGGCGCGGCCGGCCTTGGCAGGATTCTTCGCGCCCTTGCCGAGCGCGATCGAGAGCTTCACCGGCACGACGTTGATCGAACGCGTCAGCGCTTGGGTCAGCGTCACCGTGCCGGAGTAGGAATGACCATAATTCTGCGGGCACCAGTTGCCGAGGCAGACAGGCCCGTCGACGATCTTGGATGTCGGCTTGAAGCCGTTGAGCAGCGCCGTGGTGTAAACATACGGCTTGAACGAGGATCCGGGCTGGCGCAGGGCATCCGTCGCGCGATTGAACTGGCTCGCGCCATAATCGCGCCCGCCAACCATGGCGCGTATGCCGCCGTCGAGATCCGCCACAACCGTTGCCGCTTGCGTGGCGTGATAGTCACGGCCGAACTGCCGCAACTGGCTCTCGATCGCCTCCTCCGCCGCGTGCTGCACGTTCATGTCGATTGTGGTGCGCACGACGAACACGCGCTCGGTATAGGAGCGCGGAAATGTCTCGACCAGCCTGCGCATTTCTTCGAATGCCCAGTCGAGATAATAGTTCGGTGAGTTCTCGTCGCGGCGGTCGACCGCGGTGGCGGGGTTGCGCCGCGCGCCGAACACCTGACCTTCGGTCATGAAGCCTGAATCGACCATGTTGTCGAGCACCTGGTTGGCGCGGGCGCGGGCAGCGGGCAGGTTGATGTGCGGAGCGTATTTGGTCGGCGCCTTGAACAGGCCGGCGAGCATGGCGGATTCCGCGAGATTGACGTCACGCACCGACTTGTTGAAGTAGAAATGCGCCGCGCCGTCGACGCCGAAGGTTCCGCCGCCCATATAGGCCCGGTCGAGATATAGTTTCAGGATCTCGTTTTTGCTCAGCCGGGTTTCCAGCCAGACGGCGAGGAAGGCTTCATTGACCTTGCGCTCGATGGTGCGCTCATTGGAGAGGAACAGGTTCTTGGCGAGTTGCTGGGTGATCGAGGAGCCGCCCTGCCGCACGCCGCCGGCCTGCGCGTTGGTCACCACCGCGCGGAAGGTGCCGCCGACGTCGATGCCGAAATGATTGTAGAAGCGGCGGTCTTCGGTCGCGAGCGTCGCCTTGATCAGGTTGTCCGGAAACTCCTCCAGCGGAATTGAATCGTTGTGTTTGATGCCGCGGCTGCCGATCGGATTGCCGTAGCGATCGAGGAAGGTCACCGCGAGATCGGATTTCTTCAGCCAGTCCTCGTCGGCGGTTTCGCGGAACGCTGGTTGCGCCAGCGCCAGCAGGAGGATGAGACCGCCGAGACCCAGGGTCGCGGCTTCCGACAATGGCTCGACGAAGACCCAGCGTTTCCAATGGCCGACATAAAAGCGGTCCATGAAGGTGGAGAAGCGCTCATAAAGTTCGCGCGCGCCGACCGCTGATGAGAACAGGGTGGAATCGATGCGCGCGTCGAGATCCAGCATGATATGCCGGATTCGCTTCTTCCAATCGGGGGGCAGGATGTTGAGCACCGGGGCCTGTGATCGATCTGCGGCATGGCGGCGCCTTTGATCCGGGACACCGCCGCCACCTCATGCAAGAACGTTACGGCAAACCCAAGGCACTCGTGAAGGCGTCTCCAAACTCCGCTGGAACGACGTTCAGGTATTCTCGGGGAAGCCGGTTTTCTTCTATCCGAGCGCGGGTGATAAACCAATGGCCGGCCGTGACCTCAGCCCGGCGCGGCCGCGCTCGCGGCGTCCCTGATCCCGCGTGGCGCGCTTGCGCGAAGTGCCGGCGAAGCCCATAGACGGAGATCGGCATTCTCTGACACAACCATCGGCGTACTCCATGACCGAAAGACCCGCGCAATCCTCGGAACAGAAGGGATTCTTCTGGAAGACCAAATCCTTGGATGAAATGTCGCCCGCCGAATGGGAAAGCCTGTGCGATGGCTGCGGGCGCTGCTGTCTGGAAAAACTGGAGGACGAGGATACCGGCGACATTTACTTCACGCACGTCTCCTGCCGGCTTCTGGATGCCGGGCTCTGCGCCTGCAAGGATTATCCGAAGCGCTCCGAGCAGGTTCCGGATTGCGTCCGCCTGACCCCGGACAATGTCCGCACCCTGAACTGGCTGCCGCCGAGCTGCGGATACCGGCTGGTCGCGGAGGGGCGCGATCTTTACTGGTGGCACCCGCTGATTTCCGGTGATCCCAATACCGTCCATGAGGCGGGTGTTTCGGTGCGCGGAAGGGTGCGTGGCACCGAGGACGAGATTCCCGATTCCGAACTCGAGGATCACATCGTGCAGTGGCCGGTTCTGTTGCCGAAGCGCGCCCGGCTTCGCAAACCGCCACCCCGGCGTTGACCCGTTCCGATCACAGATTTGCGATCGTGGATTGGCGATCTTTTTGTTGGCCCATCGCTGTCAGAAGGCGCCTGCCGACATTATAAAATAGCAAAGTAGAGAACCGCGGCAGCTTCCCGCGCCTTTGAGCCAGATCATATTCCGTCCGCATGAATACCTATGAGCGCCTGGGTCGGGGTCGGTCCGGTCCCCCGATTTCGTCCGGCGAAGACGCGGCGCGTCCCGGTCTGGCTGAAGGTGAGGGCGATGCGCCGCCGGTCGTGGCGCCCGCCCAGCCGGGCGGGAGCGAGATCCGCACCATCCTGGTCAGCCTGATGCTGACCATGTTTCTCGCCGCCCTTGACCAGACCATCGTCGCAACCGCGCTGCCGACCATCGGCCGCGAGTTCCACGATGTCACCACGCTGGCATGGATCATCACGGCCTATCTCCTGGCGTCGACAGCGGTCGCGCCCTTGTTCGGCACGCTGAGCGATATCTACGGTCGCCGCGCCATGATCGTCACCGCGCTCGGCCTGTTCATCGCGGGTTCGGTCCTTTGCGCGCTGGCGCAGAACATGACGACGCTGATCGTGGCGCGCGGCGTGCAGGGCATCGGCGGCGGCGGCATCCTGCCCGTGGTGCAGACAATCATCTCCGATGTGGTGACGCCGCGGGAGCGCGGCCAGTATCAGGCTTATTTCAGCGGCGTGTGGACCGCGGCCGGCATCGCCGGGCCGGTGCTGGGCGGCGTATTCGCCGAGCACTTGCACTGGTCGATGATCTTCTGGATCAACGTGCCGCTTGGACTCGTCTCGCTGGCGTTGCTGTTGCCGAAGATGGGCAGCATCCCGGTGTTTCACCGCCGCCGCAGAGTGGACTGGACCGGCGGCCTGCTGTTGATGACGTCGGCTGTGGTGTTCATGCTGGTGCTGACATGGGGCGGCAACCGTTTCGCCTGGTTCTCGCGGGAAATCGTCGCCATGCTGGGAGTCTCGCTGGCGCTCGCCGCGGTCTTCGTCTGGCACGCGCGGAAGGCGTCCGAACCATTCCTGCCGCTGTCGCTGATAGGCGGGTCGGTGGTCCCGTATGCGATAGCCGCGAGTGCTCTCGCGCTCAGTGCGATCATCGGGATCACCGTGCATCTGCCCTTGTATTATCAGGTCGTCCATCATCTCGGCGTCAGCGAATCCGGACTGGCGCTGATTCCGATCGCAGCGGTTTCGACCGGCGGCGCGATGCTTGCGGGCCGCGCCATGACGCATACCCTCCATTACAAACGGATCGCGATCGTCGGCACCGCTTTTGCGGCTGTGATGGCCGCGATTATGGCTGCGGTGACGATGCCGCTATGGCCGCTGCTGGCGATGCTCTCGCTGTTCGCGTTCGGTCTTGGCACCATCTTTCCGGTCAGCGTGGTGTCGCTGCAGAATGCGGTGTTGCGCGAGCAGGTCGGAACCGTCACCGGCGCGATGAATTTTTTTCGCGCGCTCGCCTGTTCCTTCGTCGTCGCCGCGTTCGCCGCCATCCTGCTGATGACGCTGGGAACCGACGCCATGATCGGCCATGAGGGCGGCGGCCGGATCAGTGCGATCCAGGCGTCGGACCTCACGACGGCATTCCGTTACGTGTTCGCCGCCACGGCCGCGATGATGGCCGTCGCCGCGCTGCTGCTGGCGCGAATGGAAGAGCGGCCGCTCGCCGGACCTTCGGCCTGATCCGCGCGGAGCTTCGTCGGTAGAGCGTTTTCGAGCGAACCATGTCCTCGGGCTCGACCCGGGGATGGAATCCGGCTTGCGTAAAGAAAACACGTCAAATCAGAAAGAGCATGTTTCTTTTGGACGAACTCAACAGCCCGCCCATGACGGATCAGCTTTCGTCCAGAACAAATCTGCTCCAGCTTTAAGCATTCGTTCAGGGCGTCGCTTAGGGTCTGGGCAATCTTTCGCCTTTAAGTTGCAAAAAGGAACGCGGAATATCGCGGGATCCAGATAGCGGAGTTGGGCATTGCGCCGCCTTGCAAAGTTTGCGTCGGAATTTCTGTGGGACACGTCAGGTGCGACGGCGATCGAATATGCGCTGATCGCTTCCGGCATCAGCATCGTCATCGTGGTCGCGGTGAGCGGCATCGGCGGTTCGCTCAGGGAGCGCTTCGACGCCCTGAACGGCTTGCTGAAATAGGTCCGGTGCGCGGTAAAAATTCCTAGGAAAAAATACCTTGACAGCGTGACGCTCCCGGAGTAGGTTTACGCCATGCTCCACAGTTGCGCCGGAACATCACACGATGCTTACCGGTTTGCCTGGTCATTCTCCGCGTCCCCGGGTGATTGATGCAAGCCATTGGCGGCGCATCTTTTACACGGAACCTGACGAAGGGGTCAGACGTTTCCCTCCTCAAATATGAGTGTGTTCGAGAGACGTGTGTTCGGGGCTAGACCGGAAAAGAACACCGGCCGCGAGAGGGACGCGCGTTCCGATCGGAACAGTGGAGTCGCGGTTTCAGATTCGACGTTGCGTAAAAGCTCCAGTCGCGGGGATCGCAGAGGAGAACCGGCATGACGACGGAAGAACGCCGTCAAACCGCGAAGACATCCATGGAGATCGGACAGGGCGAAGTTGAGCTCTCCGCTCTTCTGCTGTTGACCATTAGCACCGGGCTGGCTTCGCTGATCATTTGCCTGGTGTGGCTCGTATTCGTCCACCAGTGAGTTCGACGTAAGACCTGTCTGACACGCGAGCGAGTCACCCAACTCGCTCGAAAACGCCATGGCGGCATCGGTTCCGCTTGAGGGGGTTCTGGATATTCATGTGTGCGACGCGAACCGGCAAACCGGCACGCAAGCCGGCGGCGGGGCGCGCTGCCTCGCGCGCAGAGCTGACGCCATCAAGCACCAGAATGTCCTCCGCATCGAAGAAAACGGCGGCGTCCCCGGTTTCAGACAAGCCGCTCGCGCCGATATCGCAACCCAGGACCAGGAAGGCGAAGACGGAAGCAGCGACGAAGCGGAGCGCGACCGGCACATCGCCAGCCGGCAAGACACGCGCCGCCGTTGCCGCGCGCAAGGCGACGATCGCCGCCACCACGCGATACGTGGATGACGCGCCCATTATTCTTGAGGAGCACGACGATGCGGCGAAGGCTGGATTGAGCCGGCAGCGCACGCGGGTGACAACCGTTCGGCGCAAGGATCAGCCGAGCCCGCGCATCAAGCGCACCGCGGTGGAGCGTGTCGACGATCCGCCGCCGGCGACGGGCGCGGTTCTGATCGAGCGGGTAACGCGCGCGATCGAGCGCGAATTGTCCCTGATCGAGGTGATCGTCGGCGGCAGTCATTTGAAACCTCAGCAGCGCACGGAAGCCGAACGCCGCGCCCGCACGCTGGCCAGTCTCGCGCGCACGCTGGGGGAGGTGACGCGGCTGCGCGCCGGTCAGGAGAAGGTGAAGCCCGCCGATGACGACGCCGTGCCCCGCGACCTTGACGAGTTCCGGCGCGCGCTTTCGCGCCGACTGGAGCAGATGGTCGTCCCGCCAGCGACGCCTCCTGCTGGAGAGCATGAGTGAAGCGGAACTCGGATATCTTGCCCGGCAGTGGGATGTTTTCGCGCATCCGCATCAACGGCCGCCCGAGCTCGCGCCGAACGGCGCGCCGTGGCTGATCTGGCTGATGATCGGCGGTCGCGGCGCCGGAAAGACCCGCGCGGGAGCCGAGTGGATTCGCGCGCAGGCATTGGGCTTGCCGCCGTTCGCCAGCGAGGCGGTATCGCGCATCGCGCTGGTCGGCGAAACCGAACATGATGCGCGCGAGGTGATGATCGAAGGCGTTTCCGGGTTGCTCGCGGTTCACGCCGCTCACGAGCGGCCGTCATGGTCGCCGTCGCGCAAGCGGCTGGAGTGGAGCAACGGCGCGGTGGCGCAGGCATTTTCCGCCGACGACCCTGAAAGCCTGCGCGGGCCGCAATTCGGTTGCGCCTGGTCCGACGAGATGGCGAAGTGGCGCTACGCGGAAGCTGCGTTCGACATGCTGCAATTCGGCTTGCGGCTGGGGTTGCAGCCACGCCAGCTCATCACCACCACGCCGCGGCCGACCGCGCTTTTGAAACGGCTGATGAACGATCCCGCAAGCGTGGTGACGCGCGCGCCGACGCAGGCCAACGCCTTCAATCTGGCGCCGACCTTCCTGCAAGGCGTGATGGCGCGCTACGCCGGAACGCGGCTCGGGCGTCAGGAACTTGACGGCGAGATCATCGAGGACCGGCCCGATGCGCTGTGGTCGCGTGCGCTGCTTGAGCGATGTCGCGTGAGCGATGCGCCGCCGCTGCAACGCATCGTGGTCGCGGTCGATCCGCCGGCGAGCGCAACCAGGCGCGCGGACGCCTGCGGCATTGTCGCGGCGGGGCAGGCCGCCGACGGCGCTGTTTACGTGATCGCCGACGAGACCGTGGCGGGCGTGACGCCGGCGCAGTGGGCGGCGAAGGCGATTGCGCTGTGGCGGCGATGCGAAGCCGATGCGCTGGTGGCGGAAGTCAACCAGGGTGGCGACATGGTGAAAGCCGTGATCGCGGAGGTCGATGCTTCGGTGCCGGTGATCGCGGTGCGCGCGACGCGCGGAAAATGGCTGCGCGCCGAGCCGGTGGCGACGCTCTACGAGCAGGGCCGCGTCAGGCACGCCGGCGGCTTCGCCGCGCTTGAAGACGAGATGTGCGACTTCGCCCTCACGGGCCTGTCGTCCGGCCGCTCGCCGGACCGGCTCGACGCCCTGGTGTGGGCGGTGACATCGCTGGCGCTGGTATCGCGCGCCCAGCCGCGGGTGAGGGGACTGTGAACGCTGCTCCTCTCCTCGGGTGCGGGGAGAGACAAATAAAGGATCGCCAATGCGCTTGCGCTTGAAAAACATGTTTACCCCGCCCGAGACAAAAGCCAGCCGCACGGCCAGGCTGCTCGCCTTCGAAAGTGGTGGCCGCGCGCGCTGGACGCCGCGCGACTATGCGGCGCTGGCGCGCGAAGGCTATCTGGCCAATCCCGTCGTGCACCGCGCGGTGCGGCTGATCGCGGAGAACGTGGCGTCGTGCAGCTACCTCGTGTTCGAGGGCGCGCAGGAACGCGAAGCGCATCCGCTGTCGCTGCTGCTTGCGCGCCCGAATACCCGGCAGGACGGCGGCGCGTTTCTCGAAACGCTGGTGTCGCATCTGCTGCTGGCGGGCAATGCTTATGTCGAAACGGTCACGCTCGACGGGGCGGTGCGCGAACTTCATGCGCTGCGTCCCGATCGCATGAAGGTGGTGCCCGGCGCCGAGGGTTGGGCGGAAGCGTATGAATACAGCGTCGGCGGGCGCAGCGTGCGCTTTGATCAGGCCTCATCCGCCGTGCCGCTGATCCTGCACCTGACGTTTTTTCATCCGCTCGACGATCATTATGGCCTTGCGCCGATCGAATCCGCCGCCGTCGCCATCGACACCCATAACGCCGGATCGAAATGGAATAAGGCGCTGCTCGACAACGCCGCCCGGCCGTCGGGTGCGCTGGTCTATTCCGGGCCGGAGGGCGCGGTGCTCTCGGATTCGCAGTTCGACCGGCTCAAGCGCGAATTGACCGATACCTATCAGGGCGCGGTGAACGCGGGCCGGCCGTTGCTGCTCGAAGGCGGACTGGACTGGAAAGCGATGTCGCTGACGCCGAAGGACATGGATTTCCTGGAGGCCAAGCACACGGCCGCGCGTGAGATCGCGCTCGCTTTCGGCGTGCCGCCGATGATTCTCGGCATTCCCGGCGACAACACCTACGCCAATTTCCTGGAAGCCAATCGCTGCTTCTTTCGCCAGACCGTGCTGCCGCTGGCGTCGCGTATCGGCAATTCGTTCGCGCAGTGGCTGTCGCCGCAGTTCGGCGAGAGCATCCGTATCGTCGTCGACACCGACAAAATGGACGCGCTCGCCGCCGATCGTACGGCGTTGTGGGAACGGGTCAGCGATGCGGCCTTTCTCACGCTCAACGAAAAGCGCGAAGCGGTCGGCTATGCGCCGATCGAGGGCGGCGACCGCCTGGAGTGAACCGTCACTCTCCCGCAAAGGGAAAAAAGCAGGAAGATCGTCATGTCTGATCTCATCCGCATCTTCAGCGATCGCGGCGATCTCGCTCATCTCGCGCTGTTTCTCTGGGCCAGCGCCGCGAGCGCCGGTCTGCTGTTTGCGCTTCGCGAACTGTCGGCGGCTTCGCGCCGCTTCGACGATTTCGTTCGCGAGTTGCAGCGCTTCAACCGCACGGCGCATCGCCGCGCCGAAAACATCAAAGAGGATCTGGACTGATGGATACCCTTCACCGCGTTCTCCGCTCGTTCGGCACCGAGACGAAATCCTCGCGCGATCATCTCACCGTGTTTCGCGAGTTTCTCGCGCATCTCGATCGCGCGCAGCGCAATCCTCCCGTGGCCCGCGCGCCTCGCGCGAAGTCGCAAACGCGACGCAAGCCGGTGAAGCGCGGCCGCAAGGGATGACGTTTATCCGGTAACGTCCGGCGCGCCACGCGCCGTCTTCAAATTCAAGAATTCCACTCCCTTGCCCGCTGCGAGGCCGATCATGCACGCTCCGTTGTCATCCGTGTCCCGCCTGTCGTTCTCCGGCGACGGCATGGTCGAAGGTTATGCCAGCCTGTTCGGCGAGATCGATCAGGCGCGCGACATGATGATGCCCGGTGCGTTCACGCAGACGCTGAAAACGCGGGGGCTGCGCAGGATCCCGATGCTGTTCCAGCATGATCCCGCCGAGCCGGTCGGCGTCTGGCTCGAACTGCACGAGGATTTTCGCGGCCTCTGGGCGCGGGGAAAGCTGATCCCCGACGTGACGCGCGCGCGCGAGTTGCTTTCTTTAGTCGAGGCCGGCGCGGTGGACGGACTGTCGATCGGCTATCGCACCGTGCGCGGCCGGATCGAGCCGCGCACGCGCGTGCGTCATCTCTATCAGGTCGATCTGTGGGAGATATCCATCGTCACCTTCCCGCTGCTGGCGGGAGCGCGTGTCCGCGCCGTGAAGCAGGCGACGTCCCCGTCGCCGCGCTCGCGTGCGCGGACACAGGCCGAGCGCGAATGGCGGAGCATGAGGCAGGCCGCGGATGAACCGGCGCCGTCGCTCCGCCCGCGCCCGGTGGTGACGTCGCTGCGTGGCAGGGAAGCACGGCGCGCCGCCCTGTATGGCGCGATGCGCGCGCCGTTGGCGGGAGCGCGCTGATGGCAAGTTATGCTGGCATATTCGAAGCGGCTCAGCGTGCGTGTTGGATGCGGCCTGACGCCTACAGATGGATCCGGCCGGACGCCGCGCGCTTTCTCGCTCCCGGCACCGATCCTCGTGACGTCCTTCCCGCGCTTCAACGCAAGTTCAATCCGGACCAGCCGCGCGTCCCCGCCGGCAATCCGGACGGCGGGCGGTGGACGGATGGCGGCGGCGGCCGTCTCGAGCAGATTCAGCATCGGCCGAACAAGCGACCCATTGACCTGCTGGAAGAGCGCAGCCTGGGTGGCCACGCCATCGAAAGGCATGTCGGCCTGAGCAACGCTTCTCTTTTGAAAGCGGTTAACGATGCGGCCAGTTACGCTCGCCGGAACGGCTCGGCGTTCGGTTTGAGGGAAGGTTCCTTTCCCTCGCTGGAGGCGGCGAACAAGCTGGTCAATTCGACGATTGCGCGAAATCCGGACAAGGTTGATAAAGTCGTCAGCGGGCTTTCAGGGAAGGAGAACCTTGACGCCATATTCGGTTCGCCGGCCGGGAGCGAGGCCTATGCGGCGACCGAGCACTCGCAGCCTTATATCAGGGAAACTTACGGTGTCCGGGTCGTGATCGTGCGTGATCGCAGGAGTGAAAAAAGGTACAGGGTTGAGACCGCGTTTCCGCAGAATTTGGAACGTTAGCCTATGGCGAGATATAAAATCCAAGTTTGCATCGCGCCAACGGATATTCAGATGTATCTGCAGTGGCGTGACGAGCGCGAGTACTGGCTGGGACGGAAGTTCCTTGCCGAGATTGACGATTATCCGGAATCTCAGCGCCAACAGGATCCCAGTCATATCGAATGGTATTATCTGAACGAAGACCAGTTCGAGAAATTGACGAAGTTCCGCAAGGAACTACGCGCGAAACGCAAGGGCCGTTAGACACGCGTTCGCCTGGCTGATGTCGGTCTCGTCGGCGGGCGTATCGGATCACCGCTTGAACGCCAGCCCCAGCGCGAGACCTGCGATGGCTCCGATGCAGATCGCCGCGCCGCCGGCGGCCATGGTCCAGTTCAGAAGATAAAGCGCTATCGACAACATCGTTTTGTCGCCGTGGACGCTCGTCATCAAAAAGGATGACGCGAACGTTGCCAGCAAAACGACGCAGGCGGCGATCCCGATCCAGGCGGCGCCTCGCCTTGAGGGCCGCATCGCAAACCACGCGCTGGCGGTCGCGGCGACGGCCAGGGTTATCCAGACAAAGATCAGAAATCGCATGGTTCGCCTCGACGTGCTCCCGTTGCAGGCCGCCATTCTAACGCACACTCACGCGCAAGTCTTGTGCTCAAACAAGTCCAAACGTCGGACAGGACGGGGACGAAATCATTATCACCAAGGAGAGAATGAATGGACTTCGATATCACCGACATGGCGCCGGAGCATAAATCCGGCGGCGCCGTCCGCGGCGGCTATGACGACTTTCGCGTCACCTTCGAGGAGTTCAAGGCGGCCAACGACGAACGCCTGGCGCGGCTGGAGCAGAAACACGGCGACGTGCTGCTGGAGGAGAAGGTCGATCGCATCAACGCCGCGCTCGACGCCCAGCACAGGCGCATGGACGAACTGGCGCTCAAGCACGCCCGTCCAGCGCTCGAGGGCCGCTCCGGAATCGTCGGCGGCGCGGCCTCAGTCGAGCACAAAAGCGCTTTCGAGGCTTATGTGCGGGGCGGCGAGACCGGCGCCTTGCGCGCGCTGGAGACCAAGGCGATGTCGGCCGGCTCCAATCCGGACGGCGGCTATCTGGTCCCTGTCGAACTCGAGCACGAGATCGGGCAACGGCTGGCGGCGATCTCGCCGATCCGCGCGCTGGCGTCGGTTCGCACCATCTCGGGCAATGTCTACAAGAAGCCGTTCATGACCGCGGGCCCCGCCACGGGGTGGGTCGGAGAGACGGACTCGCGGACGCAAACCACCTCGCCGACGCTGGACGCTCTGAGCTTTCCGGCGATGGAGCTTTACGCCATGCCGGCGGCGACCGCGACGCTGCTCGATGACTCCGCCGTCAACATCGACGAGTGGATCGCGCAGGAAGTCGAGCTGACATTCGCGGTTCAGGAAGGCGCCGCGTTCGTGAATGGCGACGGCACCAACAAACCGAAGGGCTTTCTGCAATCCGACACCGTCGCGAATGGCTCCTGGGTGTGGGGCAAGCTGGGTTTCGTCGCCAGCGGCGGCGCGAGCGGCTTTGCGTCGTCCAATCCTTCCGATGCGCTGGTCGATCTGGTTTATGCGCTGAAGGCCGGCTATCGCCAGAACGCCGCGTTCATCATGAACCGCAAGACGCAAGCCGCGATCCGCAAGTTCAAGGACACCGGCGGGTCCTATCTGTGGCAGCCGCCGGCGCAGGCTGGTGGGCGCGCCTCGCTGATGACCTTCCCGCTGGTCGAGGCCGAGGACATGCCGGATGTCGCGGCGGACTCGCTGTCGATCGCGTTCGGCGATTTCCGTCGCGGCTATCTCGTGGTGGACCGCGCCGGCGTGCGCGTGCTGCGCGATCCGTATTCGGCCAAGCCCTACGTGCTGTTCTACACGACCAAGCGGGTCGGCGGCGGCGTGCAGGACTTCGACGCCATCAAGCTGATGAAGTTCGCGGCGAGCTGATCGCTCCTGTCCCGGTACGATGAAGCGGCCCTGCGACACCGTTTTGCGGGTGATGCTTCCATGAAGCGGCTGCCCATTGCCAAGCGGCGCTTGTACGAGGCCGTGCTGGAGAGTCTGGACGCCTTCCACGCGGGCAGTTCCGTGGACGACAGGCTGCGGCGCATGCTGCACCAAACGGAGATCCTCTTCGGCAAGGCCCTTTACGCGGATGCCTCCAAGTTGCTCCGCTCCGCGCGGGCATTGGCCGGCACGCATCAACGGCCCGCCATGCTGCTGCAGGCGGCCGAATGGGAGCGGCGCATCATGGAGCGGTCCAACTATGCCGGCATCACCGATGCACAGCTGGCTGAACGGGCCCGTAGGGTGGCGGCCGTGGCGGATGAGTGGAAGGAGGCCGATGCGCTCTGGTCATTGAAGGGCGATTCCTTCCGCCTGTTGTTCCACAGCGGGCAGAACCCCGGACGGAGGGAGCTGGAGCGGATGAGGTC